>JACCDN010050667.1_pt1 | contig 48103 bp, 42 predicted proteins | sample 7441691 | NCBI WGS metagenome assembly JACCDN01 (sample SAMN15323439, study PRJNA562643) | freshwater metagenome | isolation source: river surface water | place: USA:Blue River Watershed | collected 2017-08-16 | reverse complement strand
TCTGGTGCTATTTTCCTTGCACACCAACTTCCAGTTTCTCCAACTAATTCCTGCTCACTCCAGCAACCCATCGCCATGACTTGTTTCAAATAGTCATCGTTGTCAGGCAAAATAATTTTACCTTGCCCCGGCACCAGACGAACTAAATGATGGAATTGCCGTTGAATTGCCTTAATGTCGTCAAAAATATCAGCATGATCAAATTCCAGGTTATTCATCACCAAAGTACGTGGGCAATAATGAACAAATTTAGAACGTTTATCGAAAAATGCACAGTCATATTCGTCTGCCTCAATAACAAAAAACGGCCCATTACCAAGGCGGGCAGAAACATCAAAATTACCTGGAACACCGCCAATAATAAACCCTGGTTGATATCCGCAGACTTCCAGGATCCAGGCAATCATGCCAGCAGTACTGGTTTTACCATGAGTTCCAGCCACTGCCAGGACCCGATATTGGAGCAATACGTAGTCATGCAACCACTGAGGGCCAGAAATATAGGGAATATTCTGTTCCAGTAATATTTCTACACACGGGTTGCCACGCACCATTGCATTGCCAACAATGACTAAATCAGGCACAGGAACAAGTTGAACGGGATCAAACCCTTGGATAATAGTAATCCCTTGGCTTTCCAGTAAGTTGCTCATTGGTGGGTAAACGTTAGCATCAGCTCCAGTGACTCTGTGGCCTAATGCCTTGGCAAGTATCGCCAGCCCTCCCATAAAAGTTCCACAAATACCAAGGATATGAATGTGCATGTACTTCCCATTTCATAAAATAAAAAACGTTCTTGCCCGTACCATTTCCTTCCATGACAACACGCTCATTTTTTGTGAAGCATTGCTGGATTGGGTGATGTTGGCCATACTACATTAGTGGTTTTTTTATCCAATAACTAACAGGGCATCGGGAAGTACATGTTCAATGCCATTTCAAACAGTACAGCTTGTTCTGAAATTACAGAAAATCAATGACGTTTACCATCATCATCTTTATCGAAAAATCTTGGATCACTGCTCTCTTCATTATCTTCTTCTTTACCCAAATCTTCATAGTAAGTACCCCAGCCATCGTAATTGACACCACAGCGTTCGGCTAGCATGACCAGCTGCTCTACCTGAGCATCAATCAGTTCAGGATTAAGAGCAGCCTCTTTGATAACATCGCAGCACATCATTATCGGGCCCTCTTCCACCTCCAACTCTTCAGCATCAGTCACTTCATAACCCAGTTTAAAAGCTTCCACGGCAGCATTGTTCAATAAATCGAATTTTTCAGCAGAAAGATGATGTTCAATGGTATAAAGCGCATCAGGATCGCTACCATCTTCCAGTAACTCTTCAATGATTAAACGGGTTTCTTCACGTTGTTCATCCAGTATTTCTCGGTTTGCCATATTTTGGTCCTCAATCAGTGAACGTTACCGTTCATTATTTTCCCATACCGTTAATCATGCCTCTACTATAACCAAACAAAAAAGCAAAAAAAATTTATATCACAGATGGCTATTCAAGATATTTAGTTATAATGCTTCAAAAATGATAGCTTGCTGTATGATGTGCTTTTTGGTTTATCTAAAACAATTGAATATCATCATAACAGGTACATAAATCTTGCAAAGTTATTACCTGAATAAATAATTAAATGGACGATCAGATGGTTAATCCATTATTTAAAAAGCATATTATTTCAATTAATGACCTCAATTATGAGGAGCTGGCCCTAGTTTTACACAGGGCGGCTTGGTTGAAAAGACACCCGCAACCTGACTTATTAAAACACCGGGTTATCGCCAGTTGTTTTTTTGAAGCATCAACCCGTACTCGTCTATCATTTGAAACCGCTATTCATCGTCTTGGTGCCTCTGTAGTTGGCTTTTCTGACAGCAGTAACACCTCTGCCAGGAAAGGTGAAACTCTGGCAGATACCATCTCTGTCATCAGTACATATGTTGATGCCATTATTATGCGTCACCCTCAGGAAGGTGCCACTAAGCTAGCTTCCGAATTTTCTGGCGCAGTACCTATCATTAATGCGGGTGATGGCGCTAATCAGCATCCAACACAGACATTGCTGGATCTGCTGACTATCCAGGAAACATTGAACCGTCTAGATAACCTGACAATCGCCATGGTCGGTGATCTAAAATATGGCCGCACAGTCCATTCTTTGACGCAGGCACTGGCAAAATTTACGAATAACCGATTTTTCTTTATCGCGCCAGAGGCGCTGATGATGCCGCATGATATTATTCAATTACTCGAAATAAAAGGCATCACTTGGCATCGTGGCCACAGCCTTAAAAAAATTCTCCCTGAATTGGATATTCTTTACATGACCCGTGTGCAAAAAGAACGTATTGATCCTCAGGAATATGCCAGAACCACAAGCCAGTTTGTACTGCGTGCCGCAGATCTTCATAATGTACGCACACATCTCAAGATATTGCATCCATTACCACGTATGGATGAAATAGCCACTGATGTCGATAACACACCTTATGCTTGCTATTTTCAACAGGCAGGTAATGGAATCTATGCCCGTCAAGCATTATTATCGTTAATTTTAAAGGAAGATATAGCGCTTGTGGATCAACCATAAACACCATAAATTGTGCTGGAAAACCATCTACCGGACCATGTCTGTACTGGATATACGCTACCCTAACGTCAGGACATTCAGGCAGCAGTAAAGGAAGCCGGCATGACCCTTGAATATCTGCCACCTTATTCACCTGACCTTAACCCCATTGAACATAAATTGGCTCAGGCTAAGGCACTTCGCAGAAAGCTGCACTGTGATGTTGATACTCTTTTCTCTAATAATTTATTTTAAATCAATTTATAAGAGGTCAGCTCTAAACCCACTGGCCATGCACGATAGTTTTAACGATATGATAATTTGGGGTAAAGGCTGTCAGATTAGCGACTTTTCCCACTTCAATACTCCCCAGACGTTGATCCATCCTGATGGCCCGCGCAGGATAGAGCGTAGCCATGCGCAGCGCTTCGTCCAGCGGTATACCCACATGTTCTACACAGTTGCGTATTGCCTGGATCAGGGGCAGTGCTGATCCACTCAACACACCTTGAGCATCCACACAGCGCCCGTTGTTATGGTAGATGGTTTTGCTGGCAAAAGTGAACCGATCAATACTTGCCCCCGCAGGAGCAGTGGCATCCGCGACCAACACCAACCGGTCACCCTTAAGGCGTTTGGCTGTACGGATGTTGCTCCAAGCCACGTGATAACCGTCAGCGATGATGCCGGCATAGACCTCCGGCGTATCAAAAATCGCGATCACCAGGCCGGGTTCCCGTCCGGTCACAGCAGGCATCGCATTGTACAAATGAGTCGCACAGCTGATGCCAGCCCGAAAACCTTCCCTGGCCTGTTGCCAGCTGGCCATGGAGTGACCGGCTGAAACAATAATACCGGCGGCAGTCAGCTGGCGCACTACCCGTGTGGTCACGCATTCCGGTGCCAGAGTGATTTTGGCTATCACCTCAGCATGGTGGCATAAGTGATCCACCAGCTCATCGTCAGGTGGACGTATGAAAGCCGGGTTATGTGTGCCTTTTTTTTGCGGATTCAACCATGGTCCTTCCAGATGCAGCCCCATCGCCTCAGGACAGTGCTTAAAATACCTGTGCATCAGGTTAATGGCCTGCTTGATCAAGGCATCACTGCAGCTAATTAAGGTAGGTAGAAAGTGAGTACAGCCTGATTTTTCACAAGTACGTTGCATGATAGCTAAAGTCTCCAGCGAAAGGGCCTCAGGAGAATCATTGAACTGAACGCCACCACAACCGTTAAGCTGCAGATCAATAAAACCAGGAGCAAGGATGGCACCCTGCAGGTGATGAAGGGGAACACCAGCGGGTAACGTGTGCAGTGGGCAAATATCTGCGATCAGACCATTGGCGATAAGGACAGCATGATCATCCAGTACATCGTGGCTGGTATAAATACGGCCGTGGGTTAACGCATACATTAAGCCCTCCTCATAGTAGACCTCTTGCAAAACGTTACTGCGCGGGGTGAGTACGTTGCCTGAGGTGCTCAAATCCTCATATTGTGTACATCCAGGTTGTGCTTCGCCCTTCGTATTCGTTTCTCTGCAGCGCGTTTCGCAAGAGGTCTGGTACTGGTTAAAGATTTTTGATGTTGTCTGATTCCAGTTCACGAAAATATTTCAGGGTTTTGACTTTCAGTTCCAGGGTGGCGGTTTCATCGCAAACGATGATAGCTCTGGGGTGTAACTGCAGGCAGCTGACGGTCCACATGTGATTAATATTGCCTTCAACGGCGGCCTGAAGCGCTAACGCTTTGGCATGGCCGCTGGCCAGAATCATGATTTCTTCCGCATCCAATAAGGTACCTATCCCTACCGTCAGGGCACATTTGGGTACCTGTGTAACATCGCCGCCAAAAAAGCGGGAATTGGCTATACGGGTTTCCTCGGTGAGGGTTTTAATGCGTGTGCGGGAAGCCAGGGAAGAAGCGGGTTCGTTGAAGGCGATATGGCCATCATTGCCGACTCCGCCCATAAACAGGTGAATTTTTCCACAGGATTGTATTTTTTCTTCATAATGGCGGCATTCTTCGTGCAAATCTACAGCATTGCCATTTAGCAGATTGATGTTTTGTGTTGGTATATCGATATGATTAAAGAAATTGTGGTACATGAAGCTGTAATAACTTTCCGGATGCGCCTGTGGCAGGCCTACATATTCATCCATATTGAAGGTAATGACATGCCGGAAACTGACTGTGCCAGCCTGATGCAGCGCTATCAGGTGTCGGTAAGTTTCCAGTGGTGTGCTGCCGGTGGGCAAGCCAAGGACAAATGGACGCAAGCTGTCAGGTTTGAATGCGTTAATGCGTTGAACAATATGACGTGCTGACCATTTACCAATTTCTGTCATATTATTCAACGGGATCAGTCTCATTATCGGCCTCTTTGCAGTTTTCGGGTAATATCGGTATTGTGAGGTTGGTCGCCTTCAATTGCAGTTAAGCGTAACGCAGATTCTCATTTTTGTGGTGATCTTTTCAGTCCGGTGGCAGCACATTTTTATGGCCGTGGGCAGTTGTTTCTCAGGAGAGCCTGTAGCACTGGCAGTCCTGTGTTTTTGTTGTCTGTGAGGAATTAAAGAATGAATGAGCCCAAAGCCCAGCCGGGTAATTTTATCCGTCAGATTATTGACGAAGATCTGGCCACAGCCAGACACGTAGCCGTACATACCCGGTTCCCCCCCGAACCCAATGGCTACCTGCATATTGGCCATGCCAAATCCATTTGTCTGAATTTTGGCATCGCCGAGGACTATCACGGACAGTGTAATCTACGTTTTGATGATACTAATCCGGTGAAGGAAGATGTGGAATATGTGGAATCAATTAAGCGTGATGTTCAGTGGCTGGGTTTTCAATGGAATGGCACAGTGCGCTATTCATCGGATTATTTTTCCGCATTGTACCAATATGCCATGGAACTGATTAATAAGGGATTGGCCTATGTGGATGAATTGAGTATCGATCAGATACGCGCATGGCGCGGCACACTGACACTACCTGGTAAAAATAGTCCGTTCCGTGACCGTACTGTGGCGGAAAATAGCGCATTGTTCGAAAAAATGCGCGCAGGGGAGATCCCTGAAGGTGCAGCCTGCCTGCGGGCAAAAATCGATATGGCATCTCCTTTTATGGTGATGCGCGATCCTGTGCTGTATCGCATCAAGTTTGCCGAACATCATCAATCCGGCAATCAATGGTGTATCTATCCAATGTATGATTTTACCCACTGTATTTCTGATGCCCTGGAAGGGATTACCCATTCCCTCTGTACCCTGGAATTTCAGGATAACCGTCGTTTGTACGACTGGGTGCTGAATAACATTTCCATCACACATCATCCACGTCAGTACGAGTTTTCGCGCCTGAATCTGGAATACAGCCTGATGTCCAAGCGCAAGCTAAGCCAGTTGGTGGAAGAAAAGATCGTGGAAGGTTGGGATGATCCACGCATGCCAACGATCTCTGGTCTGCGGCGCCGTGGCTACAGTGCTGCGTCAATTCGTGAATTTTGTCGCCGTATCGGCATCACCCGGCAAGAGAACAGGGTAGAAATGCAGTCACTGGAATCCTGTATTCGTGACGATCTTAATGAGAATGCACCACGCACCATGGCGGTACTGAATCCCATCAAAGTGATTATTGAAAATAAGGCACCGGGCGAAGAATGGCTAACGGTGCCCGTTCATCCCAACCGCCCGGAAATGGGCCATCACCAGATAGCCTTTGCACACGAGCTGTATATCGATCGGGCAGATTTTCGTGAACAGGCAACCAAACAATACAAACGCCTGATACCAGGCCAGGAGGTACGCCTGCGTTATGCGTATGTTATTAAGGCTCAGCGGGTAGAGAAGGATGCCGATGGTAATATTATGACCCTTTATTGCACCTATGATCCCCAGACCTTAAACCGCGATCCGCAGGATGGACGTAAGGTAAGAGGGGTGATTCACTGGGTTGCCGTATCGCAGGCGTTGGCGGCACAGTTTCGTTTATACGACAGGCTCTTTAGCATACCCAATCCTGCTGCTGCCACTGATTTTTTATCCACTATTAATCCTGATTCCCTGAAAATTTGTCAGGGTTTTGTTGAAGCAAAACTCGCCCAAGCCGAGGCCAGTCAACCATGGCAATTTGAACGGGAAGGGTATTTTTGTGCCGATAGCCGCTATTCGTCTGCCGGGAACCTGGTTTTTAACCGTACCGTTAGCCTGCGTGATACTTGGGAAAAGGCCGTATCCCATCAGGCATAAAGGTGCTACGAAATCTGTATTCTTACTTCTGTCTTGCATCCTTACTTGCTGTTATGCGCTTGTCAACGCGCATAACAGCGGGAGTGCCAGCCAGACTGCAGGCTGGTTGAAAAAAGGAGGCACAAAGGGAAGTTTTCTGGTTATAGCCTGTTCTTCATGGCATTACTTATCTTTCAGATCGATCCAGATCACTAATAAAAAACCGCCGATCAAACCAAGATGTTCAAAAAACGCATTAGCCGCCATGAAATGCTCAGGGCCGCTCATGTTCCAGAAAGGGTAGGCAATCAGTGTTGCAATAAAGGTAAATATGGCGAGGATTATAGCACCCAGCCACCGGTAAAAGCCGCAAAGTATCATGATAGAGGCACCCAATTCCACGCAGATACTACCGAATGCTAAAGGTGCTGCCGGAGCCAGACCAAAGCGTTGCATCTCTGCAATTGCACCGGCGAAATCGATGGCTTTATCTAATCCCCCCTGCACATAAGCTGAACAAAGTAAAAGCAACGCAATCCAACGTAAACAGGCAATCAATCCCGCTGTGCGCGATGGGATTAGAGAGTGTGTCGCTGTTATTTTGATATTTTTCACCTGACTTACCTCGTGTGGTCGTTTACACTGCCCAACAACTGCAACCCAGTGCACCCCAGAAACTTCTGAGATCAGTGATCGGTAGTGCTTTGCTCCAGGCTGTCGCATGATGATGAGCATGAACGCCACATTGATGAGAGGAGCAAGGCTGCAGTTGCGATAAGCTATTTTTCACTGCGGGCCTTTGCGTACCCCAGGCAGCATAACCACCGAAGATCTTAACCGGTGACCAGTCAGGCATGGCGGGTGGTGGCATACCTTGGTCAAAAGCACTGAATATGCCGGCGGCATAGACCACTTTCCCACCCACCATAGTCAATAATGCTGTGGTATCGGCAATATCAGACTCAGCACAGGCAAAGAAATCACGATCGGGGACCACCAGATCGGCCAGTTGCCCAACTTCGATTCTTCCTTTTTTACCTTCTTCATTAGAAAACCAGGTGACATTTTCTGTCCACATACGCAGCGCGGTTTCACGATCCAGGCAATTGTGCCTTGGATAAAGCTGCATGCCACCAACCGTTTTGCCGGTGATCAACCAGGTAAGGGAAACCCAAGGGTTGTAGGATGCCACTCGGGTCGCATCAGTTCCGGCCGACACTTTGACACCCCGGTCCAGCATGCGCTTTATCGGCGGTGTGGCTTGCGCCACACCCGCGCCATAACGCTCAACGAAATATTCACCCTGCCAGGCCATGCGATGCTGTACTGCAATGCCACCGCCCAAGGCTGCGACCCGATCGATGGATGCTTCAGAAATGGTTTCTGCGTGATCGAAAAACCAGTTCAAACCCGTCAGGGGGATATCCTGATGAACACGTTCAAAAACGTCGAGTGCCCGTGAAATAGTTTCATCGTAAGTGGCGTGCAAACGCCATGGCCAGCGATTTTGAGCCAGAATACGGACCACTTCTTCAAGATCATGTTCCATATCAGGGGCCAGATCAGGCCGTGGCTGGCGAAAATCTTCGAAATCTGCTGCCGAAAAGACCAGCATTTCACCGGCACCATTGTGGCGAAAATAATCAGTGCCCTGTTTGTAGGTAGACGTCGCTGTCCAGTTAAGATAATCCTGCTTTTCCTGCCCGGGCTTTTGCGTAAATAAATTATAGGCGATCCGAATGGTTAATTGTTTTTCCGCTTCCAGTTGCTGGATCACCTGATAATCTTCGGGATAATTTTGAAAACCACCTCCGGCATCAATTGCACCCGTGACGCCAAGCCGGTTGAGTTCACGCATGAAGTGACGTGTTGAATTCAATTGGTATTCAAAAGGGAGCTTGGGGCCCTGTGCCAGAGTTGCATATAAAATGGTGGCATTCGGTTTTGCCAGTAGCAATCCGGTTGGATTACCGGCACTATCACGGATAATTTGTCCTCCCGGCGGCTCAGGGGTATCTTTATTATAGCCTACTACCTTGAGTGCTGCCCTGTTGAGCAGGGCGCGATCGTAGAGATGCAAAATAAACACCGGGGTATCAGGGGCAATGGCATTGAGTTCATCAATGGTCGGTAAACGTTTCTCAACAAATTGATGTTCAGTAAAGCCACCCACTATGCGTACCCATTGCGGTGGTGGTGTTATCTGTACCTGATATTTCAACATCGATAACGCATCAGTCAGGCTGCGCACCCCATCCCAACGCAGTTCCATATTAAAATGCAACCCACCACGTATAATATGCAAATGGTTATCAATCAAGCCGGGTAATACGCGTTTACCCATTAAATCGATCACTTTGGTGCCGGCCCCGGCCAGCGATAAAATTTCCTTTTCGCTGCCCACATGCGTAAATCGACCCTCCTTGATGGCGACTGCATGGGCCGTAGGATTACGTTTATCAAGCGTGGTAAAAATACCGTGAAATAGAATAACATCCGGGTCTTGTGCACTGTTCATCAGGTTGTTTCCCCTGTGGTGGTTGCCATTGCGTTAGCACTACTGTGGGATGAAAAAATAGGGTCATTAGCCTGTTCGGTCAGAACCATGACTTGAGACTAAGCTTAATGAAAGCGGGGATTTTTTCGCCCAGTAACATACCGGACAAACCAACTAATGCAATCACGGGTGGTGCGGGTGAGCGTATGTTGAGAGCCGCATACAGGACACCCACCAGTATTCCCACAATCAGAGACAGAAGGTAAAGCTTCATTGCACGTTCTCTCCAGTTTCAGACAATATGTGCTGTTTGATGTTTCAATACCTGAGTCTAGTTATTTATAGTTTATAAAAATGCTTGGAAAGGGTATTTAAGATAAAAAAATAAGATGGCTTGTGATTTATCTTCATACTTCTATCTCATCCAGGACATGTCGGTACTCAACATTAGTAGTGATAGCGGCACTGCATGATAATAATGACGTCATCGGCCAGTGCCATTTTGTCGAGTAATTAACACCGGTTTATGATCGTCATGGACCCTATCCAGGACGCCGGCCAGCTGATTGCGGAATAGATAATCAGGTTACCCGTAACAAATAAGGTTCCTTGTGCCCACCTTACGCATGAATGAATCCGCATTAACTGTAAAAAAACGCGCTATTTTTCCTTTACATCAATAATAAAGTAGAGAAGCGCGGGCAAACTATGATAGAAAGATGCCTTTTTTATTCTGCCTGATGGATCTGCCTTAACCGTTATTCTGTTCAACACGTAAACGTCAACTTACCTTAGGAATACCATGAAAAAATATTATCAGTTATTAACTGGGCTTATGTGTATTGCGGTTCTTACCGGTTGTGTGCGCACCTCACCAGTACTGAATGTGCAGACTCCCGTTCCCTGGCATCACACCAGCGTGCAGGTAAAAAATGCTATCTTCGAAGCGGGCCAGCAGCAGAACTGGATCATGAGGTTGGATACGCCGGGCATCATCGATGCTCATCTAATGACACGCGATCACAGGGCAGACATCCGCATCCAGTATTCCGAGAAGGAATACAGAATTAATTACGTCAGTAGCCAGAACTTAAGGGCTGATAACGGTAGAATTCATCGTAACTATAATCGCTGGATCCGCAAGCTCGATCATGCCATTCAGGAAAATCTGCAAACAAAGCTATCCATCAACCCGGTAAAATAAATTGTCCACTTCAGGGCAATCTATTGCGTGCTAACGATGACCGTAATCACTCTGTTAAAAGGGTGATTTTTCCGCCCGGTTTAGCACGGGTCGTCTAAAATTTTCTTATGCCTTATCCCCTCGTTGAGCGGACAGAGATCATTGCATGAATTTTTCATTTAACATCGTCGATTGGCAGGCAGTGGCCCCTGGACTGACCAGTGTGGATGAATGGCGACAGTGGGCACAACAACCAGCACATATTGATGCCAATGCGCCGCTGGCACACTGTCAGCTGCCTGTAATGACCCGGCGTAGAATGAGTCAAGGAAGTTGTCATGCGGTGGAATGTGGTCTGGCATTATTACATCGTCAGCAGGTGGATGCGCTGGTTTTTGGCAGTCGCCATGGTGAACTTGAAAACAATTTTCACATGCTGCGTGCACTGGCGCAGAAAGAAAGCCTCTCGCCTACTGATTTTGTTATGTCAGTGCATAATGCCGCGGCGGCCAGTCTGACCATCATCGCCAAGACACCACTGGTTTCTACTTCCCTGTCGGCGGGTGTTGATACCTTCCAGCAAGGGCTATGTGAAGTCAGTGCCTTGCAGGCAAGTGGGTACCAAAGAGTATTATTGGTGGATTTTGACGGCACCATTCCTGCTTTTTATCAGCCGTATCTGCCAGCTATAATGCCCTGTTATCCTCATGCGGTGGCCTTGCTGCTGGATACTGATAAAGTGCTACACTGTCAGGCTCGGCCGATAACAACACAGGCTGAGTCAATACTGCCGCAAAGTCTGCAATTTTTACATGGCTGGCTGGCAGGACGCCGTACTTTTCAGGTAACAGGCGAACGTTTGAGTTGGCACTGGTGTCGTTGATGGCTGCAACAATACTGACAACAATGGCATTAAGATTAAACTGGCTGTGGCGTTTGCTGATGACCAGCTGTTGTTTTTTATTATTCGGCCTGGGAGGATGGTTGCTGTCATTAGTATGGTTTAATGCATTGCTGGTCATACAGCCCAATGAACACCGCAGGCGTTATATGGCACGCCGCAGTATTTCTGCCAGCTTTCGCTTTTTCCTGCGCATGGCACAGCACGCTGGCGTACTGAATTATCATATTGAAGGTGCCGGCATGCTCAGTGCAGACCGGGGTTGTTTGATTGTAGCCAACCATCCAACGCTGCTGGACTATGTGTTGCTGGCCTCAGTGATGCCGAACATGGATTGTCTGGTGAAGACAACATTGCTACGCAATCCTTTTATCAATGGTGTAATACGTGCCGTCGGCTATTTACAAAACAGCCAGACAGATACCCTGATACCGGATATTCACCAGCGCCTGAATGCAGGTGACAATATTTTGATTTTCCCGGAAGGAACCCGCAGCCGCCCGGGAGAACCCTTAAGGCTGCAACGGGGCGCAGCCAACATTGCCCTGCGTTGTGGTTGTGATATCCGTGTGGTGCGCATTAACTGTAACCCGGCGACATTAACCAAACACAGCCGTTGGTTTCAGATTTCATCGCAAAAACCGATGTTTCACGTCAGAGTATGCGAGCGCATCACCAATAAAAACGTTATGACTAACAAACATCAAGGGCAGGCACTGGCAGCACGTCAGCTGACCCGGTATTTAACACAGTTATTAACACCAGAAAATGGCTAATCTGTTGGAAGCAAATCTATGGAAAAGTTATACCTTGACATTAAAAATATGATTATCAACACGCTGAATCTGGAAGAGATTGATGCGGCCGATATCGAGACTCATGAGCCCCTGTTTGACACTGGTCTGGGGCTTGATTCTATCGATGCCCTGGAGCTCGGGCTGGCTGTGAAAAATCGCTACGGTCTGGTGCTGTCGGCAGAAAATGAGGAAATGCGTCAGCATTTTTACTCAGTGGCTACCCTGGCAGCATTTATTCAGTCCCATGGCACAATACACAATGTCTGAAATTAATGACAAGTGAGTCTCTTATGAATGAACAAACGACTTATCAGGAAATTGCTGAACTGCTTGTGAATCTGTTCGAACTTTCTCCCGAGCGTATCCACGCTGAAGCACGGCTGTATGAAGACCTGGAACTGGACAGCATAGATGCCGTGGACATGGTGGTACATTTGCAGAAAAAAATCGGGCATAAGATCAATCCTGAACAGTTCAAAATGGTACACACAGTACAAGATGTGGTCAATGTTGTGGAAAAACTGCGCCAGAACCCGTGATCATCTATTAAGGACACCATGAAATCAGTCAACCGACGCTTGTCCCACGGCATCAGTGCGCTACTGATGTTATTATGGCCTTTTGTCATCTGGTTGGGGTTCGTTTATCAACAAAATCGCTGGCTGCCAGTCCTGCTGATACTGTTTTTTCTGTTACGCCTGTGGGTACTGAAAGGACAGTCAGGAGAACAACACAGGATGAGCAAAATGCTGGCTTGTACCGGTGTTGCCCTGTGCCTTGCCAGCGCCCTATTCCACAAGTACCAACTGCTACTTTATTACCCGGTGCTGGTCAACGGAGTATTATTACTGCTGTTTGGTCGTTCCCTTTTTTTTGGTATGCCGCTGGTGGAACAACTGGCGCGCTGGCGCGATCCACAGTTGCCACCAGAGGCGGTTACTTATACTCGTAATCTGACCCGAATCTGGTGCCTGTTTTTTATTGTTAACGGCACTGTTGCACTGGCAACCTGTCTGTATGCTGATATGCACCTGTGGGTATTGTGGAATGGTATGGTGAGTTATCTACTCATCGCCCTGTTAATCGGTCTGGAATGGCTGGTGAGATCGCGAGTGATAAAAAAAGATGAGTGAAACAAAGGCCCTGCCGTTGGCACAATGGTTGGACAAAAAGCGCGCACCTCAGACGCTGGTTGCCAGGGAGGGCCAACGACGTCACCTGCTGGATGAGATGCGCCAGCAGGTGGCCTTACTTTGTGGTCAACTATTGGTAAGACCACAACAACGCTGGGCGTTGTGTTTTGATGACAGCTACGGGTTTACAGTAGCACTGCTGGCGCTGTTACACAGTGCCAAAACTCCGGTTATCCCTGGTCACTGCCGTGCACCCTTATTACAGGAACAGCAAAATCAGTTTGATGCCCTGTTGACCGATCTCCCTCTGAAGCTTGACTGTCCGCGTATCCAGCTGGATCAGGGTATCCTGGTGCAAGACACAGAAGCCGTGCTGGCCGCCACTTTGCCGCCCCTCCCTGATAATTCGGTTGTGGTTCTGTTTACATCTGGCTCTACCGGCCTACCGCGCGCAATTATCAAATCACTGGCCAGCCTTGAGCAGGAAATAGATTGGCTGGCAGCATTGTGGGGCCAACGTCTGGCAGGCTGCCACCTGCTTTCCTCAGTCACTCATCAGCACCTTTATGGTCTGACCTTTCGCATCCTGTTACCGATAGCGCTTGGCCTGTCTTTTGCCTGCCGTCTGACACATTTTCCTGAACAACTGGCCGCTCAAGATGAACGATGTTGCTATGCTTTTATCAGCAGCCCGGCATTTTTACGCCGTCTGGATCCCGGTTTAAAAAAATTACCCTGCGCATGGGTAGTATCAGCAGGGGGTCCGCTGCCATGGGCGACGACCTGTCAGGCCAGGCAGTATTTTGGCGTCATACTGGATGAAATTTATGGCAGTACCGAAACCGGCGTGCTGGCCTGGCGCAGCTGTCATAGTGACCATGAACCCTGGCAGCCATTTGCAGATGTTTGTTTTAGTGAAGATATCAACGTTGAAGATCCAAGTATCAAAACCCACCTGGCATCAACAGCACCTGGGTTATCTAACAGGTCTGATGAAGAAAAAATTTGGCGGGTTCAGTCGCCACTCCTCCCGGAGAAAAGCGGACTGGTACTGGATGATCGGCTGGATTTTTCTCCCGGTGGCGGGTGTTTTCATTTGTGTGGACGTCGTGACCGCATCGTAAAAATTGAAGAAAAACGCTTTTCCCTCAGCGAAATTGAACGTCGCCTGCAGGCACTTATCGGTGTGGCAGATGCTGTGGTCATCCCGGTATCCCGTGCCGGGCGTCTGTATACCGGCGCGATACTGGTACTGGATACGCGGGGTAACACCCTGCTGAACCAGCAAGGTATCCGATCGCTGACACGTCAGTGGCGACAGTGGCTGCAGCAGTGGCTGGAGCCAGTTGCTGTGCCGCGCTACTGGCGCGTCGTTGATAGCATTACTCTAAATACGCAAGGTAAACGTGATTACCTTAAGCTACAGGAACTGTTTCATGCAGCCCGTTGAACTTTCCCATAGTCAAACCGGAGAGCACAGTGCCACGGTGATCCTGTTCCTTGAGTCCTCGTTGTTCTGGTTTCGTGGCCATTTTGCGCACCAGCCACTGTTGCCCGGTGTGGCACAAGTGGACTGGGCTATAAACTACGGCCGTGCACTGCTGGTACCTGATCATTTTTTTATCGGGATTGAATCGGTCAAGTTTCAGCGTCCATTACTGCCCGGTGTGACGGTAAAACTGCAGTTACAGTGGCTGGCAACACATCAGCTGTTGGCTTTCCAGTTTTTGTTGTGTACAAAATCCAGCGAGTCTGTTGCCAGCCAGGGGAAGATCCGGTTATGTCGATAACAGAAAATGCTTTTTCTCCCTGTGTGCTGATCCCCTGCTACAATCACGGGACCATGATGACCTCGGTACTCAAACGGCTCATGCCGTTAGGTTTGCCTTGTTTTATCGTTGACGATGGCAGCGATACGGTGACGCAACAGCAGTTGATTGGGTTGGCGGCGGCACATTCACAGATCACCCTGCTGCGCCTTGCACAAAATACCGGTAAAGGCCACGCGGTGATAAGCGGCCTGCAAGCAGCTGCGCTGGGTGGGTTCAGTCACGCATTGCAGCTGGATGCTGACGGGCAGCATCAGATCGAAGATGCGCCGCGCCTGCTGGCTGCGGCCTGTCAGTATCCACACAAGCTGATTTCAGGACTGCCTCTGTACGATCATTCCATACCCGCATCCCGTCGCTATGGCCGTTGGCTTACTCACTTCTGGGTATGGATTGAAACCCTTTCCCTGTCCCTCAAGGACAGTATGTGTGGCTTTCGGGTGTATCCCATCGCAGTCACTCTGGCACTGGCGCATCAGGTAACACTGGGCAAACGCATGGATTTCGATACTGACGTGATGGTGCGTCTCTACTGGCAGGGTACTGACAGCCATTTTGTACCAACCCGGGTCATCTATCCAGCAGACGGTCTTTCACATTTCGCGATAGTACGCGATAACCTGCGTCTGTGCTGGATGCATACACGCCTGTTTTGCGCCATGTTACCCAAGATACCACAGCTAGTAATGCGTCATCGGAGTCCCTGTCACTGGTCAGCAGTGAGTGAACGCAAGGGATTACTGGGGATGCATTTTATGTTGCACATTTGGCGTCTGTTGGGACGTCGCGGATTTACCCTGCTGCTCTGGCCGGTGGTGTGTTATTTTTGGTTGACTGGCCGGGCGCAACGTAAAGCATCACAAGACTGGCTGAATCAGATCACCGACTATGCAAGACAAAAAGGGATAACTCTGCCACAACCACTGGGAAGCTTCAGGCATTTCTTACGTTTTGGCAATGCCATGTTGGATAAAATAGCCTGCTGGCACGGCGCACTGCTGTGGGGCCGAGATATTGATTTTGCACCCGGTGCGCAAGCGATCCTGGCGGCAGATAAACCCGTGGGTAAACTGATCCTGGCCTCTCATCTGGGTGATATGGAAGTATGCCGTGCCTTGGTACAGCGCGACGGAAACATCATGATGAATGCACTGGTATTTAATCAGCATGCGCGGCGCTTCAAACAGCTGCTGGAAGAAGTTGCACCACAGGCTGGAAACAATATTATCCCGGTCAGTGACATCGGCCCTGAAACTGCCATGTTGTTGCAAGAAAAACTCGATGCGGGCGAATGGGTGACAATTATGGCTGATCGGACCTCAGTGAATGGGCAGGATGCCAGGCATCCCGTGCTCTGGAGCCCGTTTCTCGGTCGTCCTGCACCCTTTGGACAGGGACCTTTTTTACTGGCAGCGGCGTTGCGATGCCCGGTAGTACTGATGTTTGCCTTGCGCCAGCAGGATAAACTGCGTATCTGGTATGAGCCCTTTGCCAATCCACTTATCTTGCCACGCCAAACCAGATTGACAGCGTTACAACAGGCGGTTGATCGCTATGCACAGCGGCTGGAACATTATGCACTGTTATCACCCCTGGACTGGTTTAATTTTTTTGATTTCTGGCAACGGGCCGACAGGCAGGAAACAGGAAATAAAGGAGCAATGGGTGCTGACCGATCCGCGTTTTAATGCAGAAATTGCACTGACTATACCCTTCCACGATGTCGACGCCATGGGTGTGGTCTGGCATGGCAACTACTTTCGCTATTTTGAAATCGCACGTGAGGCGCTGCTGAATCAATTCAACTATGGCTACCGGGCCATGCAGGCTTCAGGTTATTTCTGGCCAGTAGTGGATACCAGAGTCCGGTACCGTCTGGCACTAAAATTTGAGCAGCACATTCTGGGGCGTGCTACCCTCCGGGAATATGAAAACCGCCTGCGCATTGATTACCAAATCTTTGACGCAGGCAGTGCCAAGCGTACCACCACTGGCTACAGTATTCAGGTTGCCGTGGAGGAAAAAACGTGGGAAATGTGTCTGGTCAGTCCAGCAATATTATTTGAACGTATGGGGCTGCAACCATGAAATCCTTTTTACTGACCCTGTTGTTGCTGATCACCGGAGTAGCCCAAGGGATTACTTTGGATGAATTACAGCAAAATTTCAGCCAGCAGCCAGTGATACGCGCCCGATTCAATCAGATACGTCATATCCAGGGGATGGCACAACCCCTGCATTCCAGTGGTGAATTTATCATCGCGCGGGATGTAGGACTCTGGTGGCAACAGCAGCAGCCGTTTGCATTGACTCTGGTGTTGGATGACCATCACATGGTACAGCGCATGCCTGGGCAGGATGCTGTGATAATCACCGCACAATCCAACCCGCAGATGTTCCAATTCAATCACCTGTTGCGGGCTTTTTTTCAGGCTGACCGCACCCTGCTGGCACAACATTTCCTGATGGATTTTCGCGATACCGGCCATCAAGGATGGCAACTGATACTGACGCCAAAAAGCTCACCTCTGGACAAATTGTTCAGTCATATCCAGCTGCAGGGGCAGACTTATCTGAACAACCTGATACTCAATGATGCTTTGGGTGATCGCACTGAAATCACCTTTCATCATCAACGTCAAATACCCGAGACCCTGAGCGATGCAGAACGGCAACACTTCGTTTTCTAATAGCCTGCGCTACTGCGCATCAGGTTGGCTGGTCGTTTGCCTGGTATTCACGTTATTACTGGTATTGTTATTGCCACGGACATCCGTCACCGGCAGTGTGCTGGCGCTGCTCCCACAGCAGACCATGGACAGCATTCCTCCGGCATTACAGGATGCTTTTATGCAGCGGTTAGATCGCCAGTTGGTGTGGTTGGTAAGTCCAGGCCTTAAGGATGACAGCAGGGTGGCACAATGGTGGCTGGATAACCTTCAGGGCATCGACCTGTTAAGTCATCTTCAGGGGCCGGTGAGTGATATCCAACAGCAGGCATGGGGAACATTTTTCTATCAACACCGTAACGGCATGATTGATGGACAGACACGTCAACGACTGGCAGCAAGCCAGGCTCAGGCCGACTGGGTGATGGCTCAATTGTATTCGACATTTTCCGGCATCAGTGCCCGAGAACTTAAAAAAGATCCCCTGCTGCTGGTACGTGGCGCACAGTTGGCATCAGCACCCACCAGCCGTCTGCGCATGGTACAGGACTGGCTGGTGACTGAAGATGATGCAGGCCGCCTCTGGTATCTGATCCGCGGGGAATCAAGCAATTCTTCCTGGCATGTCCATCAGGCCCATCAGCTGGCAGACAGATTACAGACGCTGGAGCAGGAGCTGCATCAACGCTGGCCGGATGCACAGGTACTGTCACAAGGAACATTGTTCTACAGCGACTACGCCAGTCAGCTGGCATTGCATGATATCGTGACACTCGGCTCTGTGACCTGTATCGGTGTACTGTTGCTGATATATGGCGTTTTTCGTTCGCTGTTACCGCTATTGCTGTGCCTGTTGTCGATCAGTATCGGTGCCCTGGCGGGTACTGTCGCCACGTTATTGATTTTTGCTGAGCTGCATCTGATGACGCTGGTGATGAGCATCGGTATTGTCGGTATTTCTGTGGATTATGCTGTCTACTATCTTACAGAGCGTATGATACATGGCCGCGAGGTAACACCCTGGCAGAGCTTGCATAAGGTACTGCCCACGCTACTGATGGCACTGGGTACCACTGTCATTGCCTGTTTGATTATGCTATTGGCTCCCTTTCCTGGCCTGCGTCAACTAGCCGTGTTTACTACTGCGGGGCTCAGTGCATCCTGCCTGACCGTTGTGTGCTGGTATCCCTGGTTGAGCGCACGTTTGCCTGTCAGGCCCATTCCCTTGCGTACACTGATGACGGGTTGGCTGTCTTTATGGCAGCAAGGTCGAAGGTTACGCATTGGCTTGCCTGCAGTACTGACGCTGTTTACCTTGATCGGTCTGACGCGCTTAACGGCCAGTGATGATATCGCACAGCTTCAAGCCTTGCCGGAAGATATCCTGCAACAGGAACGGGCCATCGCCGCATTGACCGGGCAGAGTCGCGATCAGAAATGGTTTATGATCTATGGTGATAGCGCAGAAGCCACACTGCAGCAACTGGAACAGTTCACGCCCCTGCTACTGAATGCCCGGCAGCAGGGTTGGTTGGGTAATTGGCGCCTGATTCCATTGTCTTCATTAGCGCGTCAGCGTGAAGATTTGCGGCTCTTGCGTACCGCGGCTCCCGGGGTACTGGCTCGTCTTATCAGCGCAGGGATCATCACGGATCCGCCAGATCTCAGACCCATGTGGGTAACTCCACAGGCATGGGAACAGAGCCCGGTGAGCGAAGGCTGGCGCCTGCTGTGGCTATCACTGGCAAACGGGCTCAGTGCGGTACTGGTGCCGATAGAAGAAGTGCGCGATGCCGGGGCACTGGCAACCCTGGCAGCCAACCAGCCAGGTGTGTCATGGATCGATCGCAAGGGTACCTTTGACAGTCTATTTGCCTTTTACCGAACCCTGCTGGGCGGACTGCTGATGCTGGCGCTGGCGGTCATCATGGTGGGTTATGTCCTGTATCTGGGATGGCGCCGCGGCCTGTTAACGGTGCTGCCTTCGCTGTTATCGGTGGGCTGTGCCTTGGCAGTACTGGCTTTTATGGGATATCCGTTAAATCTGTTTTCCCTGCTGGCGCTGATTCTGGTGCTAGGTATTGGTATTAATTACACCGTGTTTTTCAGCAATCGGCGTACAACGGCACTCACTGCGTTGTTGGCAGTCATGCTGGCGATGTCCACCACCTTACTTACCTTAGGTATGCTGGTCTTCAGCAGTACTCAGGCCATCCGTAGCTTTGGTCTGGTATTATGCAGTGGTATTTTCAGCGCGTTTTTACTGTCCCCTCTTGCCTTGCCAACGCAGGAGCAGCAAAGATGAAAACCATTTTGCTTATGATTGGCATGGTGCTGCTATTAACGGCCTGCGCTGGCAGTGAGAAAAATACGCGCCCTCAGGCATGGCTTAAGCCTGGTGTAAAGATGACACTGCCTCCCCCAAGCATCACCCCTTCCATCCATCAGCAACAGCTGTTGACCGCCACAGTAAAAGGACAACAGCACCAATTACTGGTGCTGCTCAGCGCTGATGAACAGCGACTGACACTGGCCGGGCTTTCTCCTCTGGGGATTCGATTGTTTCGCCTCACCTATGATAGCAGTGGCATCTCTGCCGAACAGTCAATGATGTTGCCACAATTGCCCCCCACCCACCAGGTGCTGGCCGATATCATGCTCAGTTACTGGCCGCTATCTGCCTGGCATGGACAATTGCCTGCAGGATGGACCTTAACCGATCAGGACGACAGACGCGAACTGTGGGATAGCAACCGGCAGCGGGTGATCAAAATTCTTTACCGAACGCTGCCTGATGGTCAACGCCAACCGATCAGCGTGCACCAGTATCCCTTTGATTATCAGATATCCATTCAATCACTGGACAGTGGCTCATGATTTATTTATCTGCCGTGAGCATGCTCAATGCGCTGGGTAATACCCTTGATGAAATTGCACAAAATCTGGTGCGTGGGCAGGCACCGGGCCTGCGCTGTGAAAGCCACTGGTTGTTGCAAGATACACCCTGTTGGGTTGGTTGTGTCGATGCCGATCTACCACTGGTTCCTGTCAAACTGGCCGCCCATAATAGCCGTAATAATCGCCTGCTGCTGGCGGCACTGGCGCAGATTAGACCCGCCGTGGATGAAGCCATTGCCCGCTACGGGCGGGAACGTGTGGCAATAGTACTCGGCACCAGTACTTCCGGGCTTGATGAAAGCGATCGTCAGGTGAGTGGTGTTTTGGCAGGTAACCCGGTAGCGGATTACCGCTATGACCAGCAGGAACTGGGTGATCCCTCACGCTTTCTCAGCGCTTTTCTTGAGCTGGATGGACCGGCTTATACGCTTTCCACCGCCTGTTCCTCCAGTACGCGCGCCTTGATCAGTGGCCGACGGTTAATTGAGTCAGGCCTGGTTGATGCCGCGATCGTCGGTGGTGCGGATACGCTGAGCCGCATGCCAATCAATGGTTTTCATAGCCTGGCATCGTTGTCAACAGCCCGCTGCCAGCCCTTCAGCCAGCAGCGTAATGGTATTACGATCGGCGAAGGCGTGGCGCTGATACTCATGACAGCGCAACCACAAGCAGTAGCATTATTAGGTAGTGGAGAATCCTGCGATGCCTGGCATATGTCAGCCCCTGACCCCCAAGGAGCAGGGGCAGCTCGGGCCATTAAGATGGCACTGGCTGATGCCGGGCTCAGGCCACAGGATATTGGCTATATCAATCTGCACGGTACCGCAACAAAACTTAATGACAAAATAGAAGCGCAGGTGATACATCAGCTGTTTGGGTCCCAGGTACCCTGCAGTTCTACTAAACATCTTACCGGCCACATGTTGGGTGCAGCAGGAGCCGGTGAGGCAGCCTTGTGCTGGTTGTTATTGATGCGGTCTCTGCCACTACCAGCCCAGGATTTTTCCAACGCCACGTTCGATGATAACCTGCCCGCTTTTGGTCTGATCAGAACATCGGTGCCTCTGAAGCAACACACCCTGCTTTCCAATTCTTTTGCCTTCGGCGGTAATAACGCCTGCCTCATTTTGGGAGCGGTTCATGAGTGATAATTTGTCTATAACCTCTCTGTTGCCACATCAGGCACCCATGGTGCTACTGGATGACGTTGTGAGTGTGCAGGAATATAGTGCACATTGCCGGGTACGGGTTGGTGTTGATTCAGTACTGGCGCCATTCCTTGATGACGCCGGTAACCTGCCAGGCTGGTTTGCCCTGGAAATTCTTGCCCAAACAGCAGCTGTCTGGTCCGGCTGGCAACAACAAACGCAGGCTAATATCCAGCCCAGGATGGGCATGTTATTGGGAGCACGGTCCCTGTACTGCCATCAGCCCAGATTTTATGCAGGCAGCACGCTGGACGTGCATGTAACCTTGTTGATGCAGGATGAAAAATTCAGCAGTTTTGAAGGTGAAATCATACAAGAAGGTATTGCGGTGGCCAGTGCACGTCTGAACGTTTATCATCCCGATGAACAGGAATTACCCCAACTCTTTAAGCAGGGAAACATGTCATGAAACGTTCGGTGTTGGTCACCGGTGCCAGCAAGGGTATCGGTAGAGCGATTGCCTGCCATCTGGCCACAGATGGTTTTGTCGTGGTAGTACATTACCACCTGGATAAAACCGGTGCACAGGAAACCTTGCGCCTGATAGAAAGCACAGGGGGGAAAGGACGCCTGTTGTGTTTCGACGTGGCCGATCGCCAGAACTGCAAGTGGGTGCTGGAAGCGGACATCAACGCTCACGGTGCCTGTTATGGCGTAGTGAATAACGCAGGGATTACCTGTGATGCTGCCTTTCCGGCGCTTGCGGAAACGGCATGGGACAGCGTGATTCACACCAATCTGGACAGTTTTTATAACGTCATTCATCCCTGCATCATGCCGATGATTGGTCTGCGCTGTGGTGGACGCATCATTACGCTGTCTTCCGTCTCAGGCTTGATGGGCAATCGTGGGCAGGTCAACTACAGTGCAGCGAAAGCGGGGATTATCGGTGCCACCAAGGCGCTGGCTGTGGAACTTGCAAAACGCAATATCACCGTTAACAGTATCGCACCCGGCCTGATTGATACCGGCATGATACAAATGCCGGCACAGGCACTGGATGAAGCTATCAGGCTAATCCCTATGAAACGCATGGGCACGGCACAGGAAGTTGCCGGGCTGGTCAGTTATCTGATGTCGGATAGCGCGGCTTATGTGACTCGTCAAGTGATTTCCATCAACGGGGGCATGCTATGACAAAGCGTGTGGTGATCACCGGGATGGCGGGTGTGACCGCATTCGGCAATGACTGGGCTTCAGTAGCAAGGGGGATAAAATCCGGCGCAAATGCGGTGCAGAGCATGCCGCAATGGCGTGAATATGAGGGCCTCAATACGCTGCTCGCGGCACCAATAGAAAATTTCCTGTTGCCTGAGCACTATACACGCAAGCGCGTTCGCTCCATGGGACGTGTTGCCATGCTAGCCACACATGCCACTGAACTGGCACTGGAGCAGGCAGGACTGCTCAATGATCCCCTGCTTGGCAGCGGTAATATCGGCATCGCCTACGGCTCTTCCACCGGTAGCACCAAACCCGTGAGTGAATTTGCCACCATGCTTACTGAAAAGCATACCCATAACATTACTGCCAATACTTATATGCAGATGATGTCACATACGACAGCGGTCAATATTGGGTTATTTTTCGGCCTGCACGGTCGGATCATCCCGACGTCCAGTGCCTGCACTTCGGGTAGCCAGGCAATCGGTTACGCTTGGGAAGCCATTCGTCACGGTTATCAAACCCTGATGGTGGCAGGAGGGGCAGAAGAACTCTGCCCTTCAGAAGCGGCTATATTTGATACCCTGTTTGCGACCAGTCAGCAAAACGATACACCGAAAATCACACCGGCACCCTTTGACCGCCAGCGTGATGGTCTGGTCATTGGAGAAGGTGCCGGAACGCTTATTCTGGAGGAACTGGAACACGCCATGGCGCGGGGTATCACGCCGTTGGGGGAAATAATCGGTTTTGCCACCAACTGTGATGCTGCACACATCACTCAGCCGCAGCGCACGACCATGCAAATCTGCATGGAGAACGCCCTGGCTAATGCGGGCTTATCCGCAGCTGACGTGGGTTATATCAGCGCTCACGGTACCGCCACAGAGCAGGGTGATGTTGCAGAAAGCCACGCGACTGCAGCGGTTTTTGGCAAGCTTACTCCTGTTTCATCATTAAAAAGTTACTTTGGCCATACTTTGGGAGCCTGTGGCGCCCTGGAAGCCTGGATGACACTGGAGATGATGCGTGAGGGCTGGTTTGCCCCTACCCTGAATCTGAATGAACCGGATCCGGCCTGCGGTGAACTTGACTACATCATGGGTAGTGCGCGCCAAGTAGACTGTGAGTTTTTTCAGTCGAACAACTTTGCTTTTGGCGGCATTAATACCTCACTGATCATCAGACGCTGGGCCTGAGTGCGTCAGGCACCCTGATGTCAAATGACAAAACAGCAGGAAAATATCTTCTTTGGAATGGGAGTGAGAACACTCTGTTTAGTTGCTTACTGTCTTGCGCCATCCAGACCAAAACTGGATGTCACTTATTCAAATTCACAACCTCAACATCACGCTCTTATCCCGAACTGAGGTTTAAAAACAGAACGGGTATCGATAACGCTTTATGGCGTATACATTTTCTAGCGCGTCAGATCATCAAAAAATTTTTTAACGCCATCAAGAAAATTTTTAGAGCGCGGGCTGTTCTTTTCTCCTGCTATGCCACCAAAGCTCCCTTCCAGTTCACGCAATAACTCTTTTTGTCTCTCATTGAGATTAACCGGTGTTTCAACGACAACCCGACATAATAAATCGCCATAACCCCCACTACGGACAGATTTTACCCCTTTCCCTTTCATACGGAATAATTTCCCTGTTTGAGTTTCCGGGGGGACTTTCAATTTTACCCTACCATCCAGAGTGGGAACTTCAATCTCTCCTCCCAACGCAGCCATGGCAAAATTAATCGGTACTTCACAGTATAAATTGTTGCCATCACGTTCGAAAATGGGATGTGCTTTAACCTGAACCTGTACGTATAAATCTCCAGCCAGGGAGCCACTGTCACCGATAGCCCCTTCACCGGCTAAACGAATGCGATCCCCAGTATCAACACCCGCAGGGATTTTTACTGAAAGCAGTTTAGATTTTTCAACCCGACCATCGCCATGACATTTGTTACAGGGATCTTTAATGATCTGCCCGCGGCCATGACAATGTGGACAGGCCTGTTGTACGGTGAAAAAACCCTGACGCATTTGTACCTGACCTGCGCCATGACAGGTAGTACAAGTCACGGGTACACTGCCAGGTTTAGCACCCGTGCCATGGCAAACATCACATTCATCCAGCGTTGGAATACGGATCTCTCTGGTCACACCACGCACGGCTTCTTCCAGCACCAACTCCATGTTATAACGCAGATCACTGCCACGGCTAGCCCGTTTTTGACGACGAGCCCCACCAAAAATATCCCCGAAAACATCACCAAAAATATCGCTAAAATCAGCACCACCACCACCAAAACCACCCGCACCACCTTGCTCAAAAGCGGCATGACCGTATTGATCATAAGCGGCACGTTTTTTATCATCGGTCAGGACTTCATAAGCTTCTTTTATTTCCTTGAATTTGCTTTCTGCATCTTTATCCTGATTGCGGTCAGGGTGGTATTTCATCGCCAGACGTTTATAAGCTTTTTTGATGTCACGCTCATCGGCTGTTTTTGCAACACCCAAAACCTCGTAATAATCGCTCTTTACCATATTCTTTATTAACCCATAATATGCATACACGGGCGTGGAGTCTCCTCAACGCCCGTGCCAGTTTCAATAACAATAACAGGGCTACTGCTTTACCTACTTCAGGGCTGTTATTTTTTATCTTTTACTTCTTCAAATTCAGCATCGACAGCATCTTCAACTTTCCTTGCACTGGCGTCACCATCCCCTGCACTTGCAGCTTCTGCACCTTGTTGCTGTATTATCTCAAGCAGTTTACCAGAAAGCTGAATCAAGGCCTGACTCTTGGTTTCAATTTCAGCCTTATTCTCGCCTTTAACAGCAGCTTCCATGGCCTTTAAAGCTGTTTCAATTGCTATTCTATCGTCTGCAGGCAATTTATTACCCGCTTCTTCCAACTGTTTATTTGTACTGTGAATCAAATGATCCGCCTGATTGCGTGTTTGTACTAACCCTTCGAACTGTCGGTCGGATTCCGCGTTGGCTTCTGCATCCCGGATCATTTTTTGAATCTCTGCTTCATTTAAACCGGAAGAGGCCTTGATGGTAATCTTTTGTTCCCGACCCGTATTTTTATCTTTGGCCGATACATGCAAAATACCATCAGCATCAATATCGAAAGTCACTTCAATTTGTGCCATACCACGCGGTGCAGCCTGAATACCATCGAGATTAAACTGACCCAGTGACTTATTATCGTTGGCACGCTTACGCTCACCCTGCAGGACATGAATAGTCACCGCAGACTGATTATCTTCCGCAGTAGAGAACACTTGGCTGTGCTTTGTCGGCACTGTGGTATTTTTAGAAATCAGTGATGTCATAACACCACCCATGGTTTCAATACCCAGTGATAGTGGCGTCACGTCCAGCAACAGCAAATCTTTGACTTCGCCGGACAACACACCACCTTGAACAGCAGCACCTATCGCCACAGCCTCGTCTGGATTTACATCCTTACGGGGTTCCTTGCCAAAGAAATCAGAAACCTTTTTCTGTACCATGGGCATACGTGTCTGACCACCGACCAGTATCACATCCTGGATACCGGAAATCGTCAACCCGGCATCAGCAAGAGCCACTTTCAGCGGTTCAATGGATCGATTGACTAAATCTTCTACCAGTGATTCAAGCTTGGCCCGTGTTACTTTTATATTCATGTGCTTCGGACCGCTGGAATCTGCAGTGATATAAGGCAGATTCACATCGGTCTGCTGTGCTGAAGAAAGTTCAATTTTGGCTTTTTCTGCGGCTTCTTTCAGGCGCTGCATGGCCAAAGGATCATTACGCAGATCCATACCCTGATCTTTTTTAAATTCTTCAACCAGGTAATTGATTAAACGACTGTCAAAGTCCTCTCCCCCCAAATGGGTATCTCCATTGGTTGCCAGAACCTCGAAAGTTTTTTCACCATCAACATCATCTATTTCAATAATGGAAATATCAAACGTACCGCCACCCAAGTCATACACCGCAATGGTACGATTCCCCATTTCTTTATCGAGACCATAAGCCAACGCCGCTGCAGTGGGTTCGTTGATGATACGTTTGACTTCCAAGCCAGCGATACGACCAGCGTCTTTAGTCGCTTGACGTTGAGCATCATTAAAATAAGCAGGTACTGTGATGACTGCGTCAGTGACGGGGGCACCCAGATAGTCCTCAGCCGTCTTCTTCATTTTTTTCAATACTTCTGCAGAAATCTGTGGTGGTGCAACTTTTTGACCTTTCACTTCCAACCAAGCATCACCATTATCAGCAGCAACGATTTTGTACGGCATAATTTTCGCATCACGCTGTGCTTCTTCGTCTTTAAAACGTCGTCCAATCAAGCGCTTAATGGCAAACAATGTATTCTGTGGATTAGTGACAGCCTGACGCTTGGCCGGTTGACCAACCAAAGTTTCACCTTCACTGGTATAAGCAATAATGGAAGGTGTAGTGCGATCACCTTCGCTATTTTCCAGTACTCGCACCGTAGTACCATCCATAATGGCTACACAAGAGTTGGTCGTACCCAAGTCGATACCAATAATTTTACCCATCTAATTTAACGCCTCCACTAAAAATTCATAATCGATCAAGTTACTAATCTATCATTGCAAACAAATACCCATAGTTGATTTTCAACTACTGGATATCGACTGTCCGCGAGTAACAATTGTAGTTGCCAATTAAGATGGGGCCACTCAGTTTATCATCAAGGGGTAACATAAAAAAAATTACTTTTTACTCCACTCAGATGATGTTTAATTTTCATCAAATGGCATTAAGGGTACCACTGTAACGGGGAATAAAGATTCAGCGTACAAAACCCCCAAAGGACAACAGCCCGGACAGGCAAGGCTGTTTTCAAAATGCTGTCATAGGTGTTAACTGACAGTATCACAACAGAAGATCAGCAATCATCTTTTCAAGTTTACCTTGATCCACCGCAAATTTACGAATGCCGTCGGCAAGCTTATCCACCGCCATCGGATTCCAATTGTGTTGCCAGTAAAACTCTGCTTCCGTCAGGGGGGATGGGGCTGCTTCTACCTTACCCATATAGGACAATTTACGTTCTACCTGCCCTGTGCTTTCAGCCAGTTCCTTGAGTAAAGGGGGGGAAATGGTCAGGCGATCACACCCGGCAAGTTCAAGGATTTCATCCCGATTACGGAAACTGGCTCCCATCACGACCGTTTTATAACCGTATTTTTTGTAATACTGGTAGATCTCCGTGACGGAAAGCACGCCAGGATCTTCATGAGCAGCAAACTCTTTTTTATCACCATTGGCCTTAAACCAATCGAGAATACGGCCAACAAATGGTGAGATCAAAAATGCCCCTGCCTGCGCACAGGCCCGTGCTTGAGCCAATGAAAACAACAGTGTCATATTACAATTGATACCCTGTTTTTCCAGTTGTTCAGCAGCACGGATACCCTGCCATGTCGATGCCAGTTTGATCAGAATACGATCATTACTGATCCCCGCATCGTTGTAGAGCTTGATTAAGCGTCTGGCCTTAACCAGGCTGGCGGCAGTATCATAAGAAAGACGTGCATCAACTTCAGTGGAAATACGTCCTGGAATCAACTTCAAAATTTCCAGACCAATATTAACAGCGAGTTTATCGCTGGCATCGATTATCTGTTGCGCATATTCGTTACTCTGCCCACGGGCCCAGCTGATCGCGTCATCGATCAGTTTGCGATATTCAGGAAGTTGGGCGGCATTGAGGATCAGCGATGGGTTGGTGGTGGCATCGTGTGGTTGGTAAAGTTTAATCGCTGCAATGTCTCCTGTATCAGCTACCACAGTAGTCAGCTGGCGTAGGGCAGTCAGTTTATCTGTCATCATTTGTTTCCCCTCATTTTTGCATGATCTGTTTGTCATCGTGCAATTATTACCTATCTAAATAATAACATGTGCAAACAGGAGGACAAGGTAGTAAATTTGCAGGAGGACTTTCTGGTAAGGAAATTCAGGTTACTGTGATGATTGTTATTATTTCTCCTGCAAAAACACTCGATTATCAAAGCCCGCTGGCCACAAAAAAATTTACTCATCCTGAATTGCTGAGTAAAGCGCAGGAGCTCATCCAAATCTGCCGTCAACTCACCCCCATTCAGTTAACCAGCCTCATGGGAATCAGCAATAAACTTGCACAACTGAATGCGGCGCGTTTTAACAGTTGGCAACCTGCACGGATGCCCGCCGACAATGCCCGTCAGGCGCTGCTAGCTTTTAAAGGTGATGTTTATACCAGCCTGCAGGCAGAGGATTTCCATGAAACGGACTTTGCTTTTGCCCAACAGCATTTACGTATTCTCTCCGGACTTTATGGTGTGCTGCGTCCATTGGATTTGATACAGCCTTACCGTCTGGAAATGGGCACTCGACTGATGAACCCACGCGGACAGGATCTTTACAGCTTCTGGGGCAATTTGCTAACGGAAAAACTGAACCAGACATTAGCAGAAGCCGGTACTGATACGTTGATTAATCTGGCTTCCGATGAATATTTTAATGCTATCCAACCTGATAAGCTCAAGGGAACACTGATTAAGCCTGTCTTTCTTGATGAAAAAGAAGGTAAATATAAAATCATTAGCTTCTATGCCAAGAAAGCCCGTGGTTTGATGAGTCGTTACATTATTCAACACCGCTGTACTTGTCCCGAGCAACTGTTTGATTTTAATCTGGGCGGCTATCGCTGTGATCCAGCGCTCTCCCACAATACAGCACCCGTCTTTAAACGTGCCCAAACAAGACTGTGATCTTTATAAGCTCATCAGAAAAGCACGTAACTGCATAAAATCAGCCGGTAAATAGCGAGACAGTACAGGCAAAGAGGCACAGTGTGCCAGTGTTGCTGGCAAGGGCACTGCCTGACCTAAAATTTGGTCTACACTTGATTTAAATTTTGCCGGATGTGCCGTTGCCAGAAATAAGCCAAACTCACCATCCTGCAATTGATCGCGTAATACACGATAAGCAATAGCGCCATGAGGTTCACAGAGGTAATCCCTGTCAGCAAGTTCATGCAACGTCTCTTTTATCGATTTATCATGCACTGATGCAGAACACAAGGTCACGAATGGCCAAGCCTTACGGCGCAATAACTCTTCAACGCGCGGCCAGTTGTTTGGCCGGCTGACATCCATGGCATTAGCCAGTGTGGCAATGGAAGCATGAGGTTGCCATTGACCCGTCATCAAAAAACGTGGCACGGTGTCGTTGACATTTGTTGCAGCGAGAAAACGTTTTATTGGTAATCCTAATGATTTAGCCAATAATCCAGCGGTTAAATTGCCAAAGTTACCACTGGGCACTGAAATAACGGTTTGAGCACGCAGCGCCTGTGGCAATTGTGCCACCGCTTCAAAATAGTAACAAATTTGCGCCAGTAAGCGGCTGATATTAATCGAATTAGCAGAATTAAGGCGCAATGTGTTTCGCAATACCTCGTCATCAAAAGCCCGTTTGATCAGGGCCTGGCAGATATCAAAATCGCCTTCAATAGCCACAGTATGGATATTTCCCCCCAAGGTACAAAATAGCCTTTCCTGTAATGGACTGATTTTATTTTTGGGATAAAGAATGACAACACGAATATTATCCTGACCATAAAATGCATGGGCTACTGCGGCACCCGTATCGCCAGAGGTGGCTGTCAGAATCGTGGCTGGTTGCTTGTGCAGGAATTCAGCCAGCATTTGTGCCATAAAACGCGCACCAAAATCCTTAAACGCCAGTGTTGGCCCGTGGAATAATTCTACAGCTGCCACATCGTCGGCAATTTTTTTCACCACCACGGGAAAGGAAAACGCCGTATTAACACGTTGAGCCAGTGTGTGTGATAAAATTTCATCACCGATAAAGGTGGATAGAATGCGGCTGCTACGCGTAATCATATCCTGATCTAACAAATCATCAATGTCAGCGAGCGCAAACTGAGGTAACTCCAGCGGAAAAAACAATCCCTGTTGTTTACCCAACCCTTGTTGAACTGCCTGAGCAAAACTCACCTGTTGGTTATGATCCTTAAGGTTGTACAGTTTCATGCATTATTCCATCAGCCGTGCACCTGCAGTATCCAGGCGGCACAAATGAACAAACCCTTCATCGTTTTGGAGCCAGTTTTGTTGCAGCCAGTCCTGCATACATTGAGCCGTTTCAGTATTATTACATACAGCGAATACTGTAGGGCCGGAACCAGAAATACCACATGCCAGAGCGCCAATACTTTGAGCCGCTAATTTTACCGTCGTAAACCCCGGTAGCAGTTGCGAGCGGTAAGGCTCAGCAATCACATCATGCATAAGACTGGCTGCTAAATCGGGTTGCCCGGTATGGCATGCGTGAATAAATCCGGCCAAGTCACGGCCGTGGCTAATGCAATCCTGTAAAGAATACAGCTTTGGCAGAATAGCACGTGCCTGGGCCGTCGAAACGCTAATCCCTGGATAAGCAATGACCCATAACCAATCCTCAAAACCAGGCACTTTGTGGCTAATAATACCTTTTTGCTCCAGAATTAACTGCATGCCACCCAGATAACAGGGGGCAACATTATCATAATGGATGCTGCCAGCAATCCGCCCTTCCAGCGCGCCCATTAACCCCAATAGCTTCATAGGATCCAACGGCTGATTGCAGAATTCATTCATGGCGATTAAACCGGCAACAATTGAACAGGCACTTGATCCAAGGCCAGATCCCACAGGCATATTTTTTTCCAGCCGCACGGCAATGGGGATTTCCTGACCAATTTCCTGACAGAAACGTTGCCAGCACTGATATAAAATGTTCTGTTGATATGCTGCGGGTAACTGGTGACTAAAGTAGCCTTCAACTTCCAGACTGAAGGTTTTTGCCGCTGTGACGCAGACATTGTCCCCCAGTAACCGGCCATCAATTGGCGCAATGGCCGCGCCCAGTACATCAAAACCCACACTCAGGTTGGCAATGGATGCCGGTGCGTGTACCTTGATCATAGGATAGGCCTCCATGATACTGTGCGTAACAGGTCGGCAAACACCCCGGCAGCTGTCACATCATTGCCGGCACCATAGCCACGTAACACCAGTGGCAAAGGCTGATAATAGCGGCTATAAAACGCTAACACATTTTCACCATTTTTTACCTCATACAGGGGATCATGGCTGGCAACAGCCTGTATGCTGACCCGACAACGCCCCGCTTCAATGACACCGACATAGCGTAATACTTTTCCCTGCCGTTTGGCATCAGCCACCCGCCGGGAAAATTCGCTATCCAGGGAAGGCAGGCGGTCAAGAAAGTGTGCCACATCACCACCCGTATCAAATAACGGCGGCAATACCGATTCTACTATAATATCTGACAGCTCCAGGAGATAACCTGCTTCCCGTGCCAGAATCAGCAGCTTACGCGCAACATCCCTGCCTGAGAGGTCATCACGGGGATCCGGTTCAGTATAACCCTGCGCTTTTGCCAGCAGTATCGCTTCAGATAGCAACATCCCTTCATCAAGTTTACCAAAAATAAAAGAAAGCGATCCTGAAAGGACACCAGAAAAACGCAACAATTCATCCCCGGCATGCAACAAATTTTGCAGATTTTCGATAACAGGCAAACCCGCGCCTACATTGGTGTCATACAAAAACTTACGCTGTGATTTGGTGGCGGCAATGCGTAATTGGTGGTAGTAGTGCATGGTACACGTGTTCGCTTTTTTATTGGGCGTTACTATATGGAAACCGGCGGCCAGAAAATCCACATACTGATCAGCAACGGCCTGACTGGATGTACAATCCACAATGACCGGATTGAGCAAGTGATAGGCTTGCACCAAATGAATCAGGTGGTTCAATGCAAAAGGCTTTTGGGCTAGAGCCAGTTCTTCTTGCCAGTTTTCCAGTACTATTCCGTACACATTCGTTAATAACACCTGCGAGTTGGCGATACCACACACCCGGAGATCGATGTTTTTGTGCTTCAGCCAGCGCTGTTGACGATAAATTTGTTCAATCAATGCACAACCCACACCACCGACGCCAATCAGAAAAATTTCAATAACCTGTTCCGTGTTAAACAGCATTTGGTGGCATACCCGCACACCGGTGGCAGCGTAATCTTTATTGACTACTGCAGAAATGGATCGTTCTGAAGCACCCTGAGCGATAGCAACAATATTAATATTCGCCTGGGCCAGTGCCGCGAAGAAGCGCGCAGAGATACCACGTAACTTACGCATCCCTTCACCAACCACAGAGATGATCGCAAGCGATTTCATGATATCTATTTGATCCAGCGCCCCTTCTTTTAATTCCAGATAAAATTCCTCTTCCAGTGCCGCATTGACGTGCAGCAAATCGGGTTGTGGTAAACATAAACTGATACTGTATTCAGAAGACGATTGCGAGATCAGTATCACTGAACTGCCACTTTTTGATATTGCAGCAAATATCCGTGCAGCCATGCCGATCATCCCTTTCATGCCCGGACCAGAAACGGTGATCATCGCCATGTCATTTAAAAAAGTAATCCCTTTGATGGGATGATTTTTATCATCCGCGTCAGCGCCAATCAATGTTCCAGGCGCCTGAGGATTAGCCGTATTCTTAATCAGGCAGGGTATCTGGAATTGAGCGATAGGCGTCATCGTACGCGGATGAAGAATTTTAGCACCAAAATAAGAAAGCTCCATGGCTTCTTGCCAGGACAGCGATGTTAATAATCGGGCATCAGGTACAATACGCGGATCACAGGTATAAATACCGTCTACATCAGTCCAGATTTCACAACAATCAGCCCGCAAACATGCGGCCAGTACAGCGGCAGAATAGTCTGAGCCATTACGTCCCAACAGGACCAGTTCACCCTGCCTGTTGCCTGCAGTAAAGCCCCCCATGAGTATGATAGTCTCTCTTGGGATAGCGAGTGCGTTAATACGTGACAGGGATTGTGCAATATCTACCGTGGATTCAAGATAATGTCCCTGAGCGACCAGGGTTTTGACCGGATCGATGACCGTCACCTGATAACCCCGTGCCCGGAAAACGGCCTCCATGATCAGAATTGACAATTTTTCACCGCGGCAAATGACAGAAGCATGAATACTGTCAGGACACAGACCCAGCAAAGAAATGCCCTGCATGATTTGTTCAAGTTGGGCAAATTCGTGCTCGAGCAGATTTTTCAGTTCTGCTAAAGCGAAATTAGACTGTACATCTGCTATTTCCTGTAACAGCTCAGAAAAAATACGTTTTGCATCAAATATATTGGATTTAATATTCTGGCCGGCTATCGTTTTCTTAATTATTGTAACCAAGTGATCAGTAATTTTAGCAGGCGCAGATAGCACTGTGGCGATGGGTCCCAGTGAGAAATAATTTTCTATAATATCAGCAACGCACAAAAATCGTTGTGCATTTTCGACAGAGGTTCCCCCAAATTTCAGCACGCGCATTTTTATTGTTGTGCTCCCTAATAATTTTTGTTGTATATCTGAAAGACAGTTGCCGATCTACTGCGTATTGACTACCGGTACCATCCATTTTTTTTGCCTGATTTTTTTAAAGAAAATGCCTTATTTTGCCGTAGGTTGCAAGACACATGACCGATTATTGCAAATAAAAAAAGCCAGCACTGGCTGCAGTGCTAGCTTTTTTCTTCATTGCGGCTTTATACATCCGATAAATTTTCTAATTTTTATCAAATGCCATAGAGTTAATATGGATTATTACCTGATGATTTCAGCTTTCACTGTCATTATTCGCTATATTTAAAATTTAAATATCATTTTAATATGATATCTTGTGATAGATTAACTATGGAAATTAAATATATACAGTAATAATTATTTTTTTACCCTTTTTATGAAAAAATATTACCTGATAACTTTATATTTCTTTTTAAGAAAAGAATAGGATTTTCAATCTTGCAGTTAACTCAATAAATTATAAATAAAAATTTACATTTTATATTACTAATTAAACTTTAATCTTAATTATACTGAATAGATAAAAAAGTTAATCACTCGCAGCCTAACCTGATATTTATCTAAGTATTTTTCACCAAAGTGTTAACGTGCTACAATCTACTTTGATTATATGACAACAAACCTGCTTGTTGTATTATCAAGGTGATCAATGCAGCATTCGGTGTTGTATTTTTGTTAGTCGCTTTCGTTACCTTGTAGATCAGGTAAATTCCGGCTGATGATATTGTTAACGTTGATGCAAAAAACATCAACAACCTGTTTATGTACTTTCAGTCATAGCATAAATGAATTTTAATAAAATTCTTTATACAACAAAGACTTTTGTACAAATGACCTTTATATTCGTTGGCAATTTTAGGTAGCAACCATGCAGACTCCGCGCATTCTTATCGTCGAAGACGAGATAGTTACTCGTAACACCCTGAAGAGCATTTTCGAGGCGGAAGGCTATATCGTTTATGAAGCCAATGATGGCGCCGAGATGCATCATATTCTGTCTGAAAATAATATCAATCTTATTATTATGGATATTAACCTGCCAGGTAAAAATGGTCTGTTACTTGCACGAGAACTCCGTGAACAGGCCAATGTTGCCCTGATGTTCCTGACAGGTCGCGATAATGAAGTCGATAAAATTCTCGGCTTGGAAATTGGTGCTGATGACTACATCACTAAGCCATTCAACCCTCGTGAATTAACCATCCGTGCCAGGAATCTTCTTTCCCGCACAATGAATTTGAACAATATCAACGAAGAACATCCCTTGGCTGAGAGTTATAAATTTAATGGCTGGCAGTTAGATGTGAATAGCCGTTCTTTGGTGAGTCCTGACAGTAAACGCTATAAATTACCACGTAGTGAGTTCCGTGCAATGTTATTTTTTTGTGAAAATCCAGGAAAAATACACTCACGGGCTGAATTATTAAAGAGAATGACCGGGCGTGAGCTAAAGGCGCATGATCGTACAGTGGATGTAACCATCCGTCGTATCCGGAAACACTTCGAATCTATTCCTGATACACCCGAAATCATTGCCACTATCCATGGGGAAGGCTATCGCTTTTGCGGTATTCTGGAAGAGTAAAATTTCTATCTGAATTTTATAAAAGAAACCAGCAGACACTGTCATATTTATGTGGTAGTAACGGAGCAATTTGTGTTTGATCTGTTAAAAATTTAGCAGATTAACGCAAATGCGGATGTCATTGGACGCTGATATCATTCAAATGTGATATATCTCCTGCTGACTCAATAATCCAGCCAGATGCAAGCCATAAACTTTGTTGATAGTCAACACGAGATAATGAGCAATTACGCAAGCGCAAACGCCGCTCGGCACTCGCTGGTAATCCCAGTAACGTGCCGAGTAAACATCCCAAGGCAATACCATGACTGACCATCAATATCCGGCTATCTGAAGGTAATTTAAGACAATAATCAAGCGCTGCTCTCATACGGATCGCCAGTTCTTCCATGGATTCGCCACCGGGGATGCGCGCTGACGGCGTACCATCGACCATCTGTTTACGCCATTGCTCTTCCTGCTTTGACAAGGTTTCAATCTGGCGCCCTTCAAGGATGCCCATATGTAATTCACGTAAACGCGCGTCAGTGATCATTATGCTTCCACAATGGGCAGAAATGATTTCTGCGGTACCTCTGGCGCGCCCTAAATCACTGGTAATAACATGGGTAAGGCCTTCCGTGCTCATTCTGTGAACCACCATCCTGACCTGATGTTCACCTTTTTGCGTCAACGGGCTATCAGATTGACCCTGTATACGGCGTTCGAGATTCCATTCGGTTTCTCCATGACGAACAAGATATACCAGCGGCATGTCTATTTCCCGTTATACTCATTCACAGCATCAGTGCCTGAAAATATCCTGTCTTAATAACAGCATGCATATTGCAGGCATTCCTGATAATTCAGTGTTAGTTTTTATCATATTGTAATGTGATAACGCGATAAAAAAACACACCAGTGCTTAACATATGACTTTAAAGGCATAACAATCAATAACGCCTTTGCCATTCTGACTCACTCAAAACAGGGGATGACTGATGCATAACATGCTGATAAAAAGCGTCATAAGCCAGCACATTTTTTACATAATTTCGCGTTTCCACAAAGGGGATACTCTCGATAAAAGCGATGGCATCAATCTTACCTTCACTCTTGCCCAACCAGGCATTAACCCTGGAGGGACCAGCATTGTATGCCGCACTTGATAAAATTCGATTACGCCCAAACTGCCGATGAACTGTCTCCAGATATTCAGTACCAATCCGAATATTGGTAATGGGATCCAGCAACTGCTTGCTGTTAATATAACCACTGATATTGCTCTTTTTTGCCGTATATTCTGCCGTGCGTGGCATGATCTGCATCAAACCTACTGCCCCTACCGGAGATTGTGCTTTTGGATCCCAGGCACTTTCCTGACGGGCAACCGCCATAGCGTAACTTGGCGTAATACCTTTTTCTGCCGTTGCCTTACGAAATTCCTGTGGCCAGGCCAGTGGAAAGCGCTCTTTCAGGTGATTCCAAAGTCCGGCAACAATAGTAGCCTGCACACTCAAATTGCTCCATTTCTGCTCATACGCATAACGTGCCAACGCGGCCTGTTCCAACTTACTGCGGCTGGCAATTAAATAACGCCATTCCGTGCGTGCCAGATTATCCATATTCCAGTACATTAATTCCCGTATGCGGGCAATTTCAGGTCGTTGATATAAATCAGGAACGGGTTTAGCGGCCGTTTCAACCACCATGGGATAATTGATATTGAGTTTTTGAGCTGCAACCATGGGGTAAAAACCGCGCTTTTTGATCAATTCATGCAGAATGGCTTGTGCTTCACTTTCTTTATCTTCGCTCAGTAATATATCAGCATGCCAGTAGCACCATTCATCTTTATTCATTGATTCCTGTGGAAAACGCATCAGCCAGCGTTTTAAATCCTGGCGGGATCCACTACCTAACGCCATACGCGCCCTGCGTTCCAGTAAAACAGCCGAATGACTACGCAGAATAACGCCATCACGCCATTTTGCCTGTGCATCGGTAGCATCAGCGCCCATAAAATGCTCAGCAACCGATTCTTCTAATTTCAGACGCTGGCTGCCCTGCATTTTTTGTAATCCAGCTATCATCGGTATCATTGCCCATGCATTTTTAGCATCCTTACGTGCCAGACGCGCAAATATTATGTTGATCGCTGAACGCGTAAAGTCCGTTGGTCGGATACCGCGTATGATACTAATCATGTTCCATGGATCTTTTTGTAATTTCACCAACATATCGCCCATAATTTGATCACTCACAGGCAGCTGTTTGGTCAGTGTGCTCAGTAAAACAGCATTATCTTCTTCCAGCGCAAGACTTATTCGTGCCAGTGTCATGGCTCTCGTCTGGCGGCCAGCCTGTCGCCAGATTGTGAATAATTTTTCACAACTACCTGGCAATGATTGTCCATTTAGCCACAGGTTCTCTGTGCCTTGCCAGGCAATTTCCTGCTCATCCGTTGCCCATTTTGCGTAGTAAAAATTACAACGTGCTGCCATTGATTCTGGAGGTTCAGGACTGAACGCCAGTAAACCCTGCCAATCCTGACGTCGTGCCAGTTCATTAATAAAACGTGCGGTAAGTGAGCGTGCCGGGGGAAGATTTGGGTTTTTTTTGATAAATTCAGTAACTTGATGTGATGTTATCTGGCCGAGATCGCGTGCCAGTTGCCGATATTCCAGATAAGGGTAGAGGGGATAATGGCGTAATTTTGGCAATAACTGTTGCACAACAAGCATCTGATTATTATCCCAAGCTTGCTTAACGTGTAGATAATGTTGCCGTTGAACGTTGAGAGAATCTGCAAATATCGATGTGGACATGATTAACAAACATCCACTTATCGCCAGACGACGTCGCCACTTATTCATCTACGCACTTCCTCACAGTGATCAATGTCAAACATTGCTGAACAACCTGATTAATCTCATCATCATCTGTCATAAACAAAAATTATGCTACCTGAATGCGTGACTTGGTAGATCCCATCAGCCCATGATAGGGTTTATCATAGAAAATATTTTGTTATCCGGATGATGTGGCTTAACTGTTAAGTAATTATATTGCGGATGAAATTGTTAATACTTACACATTCTTATTCAAACTTATTTTTAATATGTTACTTGTAATAAACATATAGATAAACATTATACTTATCAGCGTAACACGCAATAATCGCAGTTAGTAACAGTCTGTTATCAGGCCAGATTGATAAAATATGTCACATATCTTTTGCACCATGCTAATAAAAAATGCCGCTATATTTTCCACCAAAGGAAAAAATAACCGCTTATTTTTTAAAGGAATGCGCAGCAAAATCGGGGGGAGGGGGTTGATTGATCCTCACGTATTATGACTCGTGGGTAAAAAGGTTGACGTATTATGCCTCTAATGAAAACAAAGAACATGCCTTCCTCACTTCCTACATTAAAACAGATATTGCGTCGTGTTCATATCATCGTTGTACTGGTTGCTGTCACTGCCGTAGGTCTGTTCCTGAGTCTGGCAACACTATTCGCCGTGCGATTTTATGCGTATCATAATATTGAATTAATCGCACACTCCGTCAATTCTATTGCAGAATCGTTAGTGGTATCAGGTGATCAAACTACCATAAATAAATTGATTGAACTTATTGGATCTTATGAAGAAATAGGAGAAATTAAAGTACTGGATAATCATGGTAAAGTGCTGGCAGCATGGGTGCATCCTGCGGACACTTCTGTACGCAATCTGGCCAGACGTTTTGTCACGCGGGCCTTCGCGTATCCAACCACATTTCCCATCATACATAATGGTTTTAAAATTGGTGAAATCTGGATGGCCGGGTACGGCCTCCATTTCTTATATTTTCTGCTTATCGGTATTCCTGGTATGTTGGGTTGTTTGGCACTCAGTACACTGCTGGCCTTGTTCCTGACCAGAAAATTACTGCGTGGTATTGTCAGCTCACTGAATCATGTTACTGAAGTGGCGCATAATGTCAGCGAAAATAGAGCCTTTGGTTTGCGTGTTCCTTCAGCACAAATTGCGGAACTTGATATATTAAGTAATGATTTCAATAGATTACTCCACCAACTTGAAATATGGCAGACCAATCTAGCTCAAGAAAATGACAGACTGGCTTATTGTGCCACTCATGACAGCCTGACAGGTTTAGCCAACCGTGCTTTTTTTGAAGGACGTCTAAGCCGGATTATTGGTGAATGCCCGCCGGGAGAACAGGTAGCTATCCTTTATCTGGACTGCGATGGCCTTAAAAAAATCAATGATTCCTACGGCCATGCCGCCGGTGATGTTTTACTGATCACGGTTGCCAACCGGATGCAGGCACAGTTACGTAAAAACGATTTAGTTGCCCGTTTAGGAGGGGATGAATTTGCTGTGCTGCTGGCTCCCATCCATGATCCGGAGGATGTATTACATATTGCTGATAACATCCTGATGTGCATGAAACAACCCATAGTCCTCCCCGATGGCAGCAACATTATCAGATCCATCAGTATTGGTATTGCTTTTTACCCTGAACATGCCAGCACCCCCGAGACATTATTAGCCATAGCGGATCATGCAATGTATCGGGCTAAACATCATCTTTCAGGTGGATGCAGGGTTACTGCAACGACAGTAGATAATGAAACAATCACAAAAGATAAAGCTCCGACCTAAACATGATGGTCTGATTTATCCCCCCTTCAATTTTAAGTAATTTCTTAATGGTACCCTTAAAGGTGATGGAATTTGGTGGAAACTTATGGGATGATCGCACGCTGTTTTCCACGGGGTATTAATGGGTAAACTTAAAGTACTATTGCTGGCTATACTGGCATGGCTACAGTATTTCCTGTGGTTTGGTAAAAATGGTATTCATGATTTCATGCGTATTAAAAGCGATGTCGTTGCCCAGGAAAGCAATAACAGTAAACTCAAGGCACGTAATGATCGGTTGTTTGCTGAAATTGATGATTTAAATGGCGGTCAGGAAGCCATTGAAGAACGCGCCCGTCATGAATTGGGCCTGATTAAACCCGGTGAAAGTTTTTATCGTCTGACACCTGACCAATCTAAAAAGAATCTGAAACCCTCCGATACCCAATAATATAATCAGATGAATAATAATACTCCTGCTTCTTCTCTTGACTTAGTTGCTGTATTGCCCGCAGCAGGTATTGGTAGCCGCATGGGGGCAAATTGTCCTAAACAGTATTTAACGATTGGTACCAAAACCATCATCGAACACGCGATTTTTTCTTTATTACAACATCCACAAATTCAGCGCATCATTGTGGTGATTAGCCCGGAGGATGATCGCTTTGTTACCTTGCCCGTGGCCAAAGATCCACGCATCCGTACGGTAACAGGGGGTCAAAAACGCGCTGATTCCGTAATGGCAGGGTTACAACATGTCGGTCATGCCTCTTGGGTGTTAGTGCACGATGCTGCCAGGCCTTGTTTACATCTGGATGATCTCAATCGCTTATTAAAGGTCGCTCACGCCAGCCATGTGGGTGGCATTTTGGCGGCACCTGTACGTGACACAATGAAACGTGTCGCATCCGACGTGACTGTTTCACATACTATTGAACGTGAAAACCTGTGGCATGCCTTAACACCGCAGTTATTCCCATTTGAATTACTTAAATCCTGTTTATTCAATGCCTTAAGTAATGGTGCTTGTGTAACTGATGAAGCGTCGGCACTGGAATATTGTCATTATCATCCTGTCCTGATCAATGGCCGATCAGATAATATTAAGGTCACTCACCCTGAAGATCTGGCGCTGGCCGAATTTTATATCACGAGAATGTCTAAATAAGGATACTTCGCAATGCGTATTGGGCAAGGTTTTGATGTACATCAATTTGGCGGTACCGGGCCTTTGGTGATCGGTGGCGTATCGATTCCTTATCACCAAGGGTTGCTGGCACATTCCGATGGTGATGTGGCCCTTCATGCCATTACAGATGCTGTGCTCGGCGCTGCAGCATTGGGTGATATTGGTCAACTGTTCCCTGATACGGATCCGGCCTTTAAGGGTGCAGACAGTCGTGGCTTGCTGCGTGAAGCCTGGCGCCGCGTTCGTGATAAAGGCTATCATTTGGGTAATCTGGACGTTACTATCATCGCCGAGGCACCTAAAATGGCACCTCATATTCCTCAGATGTGTGCTCACCTGGCAGAGGATTTAGGTTGTCATACGGGTAATATCAATATCAAGGCAACCACTACCGAAAAATTGGGTTTTACCGGGCGTGGTGAAGGGATTGCTTGTACTGCGGTGGTGCTGCTCACACGCACCACGTGAATGAACTGATTAAGGCTATACAATCTTCTCTATACAGACCTGCCTTTCCTCTTATTATGTAACAAGGGACTGAGGTAAGGATCATGCCCATCCCCCTATTTTTCTTATCTGTCATTTTGTTTCATTAGCACATAACAATCTTGATGTGTTTTTAATCTAACTTAAATTTTTATAATGAATATTTATAATTTTTAACTATGAAAATAAATACCATTGCCACTCTTATCGCAGCTACCATTACATTCGGCACAGCTCAGGCAATTAACTATCCAGCAGGTAACGTGACATTCAATGGTTCACTGTCCAGTACGACCTGTGCCTTTAATCTTTCCGGACAAGGCACAGCGGGTAACACAGTGACACTGCCCAGTGTTCCATTAACCCCCTTTACTAATACCGGGGCCGTAGCGGGTCCCACACCTTTTAACCTCAACATAAGCAATTGTGATACTGCAATCACGGGTATTCAAATCATGTTCGACGGACAAAGATATAACCAAACAGAATTCTTTGCGAATACTGCTGCCAGCAATCCGGCAACTGGCATTGGAGTACTGTTGCAGGGAGGGGTTATTGGCCAAACTACTTACACTTTAGTACCAGGTATAGTTCCACATGCATCCTATTGGTATTCGATGACGGGTGGTGTCCCTCATGCACCAATACCGCTAATTGCTTCGTACGTGCAGCTCGATGGCACAATACAACCTATATCAGGTAACGTCTTTGTCAATACAGTACTCAATGTCGTTTACTGACTCTATCACAATCAGGCCTGCTGGACGTGATAAAGGCATTACCTGTACTGCAGTGGTACTTGCTTACACCCATCACGTGCATGAACAGGCTATAGCAATCTTTTTCTACACAGGCTTGCATTAAAAATAAGAAAATGTACTATAGGCCTGCGTAAACGTCGGCATGTAGCGCAGCTTGGTAGCGCACCGTCATGGGGTGGCGGGGGTCGGAGGTTCAAATCCTCTCATGCCGACCAGTCATAAAGGACTAAAGTAACGCCCACGCCTATCCGTTTATTTTTTTATCTATCATTCCGTTTCATTAGCGCATAACGATCTTGGTGTATTTTTAATCTATATTTAATTTTCATAATCAATATTTGCGATATTTAAATATGAAAATGCATACCATTGCCACTCTTATCGCGGCTACCGTCACATTTGGCACAGCTCAGGCAATTAACTATCCAGCAGGTAATGTGACATTCAATGGTTCACTGTCCAGCACGACCTGTACCTTTAATCTCTCAGGACAGGGCACAACCAGTAGTACAGTGACACTGCCCATTGTTCCATTAACCCCCTTTACTAATACCGGGGACGTAGCGGGTCCCACCGCTTTCGACCTTAATATAACCAATTGCAATGCTTCAATGAACAATATGGAAATTATGTTCGACGGACAGCAATATAATCAAACGGAATTCTTTTCGAATACGGCTGCCAGTAATCCAGCAACCGGTATTGGGTTATTATTGATGCATTACAATCCCTTTTACACTATGTCACCGCGTCGCACATTCCCGGTCACACTGATGGGGGGTGCAGTGACTGTGCCACTGACTGCCTGGTATGTGCAGCTCGACAGTATACAACCCACGTCAGGTAACGTCTTTGTCAGTACGGTACTCAATGTCGTTTATTGATGTGGTTTCTATCGCAATCAGGCCGGGGGCGTGCGCACAGGTAGTGGCCAAGCATCTACACTCTTGGCGTGGATACTATGACTGATACCAGCCGGCCGGGGCGTCTGTAACCCCCGGCAGAACAATTTTCTCAACGGTCTGCCTGAAAAATAGTCAGACCTGGGGTGGTTAACTCATACCTGTTAATGCGGAAAAACCTTTAAGACAGGCCTGTTATCAGATCTGCAATGTTCCAATAAGTGTCCACTTATTCAGCATATCGGTCAGCTTCTGGTCATTCTGTATAGCATCATAAGACTGCGGCATGGGCATCAAGGCCATGGCACTGGCCAGATTATCGATATCCCCACCGCTTAACCGTGCATTATTCATGATAATACACTCGATTTTCTGACCGGGTTTATCATAACCCCGTACGGTGGCAGTTCTGCTGTTGTCATTACGGAAGCGAATAAGCAAATCGCCCTCTTTTTTCTCAAACCAAAGCACATCCCGAGCCGTTCCTGCTGCCCCTGTCAGTATCAACGTATCCTCACCCGCTGTGTCCTCAATGGTAGCGCTTGCCTTCACATAATAGGTGTCATTACCGGCACCACCATGCAATTCATCCGTCAGATTGCCTCCATACAGGTTGTTGTTCCCGCCAGATGCCCGCAGGTAATTGCGCACCCCATCCGTACCCTTGAGGGTATTTCCCCTGTTACTCTGATCAACAATCACGGTGGATGGGCTGTCAGCAGTAACAGTACGCCCGCTACCATCCAGCTCCAGCCCACCAGAGGATGCACTGAATAACTCCAGTCGATCTTTATCAGTCATTGCCAGAGAGCTGCTGGCCAGATACGCTTTAGCCTCATTGTTTTTTTCCATGACATTCAGATGGTAGTTCGTCTGCAATGGATTCAGGAAATCACGCACGGCAAGATGGCGTGAACGCATATTGATCATAAACCTGGATACATTCACCTTTACATGGCTGCCAGGCTGACCGGCGTGCGACAGCTGGAGATCATGGCCATTTTGCTTCACGGACAGCATAGTCTGCGCCAGTGACCAGGGAAGAATGAGGGCATCCTGTGCGGGCAGATCAGCCGTATCATTATTATCTATAATCACTTCACCTTCCCTGGCATCCGTGATGAGATAGGTGTCTGTACCACTGTTGCCCTTCATCGTGCTGCCTGCTGTACCTGTCAGGCGCTCCGATCTGGCTGACCCCACTATCTCTCCCTGACCCGCGATGGCATGCAGTGCCAGGTCAAACAGTAACGGCAGCCTGATTTCACTTATTACATTCTTATTGGCCACTTTTTCAGTTATCTTAACCCGTGCTCCGGTGTCAGTGCCGCTGGCGTAAAGATCAACCGTGGCCCGGCCGCGTTCTTCTTCCGTCATGGTGCCATTAAAGACAACGGGAATACGGCTGAGTACAGTCCCTGTTTGCAGGCGAAAACTAAAACCATCTTTAGTCGTGAACTCCCAACCCGATGCCTGACCTGAGCTGGCATATTGATTGGTATAAAAATCATTAAGACGATACTTCACACCATCATTCATGGTGATAAGGATATGTTGCCCGCTTTCAGATGCAATGCTGGTAATTTCATCAATACGATAATCCAGACTGACATGGCTGTCTTCGCCAGGACTGTAATCTTCAATGAGCTGAATTGGAGGCGTATCCGTGTCTGCTGGCAGTCCCTTTGATGCCTTACGGAGCTGATAATAATCGATCCCCTTACCCCCATTGAAGGTTCCACTAACACCCCGTAGCATATCGTTGCCTGCTCCGGCTTCCAGGGTATCCTTACCATCGACACCATCGATGATATTCGCGTTATCATCTCCCGTCAGCGTGTCGTCCCCGCGGGTGCCAATAAAATTCTCCATGTTCGAAAAAGACACCTTATCCTGCTCTGTAACCCCGCTTTTTAACCTCAGAGACGCCTTGCCAGTCCTCGCGCTGAGCGCCACACCCGATACCGTTTCCTGGCTGAGTTGACTGAAATTCAGGGTATCGGTCCCCGCCCCTCCGTTCAGGGTGCAACTCGTTTTTTCATCAAGCAGGAAGAAGCTATCGTTATTGCTTCCCCCCGTGACCTCTTTCGCTCTTCCTCCACCCAGGTGGAAAATAAAACCACCGGCTTCAGGTTTTGAAGAAGCAACAAATTTGTCTGACTTCCCCTCTTCAGGGACACCCTTCCCAAGGTTCAATCTCACCAGAGACAGTTGTAAATCATTTTCCACGCTGGAAAGCACAGTATAGGCATACAGCTTCCCATTACTGTCCTTAGCATAAAGAGTCCGTGTCGTATCACCAAATCCAAGAATTTCATGCCCAGAAAAAGACAGGGTTTCCTCGGTTCCTGCTGCCGTTTTCGCACGATAGAGACGGAACTCATTCTCTATAAGAACAAAATTTCCATCACGCTGCTGAAGCATGACCTGCAGACTCCCATTCTGATCCACCGCGACGAGATCCGCACGCCCGTCCCCGTTTATATCATGGAAGAAAACGCCATTGCCCAACTGCTTACCCGGTAGCTGCAGTGTTGACGGCAGTGCCTGTGTCAGGCTGGCATCCAACTGATAATTGCCATTGTCTTTCTTCTGGTATTTGAAAAAGCTGATCTGGCTTTGGTGATCTTTTACGTGAACACAAAATAGCGTCAGATATTCGGCTTCATTGACGGCAAAGACTCTGGCGTCAGATTGTGTATTCAGAATTTCCCGCAACGCCGTTGTTTCTTGATCCGTGAACCATCCCATAGAAAATACGTTATTTTCTCCTCCAACCAGTGCCAGGATTCTGTCAGACATCAATACCAGCAGATCGTCAAGACTGTCATCATTAAGCTTGACCCGGAAGGCAGTATGCAGTCGGGTGTCCTGAGCAATTTCAAAAATCTGGCGCGGTTTAGTCTGGGCCGATGTTGCAGAGTCATAACGGAGATGCAGATAGTATTTATCCAATAGTGCCCGGTCCTTATACGAGACCATGACGCCTTCCCCAAAACCTTTTGCCGTATGCAACGATATGATACTGCCTTCAGGCAGGGTGCTCAGAAATGTTCCTTGTACTACGGTGCCTGCCTGAGGCCGGTAAGTCGCATGTCTCACTTCATCACGGGTTTTTCTCTTTATGATGAATTCATCGGAATTGATCTTTACCTCAACCCCACGGGAAGATTCCGCTGTGTACGCTGTTTTATCCATATCGATATCAATAACACGATGGTACGTTGTAGCAGGAGTGAGCGTTGTGGTATGGCTGGTATAGGTATATTGGTAGTTATTATAGCCATATTGAGTCATGGGTCCGCTATTGTGCACTCTGGAAGGCGTTCTGGTCTGGACAATCTCGGCCGGTACCGCTTCAGGGGTAAAATGATAAAGTTCTTTTACCTCAGGCAGGCTGTCAAAAATTCCCCGGGCCTCCAGCTGTGCCGCTTTTTCCAGCGCTTCCTTGAGTTTTGCGACATCATAGTCACGCTGCAGGTCGAAAGGCACATGCCCGAAAAGCGAACCAAAACCCAGTGAAAATTTATCCCAGCCGCTCAGATTCATGTATCTGGAGAACTCTTTTACGGTATGAATACCGTTATAAATCCACAGCCCGATAAAAGCACCCACCAGCACTGCTCCCCCTATCGGGCCAACAATCGTCATGATAGCCGCCGCTTTTGCTGCCACAACCGCAGCACCCGCAATGCCAGCAACGAAAGAAAATATCGTGCCCAAAGCCAGACCCGTGCCAATGATAGCGGTTGCAATGTTAACACCCAGATTGACCCCCAACTGGATAATCTGTTTTTCAAGTTCAACTTTATCGGCAGAATTGGCCTTATCCTTACTGGCACGGAGGTTATGCAGCTCCTGTATCGCCTGATACACACCGTACCAGGACAGCGCGGTACCCGCTAACGCCAGCAACGAACCTGCGGCACCCACAAACCCCCGGATACCAGACGTTA
>JACCDN010239031.1_pt1 | contig 48132 bp, 38 predicted proteins | sample 7441691 | NCBI WGS metagenome assembly JACCDN01 (sample SAMN15323439, study PRJNA562643) | freshwater metagenome | isolation source: river surface water | place: USA:Blue River Watershed | collected 2017-08-16 | reverse complement strand
TTACCTTTGCCCTCCAAACATCGCGAGGTAGAGCAGCGGTAGCTCGTCGGGCTCATAACCCGAAGGTCGGAGGTTCGATCCCTTCCCTCGCAACAAAAAAGACCTCAAATCGGGGTCTTTTTCTTTTAGTAGCTACCTTTAAGGTGCTGTAAACAAGTTATAATGAAAGCTGGATTTGTAAATATTTTTGGAAGGCCCAATGCCGGCAAGAGCACCTTGCTAAACGCCCTTATAGGCGAAAAAATGGCTATTGTCTCTCCTAAAGTACAAACCACCAGGCACCGTATCAAGGCGTTTTTAAACAACCCAGGGGAGTACCAGATCATTTTTTCTGATACGCCAGGCATTATTGACCCACGTTATAAGCTCCATGAGCGTATGATGCATGCGGTTAAAACAGCTCTAGAAGACGCCGATTTGGCCCTTTTAATAGTAGACGCCAACGATAATTTTGAAGAAACCAGCGCCATTTTTGAGGCCCTTAAGCTAAAAGTGCCTGCCATTGTGGTGCTCAACAAGATAGACGCTGCTGCCAATGGCAAAATAGCAGAGGCAACCGAGTTTTTTGCCACCAAGTCTTATTGTAAGAAACTCGTAAAGATATCGGCCCTTCAAAAAGTGCATTTACAAAAGCTGCTCGCCGAAGTGTTGGCGTTTTTGCCCGAAGGTGTCCCTTTTTATAGTGAGGATGATTTGAGTGATATGCCCACAAAGTTTTTTGTGGCCGAGCTAATCAGGGAAAAAATCTACCATTTATTTGGTGACGAAATCCCATACCATAGCGCCGTGCTTATCAACGAGTTTAAAGAGAAAGAGAATATCATTAAAATTCAGGCCGACATTATCGTGCACCGCGAAACCCAAAAGGCAATTATTATTGGGGAGCGGGGGTCTATGATCCGTGAAATTGGTATTCAGGCGAGACAAGATATTGAAGCGTTTGTAGGACAAAAAGTGTTTTTAGAACTCTTTGTAAAAGTGCGTCCTAAGTGGAGGGATAACGATCAACAATTAAAAGAATATGGTTATCAATAAATTGAATATCAATTAATTAGATACTATTATTTGAATATTTATTTTAACTATTTTACAATTATATTATGAGCTATACAGTCGCAATTGTTGGAAGGCCAAACGTAGGTAAGAGTACGTTTTTTAACCGCCTCTTAGAGCAGCGTAAAGCCATTGTGGATGATATTAGTGGTGTTACCAGAGACCGTCAGTACGGGGTAACTGAGTGGAATGGCAAGAGTTTTAACCTAGTTGATACGGGTGGTTTTGTGCCTGATTCGTCAGATATGTTTGAAACCGAAATTCGCAAGCAAGTTAAGATTGCCATGGAGGAGGCCAATGCTATTATATTTATGGTGGACGTTGCTACGGGTATTACCGATTTAGATGACGCCATGGCAGATATGTTAAGGCGCACCACCAAGCCGGTTTATGTGGTGGTAAACAAAGTAGATAATGGAACCAGGGAGCTAGAAGCTACCGAATTTTACGGTATGGGTTTTGAACATAACTTCTTCGTTTCCAGCATCTCAGGTAGTGGTACCGGAGATTTAATGGACGCTATTACGGAGCAAATAAAGCCGGATGATGCGGAGGTTGAAATTTCAGGATCTGATATTCCTAAGTTTGCCATTATTGGTCAACCCAACGTAGGTAAGTCGTCGTTACTTAACGCACTTGTAGGTGAGGAGCGAACCATTGTATCTGATATTGCGGGTACCACCCGTGATACCATCCATACCCATTACAATTTATTCCAGAAAGAATTTATATTAATTGATACGGCGGGTATACGCAAAAAGTCTAAAGAAAAGGATGATCTCGAGTTTTACTCCATTATTAGAGCCGTTAAGGCCATGGATGAGGCCGATGTTTGCTTTATTGTGATTGACGCCGACAGAGGTGTAACTGGACAAGACATTACAATTTTTAGTTTGGCTGCCCGCAAAGGAAAGGGTGTTGTTGTGCTTGTAAATAAGTGGGATCTCGTTGAAAAAGAGACGAATACGGCACGTGACTACGAGAAAAACTTGAAGCAAAAATTAGCGCCATTTACCGATGTGCCTATCCTGTTTATTTCGGCAAAAGAGAAAACCAGGATCTTTAAAGCTATCGAAAGTGGGTTAGAGGTTTTTGAAAGTAAGCGACGCAGAATACCTACTTCTCAATTAAATGAAGTGATGTTAAAGGCGGTGGCTGCCTATCATGCTCCGGTGGTGAGAGGAAATACTGTAAAAATTAAATATGTAACGCAGCTGCCTACCCCGGTGCCTTCATTTGCCTTTTTTACCAATTACCCAGAAGATATCAAGTCGCCGTACCGTAATTACCTCGAAAACCAGCTTCGAAATAGCTTTAATTTTAAAGGGGTACCTATTAGAATATACTTTAGGAAAAAATAAAATATAGGGCGAAAAATTTGTTAAATTAAAGATGAGCCCTATCTTTGCGCACAATTATTAACTCAAAAAACAAATACAATGAAAAAAGTATTCGCAATCTTAGCTGTAGTAGCTTTCGTAGCATGTAACTCAGGTGAAAACAAAGAAGCTGCTGCTGACACAACTGCTGTAGTTGACACAACTGCTGTTGCTGTTGACACAACTGCTGTTGACACAACTGCTGTTGCTGTTGATACAACTAAAGCTGCTCACTAGTCGTATTTGTTATAAAACATATACTTCTTGCAAGAAGGTCCTCACGACAAAGTCGTGAGGATTTTTTTTTGTGCCAGTTTGTACCGGTTTTCTAAGATTGTACCAGCTTGGCATTAATATTGTTTAGTTCTATGTGCAATAGATTAGAGACGGGCCTCCGGCCCGTTGTGACAATTTGACCCAGATATATGATAAAAGAGAACATGTTTTTTAGATCAGAAGAGGATACCGACTTTATGCCCATCATCCCTATGAATGAGCAGGAGTCTGAACAGGATAAAAATATGGTGATCCCAGGGGAGCTTGCCATTTTGCCACTGCGCAATACGGTATTGTTTCCGGGAGTGGTACTTCCTATTACCGTGGGGAGGGATAAAAGCATTAAGGCAGTGAACGATGCCTATAAGGCAGACAAGCTTATTGGGGTGGTGTCTCAAAAAGACGCCAATATAGAGGAGCCAATTGCCACCGATTTATGTAGCGTGGGTACGGTGGCTAAAATTATCAAGCTAATTAAGATGCCCGATGGTGGCACTACTATAATTATTCAGGGTAAAAAAAGGTTTGAGCTGGTTTCTATGCTCACCGACGATCCTTATTTTAAGGCCAGTATCAAATTATTTGAAGAAGATGCAAGCCCAGAGGGGGATGATTTTGCGGCCATAGTTAGTAGCATTAAAGACCTGGCTACGCAAATTATTCAGCTATCACCCAACCTTCCAACCGAGGCTGGCATCATATTAAAGAGCATCGAAAACCCTTCTTTTCTCATAAATTTTGTAAGCAGCAACTTAAATAGCGATATTTCAGAAAAGCAAAAATTATTGGAAATCAATGATATAAATGCGAGAGCTGAAAGTTTAATTTTAATCTTACAAAAAGAGTTACAGTTTGCGGAGCTTAAAAATAAAGTGACCAATAAAACCAGAACTGAGCTGGATAAACAACAACGTGACTACTTTTTACAGCAGCAATTAAAGAGTATCAAAGACGAGCTTGGGGGTGATACCAATGAGCGCGAGATAGCTGATATGAAAAAGAAGGCCGAAGGCAAAAAGTGGCCGGAAGCTGCAAAAGCAGCCTTTGATACCGGGGTGGCAAAACTGGAGCGTATGCACCCAACCACCCCCGATTATTCGGTGGTGTACAATCACCTCGATTTAATGCTAGACCTTCCATGGGACAGCTATACTTCTGATAATTATGACCTTAAAAATGCCAAAAAGGTACTAGACCTAGACCATTATGGCATGTCTAAAATAAAGAGCCGTATACTCGAATATTTGGCGGTTTTAAAGCTAAAAGGCGACATGAAAAGCCCCATTTTATGCTTTTTAGGCCCTCCGGGTATTGGTAAAACCTCTCTTGGTAAATCCATTGCACATGCCATTGGTCGAAAATATGTGCGTTTGAGCCTGGGTGGTTTACACGATGAAAGTGAAATTAGGGGTCACCGCAAAACCTATATTGGGGCGATGCCGGGCCGTATTCTTCAAAATATTAGAAAATGTAAGTCTTCGAATCCGGTGATGATTCTGGATGAAATCGATAAAATAGGTGCCGACCACAGGGGAGATCCTTCATCGGCATTACTAGAAGTGTTGGATCCGGAGCAAAACAGTAATTTTTACGACAATTATCTAGAACTCGAATACGACCTTTCAAAAGTGTTGTTTATTGCAACGGCTAACAATATTCAAAATATTCAGCCAGCATTAAGGGACCGTCTAGAAATTATTGACCTTAGTGGCTACGCCGTAGAAGAGAAGGTTGAAATTGCTAAAAAGCACCTGGTGCCCAAGCAAAAGGAAGCCCATGGTCTCGAAAAGGTGAATTTTAAAATAGCCGACAAGGTCCTTGAAAAAATCATTGAAAACTATACCAGAGAAAGTGGCGTGCGTGAACTTGACCGTCAGCTGGCTAGTGTCATGCGTTTTCAGGCCAAAGAATATGCGACTAAAAACAAGGTAAAAACCACTTTAACGGCGCCAGATATCGAAAAAATACTGGGACAAGCGCGTTATAGCAATGAAATTTATAAGCTGGCCAACATGCCAGGTGTGGCCGTGGGTCTTGCTTGGACTTATGTAGGTGGCGACATTTTATTTATAGAAACCATTTTAAGTGAAGGCAAGGGTGACATAAAACTTACCGGTAATTTGGGCAACGTAATGAAGGAGAGTGCTACCACTGCACTTAGTTATTTGCAAGCCAACGCTAAAAAATATGGCATTGATCCAGCGGATTTTGGAAAAAAGAATATTCACGTACACGTGCCAGAAGGTGCTACACCAAAGGATGGTCCTAGCGCGGGTATTACCATGCTTACTTCTTTAACCTCTGCATTTACCGGCAGAAAAGTAAAACCTTATTTAGCCATGACGGGTGAAATTACGCTCCGTGGCCAAGTGCTTCCGGTGGGTGGTATCAAAGAAAAAGTATTAGCTGCCAAAAGATCTGGCTTAAAAGAAATTATTATGTGTGCCCAAAACGAAAAAGATGTGAACGAAATTGACGCCGCATTTATTAAAGGGGTAACTTTTCATTATGTAAAAACAATGCAACAGGTGATAGACCTTGCGCTTGTTTAAAACAATCGAAAAAATCAAGTTATGCGCGCCCCTTTACTCTTTGTTTTTTTATGGGCTGGGATAGGAGTGGCTGCTGCGCAAACGCAGGGAGGCAATCCTGTTTTTAGTTTTATAAAAAATCCGGCCAGTGCAGAAGTTGCTGCACTAGGGGGCACTAATGTTTCACATATAGGCAATAATGTTGCAGCGGGTTTTTCAAATCCATCATTACTCAGGCCAGCGCATCATGGTCAAGTGGCAACTTCATTTAGTAGTTTACTTGCTGGCATTAACCAGTATACTGCTATGGCAGGTTATCAGTTAGGTGGGCAAACACTTGGACTTGGCGTTCAGTATATTAATTATGGAAGTATCGATCAAACAGATGCTGCTGGTAATTTATTAGGTATGTACCGCCCTTCGGATTTGGCGGTTCTAATAGGAACGAGTAAGCAGTACAAAGAAAAGTGGTGGCTGGGTGCTGCAGCAAAATTTATTCATTCTAATTACGGATTATACCGCTCCTCTGCGCTTGCTGTAGACGCTTCGCTTACTTATTTTGATGAAGCGTCAGGCTTGCAAGCAGGTGTGGTAGTTGCAAATATGGGAACGCAACTAAATGCCTATGCAGGTGCTGTTAAAGAAGAACTTCCTTTTGAAATAAATATAGGTGTGTCTAAAAAATTAGCAGAGGCTCCACTACAATTTTCACTCACACTTCAACAACTTCAACGCTTTAATTTACTCGGATCAGATACTAGTTTTATGGTGTCGGAGTTTGGAAAAAAATATTCAACATTTGATAAGATGATGTCGCATGTGGTGTTGGGTGCACAACTAACACTAAGCGATAATATCAATTGCAATCTCGGATACAATGTGCTCCGCAGACAATCTTTAAACGGATACAATATCACCAATGGATTAAATGGTGTAACCTTTGGCTTAGGGGTGATGATGCAAAAATTACATATTAATTATGCGACTGGTTTTTACCAGCGCAATATGTTTCATCAGTTATCGCTGAACTTTAATTTTGTCAATAAAGCACTTTAATTAAAGCGCTTTATTTAACCCTCATTATTTAGTTCCACCTTTTTTTGGCAGCACTGCTTTTGGTTTGTCACCCACTTTATCTTGGGGTTTGTCTTGCGGTTTAGTTACCACAGCAGGCGGTGGCGGTGTTTGTTTTTTAGGATCGGTAGGTTTTGGATCCGTAACTGGTTTTGTGTCGGTTGCTTTTTGCGATTCTGGTGCAATGTCTTCCGCTTTTATATTTTGTGTTATCTCATAATCCTCTGCAGTACCCGTACCTAGGTCTTCACTTTCGGCACCTAATACAGGCGGCGTGTTGTTTAAATAATCCAGCATGATTTCATTTTCAATCATATCCGGTTTGCTAAATGTGAGTTTGGTATCGATACCACAGTTGGCGTCTGCGGCAGCTTTTCCAAAAAAGTAACCCCAAATAGGTAGTACGGCTCTGCCACCTTGGCCCCATGCACTTTCTTTATTAAAATGTATGAAACGGTCGTCGGCACCAACCCATCCACCTGCAATAAGTTGAGGGGTATAACCAATAAACCAGCCATCACTATTTTCGTTGGTGGTTCCTGTTTTTCCTGCAATGGCCATGTCCGGCACATAACTCCACATGCCACGTCCGGTTCCTGCGCGCATCACACCTTCCATCATTTTAGCAACAGAGTAGGCGGTAACCTCACTAATAATTTCTTTTCTTTTTGGTGTAAAAGTAGCAAGTACATTTCCGTTTCTATCTTCTATGCGCGTAATGTACATGGGCTTTACATTAAATCCTTTACCCGGGAACATGCTGTAGCTCTGCATCATTTCATACAATGAAATTTCACAAGAACCAAGTGCAATAGAAGGGTATGGATCAATATTAGCAGTAATGTCTGTACGCTTTAAAAATTCTACCAAACGTTTAGCGCTGTTATTGCCTTCTGTGTCTAATTGTTTTAAAATATAGGCAGAGGCACAGTTACGTGATTGTGCAAGCGCCGCAGCCATTGGCATAGACTGACCTGTACAAGATTTACCGGTAGCAGGCACGAGCCCATAGCTACCAAAACTTTGTTGTTGGTCATATACCGTTGTGTTGGGTGTAAAGCCAGCTTCTTCAATCGCTAAACTATAGAGTAAGGGCTTCATGGTAGAACCCACTTGTCTTTTGGTATTGATATTAACGTGATCGTATTTGAAACTTTTAAATCCAATGCCACCTACCCATGCTTTTACTTCACCGGTTAAAGGGTCCATTACCATAAAGCCGGCTTGTAACATTTGACGGTGGTACTTGATAGAATCATAAGGCGTCATCACCGTGTCCTTTTCACGTTTATCATTCCAAGCAAAAATGCGCATGTTTACTTTTTCGGAAAATGTTTTTTTAATTTCTTCTTCGTCAAGTCCTTCGTTTTGCAAATTGCGCCAACGGTCCGATTGCTTCATCGAATTTTGCAACACATTTTCATATCCTTTCCAGATACTGCCGTCTTTAATGTTTGCTTGTGTGTTAAATATTTTTTGGAGGTAGTTCATGTGCTTACCCACCGCTTCCTCGGCATACTGTTGCATGCGTGGATTGATGGTGGTATAAATTTTTAAACCATCGCGGTAAAGGTTGTAATTGTCGCCATTTTGTTTGGTGTTTTCTTTGCACCATTTTTTTAATTCTTCACCAAGTATCATTCTAAAGTAAGGGCCTAATCCTGCCGACTCATCTAATTTTTTATAATTAAGCTCGATAGGAGTTAGTTTTAATTTTGCAGCTTCTGCTTCTGGCAAATAATTGTTACGCACCATTTGACTTAGTACCGTGTTGCGTCTATCAAGTGCTAATTTTGGATTGCGTCGAGGATTGTAAAGGGTACTTCCTTTTAACATGCCAATAAGTACCGCCGACTCTTGCACATTTAAGCGGTCTGGTTCTTTTTGAAAAAATGTTTTAGCAGCGTTTCTAATACCAAAAACGTTGTCACCAAATGCAACCGTGTTTAAATAGAGGGTTATAATTTCATCTTTGGTAAAATTTCTTTCAAGCTTAATGGCGATAAGTGATTCTTTTACTTTTTGAATCATTCGAAGTAAAATATTACTTGTACTCCAGTTATTGGTAAATAAATTTTTTGCCGTTTGCATAGTAATGGTACTAGCACCACCTTCACTTCCTAAAAAAAACAGGGCCCTACCTAAGGAGCGTGGGTCAATACCTTTATGGTCATAAAAACGTTCGTCTTCGGTGGCTACAAGAGCGTTTACCACATGCTTGCTAATGTCTTTGTATTGCACATTAATGCGGTCTTCTAAATAAAACTTACCCATGAGGGTGCCATCCTGTGCGTATACCTGACTCGCAAGTGATGCGGTTGGGTTTTCGATATCATCGATAGATGGCATGCTTCCTAACCAACCAAAATTGATCATGAGTAAAAAAACACCAAGGCCACCTAAGCTCCAAAAAAAGATGCGCCAAAAAATTCGAACAGGTTTTGACATTTCCATAATAAATCTATTTAGTATAAACCGCCTTCTTCTTTTTTAGCAGGCTGTTTATTAATTTCTTTTTCTATTTTTTCTCTTTGCTTTAATACCTCAAGTATTTCTGCTGCTTTTTTAGCAATCGCAGTACCTGGGTAGTTGGCTGTTATAGTATTTAATTTGATAGTAGCAGCACTGTCTTCTTTATTTTTCATGAGTAGGGTAGCTTCCATAAATAAAAACTGTGGTGCCCAAATGTTTTTACCATACTTACTTATAACTTCTTCTTTTAAAGCGAGTGCTTTTTCATATTCTCCTTTGCTAAAATATTCATAAATCAAATTGTAGCTAAGGTCGGCAGCAGTTGTGTTGTTGATGGCAGGTTCTTTTTTTGCTAATAGTTTACTGCTCGGAAATTTTGCCACAAAAAGTTTTTGTACCGAATCGGCTCTCGTTTGATTACCAATAACACGGTAGCAAAGTGCTAAGTTGTGGTATACAATGTCTAATGAATTATTGGTTGCAAATTTGCTTGTATAAAAACTATACGCGTCAATGGCAGAAGGATAATCTGATAAGGTTAACTGAAATATTTGTGCATTGTCGAGCAGTGCCTTAGCCCATTTTTCGTTGGAAGCTTCTAATTGTTTAGGTCCAGTAGGAATAGATTCTGCTAAGGCGTCAAAGCTAATGGCGCTGCTACTATCTTTACCAGCACCATCTGAAGTGGCAGCCGTTACATTTATATTGCTAGCACCAATGGCCGCGTCAAGTGCCGCTTGTCTTCTCCAGTTATCGAGGTTTTGTCTATTGCCCCAGGTTGTTTTAAAGGTTGTGAGTCCATTAGACCTCTGGGTTTTATTTAAAAAATAAAAATCGGTATTGGTGCTGCTGCTAAACATATCAAAACTTGCAGCTGCATTTGGATCTGTTAATTTATCGGTACCTGTATCCTCTTTTTCTTTGCGTAATTGCTTGTATAACTTTCTTAAAAATACAGTCCTTTCAATTTCTGGAAGTGCCGCAATTTTTTGCAAACTATCTTCTAATTCTATGATTGTTAAATTGGCATTGATGAGTTGTAGCGCCGGCTTTCTAGTTTCAATTTTTTCTTTATTGATGGGGTCAACATTTTGTAGGTTTACGCTGTCATAAAATTTAAACGCTGCGCCATATTTTTTTTGATCGTAGTTGATGTCGCCAAGTAGTATAAACGATTTTTGTTTTTGTAATTCGTTATCGCCACTATTTTTAATACTTTCTAATAAATAGTTTTGAGTAAGGTCATAATTCTTTTTTGAAAGCTCAATAGAGGCAGCTGCAAAATAAATAACGTCTTTGTAGGCTTCGTATTTATCTCTTTTAGCCATGATTAAAAGTGCTTTACTATCTGCACCTGTAGTTACAGCGAGCCTATTGAGTGCAACATTGGCGTAAATTTCTAGGTAAGGGTCCTGAGCTGCATCAATGGATATTTGATAGTATTGTTTAGCCTGGTTGCTAAGGCCAGCTTTTTCAAATAACTGCGCAGTTAAGTATGCTTTTCTTGATTTTTCTTTTTTATTTTCTACAAACGGAATGGTTTTTGCTAAAAAAATAGCCGCTTGTTCGTAGCGTTCTCCCAGGTAATTGCTGTAGGCGGTTAATTCATCGAGGGCTGGAATAAGTCTTGCCGGAAAAATTTTATCTGTTCTTAATAAAGCCATTAAACCGGCAGCCTCCGATTGTTTATTTTGTTCGAGGTAGGTTCTAATCATCCACAAAAAACTTTCGTTTCTACTTGGAAGGGTGGTGGTTATCTTTTTCCAGATATTTCTTTTTTCATTGGTTGAAATGGTAAACACGCCACCCGTATTACTGATATTACTTCCTATAGGAATATCAGTGCCCTCGTCTTTTGGAGCAAACGCATAATTAACATACTTAAATACGGCAAGCGCCGAATCATAATCTTGACGGTGTAAATATGCTTTTCCTAAGATGATGTATAAATTATCTACCCAATCACTTCTTAAATCATGTAATAAAATACCTGCCGTGCATTTATAAATGATGGTATCAATTTCATCTTTAGCGGTAGTTTCTAAACTGTATGGATAAAAGGGTAGTAGCGCTGCGTAGTTTTCTATTTGCTTTTCGGTGGCCCTTTCAATAATTCCATTTAGGCGCATCGTGGCATTAAAAACATAATTGTACCTGGTAACCGTATTGTTAAAAATTCGTTTGGGTAACCTAAAACCTTTTTCACCTGTTTTTTCGGCTGGAAGCAGACGTTCGGTGTAGGGTTTATTTTTTTGCAAACTTATGCCCGTATAAGGTTGGGCAACGAGTTCGTGTGCCAGGCCAACCAACAAAATAAATACCAGCGCATAGGTTTTCATGAATCTTAAAAATAGGCCTTAAAAATACATTTATTTCTGTTTTGAGGGCGTAATAAAACAACTTTAAGGGCTACCTTTATGCTTATTTAACAATATGGACCCAATACCTACTAAAAATGAGCCCACACGCCTCGGTACGCATTACCGGTTGGTAGTAATGGACGACGATACTTTTGAGGAAGTGGTTACGCTCAAACTGTCTCGAACCAGTGTATACATTGGTCTTAGTTCTCTGTTTGTATTTTTAGTTGGCATCACTATTGTTTTTATTGCGTTTACACCGCTCAAATATTATATCCCTGGATATGGCACGCGTGAAGGTCGTGCGGCACTTCAAAATTTAAAAATCCGAACCGATTCATTGGAGCAGGTGATTCGTTACAACGAACAATATTTTAATAGCATTAAAAAAGTAATGGAAGGAAATGATAAAGGGATGCAGTTAGATACTGTTCCGCTCAATATTCCAAAGGCAGAAGTGATACAAGATTAAATGTTAGCAAGTTTACATGATACCATGGCTCAACAAAATCAAAATTCTTTATTGAAATATGCTAGTGTAGCAACGCAATTTTTGGTGGCGTTCGCATTTGCCGCCTTCGGCGGCAAATGGCTGGATCTCAAATTTTTTTCTCAAACCCCCATATTTATCTGGATACTTCCCTTATTTGTAGGGATAGGAATGATTGTAAAAGTGATCAAAGACACCGATATTAAAACAGGTGCAAACAAAAGCTCCGATAAAAACACAGAAACAAAAAAATAAACGATGCTTCAAAAAGTAAAACTACTATATCCGATCATTGCGCTATTCATATTTGTAAATGCAGCCATACTCTTAGGTGAACAGGAACTCATCAAATATAAATTTGTTCCTACCGTTATCAATGCGGCTAATTTATTACTCTTTGCACTTACCCTTTTGGGATTATTATCGCTTATTAGTGCTGCTAAAGATCCAAACCCCAATGTACTTGTACGAACCGTCATGGCCTTTATGGGGTTTCGTTTAATTGGACTTGCCGTTATACTTGTTTCCTATATTAAAATGTCAGGCGCAGCTATCAGTCCTCGCTCTGTGTATGCCGGATTAGCGCTCTATCCACTCTATACCTGGCTTGAAATCAAACTCTTTTTAAAACTGAACGTTAAAAAATAATGCCCATTAACGAGCATCCAATGCAGGCCTTGGCTGGTTTTTTACCAGACAAAAGTTTTGAGCAGGTGCTCGCGTATTTGCATGAATACCGGGTGCATTTAACCATTACCAAACAGCGTAAATCGGTACTTGGTGATTATCGTCATCCGGGTAGGGGTGCCAATCACCGCATTAGTATCAATGGCAATTTAAACAAGTACGAATTTCTCATAACGTTTTTACACGAGCTTGCACACCTTCTTACTTTCGAAAAATTTAGTAACCGTGTAGAAGCCCATGGTAAAGAATGGAAATTTTGTTACGGACAGTTGTTGCAGCATTTTGTAGCGCAACAAATTTTTCCGTCCGATATAGAAAAAGCACTTCAAAAATCTATTTTAAATCCAGCAGCTACAGCAGGAGGCGAAACCGAACTATTAATGGTGCTGCGCGGTTACAACGAAAAGCAAAAGCCCGGATATGCCCTGGTAGCAAGTGTTGCAGAGGGTTCGTTATTTGTAACAGACAATGGACGCGTATTTTGTAAAGGGCCACTGCGCCGCAAGCGTTACGAATGCACGGAGATTAAAACCGGACTCCGATATACGTTTAGCGCACTATCAGAAGTGAAGCCCATTTCAAATCCGCAATAAATAAACCCAACAGGACTCCGTGTACAATAAAAATCACGCGTCATGCTTGCGCATAAAAAAAGCCCCCAACAGGTTGGAGGCTTTTAAAATTGCTTTTACAAATCTTATTAAGCAACTGCTTTTTTAACAAGGTCGGCAGCTTCGCTTAACTGAATTGCTGACTGAACTTTAAGTCCACTCTCATCAATTAATTTTTTAGCTTCTACTGCATTGGTTCCTTGTAAACGCACAATGATTGGAATATTGATATTGCCTAATTTGTTAAAGGCTTCAATAACACCAGCAGCAACACGGTCACAACGAACGATACCGCCAAAGATGTTAATTAAAATAGCTTTTACATTTGGATCTTTCATGATAATTCTAAAACCAGCTTCTACGGTTTGCGCATTTGCGGTACCACCTACGTCTAAAAAGTTAGCTGGCTCACCACCACTTAATTTAATCATATCCATGGTAGCCATTGCAAGACCTGCACCGTTTACCATACAACCCACGTTACCGTCAAGCTTCACAAAGTTTAGGTTAAACTCACCAGCTTCAACTTCGGTAGGATCTTCTTCAGATACATCACGCATGGCGAGTAAATCGGCGTGGCGCATGAGTGCGTTATCATCAATATTCATTTTACAATCCACCGCAATGATTTTTTCATCGGATGTTTTGAATAATGGATTGATTTCGAGCATGCCGCAATCTAGATTTACGTATGCATTGTATAAGTTGGTTACAAACTTTACGCAGTTTTTAAAAGCGTCACCAGATAGGCCAAGGTTAAAAGCAATTTTACGCGCTTGGAAACCCTGAAGTCCACCACCTGGGTGTACCCACTCTTTAAATATTTTTTCTGGTGTGTTGTGCGCTACTTCTTCAATGTCCATACCACCTTCGGTGCTGTACATTACAACATTCATCCCTTTTGCACGGTCTAATAAAATAGACAAGTAAAATTCTTTTACTTCGTTAGGGCCAGGATAATATACGTCCTGTGCAATTAATATTTTATTAACGAGTTTACCAGCAGCACCTGTTTGAATGGTTACAAGGGTACCGCCTAATAAATTACCCGCAATTGTTTTTACATCGTCTTCGCTTTTAGCAACCGCTACACCGCGCTGCTCTTTTCCTTCTATTTTACCTTTACCTCTACCACCTGCGTGGATTTGTGCTTTAATTACCGCAAAATTGTTACCGGTTTGGGCTTTTAAAGTAGCATAAGCCGCAGCTGCTGCGTCTACTGTTTCTACCGCTACACCTTCCTGTACTGGAACGTTGTACTTTTTTAGAAGTTCTTTAGCTTGGTACTCATGAAGATTCATACAAAAAATTTTTGCGAAGATAAGCGAAACGGCTTTACATTAAAACCCTTAATTTTACCTTAATTAAGCCTATAAACACTTAAAATTCAATACAATTATGAAAAAAACATCCTTTTTGCTATTAGGAGCCGCTTTTTTAGTGAGTTCTTTAGCATTTGCAGCCCCAAAAAACCCTAAAGCACCCCTTACTTTAGCTGTTCAGTCAGATAAAAGCAGGGTAGACTTTATTGGCTCTAAAGCAGCCGATTTTCACACCGGTACCTTTACTGTAAAATCTGGAAGCGTTCAGGTAGATGGAGGTAAATTAGTAGGTGGTTCTTTTGTAATTGACCTAGCTAATTTAAAAGTTACAGATGCTGCTGGTGAAAGACTAGCAGGTCACTTAAAAAGCGCTGACTTTTTTGACGTTGCTAAATTTGGAGAAGCAACTTATACTATTTCTTCTGTAGATTATTCAAGTGCAACTGCTTGCACCATCAATGGTACATTAAATATTAAAGGTGTTGGTGTTCCAGTAAGTTTCGCTTCAAATATCAGAAGCGCTTCTGAAAAAGGTTTTTTTGGTCAAGCATACTTTAGCATTGATCGTACTTTATTAGGTATTGCTTATGCAGGTCCTTCTAAAGACGTTCAAATTGCGGTGCATTTGTTTGCTAAATAATATTTACACCCCCCTCCGAGATAGAAAGCTCCAGCATTTTGTTGGGGCTTTCTTATTTATTACCCATGCTGTTTGCAAGTACAACCGCGTTATACGCATTTACAATACCGCCCGTTTTTGAGAGGGTGTTAAATGGAACAGTGATGCTGCTATTGCCTGGTCGTAAACAGGGCGCAGTTGTAGATGGCGCGAACACTGTTTTTTCCAATATCGTTTTAACCTGTTTGGCTGTTAAGCTAGGGTAGTAAGTGCGCAGTAGGGCAGCAACGCCCGTAACAATGGGAGATGCCATACTAGTACCGTCTTGATTGCCATAGGTGTTTCCGCCAGGTAAGGTTGAGTATATTTTAACGCCTGGTGCAAAAAGATCTACATGTTGTTTGCCATAGTTGCTAAAATCTGCGGCAATATTTCCTTCGGTAATTAGGGTGTCACTACTAGCACCCACGGTTATAAAATTAGAAGCTGTTTTTTTATAGCCCACCAAATTTGCATTTGGAAAAACCGTAACACTATCTAAATTGTAATTTTCATTACCAGCCGAGTGAACGAGTAACACATCTTTTTGTTCGGCGTACGCAACTGCACTATCTACCCAATATTTTTCGGGCGAATAGGCTTTCCCAAAACTCATATTGATAATTTTAGCGCCATTGTTTACTGCATATCTAATGGCAAGTGCTACGTCTTTATCATATTCGTCGCCATCGGGCACTACTCGTACCATCATTATTTTTACAGCATCTGCAACACCATCTATGCCGATGCCATTGTTTCTAGACGCTGCAATAATACCACTCACGTGTGTACCATGGTTAGGCGTCGGTCCCATGATGTCATTGTTGCCATAATAGGCATCAGAAAAATTATAATAGTTATCTCTTACGATCAGCGTTCTTTCGTCGTTGGGTAGTTTTTCTTTAGCGCCAAATGCAACATTTTTTCCTTCGATGTATTCATCCATTTGGGCAATGGTGAAGGTGTTTAATTCGGTTTCATCCAATTGCATGAGCCTATGAAGCGATAGAAGTCCTAACTTGGCTTCTTTACCTGTAATGGTGGTTGGTATAAACTTGGTGAGAACTTCTCTATTGTAGCTCACTACATTCATTTCTTGTTTTAATACTTTGTCGTGCTTTTTAAAAGCACTTGCCAGCATTTCAACATATTTAAGTTGGTCTTTTTCTTCGTCGCTAAAATTTAATTCCGATTCTGTTTTTTTCCAGGTCCTGTATAAAGTTTTATCTGAAGCGCTTAGCGAATTGGTATCCAAAGCGGCGGTTGAAAATTTTGCTTTGTACTTGTGGTAAATTCTTGAACGCTCATCTGGCGCTCTTTTAACACTTTGTCCATTTTTGCCACCTAAAAAATTCCAGCCGTGCACATCATCTATGTATCCGTTTTTGTCATCGTCAATACCATTGCCCGGAATTTCTTTGGTGTTGGTCCACAAAATATTTTTTAAGTCTTCGTGGGTAGTATCGATGCCAGAATCTAAAACTGCTACAACAATGGGGGTGGCTTTTTTATTTTTACTACCCAAAAAGTCATAAGCTTTTTGAAGGCTGATGCCTAAAAACTTATCGGCGGTAGGGTCTAATGCTTGCCAGTTTTTTGGAATACTTTGTGCCTCTAAGGTATTGATGTAGCTAGTTGTAAGTATGGCAGAGCCGATAATTGCAATAAGGGTAAAGCGCATTTTCATGACGCTAAATTACAAGTTTCTAGCCTGTAAATAGAGGCCTTTTCTCTTAAGAAAAGTATAAAAAGCCGTGTTAAGGGTTCTTGTGATAGGAGTGGTTATTTGGCCTGACTATGGGCTAGTAGTTGGTCATAAACGCTGCCATAGCTACTTCCAATTGGTATTTCCTTTTCCCCAACCCATATTTTACTTTTGCTAAACCTATCTATTTTACTAATCGGAACAATATAGGAGCGGTGCACCCGAATAAAATCGCGAGGGGGTAATTTTTCTAAAATACCCTTGAGTGTCATCAAGGTTAAAACAGGACTTGGTTTTGTATAAATTTTAATATAGTCGTCTAGTGCTTCAATAAGGTCTACATCTTTCAGGTTAATTTTCATAATCTCGTAGTTGACCTTAACAAAAATGGAGTTGAGCTGCACTTCTTGCATACTTAAAAACTCGGTATATTCTTTAATCTTATAGGCTGCTTTTAAAAAGCGGTCGTATTCAAATGGTTTTAATAAATAATCTACGGCGTCTGCATTAAATCCTTCTACCGCAAAATCTTTGTAAGCAGTCGTAAATACAACAAGGGGCTTATTAGCGAGGCTTTTGTATAAATCAATTCCTGTAATGTCTGGCATTTGGATATCTAAAAACAAAGCGTCTACCTTGTTGTCTTTAAGATAGGCGAGTGCAGCATCCGTGTCACTAAATGTTTGAACAAGTTGTAAGAAAGAAATCTTCGAACAGTATTCCTCAATAATTTTTAGCGCAAGCGGTTCATCATCGATGGCAATGCATGTTATCATACAATTAGCTATTAATTTTTAAAGAAACTTGATAAATATTATCCTCATTGCTTATGTTGAGTTGATACCCGCCAGGGTATAAAAGGGCGAGCCTTCTTTTGGCGTTGTTAATGCCAATACCTGTGCTGTCCAAATGTGTTGAAATATTGGTGGCTACGGTATTTTTTGCTTCAAATATTATTTGTTGCGGAGTTGCAGTTATTTGTATATCAATACTTGTATCTTCTTTGGTGCTTATGCCATACTTAAATGCATTTTCTACAAATGGAATAAAAAGTAGGGGCGCAATTTGTAAATCGCCGGTTATGCCACTTACATGAAACGCAAGCTTTACCTTGTCTGTTAAGCGCATTTCTTGTAACTCTATATAATTTTTGGTGAATTCAATTTCGTTTTGCAGTGGAACAAAATCTTTTTGCGTTTCAGATAAAATATAACGCATAATGGAAGATAGTTTCATAACAGCAGGCGCTGTTTGCTCACTTTTAATAATGGCTAAACTATAAATATTATTAAGGGTGTTAAAAAAGAAATGCGGATTGATTTGTGATTTTAAGAAAGATAATTCGGTGTTTAATTTTTCGTTTTCTGTTTCTTTTTTATTTTGTTCCGAACTCAACCACTGCTGTGTTACGGAAATACAAGTACCAAACGATAAAACCAACAAAAACAAAACCGTATTATAGGGGTCTGCCAGTCTTCTAGACATCCTAGGTGTTCGGGTTATTTTTTTATCTCCCTTAAATGCAGGGTTTACCACATAATTGCCATTTTGTTCGATGTATTCTGGTGTGGCAAAAATTGTAGCTACTCGTTTGGGAGTAAAGAGGTATATGTTTAAAGAAACGACCACCGATAAAATATACAACCACCATTTTCTATTGATGAGTAATTTGGGTACTAAAAATTGTGTATTGAGGTAATAAAAAAATATGATGAATACATAGTTGATGATAATAGTAGCCATCATATGATCACTCATATTAAATTCTCGCAGTCTTGGAAAGAAAACGAGGTAGGGTATAGAAAACAAACTAATCCAAGCCACTAAATGGGTAAGGATGTTGAGTATTTTTTTATTTTCTTTCAAGATAAAATCAATTAGATGACATAAACTTAATAAAACTACCTGCCCTTCACATAAGATTACGCACAACTGGGTGAAATAAAAGGCTTAATCGGTAGAAAGCTATTTATGAGAAATGCGCTTTGATTTGCTGGATGGTTCCGGTTGTAGAAAATCCTGCCACGATGGGGTTAATAACAACACGGCCACCCGCTGCCATAACTTCTTTGGCACCCACAATTTGATCCGTGGTGTAATCGCCTCCTTTAACAATCACATCAGGTAAAATGGCTTTAATCAGTTCAAGTGGTGTTTGTTCATTAAAGATGACAACCGCATCAACCACGGCTAAGTTTTTTAAAATAATAGCACGGCTTTGTTCATTGTTGATGGGTCTTGAATCGCCTTTTAATTGTTTTACACTGGCATCACTATTAAGGCCCACAATTAAATAATCTGCTTCTTTTGCAGCTGCACTTAATGATGCAATATGACCTTCGTGTAGGATGTCAAAACAGCCATTTGTAAAGGCCAGCGTTTTACCCTTGGTACGCCATGCTGCCACTTGTGTTAACAATCTTTCTAACGAATATTCTTTTAATTCAATGGCCTCAATTGCTTTCATGGGAAATCTTGTTTTTATTATAAATGGGTAACACTAGTAAGCAAATGCTACCAACAATCAGTACAATGATAAATTGAGCAAACCATTGCAGGGTTCCATTTGCAAATCCAATTTCAAAAGGCACACCCATTTTTTCTACAATTTTTGCAATAAAATAAGCATATGCGCCAATACCCCCTGGGGTAACAATCATGCCAATACTACCAAAAGCAAGTGCTGCAAGGGCTGCATTGAATCCAAGTCCGGCCGTGCCAGCAGTGGCGCTAAGTCCTACCCAGGTTCCCCCAATATACAATGCCCAAATTAAAACACTGTAAAAGATAAACAAGCCCTTTTGTTGTAAGTATCTTATGCTTGATATGCCTTCCCAAATACCCTTAATAATTTTTTTAGCAGATACTACAAATGGGAGGTGTCCATTTTTTCGACTCCAAATTTTTAATACAACAATCACTAAAACAATTGCAGTAATTACAATACCTATTTTTTGCATGGAAAATTGTCCCGACTTGTTTTCAAAAAGTTGTTTAAACAATTCTAGTCCATAAGAAACAATTAAATCGGATTGAGTAAGGAGTGTAACGATAAAAACAAGTGCCAGCGAAATAACGTCAACGGCTCTTTCTGCAACAATGGTACCCACTAGTTTTTCGGCGGGTACTTTTTCATATTTGGCGAGTAGGGTGCATTTTAATACTTCGCCTAAACGCGGAATGGCCAGGTTGGCCAAGTAGCCAATCATCACTGCAAAAAATGTATTGGGTATGCTAGGTTTATAGCCCATCGGTTCCATCAGTATGCGCCATCTTAAAGCACGCACAACATGGCTGAGTGATAAAATAACAAACACGGGTAGCATCAGCCAATACTTGGCACTTTTTAAAGTATCCATGAACTCATCCCATTTATTGGCAGGAATTTGACGCAAGCTCCACCAAACTAAAAATAAGCCAAGTCCAAAAAAGAAGGCATATTTAAAGGTGGCGCTGATTTGCTTTTTCATGTTACTTGATAAGGTAGAAACAAATGTAAGTCCTTCTGCTATTTAAATGAAACCAATTTTTATGGTATGTATAAATAAAATAAATAATATATAAATATATAATCAATAGCTAAATTGGTCGATTTTTATGCCCAAAGCATTGTGCTAGCTTGATTCCCTATAAATTTCGTACCTTTGCTCCCTTAAATTAGGCTCTAGGTATAAAATTGGTGACTCATGTCTACAAAGAAAAGAATACTGTTTATTGCTACCGAGATGTCTCCTTATTTGGAGTTGACAGAGTTTGCAGAAATCATTAACAAATTAGCGATTAAGAGCAACGATAGTGGACTTGAAGTTCGTTGTATCATGCCGCGTTTTGGGGTAATCAACGAAAGAAGACACCGTTTGCATGAAGTGGTTCGTTTATCGGGTATTAACGTTTCTGTAGACGAAGACGATTACCCACTTCAAATTAAAGTGGCATCACTTCCAAATGCAAGACTGCAGGTTTACTTTTTAGAAAATGAAGATTTTTTTAAGCGCAAACAAGTGTTTCATGACGAATCAGATACTTGGTTTGATGATAACGCATTAAGAACGGTGTTTTTTTGTAAAGGCGCCCTAGAAACCGTTAAAAAGTTTGGTTGGCCTCCCGATGTTATTCATTGCAGTGGCTGGATGACTGGACTTATCCCTGCATACATCAAAACGGCTTACAAAAAAGAACCTGTTTTTGGAAATAGTAAAGTCATTTTTACCATTGGTCAAAATACCTTTGAAAATGAACTAGGCACCGATTTTATGAAGCAGGCACTTATCAATACCAACGTAAAGGAAAAAGACTTGGATGCTTTTAAGGCAGCCAACAATACGGCACTCTTTAAAGGGGGTGCTACTTTTGCCGATGCAATTTCATTTGGTTCCGATCAAATTGAAGACAGCTTAACAGCAGAGTTTGCAAAAGTAAAAGGTAAAAAAGTAGTTCCATTTAAAGGATGGGACTCGGATTTAACAGAGTATTTAGAATTGTACAACGACCTTGCGGGCAAGTAATTAGACAAACATGCATTCAAAATTTACAGTACGTAATATTATAGGTTTTTTTGGTTTGATGTTGATGGTTTTTATGGGCTGTACTAAAGTTCCTTCCACCGAACTTGGTGCTGGTTTAATACCAACAATTGATGGTGTTATTACAAAAGATACCATCTTAGACGTAATCACTGACACATACCTCGACAACGATTCGGTAAGGGTTTACAAAAATGACAACCAGGTTTTAGGAGCTATCACCAACGATCCTTTGTTTGGTAAAGCAACCGCTTCGATGTATTTCGAATTAGCGCCTCCATTTTTTCCATTTGCCATTCCGGGTGCAAAGGATAGTATTCGTATCGATTCTGCGGTGTTAATTTTAAGCTACAAGTATTCATATGGTGATACCAGTGCGCCATTAAAATTGACGGTTTCAGAAATTGATCCTTCAACACCCTTAATTCCAAATTATAATTATGCAGCCAATTATCCTGGTGCTTATACCATAAGAACCAGAGGAACGCTTGCAGATCCTGTGAATATTTTTATTCCAAGATTAAAGGATTCAGTGAACAACAGATATGAACGTGCCAGCCATCAAATCAGAATCAAATTAAGGTCTGATGTTGCGAGACGTTTTATAAGTACCTATGATACTACAAATGCATACCGTACCGATTCTGCATTTAAGTCTTTGTTTGCTGGTTTTGCTTTAACCGTAGATCCTACAGCTCCAACCAATGCACTCATTCATATTAATTTAGCAGATACTAACACCAAATTTGCGCTCTATTACAACTCATCATCTGCCGGTGCAACTGTTAGAGACACGGCTGTATCTTATTTCAGATTTAATTCTTTTTCAGGCGGAAGTGCTAATTTAATTTCTCGTAACAGGGTTGGTGCCGAAATTTCAAGATATACAGCAACTACCAATAAATCGGATTCGATTGTTTATGTGCAAACGTCTCCTGGCGCTTATGTTCGTGTTAGAATTCCTGGACTTGCTGGACTTAGCAACCGCATCATTCACAAAGCAGAACTGATTGCCGAACAGGTCCCCGACGACGCCAATTTATTTACCACTGATGCCTATATGGCGCCTCCTAGGTATTTATTATTAAGTGCCGTTGATACCGCAGAAAACCGTAAGTATAATATACCAAACGACTATATATTTTCACCCAATCAAGGTCCTAACAAATCTACTTTTGGCGGAAATGTGTTATCTAAATCAGTACCAGGTTATTCTCGAATAGCAGCCTATTCTTTTGATATGAGTAGGTATGTGCAAGGTATTGTAACCCGTAAAGATCCTGTGCATACCCTTCGTATATCGGCACCCACCAACGATTCAATTTTATACAGAGAGCCTTACCCTCAGGTTGCTGCGGTTCAAGTGTACTACCTAGGCCCTCAAGATGGAAATGATGTTGCAAATGGTCGCGTAAGACTCGGAGGTGGTACCCATACCCGTTTTAGAATGCGATTACGTATTATATTTTCTAGAATATAAGTATCTAATTACTACTTATATTTGTGTTTTATTATAAGCTATAAACAACTATACATGCCTTATTTATTTACTTCTGAGAGTGTTTCTGAAGGACATCCAGACAAAGTAGCGGATCAGATTTCTGACGCCTTAATCGACAACTTTTTAGCATTCGATCCACAATCAAAAGTGGCTTGCGAAACTTTAGTTACAACTGGTCAAGTAGTGCTTGCTGGTGAAGTAAAATCAAAAGCCTATTTAGACGTGCAAGAAATTGCGCGTGGTGTGATCAAGAAAATTGGCTACACCAAAAGTGAGTATATGTTTGAAGCAAATAGCTGTGGTATTTTATCAGCTATTCACGAACAGTCTGCCGATATCAACCAAGGCGTTGATAGAAAAAAGAAAGAAGAGCAGGGTGCTGGTGACCAAGGGATGATGTTTGGTTATGCAACCAACGAAACCGATGATTATATGCCATTGGCACTTGACTTAGCGCACAAAATCTTAATTGAACTTGCTGCATTAAGAAGAGAAAACAAGGCGATCAAATATTTACGTCCAGATGCAAAGTCTCAAGTAACACTTGAGTACAACGATAAAAACGAGCCTGTACGTATTGATGCAATTGTTGTATCTACACAACATGACGATTTTGACAAAGAAGGTAAGATGCTCGAGAAGATTAAAAAAGATATTATCGAAATTTTAATCCCTCGCGTAAAAGCAAAGTACAAGAAGTACGCAAAATTATTTAACAAGGATATTAAATACCATATTAACCCAACCGGTAAGTTTGTAATTGGTGGACCACACGGTGATACTGGTTTAACAGGCCGTAAAATCATCGTAGATACTTACGGTGGTAAAGGTGCACACGGTGGTGGTGCCTTCTCTGGTAAAGATCCTAGTAAGGTAGACCGTTCTGCAGCATATGCAACGCGTCACATTGCTAAGAACTTAGTAGCTGCTGGTGTAGCTTCTGAAGTACTGGTGCAAGTTTCTTACGCAATTGGTGTTGCGAAACCAACATCTATTAACGTAAACACTTACGGTACTGCTAAAGTAAAATTAACCGATGGTCAAATTGGTAAGTTGGTAGAATCAATTTTTGATATGCGCCCTTACTTTATTGAGCAGCGTTTAAAATTAAGAACGCCAATGTATAGTGAAACTGCTGCTTACGGTCATATGGGTCGTAAAAATGAGACCATCACTAAAACATTCACCACTCCAGATGGTAAATCTAAAACAATGAAAGTTGAATTATTTACTTGGGAGAAATTAGATTATGTAGCAAAGGTTAAAAAAGCCTTTGGTTTAAAATAAAATAAATCTAGAATAAAAAGCCCCTGCTAATTTTAGTGGGGGCTTTTTATTTAGTAATATATTTGACGCTCGCAACAAATTATATGCATCAAAAAAATCCTTGGACCATAAAAAGTAGTAAAGCCATTTACCAAAATCCGTGGATTGATGTCACTGAATTTGAAGTGCTCAATCCGGCGGGTAACCCTGGTATTTATGGAAAGGTTCATTTTAAAAATATTGCGGTGGGTGTGGTGCCCATCACGCCAGATATGCATACCTATTTGGTGGGGCAGTTCCGCTTTACACTTGATGCATACAGTTGGGAAATTCCGGAGGGTGGATGCCCGGAAGGTACGGATCCTCTGCAAACAGCCATTAGAGAGTTAAAAGAAGAAACAGGACTTGTGGCTGCAAAGTATAAGGAGTTGATGCGCATTCATTTATCCAATTCTGTTTCCGACGAACTCGCTATTATTTATTTGGCAACGGAGTTAATTCAGCAGGATGCAGAACCTGAAGAAACAGAAGCTTTACAAATTAAAAAAGTATCTTTATTGGACGCTTTTGGTATGGTAGCGGATGGAACCATTACCGATGCTATGAGCGTGGCTGCACTTACTAAAATTGAGTTATTACAAGTGCAGGGCCTTCTTATCTAATTTAATTTCACATGGCAATCAAACAATCGGCATTAATTATTGGACGTCAACCACTCGTAGAAGCACTTCAGTCGGGACGGTCTATCGATAAAATTTTATTTCAAAAAAATATTGCTGGCGAAGCCATTTTGCAAATCAGACAATTGGCACGTGAATACAATGTGCCCATTCAACTGGTACCTCCCGAAAAATTAAATGGACTAACAAAGGCCAATCATCAGGGTGTGGTTGCATTTGCAGGGCTGGTGCAGTATTTAGATTTACAACAAGTAATAGATTATGTGGTAGAAAAAGGAGAGGCGCCACTTTTTGTTATGCTTGATGGTATTACCGATGTACGAAACATTGGCGCTATTGCAAGAAGTGCACTCTGTTGTGGTGCACAGGCACTTATTATTCCGGACAAGGGCGTAGGTGCGTTAAATGCCGAAGCAGTAAAGAGTAGTGCAGGAGCACTGGAGCATATTCATGTATGCCGTGTCAATAGTTTAATTAAGGCTGTTGATACACTTCACTTAAATGGTATACAAGTATTTACTTCAGAAATGCGCGCCGATAAAAAAATATACGAACTATCATTAACCGATCCTTGTTGCGTAATTATGGGTGACGAAGGCAAAGGCGTGCAGCCTTATTTGGCAAAAGCGGCGGATGCTTTTTTTACCATTCCAATGGCAGGCACTTTTGATTCTTTTAATGTGGGTGTTGCTACCGGTATTGTTTTATATGAAGCCATGAAACAGCGCTTATTACAAGCTTAATATTTACTGCATGAAGTTTCATTGTGAATTTGATATACCAGCGCTTCAAAGCCCTATAGGGCATCGGAGTCATACGCTCATGATTGGTTCTTGCTTCACAGAAAATATGGGTGAAAAATTAGCGAAGCATTTGTTTCATGTACTAGAAAACCCAAATGGTGTTTTATTTAATCCGGTATCTGTTGCAGAAGCGCTTACTCAATATATAGATGCGCCAACATTTACTAGTAGCGATTTATTTTATTTTAACGAAGCCTGGCATTCTTGGAAACACCATAGTCGTTTTTCGGGTACAACACCAGAGGAAGCGCTTGATAAAATAAATAAATCTACAACCTCTGCACACGCGTTTATAAAAAAAGCGTCACACTTATTTATTACACTCGGGTCTGCGTGGGTGTATCAGTTAACAGATCAGGCCACAGGGTATGTACCTAATTTTGTGGCAGCCAATAACCATAAAGCACCAGCTAGTTGGTTTACTAAAAAGTTATTGACGCCAGCTGATATTACTAGTTTATATGAGCCTTTAATTCAAAAGTTACGTCAAGTAAATCCGGGTTTACAAATTATATACACCATTAGTCCGGTTCGTCATGTTCGTGAAGGCATGGTAGAAAACAATAGGAGTAAGGCGGCTTTAATACAGGCGGTGCATAGCCTTGTAAATAGTGATATCAATAGTTATTATTTTCCTGCCTACGAAATTGTAATTGACGATTTACGCGATTACCGTTTTTACAGCGAAGACATGGTGCACCCCAATTACCATGCCACTGAGTATGTTTGGGAAAAATTTTTACAGGCCTGTACAACACCTGAAACTAAAAATATCATTAAAGAAATTGCTTCTATTAATTTAGCGGCTGCACACAAACCATTTTACGTGCATTCTAACCAGCATCAACAGTTTGTTCATAAAACAATTGAAAAAATTGAAGCGTTGAGTGCGCAGTATCCCTATTTAGATTGTAGTAAACAACTTGAATTGTTAAAAGTGCAACTGCTTCCTTAAATTATTTAGTGAATACGGTCACCTCTAATTTCCATCGACTCCATCACTTCTTTTTCGTAGGCCAACCATTCACTCCAACGGCCCAAGGTTTTTTCTTTACCAAAGTATAGGGTAGCTAGGTCAATAAACAAGGTATAATGACCCGCTTCACTTTCCATAAAACGCCTGTAAAATTTTTTCAAATAGTCATCGGAAAGGCCTTCGCTTAAACGCTTAAATCTTTCGCAACTTCTAGCTTCTACTAGTGCCATCATGAGTAATTGATCTAGTAGGCGTGTAGGTTCGTCGCCTCCTTTTTTTTGAAAGGCAATAAGTGCGTTTACGTATAAATCTTTTCGCTGTTTACCAAGTTGTAAACCACGTTTGTGTAGCTCTTGTAATACCAATCTAAAATGGCCCCATTCTTCGGTAACAATGGGTGCTAATTCTTTTACAAGTTCTACGCGGTCTGAGTAGCGCTGAATATAGGAGATGCAGGTAAGTGCTGCTTTTTGCTCGCAATAGGCATGGTCGGTTAAAATGGCTTCAATGCTAATGGCTGCAAGGTCTACCCAGCGTGGATCGGTGGGGAGTTGAAGGCCTAATATATTTTTAGTATCGCTAGACAATTCCATATGCAAATATCCGCCTTCGGCTTCAATTATAAAAACCTTTGTTACGCCACCAAAAAATCTTAATTTCAGTGCTCAAACGATTGTTATGCGTATTGTTCCTCTAATTATTTCTGCGGCCCTTACAACGGGTCTTGTTGCAGTACTTAACACCCCACTTTCTGTGGGTAAAACCAAAACACCAAGGCTTGGTTATTTTTTATCGCCACAGCAAGGTTTTTGGCAAAATGCCGAACCTGAAAACAAATCTTTTGATGCCAATATTGTGGTAGAAGGTTTGCAGGATAAAGTGGAAGTACTCATGGATGAAAGACTCGTGCCACATATTTATGCAAACAATGACAATGACGCTTATTACACACAAGGGTTTTTGCATGCAAAATTTAGACTCTGGCAAATGGAGTTTCAAACTTATGTTGCAGCCGGCAGGTTAAGTGAAATTGTTGGACCAGACCGTATAGCAACGGATCGTTTTTTTAGAAGACTAGGTATGTTGGAAGGAGCAGAAGCTACCATGAAAAAAATGGCCAATAATCCAGCACTACAAGCAGCTGTTACATCTTATGCAAATGGTGTAAATGCGTATATCAAATCATTGCAGCCATCTCAAATTCCATTTGAATATAAATTACTTGATTATAAACCAGAAGCTTGGACACCTATAAAAACCTATTTGTTTTTAATGTTCATGTCTTACGATTTAACGGGCCGTGGTACTACCACAGATCTTCAAATGACCAATTCAAAAAACTATTTTGGCTACGAAGATTTTAATAAACTATATACCAATGTGCAGGATTCTTTAGATCCGATCATTCCAAAAGGAACGGTGTATGAAAAAGCTTCTGTTGCTGCTGTAGCGCCTCCTACACTTGACTCTTTATATTTTGCAAAAACAGGTTCTGTTGCACCAAATGCACCAGAAGCGCCTAATAAAAACAATGGTTCCAATAACTGGGCTATTGCTGGTACAAAAACCAAAAGTGGTAAGCCTATTTTAGCAAGTGATCCACACCTTGGTTTAAACCTTCCATCACTTTGGTACGAAGTTCAAATTACCACACCCACCCATAGTACCTATGGGGCTAGTTTTCCAGGATCTCCAGCTGTCATTATTGGATTTAATGATAGCATTGCCTGGGGTGTTACCAATGCCGGTAGAGATGTGCTTGACTATTATGACATGAAGTTCAAAGACTCAACCATGGAAGAGTATTGGTTTAATGGGGCATGGCAAAAATCAGTAATTAAAGAAGAACGCATTAAAATTAAAGGGCAGCCTGATTCTATTGATAGGGTTGCTATTACAGCGCTAGGTCCAGTGATGTATGATAAAAGTTATAACGCTAATGGTTCTGATGGAAAATACCTTGCCGTAAGATGGACCGCTCAAGATGGTAGCAGTGGACTTCAAACTTTTTACGAATTAAACAGGGCTAAAAATTTTGATGATTACATGAGTGCAATTAATCATTGGACTTGTCCTGGACAAAACTTTGCATTCGCCAGTGTAAGCGGAGACATTGCTATTAAACAACAAGGTGCATTTGTGGCCAGATGGAATAGACAGGGTGATTTTATCATGCCCGGTCAGGACAGTAGTTATTTATGGCAAGGTATGATTCCTGCTTCCGAAAATCCGATGATGAAAAATCCGGAGCGTGGTTTTGTGAGTAGTGCCAACCAAATGTCTACCGACAGTACCTATCCTTATTATCTAGGAGCCGCTAATGCATTTCCTTTATACCGTGGTATTATCATCAATAAAAAGTTGAATGCCATGTTTGGTGTTACGCCTCTCGATGTGCAGGCACTTCAAACCAATAACGATAATATTTTTGCTGAGATGGCAAGGCCGGCACTCTTTAAATTTTTAAATGAGTCTCGTTTAAACGCTACAGAAAAAAAGTATGTTGATTATTTGCGTAACTGGAATTTACGCAATGACATTAACGAAAAAGGAGCTTCTGTATTTAGAGCTATTTGGGATAGTTTAGAAGTTGCTGTTTGGGCCGATGAATTTAAAAATGCAAAACTTCCATTACAATGGCCCGACGAATCTACACTGCTTGAACAAATGTTAAAAGATTCGGTTATTTTATTTGAAGATAATATTACAACGCCAAATGTAAAAGAGACCATGGTTGACGCTGTTACCATGGCAATTAAAAAAGCAACTCCTGCGTTAGCACAAATGGAAAAAGAGGGAACGCTTGCTTGGGGTGCTTACAAAGACACACGCGTAAATCACTTATTAAAAATACCATCCCTTAGTAGATTACATTTACCAATAGGAGGTGGCGTTCATATTATTAATGCAACTACAGGTAACCATGGTCCAAGTTGGCGTATGGTGGTGCACCTTGTAAATGGGATAGAAGCGTATGGCGTGTATCCGGGTGGTCAAAATGGAAACCCAGGTAGTAAATACTACGATACATTTATTGATAGTTGGGCTGCAGGTAAATATTACCGTCTTTTATTTTTATCAAAACAAGCGGCGCAGCAAAATAGTCAAATGAAATGGCGTTTAACTTTTACAAATTCTTAATTTAATTTTTTATGAAATTTATAGTAGCAATTTTTTTACACGCTTTTTTAGCTTTTGCGATAGGATTGTATAGTCAGTTTCCTTGGTGGCTTTTTGTAGGCACATCTGGAATTGTGGCTTTTTTTATCATGGATACGCCCGCTAAAAGCTTTTTTGCAGGATTTTTAGGTGTGGGTGCTTTATGGTCAGGCTTAGCCTTTGGTAAAGACCTAGCCAATGCACACCTCTTGTCTAGTAAAGTGGCGCAAATACTTCCTTTGGGGGGATCTTACATCGCGCTGATTGTTCTTACTGGAATAGTAGGAGGGCTATTGGGTGGTTTTGCGGGTCTTACCGGCGCATATTTGCGTAGTAAATCTACCAAGTAAACATTAATTTTTACCTTTTAACAAATAGGTAGCATCTATTCATGAGAAGCTACCTATTTTTGTTTTTATGCGTCTTTATTGTTATCTGTTTATTGTATCTCTGGGTTTACTTTCTGGTAATAAAGTGTTTGCTCAAACGGTTGTAACAGGCTCTGTCACCGATGCATCCGGCAAAAACCTATCACATGCTTCTGTTTTAATCAAAGGCACTACAAGAGGGGTAACTGCCAATGCCGACGCAAAATTTACATTGACACTTTCACCCGGATCCTACACTATCTTATGTAATTATGTTGGTTTTGAAGCGGTAGAAAAGAAAATAAAAATTATACCAGGTCAGGATACGCTTTTGTTGCCTTTTGTATTAGCAAAGCAAGTATATCTGTTAAATGATGTTGTGGTACGTTCAAAAGGGGAAGACCCTGCGTATGCCATTATCAGAAAGGCCATTAAAAAAAGGCCTGATTATTTAAATGAAATTAAAAAGTTTAGTGCAGAGGTATATATAAAAGGACAGTTGGTATTAAATGATTATCCAAAATCTATTTTTGGTAAGTCATTAACGCCTGGCAATTTTGATACGGTTAAAAACCGAATTTTATTTTTATCGGAAACAGTTTCTGATTATTATGTAGACGTTCCTAACAAAGAACGTATCGAGGTAAAGTCATCTAAAGTAAGCGGTAGAAGTAACGGATTTGGACTTAGCAATCCGCAAATCATTTCTTTTTATCAGAACAATATAGACCTTGGCAATGGACTTAACCCGCGTGGTTTTGTTTCTCCGATAGCTGATGGGGCACTTGGGTTTTACAACTATAAATTTGAAGGCACTTTTTACGAAAACGGTATCGAAATAAGCAGGATTCGTGTGTTACCCAAGCGCAAATATGAACCACTCTTTACAGGTATTATTAATATCATCGAAAACGACTGGCGCATCCATAGTGTTCAACTGAGTTTATTAAAAGAACAGCAAATGCAACTTTTGGATACCCTTCAAATTGAGCAGTTGTATGTGCCCACCAAACAAGGGTGGGTGATTAAAAATCAGGTTATTTACCCAAAGGGTAAGTTTTTTGGTTTTGCTTTTTCAGGAAGCTTTGTGCAAGTATATGATCAATTTAATTTAGCACCTCAATATGGTAAAAAGTTTTTTGGCAATACTTTTTTAAAATACCTAGATAGTTCCAATAAAAAAAGTAGTGCTTACTGGGATAGCATTAGACCGGTTCCACTTGATATTGCAGAAGTAAAAGACTATGCAAAAAAAGATAGCCTAGAAAAAATCAGACAAAATCCTAAATACCTAGATTCGGTAGATAGGGTTCGAAATAAATTTAAATTATCTGGTTTTTTATTAACAGGACAAACGATTAACAGGCAAAGTAAAAAAACGCGTATTCAATTTGATGCTTTAATTGGTTCTATTAATTTTAATACTGTCGAAGGTTACAATGCTACTTTTTCACCACGTTGGACAAAGCGTTACTCAGGTCGTAATAGTGTATCCGTAGAGCCTTCACTTCGTTATGGATTTAGCAATACAAGGTTGCAGCCTTCTGCTACCGTAAGGTATAATTTTGGAAAAAAATATTTCAATAATATTGGGGTTGGTTTTGGCAGAAAAATGTTCCAATTTAATAATGACACTGCTATTCCAGAAACTCAAAATACCATTCAAACTATTTTATATGAACGTAATTTTTTAAAATTATACGAGGCTCAGTTTGTTAATATTGGTTATGGAGCGGGCCTAGGAAGTGGGCTAAATTTTAGGGTTAATTTTCAATACCAAAATAGATTGGCGCAACCTAATTTAACCAAGCCGCTCATTTTTGTAGATCATATTAATAGAAGTTATTCACCCAATACACCATCACCTGCTTCAAATGATGCTTTTGAAAAGCATCAAGCGGCTACTTTAACTGGGGTATTAACTTGGCAACCAGGCGGTAAATACATTGAACTTCCTGAACAAAAAATTGGTGTGGGCTCCAAGGCGCCTACATTTACACTTACCTACAAAAAAGGTATTTCCAACTTATTGGGTAGTGATATCGATTATAGCAAATGGTCACTTAATGTATCTGATGATTTGCCGCTTGGACTTGGAGGAACACTTCAATACCGAGCAACCATGGGTGGATTTATAAATGCCAATAAATTATTTTCGCCCGATTTGCAACATTATTTTGGTAACCAAGCCTATGTTACAATTGAGCATTTAAAAGGTTTTCAATTGCTACCTTATTATCAGTTTAGCAATCAGTCTCGATTTTATTCCACTGTTTTTGCCGAGTATCATTTAAATGGACTACTCACCAATAAAATACCTGGCTTTAGAAAACTAAATTGGTTTTTGGTAGGAGGGGTGAGTTATTTACACGTGAATAATATGGTTGATTATACGGAAGCCATTATTGGTATCGAAAATATTTTTAAGGTAATGCGCGTAGATCTCATCAATGGCTATCAGAAGGGAGAGCCCACTAGAACTGGGGTTCGAATCACGGTTCCCATCACGTTTAAATAATTTGTTTATTTTTGCGGCACTATGGCATTTTTACACAACCGGGTCTCCAACGAGGAGTTAAAGGCACTGATGATGGCGGAAACTTTTCACCGCATCACCATTAGTTTTTATGCCTATTTCCCGGTTCAAGATCCTTCCGTTTTTAGAGACGATCTCTACAAAGCTTTATTTCCACTTCAGGTTTTTGGTAGAATTTATGTTGCCAATGAAGGGATCAATGCACAAATCAGTGTGCCTGATTTTAATTTCGAAAAATTCAAAGAACAACTATATGCTTTTGAGCACCTGAATGGACTTCGTTTAAACATTGCCGTAGATGATGATGGTAAAAGTTTTTGGGTACTAAAAATAAAAGTGCGTGATAAAATAGTTGCAGATGGCATAACCGATCCAACATTTTCCATGGAAAACAAAGGAAAATATGTGAACGCTGTTCAAATGAATGAGCTGCTTCAAAAGCCAGATACCATTGTAATTGACATGCGCAATCATTATGAGTACGAAGTTGGTCATTTTAAAAATGCTATCGAAATTCCTTCAGATACTTTTAGGGAACAACTTCCTATGGCAGCGGATATGATGAAGGGCAACGAAGAAAAAAACATCATCATGTATTGCACGGGTGGTATTCGTTGTGAAAAGGCAAGTGCTTACATGTTACACCAGGGTTTCAAAAATGTGTTTCATTTGGAAGGTGGCATTATTAATTATGCGCATCAAGCGGAACAGGCAGGTATCGAAAAAAAATTTATTGGGAAAAACTTTGTATTTGATAACCGTTTAGGAGAGAGAATTACAGACGATATCATTTCAGTTTGTCATCAGTGCGGAAATCCTGCCGATACACATACCAACTGTTTGAATGACGGTTGTCATTTACTTTTTATTCAGTGTGAAACATGCGCGGCAAACTATGAGGGCTGTTGCAGTAAAGGTTGTCAAGACACCATTCATATGCCACTTGAACGTCAAAAAGAATTACGCAAAGGCGTGCGACTTGGGCAACATATATTTAACAAAAGCAAAAGACTCAGACCTAGACTTAATGAACCAGAGGATTAGGCTACAAACTTAATCGGTACAAAATTTTGCAAAGGAGGCTGTTGTCGCAGCCATGATTTGTTCCTCTGTAAAAGTAGTAGGTACAAAAGTTTTACCCGTTACTTTCTCATATAGTTCAATGTAACGCTTGCTAATGGTGTCAATCCACTCGTCCGACATTTCAGGTACAGTTTGTCCTTCTTTGCCCATAAAATTATTTTGGATGAGCCACTCGCGTACAAACTCTTTACTAAGTTGTTTTTGTTTTTCGCCTGAAGCCTGTCTTTCTTCAAAACCATCGGCATAAAAATAGCGAGACGAATCGGGGGTATGCACTTCATCCATTAAATAAATGGTGTCACCAATTTTGCCAAACTCATATTTGGTATCAGCTAAAATGAGGCCTTGCTTTGCAGCTATTTCTTTGCCTCTATTAAATAAGGCCAGTGCATATTTTTCTAAAACGGCCCAGTCTTCGGCACTAACGAGACCTGTGGCAATAATGTCTTCTTTTGAAATATCCTCGTCATGACCCTCCGAAGCCTTGGTTGAAGGGGTAATGATAGGGCTAGGGAAAAAATCATTTTCTTTTAAACCTTCAGGTAATGATACCCCACAAAGTGTTCTTGCCCCAGATGCATAAGTTCTGTAGGCGTGGCCTACTAAATTACCGCGAACCACCATTTCAATTTTAAAAGGGGTACATTTTTTGCCCACCGATACGTTTGGTGCAGGGGCGTCAAGAAGCCAATTTGGGCAAATGTCTTTGGTTTGACCCAACATGAATTCAGCTATCTGATTGAGCACCTGTCCTTTATATGGTATAGTTTTTGGTAATATTACATCAAAGGCAGAAATACGATCACTCGCAATCATAATTAACCAATCTGTACCAATGGTATATACATCTCTTACTTTTCCATGGTAAATGGCTGTCTGATAGGGAAATTGAAGGCTTTGCATACCCAAAAATAGTACCTAAATCATCAAAAAGGAGGGATTCAAAAGCCTTTTTCTCAACAGACTTGGAGCCGGTTGGGAGAAATTAAATTTTTGCAAAAGCTTAACTTGTGCTATTTTGCCATCAAATTATAACCAAATTTTGCCAAAATGAGAAGACTCTACAGCAAATGTTTATTTGTGGCCATGGCTGCTACTATAACAATTAGTGCTAGCGCCCAAAATTCAACTACCGTATCTGGTAGTGTAAAAAATGCTAAATCAAAAGAACTGGTTTCGGCTGTATCTGTAACCGTAAAAGGAAGTTCTATTGGAACTTTTACAGATGATAAAGGTACTTTCCGTTTTTCATCCATCAAGAATTACCCTGTTACATTGGTATTTTCTTCGGTTGGATTTGCAAACAAAGAAGTTACTGTAAATGCGGCTAACAGTGGTTTAGAAGTTTCATTAGAACCTTCTTTTACCTTAGGTAATGAAGTTGTTGTTTCTGCTTCAAGAGTACCAGAAAGAATTTTAGAATCTCCAGTTTCTATCGAGCGTGTAAGCACTGCTGCGATCAGAAATACTGCAGCTTCTAACTATTATGATATCCTTACCAATTTAAAAGGTGTGGACGTTGTAGCGGCTAGCTTAACTTTTAAATCTGTGGGAACCCGCGGTTTTAATAGTAGCGGTAATACACGTTTAAACCAATTGATTGATGGAATGGATAACCAAGCTCCAGGCCTTAACTTCTCTGTGGGTAGTGTTATTGGTTTAACTGAATTAGACGTAGATAACATGGAATTACTTCCAGGTGCGTCTTCCGCATTATATGGTCCTGGTGGTATGAATGGTACTGTTTTAATCAACAGTAAAAACCCTTTCAAATACCAAGGTTTAAGTTTCCAAATTAAGCAAGGTATCAACCACGTTGATGCTGCGCAGCGTCCAACATCTGCTTACAATGACTGGGCAATTCGTTGGGCTAAAAAAGTAAATGACAAATTCGCTTATAAAATCACTGCAGAAAACATGACTGCTCAAGATTGGTTAGCGAATCAATCAAATAACTATTCTAGAGGAACCGGTACACCAAATGGTATTACCATTCCAGGATGGAGAGATATCGATCCCAACTATGATGGTGTAAACTTTTATGGTGATGAAACATCTCAAAGCCTTCGCTCTATAGCAAACGCTGTTATCGCAGCATCAGGTGTTCCGACAGCTGCTGTTGGATTTTTCAATGCATTTTTAGCAAACAACCCTACTGCTAACTTAGCAACTTACAATGCAGCTTTAACGGCTGGTGGTTTAGGTGCGCTCGTTAGCTCTGGTATGTCACCTATATTTTATGGTGCTGCAAGAAATATGTTTGGTAACCAAATGGTTAGTAGAACAGGTTATGCAGAAAGCGATGTGTTAGATCCAACCACTTCTAATTTTAAATTAACAGGTAGCTTAAACTACATGTTAACAGATAAAATTGAGGCTTCTTTCTCTTCTTATTTTGGAACTGGTAACACGGTATATACAGGTTCTGACCGTTACTCTTTAAGAGACTTAAGAATGGCTCAATTCAAGTTTGAATTAAAGCATAAGAACTGGTACATCCGTGCTTATGCTACACACGAAAACTCTGGTAACTCATTTAATGGTACCATTGCAACCCGTACATTTAACGAAGCTTGGAAGCCAAGTTCTACATGGTACCCTCAATATATGTCTGCATATGTTACAGCCATGCAACAAGGTGCTCCAATGTTTATGTCTCATAACGCAGCTCGTGCTTTTGCTGATCAAGGAAGACCTACTGGTTTTATTGGAAACCATCCTTTGTTCCAATCAATTGTTAGAACACCGATTGGTAAAAGAGTTGCAGGTATGAATGGTTTAGAAGGTGGTCAATTTATGGATAAGTCTAGACTTAATGTAGTTGATGCACAATACAACTTAACAGAAGCGTTAGGCCTTGCTAAACATGGTACTGACTTCTTAGTTGGATTTAATACCAAGCAATACCAACTAAATTCTGAAGGAACTATTTTTGCTGATACTTTAGGTGCTATCAAGATCAATGAGTTTGGTGCTTACGGTCAATTGTCTCAGAAATTATTCAAAGACGTTGTTAAAGTAACTATCTCTGGTCGTTACGATAAAAACACAAACTTTGCTGGTCGCTTTACACCAAGAGCTTCTGCTGTTATCAAATTAAAGCAAGACCACAACATTCGTTTGTCTTACCAAACTGCTTACCGTTTCCCAACAACTCAAAACCAGTGGATCAACTTACTTGTAGGTGGTGGTACTCGTTTAATGGGTGGTTTACCTCAGTTACGTGATTACTACAACTTTAGTGGTAACCCAGGTTTTACTTTAGCTAGTGTTCAAGCATTTGGTGCAAGTGCAATGGCGGGTGCTCCAAACCCAGCTTTATTAAAGGCGCAAAACTTTGGTGAATTTAAGCCAGAGTCTAGCACTTCATTTGAAGTTGGTTACAAGGGATTATTTGGTAAAGTATTATTAATTGATGCGTATGCTTACAACTCTAGATACCAAAACTTTATCAGTGGTGTAACAGTGCTTCAATCAAGAGGTTCTTACAATCCAATGAACTTGTTATTTGAATCATCAAGAATTGCGTACAGTATTTCTGCGAACGCGCCAGGTGAAGTTACCGTTAAAGGATGGGGTGCTTCTGCAGACTTCCTTTTACCTAAAAACTTTACAATCGGGGCTAACTTATACTCTGATGTAATTGGTGATTTACCATTAGGTTTTGTGTCTTATTTTAATACTTCTAAATACCGTACCAACATTACATTTGCAAATTCTGGTTTTGGTACCAACAATAGATATGGCTTTAACCTAGTTTACAGAAATGTGAGCGACTTCTTCTACGAAGGTACTTTTGGTACAGGTCAAATGCCAGGCTACAACACATTAGATGGACAGGTTAGCTACAAATTCCCTGCTATCAAGTCTATTGTTAAAGTAGGTGGAACCAACCTTCTTAACAAATACTACCGTACAGGTTGGGGTAACCCATCAATTGGTGGATTGTACTATGTAAGCTTTGCTTATAACGTATTTTAATCTAACCGGTACGTCCTAAAAAATTAAAGCCCCTTACCATGTAAGGGGCTTTTTTTATCACTATTTATCTCTATTTTTGCATCTCAATTAATAACCATATACCTATGCGTTCAATAGCTTTTAGAGAGGCGCTCAGAGAGGCCATGCAAGAAGAAATGAGAAGAGATGAGCTTGTGTTTTTAATGGGCGAAGAAGTGGCTCAATACAATGGAGCTTACAAAGTAAGCCAGGGCATGCTTGCAGAGTTTGGTGAAAAAAGAGTTATTGATACACCTATTGCCGAACTTGGTTTTGCAGCCATTGCAGTAGGTGCGGCGCAAAATGGTTTAAAGCCAATTGTAGAATTTATGACTTGGAACTTTGCTGTTTTAGCAATGGACCAAATTTTAAATACAGCATCAAAAATGCTTGCGATGAGTGGTGGACAAATTGGATGTCCGATTGTATTTAGAGGACCTAACGGAAGTGCGGGTCAATTAGGTGCACAACACTCTACCGCTTTCGAAAGTTATTATGCCAATATCCCTGGTATCAAAGTGGTATCTCCATCAAATGGGTACGATGCTAAAGGACTTATGAAGCAGGCGATACGTTACGAAAAAGATCCAGTGATGTTTATGGAAAGTGAAGTGATGTATGGCGATAAGTGTGATGTTCCTGATGATGAATATTATATTCCTTTAGGTAAAGCCGATGTTAAAAAGGCGGGCAGAGACATTACCATTGTTTCTTACAATAAAATGATGAAAGTAGCACTAGGTGCTGCAGCCGAATTAGAAAAAGAAGGCATTAGCGCTGAGGTCGTTGATTTACGCACGGTTCGTCCACTAGACTGGATGACAATACTTGATAGCGTTAAAAAAACAAACCGTTTATTAATTGTAGAAGAGCAGTGGCCATTTGCTTCTGTGTCTTCAGAAATTACATACCGTATTCAAAAAGAAGGTTTCGATTATTTAGATGCGCCTATTCGAAGAATTACAAGTGCTGATGCTCCGATGCACTATGCGCCTAATTTAACAGCACTTGCGATTCCTGATGTTTCAAGAACCGTGAAGCTTGCTAAAGAAATGATGCACCAAAGAAAATAATAAAAATGTGCCCACGCTACAATAGTATAAGGCATATTTTATTTTTTATTGGCTGTATTTTTTTTCATGATTCCATTGCACAAACGCCTATTGATACAACCATGTCAGGTGCACTTGACAGTGTTGTTGTTACTGCTTTTCGTGTACAAGTAAAGGGGCAAACTATTCCTGCCTCAATTGCTCAAATTTCTCGAAAAACATTAGCACAAGAAGTAAATGGAACCTTACTTCCTGCCTTTAATATGGTAGCAGGCGTTCGCATGGAACAGCGCTCCGAAGGCAGTTACCGGCTTGCTATAAGGGGTAGTTCATTAAGGTCACCATTTGGTGTTCGCAATGTAAAAGTGTATTGGAATGACATTCCATTTACCGACCCAACGGGTAATACCTACCTCAATATTTTACCTTTTGCACTAGTGAATGGCATAGAAATCATTAAAGGTCCTGTTGGTGCTGCCTATGGTTTAGGAACAGGTGGTGCCGTTTTACTGCAATCCAATTTTGATACAGATTCATTGATGCATACCAGTGCAACGCTTCAATTACGTGCTGGAAGTTTTGGGTACTTAAGTCAGGATCTTCGCGTTACGCTTAGGAAAAAAAACCTGCAGCAAACTTTTTTTGTTTCCAATGAAAAAATAGATGGATGGCGCGATCAATCTGGGTCTACTAAAAAAAATATTACATGGCTTGGAACGCTTACAAAAAATAAGCACACGTTAAAGGGGGTGGTTTTATTTACCGATCTCATGTATCAAACGCCGGGTGGTCTTACGCTCGCTCAAATGCAGCAAAATCCCCGCCAGGCAAGACAAGCGACTGCCACATTACCAAGTGCTGTAACGCAACAAGCAGCGGTGTATAATAAAACGTTGCTTGCCAGTATTCATCACAATTATCAACTCACAAAATATATTGATTGGCAAAATTTTGTGGTAGGTGCCAATACAAATTTCAAAAATCCATTTATCACCAATTACGAAACAAGGCATGAAAAAAATGCAAGCTTTGGAAGTCATTTAATCATGCGCGTTCATAAACCAATTGGGGACATTAAAATTGTTGTAGGAGGTGAGTGGCAGGTGCAGGATGCAGCCATCAATAATTACGGAAATAAAAGAGGAGTGCGTGATACATTCCAATTTGCCGATCAAATCACTACAAAACAAGGATTCCTATTTGCAAATGCGTCCATTCGTTTGCAACAAAAATGGCAAATCGAACTTGGAATAAGTGATGCGTATATGGGTTATGATTATTACCGCAGTACTAATTTAACTGAATCGGCGCAATCAAAATCCAACCTTGGTTTATTAGCGCCACGCATGGGCGTTTCTTATACAGCGGCAAAAAATACAAATTTATACTTGCAAATTTCAAAAGGATTTTCGCCACCCACACTTGCAGAAATTAGACCCTCAGATGGTTTGTTTTACAACAATTTACTACCTGAGTATGGTTGGAATTTTGAAATGGGTGTAAAAGGAACGGCGATACATAACAAACTGAGGTATGAATTATCGGTCTATCATTTTGGCGTTAAAGATGCGATTGTTAGACAAAATAATTTGGCGGGTGTTGAGTATTTTGTAAATGCAGGTTCTACCAGACAGGCAGGCGCCGAATTTCAATTCGATTATGTAGCTAGGTTTAGTCAAGCGCATCAATTAAAATTGCAGGCTGGATATGCCTATCAGCCATACCGTTTTTTGCAGTACAAACAAGCAGGTGTTGTATATAATGGAAATGCGTTAACGGGAAATGCAAAGTATCAAATAGCTTCTTCTATCACTTACGACTACAAAAAAGTACTATCAATTTTTATGAAGCTGCAGTCGCTTTCTAGGGTCACACTTACAGATGCCAATGATGTTTTTGCAAGCAGTTATCAATTGGTTCAATCTGGTATTTCCATTAACCATAGGCGGGTTCGTTATTTTGTAAGTGTCGATAATTTACTCAACAAATCCTACAGCCTTGGTAACGATATTAATGCAGCTGGAAGGCGCTATTACAACCCTTCTTCGCCTCGGAGCTATATGGCGGGCATAAGTGTTCAAGTGGGCAAATTTCGCCGTTAAACAGGCTATTATTGCCTTTTCTGGCCTGTAGCTGCCAAATATCACGATTTATATAAACTTTTAACACTAAAATGGCCAATGTGGGTGCTAAAAGGATATTTTTGTTAACGTTAAAAGCAAATATCTATGACTGGACTTTTACTATTTATTGTGGGTACACTTGGTTGGCATATTGGGGTGTACGGGTTATTTAATAAATCTAAAATTGAAGGATGGAAGGCCTTTGTTCCATTTTACAATACCTACCAAATGGTGGAACTTACCGGTATTAAAAAATATTGGTTTTGGTTACAGTTGATTCCTATTGTTGGTCAGTTCATTACCATATGGATTACCATCATTTACGTGATGCACTTTAAAAAAGTAAGTTTACTCGATCATACCTTACTTGTTTTTTTGCCATTTATTTACCTCCCATATATTGGATTTGCTGCTAGCACAAAATGGTATGGTGAAGAAGCGCTTACACATTACCATAAATCAGGTACACGTGAATGGATTGATGCGGGTGTGTTTGCTATTGTTGCCGCAACCATTATCAGAACATTTGTTTTTGAAGCTTACGTGATTCCATCTGAGAGTATGGAAAAAACATTACTTGTCAATGACTTTTTGTTTGTGAATAAAATGAGTTACGGTGCGCGTATGCCGCAAACGCCAGTTTCATTTCCGTTTGTTCACAATACCATGCCTTTTTCTACTACGGCGCCATCTTATACAACATGGGTACAAGTACCGTATACCAGGCTTCCTGCATTTGCCGACGTTAAAAGAAATGATGTAGTTGTGTTTAATTTTCCAACTGGTGATACCATTATTAATTTGCCAGAGTATGGTAGTAAAAGACCTTATTACGACGAGTTGCGTTATTCATTTAAAGGCAACCGTGAAATGTTACAATCAGAATTTCCAATACATGTGCATCCCATGGACAAAACCGACAATTATATCAAACGTTGCGTTGGTGTTGGTGGCGATGTATTACAAATTAAAAATGGGGTGTTGTTTGTAAACAATGCACCAGCTTATATTCCACCGGCATCACAAACAGAATATATTGTTATTACCAACAAAACACCTTTTGATCCAGACTATTTAAAAGAAACATTTAATATTGACGTACAGGATACCAAAGGGCAATTAGATGCTTTATCAGATAGCACTTTTAAATTTAATGTAACACCTGCAGAAGCGGCTACTTTAAAAACACTGCCTAACGTAAAATCTGTAGCACCTTATATCGAAAACTATGCAGGTATCACCTTCCCGCATGACGAAGTGAATTACCCATGGACCATCGATAATTTTGGACCGCTCGAAATTCCTAAAAAAGGAAAGCCCATTGTTTTATCGGCTACAAATATTGCCCTCTATCAAAGGCTTATTGAAAATTACGAACACAATAGTTTTGAAATCCGTAATGGTCAGTTTATCATTAATGGACAACCTTCCACTACTTACACACCAAAATATAATTATTACTGGATGATGGGGGATAACCGTCATCGTAGCCAAGACAGTAGGTTTTGGGGCTTTGTGCCAGAAACACATATTGTTGGAAAGGCTTCACTTATTTGGTTGAGTTGGGAAAATGGACCTAGGTGGAAGCGTTTATTTAATTTTATTCAGTAAAAAAATAAATACCATGCAAAAACAAACCGTTCAATTTTCGTATCAAGTTTTTGCATCCATTGATGCACTATCAATTAACGATCAAACCTTATTTAAGCAGGCGCAAGAGGCGTTATCATTAGCTCATGCACCGTATTCTACATTTAAAGTTGGCGCTGCTGCTATTTTACAAAATGGCGAAGTCATAAAAGGTAGCAATCAAGAAAATGCGAGTTATCCTATTGGCATTTGTGCAGAGCGTGTTTTATTAAGTACCGCTTCTACTTTACAATCTAAAGTTCCCATTGTTACTATGGCTATTACGTATCACAATGAGCGGGGTGGTAACAATATTCCTATTGCGCCTTGTGGTATGTGTAGACAAGCTATCGCCGAATATGAATCTATCGTAAACCAGCCAATGCGCCTTATTTTAGGAGGAGAAACAGGTGAGTTGTATGTGATTGAAAAAGCCGCAGACCTACTTCCGTTTGGATTTTCGGGTGTTCACTTGAAATAAGGTCCGAATATTTAAAACAAGGTTTGCACCCCATGTTTGATTCTAAATTCATGTTGCAGCAACCATTTTTTTACTGGCATGCCACCTGCATAGCCTACTAAAGAACGGTCGGCACCAATAACCCGGTGGCAGGGCACAAGAATCATTAATTTATTTTTCCCATTGGCAGCAGCAGCAGCTCTAATCACTTTTGGATCCCCTAGCTTTTTTGCTAAATCGCTGTAGCTATAAGTAGCGCCGTATGTTATTTCAGATAATTTAGCCCATACTTTTTCTTGAAACTCGGTGCCTCTTTGATGGTAAGGAATATCAAAAACCTGTCTCGTGCCAGAAAAATATTCGATGAGTTGTTCGGTGCATTTGTGTAAAATGGGAGAGAATGAACTTTGGTTGTTTTCAGATTCTGATGCTGAAGATGCAAAACTTATTTCCGTGATGTATTGATCCGTTCCACCAATTTTTAATATACCAACAGGACTATCATAGTAAGCATATGTAATGATGTCAATGTCGGTTTCAGGTTGCATGGTATTAGCTTTTGGATGACAGCAGTTCTATTAGTTGCAAAATCTCTGTTTGTTTGTGTGCCTTGGAGTTTCTACTGTAACATTTATGCAACTCGCTTAATAATATCGAAAGCGTGTTAGGCGCTTCTTGAGCCTTAAAATGAAATGGCTTCGGTTCCGTATTGATGCGTTCAAAATAACTATCGATATCTGCGTGCGAAAACGCATTGCCATTGGTAGCGTCGATATAAAAATGAATTTTATCTTGTGGGTTGCCTATAAAATGCGCCTCCTCATAATCCGAATGATAAAAAGCAAGAATACACTGCTTAGGAATATTTATAAGCTTGGCATGGATGTCTAATTGCTCACAAAGGGTTTGGTATATGATACCATTACTCATGGCATTACCCGTTTTTGTTTCTAGCACTTTATGTACAAGAAAGTCGTCGGGGTTTTTATAGTCTACTTCGTTTCCAAAAAGTTTGTAGTATTTGTAAAGAATACTAGTTAATACATTAGCCTGTTCGAGTGGGGTTAAAAAACTGTTGAGCTCGAGCCAGATATTGCGCCTCATTTTTTCTAAATCCTGAAGCGCGGCTGTTGTATTCATATCCGGGTATTCTAGTTTGCCCAGTAAGAGCGCACCAGATAATAAGTCGTGGGGTGTTGTATTTTTCCAACTTGTAAAATCTTGCAGTAAATCTGTAAAATGAAGCCTTTGAATAATGCCTTCAATTCTTTGTTGTACGTCTTCGGATAAAGTAGTTTCCCATAAGTATTCAAGGTTGGGAATAATACCTTTACCATAGGCAACAATTTTTTCGGAAATACTAGAATATATTTCTTCGTCAGGATCGTCTATAAGGGTAAAAAGGGCTTTAATCTCTTTTGTTTGCTCCATATTGCTGCTAAATCTTCCCCAAACTAAATATAAATTAGACAAATAACCGCGATTTAGTTATTCAGTGCTGTGGGAAACAACGCATTAGGCTTACATACTATTTTGATTTGTTTAACGTTCACTGATGCAGCCGATTTAGTTCTATGTTAAATTAGCTGAAATTATACACATCATTACAGATAAGACCTAATTAAGTGTTAACTTGTGTAATCACGTTAAAAAAGCATTATGTCATCTGTGTACCCATCGCCTAAATTTCCAGCTACCAAAGATTCATTGCATGCCGAACTAAAAAAGCGCGTACAAGCCTATTTTGATGAAAAAGGTATTGATGCCACTGGAACACCAGGGTTATTCACCAAAGCCATTTTAATGATACTGGCCCTCATTGCTGTGTACATTCATGTGGTGTTTTTTACGCCTATTTGGTGGTTAGCAATACTAGAGTGTATTGTAATGGGTGGGTTAGTAGCTGCTATTGGATTTAATGTGATGCATGATGGAAGTCATGGTAGTTTTAGTACCAATAAATGGCTCAATAAAATTGCAGCATCATCTATTAGTTTACTAGGTGCTAACCGTTTTATGTGGAGAATGAAACACGTTATGATCCACCATACATTTACCAATGTAGATGGGGTAGATGATGATATCGAAGTGGGTGGTTTAATGCGTATGGCGCCTACACAAAAAAAATACGGCATACATAAATTTCAACACGTTTATTTTTGGGCCCTTTATATGCTCCTATATGTTTTCTGGATTTTCTTTACAGATTACAAAAAATATTTTTCTCAAAGAATTGGATCCGTACCACTTAAAAAGATGGCCTTAAAAGATCATATTGAATTTTGGGTGGTAAAAGTGTACCATGCTGCTGTATTTGTGGTATTACCCATTGCATTACTAGGTTGGTTTAAATGGATGGTAGGCTTTTTAGTGATGACTATGTTTGCAGGCTTTGTATTAAGCATTGTATTTCAGTTGGCACACACTGTAGAGCACACTGACTTTCCAGTGGCTGATGAATCGAATAAATTACCCGACGAGTTTGCGGCACATCAAATTAAAACAACTGCCAATTTTGCTACAAAAAATAAATTAATTAGTTGGTTAGTGGGTGGACTTAATTTTCAAATCGAACACCACTTGTTTCCAAAAATTTCACACGTGCATTACCCAGCCATTAGCGAGATCGTAAGAAATGTATGCGCAGAGTTTCATTTGCAATACATTGAGTATCCTACTATGCGCAGAGCCGTTTTAGCCCACGTACATTTTTTACGTGATATGGGTAGAGCTTAAGCTTTCTTTTTGGGAGCTGCTTTTTTAGTGGCAGCCTTTGTGGCCACTTTTTTAGGCGCAGCCTTTTTTGTAGCCGCTTTAGTAGCTGACTTTTTAGCTGGGGCTTTTGCCTTTTTGCTAAAGGCACCAGGCACTTGAAGCTCAATCATGGCTTTCACTGCATCTAAATCTACGGTCGTTAAATCGGCAGCTTCATATTTGGTGCCATCTGCTTTACGACCCAGCTTAAGCATCTTTTTATTGAACTTGATAAATGGACCCCATCTACCATTTTCGATACTAATTTTTTCGGCAGGCCAGTTTTGAATATATCTGTTGGCTTCTTTTTCTAATTTCTTTTCGATCAGCTCGTTGATATCTGAGTCACTGAGGTTGTCAAAATCGTAGGCTCTAGGGATATTGATAAAGATGCCGTCCCATTTAATAAACGGTCCAAAACGGCCCTTTCCTTTCGTTACAGGCAGTTCTTTATAATGTGCAATAGGGGCTTCGGCGAGTTCTTTTTCATTGAGTAAAACTAGGGCCCTGTCCAGATCCATGGTATGAAGGTCTTCACCTTTAGGGATGGAAATAAATTGTTCGCCTAATTTAATGTAAGGTCCAAAGCGGCCTACGTTAACAGCAAGTTCTTGATCTTTATAGGTACCAAGTACGCGTGGTAACGAAAATAGTTCCATGGCTTCCTCCATGGTAATGGTTTCGATGCTTTGGTTCGCACTTAATTTTGCAAATCTTGGTTTTTCCTCTTCGTCTTGATGACCAATTTGAACCATGGGGCCGTAGCGTCCCATACGGGCAATTACTTTTTTGCCGGTGGCTTCATCAATCCCTAATTCTCTTTCACCTACAGCTCTATTTGCGTTTTCTAATGTATGTTCTATATTTTCATGGAATGGCGTATAGAACGATTCAATCATGCTTTTCCATTTGGTTTTACCAGCAGCAATTTCATCAAACTCCTGTTCAATTTTTGCCGTAAAACCGTAATCCATTACTTTTTCAAAGTGTTGCTTTAAAAAATCTGTCACCACCATACCTAAGTCGGTAGGGAATAGTTTAGATTTTTCGGCACCGGTATTTTCAGATACAATTTCTTTTTCGATGCTATCGTTTTTACGCAAAATAAGTAGGTTAGAAAGCCTTTTAATGCCTTCTTTATCTCTCTTTTCTACATAATTACGTTTGATAATCGTGGATATGGTTGGAGCATAAGTAGAGGGTCTTCCAATACCTAATTCTTCCATCTTTTTTACAAGCGAAGCCTCTGTGTATCTAGCCCCTGGACGTGAAAACTTTTCGGTGGCCGTCATCTCCGCAAAGTCAAGTTGTTGCTTGGCAGCTAGCGGTGGTAAAATACCTTCTGTGTCCTCATCATCTTCGTCGTCTTTACCTTCTAAATACACTTTTAAAAAGCCGTCAAATTTTAAAACTTCTCCAGAAGCAGACAACTGTTCTTTGTTGGTTGAAATATTAATTTTTGCAACTGTTTTTTCAAATGCTGCATCGCTCATTTGAGAGGCAATGGTTCTTCTCCAAATCAGTTCATAGAGGCGTCTAGTTTCTTCATCAGCTACTGTTTTATTATTCATGTAGGTAGGTCTGATGGCTTCGTGCGCTTCTTGTGCACTTTCGTTTTTATTCTTATATTTTCTAGGCTGATAATAATTATCACCGTAACTACTTTCTACTTCTTTTTTAATATCGCTCATAGCAGTATCACTTAAATTGATACTATCTGTACGCATATAAGTGATCTTACCACTTTCGTATAATTTTTGTGCGAGTAACATGGTTTTTGTTACACCATATCCTAATTTACGAGACGCTTCTTGTTGTAGGGTAGAAGTGGTAAAAGGTGCAGCAGGCGTGCGTTTGGTAGGTTTTACTGTAACTTCATCAACCGTGTAGGTTGCGCCTATGCAGCTAGTTAAAAAATCACTCGCAGAGCCTTGCGTATTTACTTTTGAAGGACCTTCTGCTTTAAATGAAACAGTTTTTTTATTGACATCAAGTGCCGTAAAAATAGCTTCAATCTTATAACTACTTTCTGGAATGAACTGATTGATTTCTCTTTCTCTCTCTACAATTAAACGAACGGCAACACTTTGTACACGGCCTGCACTTAAACTTTTTTGCATGCCAATTTTACGCCACAAAACAGGGCTTAATTCAAAACCTACTAAGCGGTCAAGCACCCTTCTTGCTTGTTGCGCATCTACGAGATCCATGTTTATTAAACGAGGATTTTGTACTGCTTTTTTTATGGCTGGTGCTGTAATTTCATGGAATACAATGCGCTTGGTGGTAGTAGGGTTTAAACCCAGTACTTCGGCAAGGTGCCAACTGATACTTTCTCCTTCACGGTCCTCATCCGATGCTAGCCAAACTTCGCCTGATTTTTTAGCGATTTGTCTGAGTTCTTTCACGACTCTTTCCTTCTCGTCCGGAACAATATAACTCGGTTGAAACTTATTTTGTATATCGATACCTTTATCACCTTTATCAAGGTCACGAATATGGCCATAACAGCTTTTTACCTCAAAATCAGACCCTAAGATCTTTTCTATGGTTTTGGCCTTTGCCGGGGACTCAACAATCAATAAATTCTTTGCCATGTAGC
>JACCDN010518787.1_pt1 | contig 48159 bp, 38 predicted proteins | sample 7441691 | NCBI WGS metagenome assembly JACCDN01 (sample SAMN15323439, study PRJNA562643) | freshwater metagenome | isolation source: river surface water | place: USA:Blue River Watershed | collected 2017-08-16 | reverse complement strand
TTACCTTTGCCCTCCAAACATCGCGAGGTAGAGCAGCGGTAGCTCGTCGGGCTCATAACCCGAAGGTCGGAGGTTCGATCCCTTCCCTCGCAACAAAAAAGACCTCAAATCGGGGTCTTTTTCTTTTTGTAGCTACCTTTAAGGTGGTTTTAAACAAGTATAACCAACCATGAAAGCTGGATTTGTAAATATTTTTGGAAGGCCCAATGCCGGCAAGAGCACCTTGCTTAACGCCCTTATTGGCGAAAAAATGGCCATTGTGTCCCCTAAAGTACAAACCACTAGGCACCGTATCAAGGCGTTTTTAAATAATCCCGGCGAGTATCAGATCATTTTTTCGGATACGCCAGGTATTATTGACCCTAGGTATAAGCTGCATGAACGCATGATGCACGCGGTTAAAACGGCACTCGAAGACGCCGATGTAGCCCTGCTAATTGTGGATGCTAACGATAATTTTGAAGAAACCAGCGCCATTTTTGAGGCTTTAAAGCTAAAAGTGCCGGCCATAGTGGTGCTAAACAAAATAGATGCTGCTGCCAATGGCAAAATTGCTGAGGCTACCGAGTTTTTTGCAGCCAAGAGCTATTGCAAAAAGATGGTGAAGATATCGGCCCTTCAAAAAGTTCATTTACAAAAGCTATTAGCTGAAGTGCTGACATTTTTGCCGGATGGCATGCCTTTTTATAGTGAGGATGATTTGAGCGATATGCCAACTAGGTTTTTTGTGGCTGAACTGATAAGGGAAAAGATCTACCATTTATTTGGTGATGAGATACCATATCATAGCGCTGTGCTTATCAATGAGTTTAAGGAAAAGGAAAATATCATTAAAATTCAGGCGGATATTATCGTGCATCGCGAAACACAAAAGGCCATAATTATAGGGGAGCGAGGGTCTATGATTCGTGAAATTGGGATACAAGCCAGACAGGATATTGAATCCTTTGTAGGACAAAAAGTGTTTTTAGAACTCTTTGTAAAAGTGCGACCTAAGTGGAGAGATAACGATAATCAATTAAAAGAATACGGGTATCAATAAGTTGATTTACAATTAATTAGATGCTATCATTTGAATATTTATTTTAACTATTTTACAAATATATTATGAGCTATACAGTCGCAATTGTTGGAAGGCCAAACGTAGGTAAGAGTACGTTTTTTAACCGCCTCTTAGAGCAGCGTAAAGCTATCGTTGATGACATCAGTGGTGTAACCAGAGATCGTCAGTACGGTATAACGGAGTGGAATGGCAAAAGTTTTAACCTGGTAGATACGGGTGGGTTTGTTCCAGATTCTTCGGACATGTTTGAAACCGAGATTCGTAAGCAGGTTAGAATTGCTATGGAAGAGGCCAACGCCATAATTTTTATGGTGGACGTGGCTACGGGTATTACCGATTTGGATGATGCCATGGCTGACATGTTAAGGCGTACACCCAAGCCTGTTTATGTGGTGGTAAACAAGGTGGACAATGGAACCAGGGAGCTAGAAGCAACCGAATTTTACGGAATGGGGTTTGAGCATAACTTCTTCGTTTCCAGTATCTCAGGTAGTGGTACCGGAGATTTAATGGACGCCATTTGTGCCGAAATTAAACCAGATGATGCCGAAGTGGAAATTTCAGGATCTGACATTCCTAAGTTTGCCATTATTGGTCAACCCAATGTAGGTAAGTCGTCACTGCTTAACGCACTTGTAGGTGAGGAGCGTACTATTGTAAGTGATATTGCTGGTACAACTCGTGATACCATTCATACCCATTACAATTTATTCCAAAAAGAATTTATATTAATTGACACGGCAGGTATTCGTAAAAAGTCTAAAGAAAAGGATGACCTCGAGTTTTACTCCATTATTAGAGCTGTTAAGGCTATGGATGAAGCCGATGTGTGCTTTATTGTGATAGATGCCCATAAGGGTGTTACCGGACAGGACATCACTATTTTTAGTTTGGCTGCCCGTAAAGGAAAAGGTGTTGTAGTGCTTGTAAATAAGTGGGATCTCGTTGAAAAAGAGACGAATACAGCACGTGACTACGAGAAAAACTTGAAGCAAAAATTAGCGCCATTTACGGATGTGCCTATCCTATTTATTTCGGCTAAAGAGAAAACTAGGATCTTTAAAGCCATCGAAAGTGGGTTAGAGGTTTTTGAAAGCAAGCGCCGTAGAATTCCAACTTCACAACTAAATGAAGTGATGTTAAAAGCCGTTGCTGCATACCATGCTCCGGTGGTTAGAGGAAATACAGTAAAAATTAAATATGTAACGCAACTGCCTACCCCGGTGCCATCTTTTGCATTTTTTACCAATTACCCCGAAGATATAAAGTCGCCGTACCGTAATTACTTAGAAAACCAGCTCCGAGATAGCTTTAATTTTAAAGGAGTGCCTATACGCATATACTTTAGAAAAAAATAAAATATTGGTTAAAAAATTTGTCAATTTGAATTTGACGCCTATCTTTGCGCACAATTATTAACTCAAAAAAACAAATACAATGAAAAAAGTATTCGCAATCTTAGCTGTAGTAGCTTTCGTAGCATGTAACTCTGGTGAAAACAAAGAAGCTGCTGCTGACACAACTGCTGTTGACACAACTGCTGTAGCTGTTGATACAACTGCTGCTGTTGATACAACTGCAACTGCAGATACAACTGCTGCTCACTAGTCGTATTTGTTTTAAAACATATACTTCTTGCAAGAAGGTCCTCACGACAAAGTCGTGAGGATTTTTTTTTGTGCCAGTTTGTACCGGATTTCTATGATTGCACCAGCTTGGCATCAATATTGTTTAGTTCTATGTGCAATAGATTAGAGACGGGCCTCCGGCCCGTTGTGACAATTTGACCCAGATATATGATAAAAGAGAACATGTTTTTTAGATCAGAAGAGGATACAGACTTTATGCCCATCATTCCTATGAATGAGCAGGAGTCTGAACAGGATAAAAATATGGTGATACCAGGGGAGCTTGCCATTTTGCCACTGCGCAATACGGTATTGTTTCCGGGGGTGGTGCTTCCTATCACCGTAGGGAGGGATAAAAGCATTAAGGCGGTCAATGACGCTTATAAGGCAGACAAGCTGATAGGCGTGGTGTCTCAAAAAGACGCCAATATAGAGGAGCCTGTGGCCGCAGATTTGTGCAGCGTGGGTACGGTGGCTAAAATTATCAAGCTTATTAAGATGCCCGATGGTGGCACTACCATAATCATTCAGGGTAAAAAAAGGTTTGAGCTGGTTTCGATGCTCACCGACGATCCTTATTTTAAAGCGAGTATCAAATTATTTGAGGAGGATGCAAATCCAGAGGGGGATGATTTTGCAGCTATCGTAAGCAGTATTAAAGACCTGGCTACGCAAATTATTCAGTTGTCGCCTAACCTTCCAACCGAGGCTGGCATCATTTTAAAGAGTATCGAAAACCCTTCATTTTTAATAAATTTTGTAAGCAGCAACTTAAATAGTGATATTTCAGAAAAGCAAAAATTATTGGAAATCAATGATATAAATGCAAGAGCTGAAAGTTTAATTTTAATTTTACAAAAGGAGTTACAGTTTGCGGAGCTTAAAAATAAAGTGACCAATAAAACCAGAACCGAGCTGGATAAACAGCAGCGGGACTACTTTTTGCAGCAGCAATTAAAGAGTATCAAAGATGAGTTGGGGGGTGATACCAATGAGCGTGAAATCGCGGATATGAAAAAGAAGGCCGAAGGCAAGAAATGGCCGGAAGCAGCAAAAACAGCCTTTGATACCGGGGTGGCAAAATTGGAGCGTATGCACCCAACCACCCCTGATTATTCGGTGGTGTACAATCATCTCGATTTAATGCTCGACCTTCCATGGGACAGCTATACTTCTGATAATTATGACCTTAAAAATGCCAAAAAGGTACTAGACCTAGACCATTATGGCATGTCAAAAATCAAGAGCCGTATCCTCGAATATTTGGCGGTTTTAAAGCTAAAAGGCGACATGAAAAGCCCCATTTTATGCTTTTTAGGCCCTCCGGGTATTGGTAAAACCTCACTTGGTAAGTCCATAGCGCATGCTATTGGGCGTAAATATGTGCGTTTGAGCTTGGGTGGTTTACACGACGAAAGTGAAATTAGGGGTCATCGCAAAACTTATATTGGGGCAATGCCGGGCCGTATTCTTCAAAATATTAGAAAATGTAAGTCTTCGAATCCGGTGATGATACTGGATGAGATTGATAAAATCGGTGCAGACCACCGTGGCGATCCTTCATCGGCTTTATTAGAAGTGTTGGATCCGGAGCAAAACAGCAATTTTTACGACAACTATCTAGAGCTCGAATACGACCTTTCAAAAGTGTTGTTTATTGCCACGGCTAACAATATTCAAAATATTCAGCCAGCATTAAGGGACCGTCTAGAAATTATTGACCTGAGTGGCTACGCTGTAGAAGAGAAGGTAGAAATTGCTAAAAAGCACCTCGTGCCTAAGCAAAAAGAAGCGCATGGCCTCGAAAAAGTGAATTTTAAAATTGCCGATAAGGTCCTTGAAAAAATCATTGAAAACTATACCAGAGAAAGTGGCGTTCGTGAACTTGACCGTCAACTGGCTAGTGTCATGCGTTTTCAGGCCAAAGAATATGCTACTAAAAACAAGGTTAAAACAACCTTAACGGCGCCAGATATCGAAAAAATACTGGGTCAAGCGCGTTATAGCAACGAAATTTATAAGCTGGCCAATATGCCAGGTGTGGCCGTTGGTCTTGCCTGGACTTATGTAGGTGGTGACATTTTATTTATAGAAACCATTTTAAGTGAAGGCAAGGGTGAGATAAAACTTACCGGTAATTTGGGCAACGTCATGAAGGAGAGTGCCACCACTGCTTTAAGTTATTTGCAAGCCAACGCAAAAAAATACGGTATTGATCCACAGGATTTTGCTAAGAAAAACATTCACGTGCACGTACCTGAAGGTGCTACACCAAAGGATGGTCCTAGCGCAGGTATTACCATGCTAACTTCTTTAACCTCTGCATTTACCGGTAGAAAAGTAAAACCTTATTTAGCCATGACGGGTGAAATTACCCTTCGTGGTCAGGTGTTACCGGTAGGGGGCATTAAAGAAAAAGTATTGGCCGCCAAAAGATCTGGCCTAAAGGAAATTATCATGTGTGCGCAAAATGAAAAAGATGTCAACGAAATAGACGCTGCATTTATTAAAGGGGTAACTTTTCATTATGTAAAAACAATGCAGCAGGTTGTAGACCTTGCACTTGTTTAAAACAACATAAATATTTCTTTTATGCGCGCCCGTTTACTCTTTGTTTTTTTATGGGTTGGAGTAGTGCATGCTTTTGCGCAAACGCAGGGAGGCAATCCGGTATTTAGTTTTTTAAAAAATCCGGCAAGCGCCAATATAGCTGCACTGGGCGGATCTAATGTTTCACTCATCGGAAACAATGTAGCGGCGGGTTTTTCAAATCCATCATTACTCAGGCCTGCACATCATGGCCAAGTGGCTACTTCATTTTCAAGTTTACTTGCGGGTATTAATCAGTACAGTTGTATGGCTGGCTATACAATTGGTGCACAAAATCTAGGACTCGGGGTTCAATATATAAATTACGGAAGCATCGATCAAACAGATGCTGCAGGTTCCATCTTAGGCGTTTATCATCCATCCGATCTAGCTGTACAACTTAGTACGAGTAAACAATACAAAGAAAATTTTTGGCTGGGTGCTACCGCAAAGTTCATTCATTCTAATTATGGGCAGTACCGTTCTTCTGCGCTTGCGGTAGATGCATCTGTAATCTATTTTAATGAAGCGAATGGATTGCAGGCAGGCATAGTGGTTAGTAATATAGGAGCGCAGTTAAACGCATACGAAGGCGCTGTAGAAGAAGAATTGCCTTTTGATATTACGGCGGGTATTTCAAAAAAATTAGCAGAGGCGCCGCTGCAATTTTCATTAACACTGGTGCAACTACAACGGTTTAATTTGCTAGGTACCGATAGTACTTTTATTATTTCGGAGTCTGGAAAAAATTATAGTGGTTTTGATAAAATCATGTCGCATGTAGTGTTGGGCGCGCAGCTCTCTTTGTCAGATAATATTCATTGCAATCTTGGCTACAATGTGCTGCGTAGGCAATCTTTAAACGGATACAATATCACCAACGGATTAAATGGTGTAACATTTGGTGTAGGAGTATTACTTGACAAACTGCATATCAATTACGCCACTGGGTTTTACCAGCGTAATATGTTTCATCAGTTGTCGCTCAATTTTAATTTTGTCAATAAAGCGCTCTAGTGGCGCGCAATAAGTTTATTGAGTTCCCCCCTTTTTAGGAAGCACTGCTTTTGGTTTATCTTGAGCTTTGTCCTGTGGTTTATCTATTGGTTTTGTTACCACTGCTGGCGGAGGCGTTGTTTGTTTTTTAGGATCGGTAGGTTTAGGATCAGTAACTGGTTTTGTGTCTGTTGCTTTTTGTGATTCGGGTGCAATGTCTTCTGCTTTAATATTTAGCGGCACTTCATAATCTCCTTCTGTGCCTGTTCCTAAATCTTCACTTTCTGCACCTAATATTGGCGCTGTATTATTTAAGTAATCCAGCATGATTTCATTTTCAACCATGTCAGGTTTACTAAATGTAAGTTTGGTATCAATGCCACAGTTGGCATCAGTTGCAGCCTTTCCAAAAAAGTAACCCCAAATAGGCAATACGGCTCTACCACCTTGCCCCCATGCACTTTCTTTATTGAAGTGTATGAAACGGTCATCGGCACCAACCCATCCACCTGCAATAAGTTGAGGGGTATAACCAATAAACCAGCCATCACTGTTTTCGTTGGTGGTTCCTGTTTTTCCAGCAATTGCCATGTCCGGTACATAACTCCACATGCCACGTCCCGTTCCTGCGCGCATCACACCTTCCATCATTTTTGCAACAGAGTAAGCAGTTACTTCACTAATAATTTCTTTTCTTTTTGGTGTAAAAGTGGCAAGCACATTTCCATTTCTATCTTCTATGCGCGTAATGTACATGGGTTTTACATTAAAGCCTTTACCCGGAAACATGCTGTAACTCTGCATCATTTCATACAATGAAATTTCACATGCTCCCAGTGCTATAGATGGATATGGATCAATGTTAGCCTTAATGTCGGTACGCTTTAAAAATTCTACCAAACGTTTAGCACTGTTATTGCCTTCGGTGTCTAGTTGTTTTAAAATATACGCCGACGCACAGTTGCGAGACTGTGCAAGTGCTGCTGCCATTGGCATAGACTGGCCTGTGCAAGATTTACTTGTTGCAGGAACTAGGCCGTAGCTACCAAAACTTTGTTGTTGGTCATACACCGTTGTGTTGGGTGTAAAGCCTGCTTCTTCTATTGCTAAACTATAGAGTAGGGGCTTCATGGTAGAACCTACTTGTCTTTTGGTATTAATATTTACGTGGTCGTATTTGAAACTTTTAAATCCAATACCACCTACCCATGCTTTTACTTCGCCAGTTAGCGGGTCCATTACCATAAAGCCAGCTTGTAACATTTGACGGTGATACTTAATTGAATCGTAAGGCGTCATTACGGTATCTTTTTCGCGCGCATCATTCCAAGCAAAAATGCGCATGTTTACTTTTTCGAAAAATGTTTTTTTAATTTCTTCATCTTCCAAGCCTTCGTTTTGTAAGTTGCGCCAACGGTCCGATTGCTTCATCGAATTTTGCAACACATTTTCGTAACCTTTCCAAATACTTCCGTCTTTGATATTGGCTTGGGTATTAAATATTTTTTGCAAATAGTTCATGTGCTTACCCACGGCTTCCTCTGCATACTGCTGCATACGCGGATTGATGGTGGTGTAAATTTTTAAACCATCTCTATATAAATTATAATTATCGCCATTTTGTTTGGTGTTTTCTTTACACCATTTTTTTAACTCTTCGCCAAGTATCATTCTAAAGTAAGGTCCTAAGCCTGCCGACTCATCTAGTTTTTTATAATTGAGTTCGATAGGCGTTAACTTTAGTTTTGCGGCTTCTGCTTCTGGTAAATAATTGTTGCGTACCATTTGACTAAGAACCGTGTTGCGTCTATCAAGCGCTAATTTTGGGTTACGTCTTGGATTGTACAGTGTACTTCCTTTAAGCATACCAACTAGTACCGCCGACTCTTGCACATTTAAACGGTCTGGCTCTTTTTGAAAAAATGTTTTAGCGGCGTTTCTAATACCAAAAACGTTGTCGCCAAACGCTACCGTATTTAAATAGAGTGTGATAATTTCTTCTTTGGTAAAATTTCTTTCGAGTTTAACGGCAATGAGTGATTCTTTAATTTTTTGAATCATCCGAAGTAAAATATTACTCGTACTCCAGTTATTGGTAAATAAATTTTTAGCCGTTTGCATGGTAATGGTACTTGCGCCACCTTCACTACCTAAAAAAAATAGGGCCCTACCTAACGAGCGTGGGTCAATACCTTTGTGGTCATAAAAACGTTCGTCTTCGGTGGCTACTAATGCATTTACCACATGCTTACTAATGTCTTTGTATTGTACGTTAATACGGTCTTCTAAATAAAATTTACCCATGAGAGTGCCGTCCTGTGCATAAACCTGACTCGCAAGTGATGCCGTTGGATTTTCGATATCATCAATAGAAGGCATACTACCAAGCCATCCAAAATTAATCATCAGTAAAAACACACCTAGGCCACCTAAGCTCCAAAAAAAGATGCGCCAAAAGACACGAACAGGTTTTGACATTTCCATAATAATGCGTTTAATATAATTGGCCTTCCTCTTTTTTGGCAGGCTGCTTATTCATTTCTTTTTCTATTGTTTCTCTTTGCTTTAATACTTCCAAAACAGCGGATGCTTTTTTGGCAATCGAGGTTCCTTTGTATTCGGCAATAATTTTATTTAATTTTTGGGTAGCAGCGCTGTCTTCTTTGTTTTTCATGAGTAACGTTGCTTCCATAAACAAAAATTGTGGTGCCCAAATATCCTTTCCGTAAGTGCTTGTAGCTTCATCTTTTAAGGCAAGTGCTTTTTCGTATTCTCCTTTCGTAAAATATTCGTAGATACGTAAATAAGCATTGTCGGCGCTAGAGATGGTGGCGGTAGTAACCGTATCTTTTTTTGCCAACAATTTACTGCTCGGGAATTTTTCTTGTAACAGCTTTCGTAAAGAGTCTGCTTTATTTTGATCACCCGTAACACTATAGCAAAGTGCTAGATTATTATAAACGAGATCCAGTGAAGCACCTGTAGCAAACTTATTTAAATAAAAAGTATAGGCTTCTATGGCAGAAGGGTAGTCCGATAAACTAAGTTGAAAAATTTGAGCGTTGTCTAGTAATGCCTTGGCCCATTTTTGGTTGGAGGCCTCTATTTGTTTGGCATTGGTAGGAATAGATTCAGCTAAGGCTTCGAAACTAATACTTTGTATGCTATCTTTTTTGGCAGCATCTGTGGTGGCCGTTGCCATATTCATAGTTGCAGCTCCAATGTTTGCATCAAGTGCTGCTTGTCTTCGCCAATTGTCAAGATTTTGTCTATTGCCCCAGCTGGTTTTAAATGCTTGAGCGCCTTTGGTGCGAAGTGCTTTATTTAAAAAGTAAAAACCATTAGTGTCGTTTGTATTAAATATATCAAATGATGCTGCGTTTGCGTCCACTACTTTGTCTTGTGCCACATCATCTTTTTCTTTACGTAATTGTTTGTATAGTTTTCTTAAAAAAACGGTTCTTTCAATTTCCGGAAGTGCGGCAATTTTTTGTAAGCTATCTTCTAATTGAATGCTTGTTAAATTGGCATTAATGAGTTGTAAGGCTGGCTTTCTGGTTTCAATTTTTTCTTTTTGGATTGGATCCAAATTTTGAACATTTAAGCTGTCATAATACTTGTATGCAGCGCCGTATTTTTTTTGATCGTAATTGATGTCACCAAGTAAAACCAATGATTGTTGTTTTTGTGCTTCATTGTCTCCTGCATTTTTAATGCTCTCCAGTAAATAGTTTTCTGTGAGTGCATAATTCTTTTTAGACAATTCTACCGATGCTGCTGCAAAATAAATAACGTCTTTATATGCTTCGTACCTATCTTTTTTGGCCATTGCTATAAGGGCTTTACTATCGGCTCCAGTAACCTGGGTGAGTCTATTGATAGCAACGTTGGCGTAAATTTCTAAATAGGGGTCTTGCGCAACGGCTATTGCCTGCAAATAATATTGTTTGGCAAGGTTTTGTTGTCCTGCTTTTTCGTATAGCTGTGCGGTTAAATATGCTTTTCTTGACTTCTCCGATTTATTGGCTGCAAAAGAAACGGTTTTTGCTAAAAAGTTAGCCGCTTGTTCGTAGCGTTCTACTTTGTAAAAACTATACGCCGTTAACTCATCAAGTGCAGGTATTAGTCTTGCCGGGAAAATTTTATCGGTTCTTAATAACGCCGTTAATCCAGTTGCTTCCGATTGTTTATTTTGTTCGAGGTAAGTTCTAATCATCCACAAAAAACTTTCGTTTCTGCTTGGAAGCGTGGTGGTTATTTTTTTCCAGATATTTCTTTTTTCATTGGTTGAAATGGTAAACACGCCATTTGTGTTGCTGATATTACTTCCAATAGGTAAATCGGTTCCTTCATCTTTAGGGGCAAATGCATAGTTGACATATTTAAAAACGGCAAGTGCCGAGTCAAAATCTTGACGGTGTAAATAAGCTTTGCCTAAAATGATGTATAAATTATCTACCCAGTCGCTTCTTAAATCGTGTAATAAAATACCTGCGGTACATTTATAGATGATGGTATCAATTTCATCTTTTGCTGTTGTTTCTAAACTATACGGGTAAAAGGGTAGTAGCTCCGCATAATTTTCTTTTTGTTTTAGGGTAGCCCTTTCAATAATTGCATCTAAGCGGGTAGTGGCATTAAAAACATAATTGTAACGCGTAACCGTATTGTTAAATATTCTTTTGGGAAGTCTAAAACCTTTTTCACCGGTTTTTTCGGCAGGAAGTAATCTTTCGGTATAAGGTTTATTTTTTGGTAAACTAATGCCTGTATAGGGTTGGGCCACCAAAAAATTGGCTATTCCAACCATCAAAAAAAGTAACAGGACATAGGTTTTCATGAATCTTAAAAATAGGCCTTAAAAATACATTTATTTCCGTTTTGAGGGCGTTTTAAAACAACTTTAAAGGCTACCTTTATGCTTATTTAACAATATGGACACCATACCTACTAAAAATGAGCCCACCCGCCTTGGTACCCACTACCGGCTTGTGGTGATGGATGACGACACTTTTGAAGAAGTGGTTACCCTAAAACTCTCTAGAACAAGCGTATACATTGGACTAAGCACCTTGTTTGTATTTTTGATTGGTATAACCATTGTTTTTATTGCATTTACGCCGCTTAAATATTATATACCTGGTTATGGAACGCGCGAGGGGCGTGCGGCGCTTCAAAATTTAAAAATCAGGACCGATTCGTTGGAGCAAGTGATCAGGTACAACGAACAATATTTTAACAGCGTTAAAAAAGTGATGGAAGGGAGTGATAAAGGTATGCAGCTCGACACCGTTTCTTTAGCCATCCCTAAAGCAGAAGTGATTCACGATTAATTGCAAGCCCGTTTAAATAATCTGATGCCTGAAAATAATCCAAAGCCGTTTTTGCAATATGCAAGTTTAGCCACCCAGTTAATGGTGTCATTTGCATTTGCCGCCTTCGGCGGCAAATGGCTGGATCTCAAATTTTTTTCTCGAAAACCTGTTTTTATTTGGATACTCCCTTTGCTTGTAGGCATTGGACTTATTTTAAAAGTGATCAAAGACACCGAGCATAAAACAGGCGCCAATAAAGACAATAAAAAATAACCCACAAAAAAAATCGATGTTCAAATATTCAAAACAATTATACCCCATTGGTTTACTCTTCATTTTTGTAAATGCAGGAATCGAGTTTGGTCAAGAGCAACTCATTGCTTATAAGTTTGTACCAACCGTTATCGCGTATGCCAATGTGATACTTTTTATAGTAACGCTGCTTGGTTTATTGGCGCTTATCAATGCTTCTAAAAATCCTAATCCCAATGTGCTAGTACGCACTGTTATGGCAGCCATGGGGCTTCGTTTACTTGGTATTGCGGTAGCCGTTTTATTGTATATGAAACTAGCGGGCGCTGCCATTAGTCCACGCTCTGTGTATGTATCGTTTGCGCTCTATCCGCTGTATACTTTTCTTGAAATCAAGTTATTTTTAAAATTGAACGTTAAAAAATAATGCCCATTAACGAGCATCCTATGCAGGCGCTGGCTGGTTTCTTGCCAGAAAAAAGTTTTGAGCAGGTGCTTGCGTATTTGCATGAGTACCGGGTGCATTTAACCATTACCAAACAGCGTAAATCGGTACTTGGTGATTATCGTCATCCGGGTAGGGGCGCCAACCACCGCATTAGTATCAATGGAAATTTAAACAAGTACGAATTTCTCATTACGTTTTTACATGAGCTTGCACATTTATTAACTTTCGAAAAATTTAGTAACCGTGTAGAAGCGCATGGTAAAGAATGGAAATTTTGTTACGGCCAGTTGTTGCAGCATTTTGTAGCGCAACAAATTTTTCCAACAGATATAGAAAAAGCGCTTCAAAAATCTATTTTAAATCCAGCGGCAACAGCTGGCGGTGAAACAGAACTACTACTGGTACTGCGTGGCTACAACGAAAAACATAAGCCCGGATACGCTCTGGTAGCAAGTGTTGCAGAGGGCTCATTATTTGTAACAGACAATGGACGTGTGTTTTGTAAAGGTCCGCTGCGTCGCAAGCGTTACGAATGCACGGAGGTTAAAACCGGACTCCGCTATACTTTTAGTGCACTATCAGAAGTGAAGCCTATTTCAAATCCGCAATAAAAAAAGCCCCCAACAAGTTGGAGGCTTTTAAAATAATAGTTTTTAATTATTAAGCTACTGCTTGTTTTACTAAGTCTGCAGCTTCGCTTAACTGAATAGCTGATTGAACTTTAAGTCCACTCTCATCAATTAATTTTTTAGCTTCTACTGCGTTGGTTCCTTGTAAACGAACAATGATAGGAATATTGATATTGCCTAATTTGTTAAAGGCTTCAATAACACCAGCAGCAACACGGTCACAACGAACGATACCGCCAAAGATGTTAATTAAAATAGCTTTTACATTCGGGTCTTTCATGATAATTCTAAAACCAGCTTCTACTGTTTGGGCATTTGCAGTACCACCTACGTCCAAGAAGTTAGCTGGCTCACCACCACTTAACTTAATCATATCCATGGTTGCCATTGCAAGACCTGCACCATTTACCATACAGCCTACGTTACCGTCAAGCTTCACAAAGTTTAGGTTAAACTCACCTGCTTCTACTTCGGTAGGATCTTCTTCAGATACATCACGCATTGCGAGTAAATCAGCGTGGCGCATAAGTGCGTTGTCGTCAATATTCATTTTACAATCCACCGCAATGATTTTTTCATCGGATGTTTTAAATAATGGATTGATTTCGAGCATACCGCAATCTAGGTTTACGTATGCATTGTATAAGTTGGTTACAAACTTTACGCAGTTTTTAAAAGCGTCACCAGAAAGGCCTAAGTTAAAAGCAATTTTACGTGCCTGAAAACCCTGAAGTCCGCCACCTGGGTGTACCCACTCTTTAAATATTTTTTCTGGTGTATTGTGTGCTACTTCTTCAATATCCATACCACCTTCGGTACTGTACATCACCACATTCATGCCTTTTGCACGGTCTAATAAAATGGACAAGTAAAATTCTTTTACTTCGTTAGGGCCAGGATAGTATACGTCTTGTGCAATTAAAATTTTATTAACGACTTTACCTGCAGCACCTGTTTGAATGGTTACAAGTGTACCGCCTAATAAATTGCCAGCAATTCTTTTTACGTCTTCTTCGTTTTTAGCAACTGCTACACCACGCTGTTCTTTTCCTTCAATATTACCTTTACCTCGTCCACCTGCGTGAATTTGGGCTTTAATTACCGCAAAATTGTTGCCAGTTTGTTCCTTTAAAGTTGCATAGGCCGCAGCTGCTGCGTCTACTGTTTCAACGGCAACCCCTTCCTGTACTGGAACGTTGTACTTTTTTAAGAGTTCTTTAGCTTGGTACTCATGAAGATTCATACAAAAAATTTTTGCGAAGATAAGCGAAACGGCTTTACATTAAAACCCTTAATTTTACCTTAATTATTCGCATAAACACTTAAAATTCAATACAATTATGAAAAAAGTATCTTTTTTCCTTCTAGGAGCCGCATTTTTAGCGAGTTCTTTGGCTTTTGTAGCCCCAAAAGCGCCTATTACCCTTGCTGTTCAGTCAGATAAGAGCCGTGTAGACTTTATTGGTTCTAAAGCAGCCGATTTTCATACAGGTTCATTTACCGTAAAAGGTGGAAGCGTTCAAGTAGAAGCTGGTAAGTTAGTGGGTGGTTCTTTTGTAATCGACCTTGCTAATTTAAAAGTAACAGATGCTGCTGGTGAAAGATTAGCAGGTCACTTAAAAAGTCCAGACTTTTTTGACGTTGCTAAATTTGGTGAAGCTACGTACACTATTTCTTCTGTAGAGTATACAAGTGCTACAGCTTGTACAATCAATGGTTCTTTAAACATCAAAGGTGCTCCAGTTCCAGTAAGCTTTGCTGCTAATATTAGAAGTGCTTCTGAAAAAGGACTTTTTGGTCAAGCTTATTTTAGCATTGACCGTACCTTATTAGGTATTGCTTATGCAGGTCCTTCTAAAGACGTTCAAATTGCAGTGCATTTATTTGCAAAATAATATTTACACCCCCTCCGAGATAGAAAGCTCCAGCAATTTTGTTGGGGCTTTTTTATTTATTACTAGTGGTGTTTGCTAACAATACGGCGTTGTAGGCATTAACAATGCCACCTGTTTTTGAAAGTGCACTAAACGGCTTTGCAATGCTACTATTGCCAGGTAGCAAACATGGGGCTGTTGATTCCGGAACGTACACTGATTTTTCAAGTATTGTTTTTACTTGCTTGGCAGTTAAGTTAGGGTAGTAGGTTCTTAAGATGGCGGCAACGCCTGTTACAATGGGTGAAGCCATACTGGTTCCATCTTGGTTTCCATATACGTTTGTGCCAGGTAGGGTCGAATATATTTTTACACCCGGTGCAAATAAGTCAACATTTTGTTTCCCGTAATTGCTAAATTCTGCAGCGATGCTATTGTCTGTGATAAGTGTATCGCTACTTGCGCCAATGGTAATAAAATTGCTTGCCTGTTGTTTCCATGCCGCTAAATACGCATTTGGAAAAACCGTGGTACTATCTAAATTATAGCTTTCGTTCCCTGCCGAGTGTACGAGTAAAACGTCTTTTTGTTCGGCGTATCTAACGGCGCTATCTACCCAGTATTTTTCGGGTGAATAAGACTTGCCAAAACTCATATTAATAACTTTAGCACCATTGTTTACGGCATATTTAATAGCAAGTGCTACGTCTTTATCGTATTCGTCTCCATCAGGCACTACACGGAGCATCATAATTTTTACGGCATCTGAAACTCCATCTATACCAACGCCATTGTTGCGGCTAGCAGCTATAATACCACTCACGTGTGTGCCGTGGTTGGGCGTAGGGCCCATAATATCATTGTTGCCATAATAGGCGTCTAAAAAGTTATAGTAATTGTCTCTAACAATGATGGACCGTTCGTCGTTTGGCAATTTTTCTTTGGCGCCAAATGCTACCGTTTTGCCTTCTATGTATTCTTCTAATTGTTCAATGGTGTAGGTGTTTAATTCCTCTTTGTCTAATTGCATGATTCGTTGCAAAGACAGCATGCCTAATTTGGCTTCTTTGCCTAAAATTGATGTTGGAATAAAAGCAGTTAAGGTTTCTCTATTATAGCTCACCGTATGCATTTCTTGCCTAAGTATTTTATCGTGCTTTTTAAAAGCATTCGCAAGCATTTCTACATATTTAAGTTGCTCTTTTTCTTCGTCGCTAAAATTTAATTCGGTGTCGGTTTTTTTCCAAGTGTTATAGATCGCTTTATCGGCGGCACTTAACGCGTTGGTGTCTAGGGTAGGACTTGCAAATTTTGCTTTGTATTTATGGTAGATTCTGGATCTTTCGTCGGGCGCTCTTTTTACACTTTGTCCATTTTTACCGCCTAAAAAATTCCATCCATGTACATCGTCTATGTAGCCATTTTTGTCATCGTCTATGCCGTTGCCTGCAATTTCTTTGGTGTTGGTCCACAAAATATTTTTAAGGTCTTCGTGCGTGGTGTCAATGCCAGAGTCAATCACCGCTACAATAATTGGTTTTGCTTTTTTATTTTTACTACTTAAGTAGTCATAAGCTTTTTGTAAACTAATGCCCATTACATGGTCTGTAGCGGGATCCAATAATTGCCAATTTTTTGGAATATTTTGAGCAGCAGCAGGGGAAATACAACTCAGGGCAACTAGGATGCTGCCAATAAATGTAGAAATGGATACGCGCATATTCATGGCGCTAAATTACAGGTTTCTAACTTGTGATTATGGGGTCCAACTCTTAATAAAATTATAAAAGAGCCTCAAAAATGGATGCTAAAAAGCCAATGCCAGTTATTTGGCCTGGCTATGTGTTAATAGTTGATCATAAACACTTACGTAGCTACTTCCAATAGGAATTTCTTTTTCGCCAATCCAAATTTTGCTTTTACTAAACTTGTCAATTTTAGCAATCGGAACAATATAGGAGCGGTGTACTCGAATAAAATCTTTGGCCGGTAATTTTTCTAAAATGCCCTTTAGGGTCATTAAAGTAAGTACAGGTGTAGGCTTGGTGTATATTTTAATATAGTCGTCGAGGGCCTCAATCAGGTCTACTTCCTTCAAGTTAATTTTCATGATCTCGTAATTAACCTTTACAAAAATGGAGTTGAGTTGAACCTCTTGTGCACTTAAAAATTCGGTGTATTCTTTGAGCTTATAGGCGGCTTTTAAAAAGCGGTCATACTCAAATGGTTTTAATAAATAGTCAACGGCGTCTGTATTAAAACCTTCTACTGCAAAATCTTTGTAGGCGGTTGTAAAAACAACAAGTGGTTTGCTTGGTAAGCTTTTGTAAAATTCAATTCCCGTAATGTCTGGCATTTGAATGTCTAAAAACAGGGCATCCACCGTGTTTTGTTTTAAAAATTGCTGCGCTTCGTCGGTGTTGCTAAACGTATGTAGTAATTGTAAAAATGAAATTTTTGAGCAATATTCTTCAATAATTTGAAGTGCTAAAGGTTCATCATCTATGGCAATGCAAGTAATCATGGGATTAACAGTTAATGTTTAAAGAAACTTGATAAACGTTTTCTTTGTTGCTTATATGTAGTTGATGCTTGTTCGGATATAAAAGCGCTAGTCTTCGCTTGGCATTGTTAATGCCAATGCCCGTACTGTCTAAATGCGTTTGAATATTGGTAACCACGGTATTGTTGGCTTCAAATAAAATAGAAGTGGGCGTGGCGTGAATGTTAATGTAAATGTTTGATGTTTCTTTTGCACTTACGCCATATTTAAATGCGTTTTCTACAAAAGGAATAAATAAAAGCGGTGCAATTTGTAAATCATCAATAATGCCCTCTGTGTTAAATACAACCGTTACTTTGTCTGTTAAGCGCATTTGTTGCAGCTCTATATAATTTTTTACAAAATCAATTTCATTGGTTAATGGAACAAAATCTTTTTCTGTTTCAGATAATATATACCGCATAATAGAAGAGAGCTTCATTACGGAAGGTGCTGTTTGTTCACTTTTTACAATGGCTAAACTGTAAATATTATTAAGGGTATTAAAAAAGAAATGCGGATTAATTTGCGATTTTAAAAAAGATAATTCAGTATTTAATTTTTCATTTTCTGTTTCTTTTTTGTGTTGCTCAGAGCTTAACCAGCGCTGTGTTACAGCTATGCATGTGCCAAAAGAAAACACCAATAAAAAAAATACAGTATTGTAGGGGTCCGCTAATCTTCTGGATCTACGTGGCGCTTTGGATAATTTTTTTGCGCCTTTAAAATCAGGGTTAATTACATAACTACCATTTTGTTCTATGTATTCTGGTGTGGCAACAAACGTTGCAAGACGTTTTGGGGTAAATAAATAAATACTTAAACATACAACAACAGATAAAACATACAGCCACCACTTTCTATTAATAAGAAGGGCGGGTACAAGTACTTGCGTGTTCAGGTAATAAAAGAAAACAATAAAAATGTAATTGATAATAATGGTAGAGAACATATGATCACTCATATTAAATTCTCTTAGCCTAGGAAAGAATACTAAGTAGGGTACCAAAAATAAACATATCCATGCCACTAAATGGGTAAGGATCGTAAGAATTCTTTTATTTTCTTTCAAGGGTATATAAATTACTTGTTCGTAAACTTAATAAATCTACAAGCATACGCTTGAATATTAGGCTTAATTGGGTGAAATAAATGGCTTAATCGGTAAGGAGCACTTTACGAAAAATGCGCTTTAATTTGTGCAATGGTTCCGGTGGTAGAAAACCCTTCTAGAATTGGATTAATAACAACCCTGCCACCTGCTGCTATCACTTCTTTTGCGCCTACAATTTGTTCGGTGGTGTAGTCGCCCCCTTTTACTAAAACGTCTGGTAAAATGGCGCTGATTAAAGCTAGCGGTGTTTGTTCTGTAAAAATCACTACCGCGTCTACGACCACTAGATTTTGTAAGATGATGGCCCTGCTTTGTTCGTTGTTAATTGGGCGTGCGTCCCCTTTTAATTGTTTTACACTGGTGTCACTATTAAGTCCAACAATTAAATAGTCAGCTTCTTTAGCAGCGGCACTTAATGAGGCAATATGACCTTCGTGTAATATGTCAAAACAACCATTGGTAAAAGCTATTGTTTTACCTTTTATTTTCCAGGCAGCTACTTGAGTTAGTAACTTTTCTAAAGAATACAATTTATTTTCTATGGCCTCAATTGCTTTCATGGATGTTTTTGTTTTTATTATAAATAGGGAGTACGAGTAAACAAATACTTCCTACAATAAGCACAATTATAAATTGCGCAAACCATTGTAAGGTTCCATTGGCAAAACCAATTTCAAAAGGCACCCCCATTTTTTCTACAATTTTTGCAATAAAAAAGGCGTATGCGCCAATGCCGCCGGGTGTTACAATCATACCAATACTGCCAAAGGCAAGTGCTGCAAGAGCGGCGCTAAATCCTAAGCCAGCGGTGCCAATGGTAGCGTTTAGTCCAACCCAAGTACCGCCAATATACAAAAGCCAAATAGCAACGCTGTACGCTATAAACAATCCTTTTTGTTGTAGGTAACGGATGCTAGCAATCCCTTCCCAAATACCCCCAATTATTTTTTTAGCAGACACCACAAAGGGGAGGTGTCCGTTTTTTTTGCTCCATACTTTTAATGCCACAATTGCAGCGATGACAACGCCGAGTACCATGCTAATTTTTTGCATCGAAAAGTGCCCAGCTTTATTTTCAAATAGCTGATTAAATAATTCTATTCCGTAGGAAGCAATTAAATCTGTTTGGGTGAGAAGGGTAATTACAAAAACTATACCTAATGAAAGTACATCCACCGCTCTTTCTGCCACAATGGTTCCTACTAATTTTTCGGCAGGTACTTTTTCGTATTTAGCAAGAAGGGTACACTTTAATACTTCACCTAAGCGTGGGATAGCCAGGTTTGCCAAATAGCCAATCATCACAGCAAAAAAAGTATTGGGAATGCTTGGTTTATATCCAAGCGGTTCCATTAATATGCGCCATCTTAATGCACGTATAATATGACTGAGTGATAAAATTGCAAATACCGGAATCATGAGCCAGTATTTTGCTTCTAGTAAGGTTTTGATAAACTCATCCCATTTGTTGGCCGGTATTTGGCGTAAGCTCCACCAAACCAAAAAAAGGCCTAATCCAAAAAAGAAGGCATATTTTAAAATGGAACTGAGTTGCTTTTTCATGGTTTGGGTATCGTAGAAACAAATGTAAGGCCTTATCGTGTTTAATAGTATAAGATTTTTATATATTATATTATACAATAATTTAATATATAAATTAGTAATGAATAGCTATAATCGTTAATTTTTGTGCGTAAAGCATTGCGCTGGCTTGATTCCTTATAATTTTCGTACCTTTGCTCCCTTATTTTAGGCTCCTGGTATAAAATTGGTGACTCATGTCTACAAAGAAAAGAATACTGTTTATTGCTACCGAGATGTCTCCTTATTTGGAGTTGACAGAGTTTGCAGAAATTATCAACAAACTTGCTATTAAAAGTAACGATAGTGGACTTGAAGTGCGTTGTATCATGCCACGTTTTGGTGTAATCAATGAAAGAAGACATCGTTTACATGAAGTGGTTCGATTATCTGGTATCAACGTTTCAGTAGATGATGATGATTACCCTCTACAAATTAAAGTAGCCTCTTTACCAAACGCCAGATTACAAGTTTATTTTTTAGAAAACGAAGATTTTTTTAAGCGTAAGCAGGTATTTCATGACGAAGCAGATAATTGGTTTGACGATAACGCATTAAGAACTGTGTTTTTTTGCAAAGGCGCCTTAGAAACAGTAAAAAAGTTTGGTTGGCCTCCTGATGTTATCCATTGCAGTGGCTGGATGACGGGTTTAATTCCTGCATACATTAAAACAGCGTATAAAAAAGAACCTGTTTTTGGTAATAGTAAAGTGGTGTTCACCATTGGACAAAATACTTTTGAAAACAATCTAGGTACTGACTTTATGAAACAGGCACTTATCAATGCCAACGTTAAAGAAAAGGATTTAGATGCCTTCAAAGACGCCAACAATACTGCCTTATTTAAAGGGGGTGCTAGCTTTGCAGATGCTATCTCATTTGGTTCAGACCAAATAGAAGGCAGCTTAACGGCCGAATTTGCAAAAGTGAAAGGCAAAAAAGTAGTTCCATTTAAAGGTTGGGACTCGGATTTAACAGAGTATTTAGAATTGTACAACGACCTTGCGGGCAAGTAATTAGACAAACATGCATTCAAAATTTACACGACGTAATATTTTAGGTTTTATAGGGTTGATAGGAATGGTTTTTATTGGCTGTACTAAAGTTCCTTCTACAGAGCTTGGCGCGGGTCTAATTCCAGCTATTGATGGTGTAATTACTAAAGACACCATTTTAGATGTCATAACGGATACCTATACCAATTTTGACTCTACTAGGGTATATAAAAGTGACAATCATGTTTTAGGTGCCATTACCAACGATCCAATTTTTGGTAAAACATCGGCTGCTATGTATTTTCAATTAGCACCCACATTTTTTCCTTTTGCCATTCCTGGAGCAAAAGATAGTATTCGTGTAGACTCGGCGGTATTAATTTTAAGTTACAGAAGTGCCTACGGTGATACATCTAAACCACTTCGTTTAACGGTTTCAGAAATTGATCCAACTACGCCACTAGATCCTAATTATTATTATGCAGCAAATTATCCTGCCGCTTATAATTTTAGAACCAAAGGAACTTTAGCAGATCCTGTTACCATTTATATTCCACGTTTATCTGATTCGGTGCATAATAGATACGAACATGCAGCCAATCAAATTCGCATTAAATTAAGAGCGGATGTTGCTAAGCGTTTTATCAATACCTACGATACTACCAATGCATATGCTACAGATTCTGCATTTAAATCATTGTTTGCAGGTTTTGCATTGACAGTGGATCAAGCAGCTCCAGCAAATGCACTAATTCATATTAACCTAGCAGATACCAATACTAAAGTTGCACTTTATTACAATTCATCTTCTGCAGGTGCAACCATTCGTGATACTGCTGTTGCTTATTTTAGATTTAATACTTTATCGGGTGGTAACGCCAATTTAGTAACGCGCAATAGAGTAGGCGCCGAAGTGGCAAAATACACAGCTACATCCAATAAGTCGGATTCTATTGTATACGTTCAATCTGATCCAGGTACTTATGTTCGTGTAAGAATTCCTGGCTTAAAAGGACTTAGTAATAGAATTATTCATAAGGCCGAACTTATTGCAGAACAGGTACCTGATGATGCTAACTTATTAACCACTGATGCCTATATGGCACCTCCAAGGTATTTATTATTAAGTGCTATTGACACCCTCGAAAATAGAAAGTACAACATTCCAAACGACTATATTTTTAGCTCCAATGGTGGACCCAATGTGGCTAGTTTTGGTGGATCTGTATTATCAAAATCGGTGGCTGGGTACAATAAAATAGCAGCCTATTCATTTGATCTTAGTAGGTATGTGCAAGGCATTGTGACCAGAAAGGATAGTGTGTATACGCTTCGCATTACGGCACCTACCAACGATTCAATTTTATACAAGCCTCCATATCCGCAGGTATCTGCTGTTCAGGTGTATTATTTAAGCCCACTAGAAGGTAATGATATTGCCAATGGACGCGTAAGACTAGGAGGTGGAACGCATACCCGTTTTAGAATGCGATTACGTATTATATTTTCTCGAATATAAGTATACAATTACTACTTATATTTGTGTTTTATTATAAGCTATAAACAAAAATACATGCCTTATTTATTTACTTCTGAGAGTGTTTCTGAAGGACATCCAGACAAAGTAGCGGATCAGATTTCTGATGCCTTAATCGACAACTTTTTAGCATTTGATCCACAATCAAAAGTGGCTTGCGAAACTTTAGTTACAACTGGTCAAGTAGTTCTTGCTGGTGAAGTAAAATCTAAAGCATATTTAGATGTACAAGATATTGCACGTGGTGTGATCAAGAAAATTGGCTACACTAAAAGTGAATACATGTTTGAAGCAAATAGCTGTGGTATTTTATCAGCTATTCACGAACAATCTGCAGATATCAACCAAGGTGTTGATAGAAAAAAGAAAGAAGAGCAAGGTGCTGGTGATCAGGGTATGATGTTTGGTTATGCAACCAACGAAACCGATGATTACATGCCATTGGCACTTGACTTAGCGCACAAAATCTTAATTGAACTTGCTGCATTAAGAAGAGAAAACAAGGCTATCAAATATTTACGCCCAGATGCAAAGTCTCAAGTAACACTTGAGTACAACGATAAAAACGAGCCTGTACGTATCGATGCGATTGTTGTTTCTACACAGCACGACGATTTTGATAAGGAAGGTAAAATGCTAGAGAAGATTAAAAAAGATATCATCGAAATTTTGATCCCTCGCGTAAAAGCAAAGTACAAGAAGTACGCAAAATTATTTAACAAGGATATCAAATATCATATTAACCCTACTGGTAAGTTTGTAATTGGTGGACCACACGGTGACACTGGTTTAACAGGCCGTAAAATTATCGTAGATACTTACGGTGGTAAAGGTGCACATGGTGGTGGTGCTTTCTCTGGTAAAGATCCTAGTAAGGTAGACCGTTCTGCAGCTTATGCAACGCGTCATATTGCTAAAAACTTAGTTGCTGCTGGTGTAGCTTCTGAAGTTTTAGTACAAGTTTCTTACGCGATTGGTGTTGCTAAACCAACTTCAATTAACGTAAACACTTACGGTACTGCTAAAGTAAAATTAACAGATGGTCAAATTGGTAAGTTGGTAGAATCAATTTTTGATATGCGCCCTTACTTTATTGAGCAGCGTTTAAAATTAAGAACGCCTATGTATAGTGAAACTGCTGCTTACGGTCATATGGGTCGTAAAAATGAAGTGGTAACTAAAACATTTACTACGCCTGATGGTAAATCAAAAACCATGAAAGTAGAACTATTTACTTGGGAGAAATTAGATTATGTAGCAAAGGTTAAAAAAGCCTTTGGTTTAAAATAAAAGTATACGATTTAAAAAAGCCCCTGCTAATTTTAGTGGGGGCTTTTTATTTAGCAATATATTTGACACAGTTATTCAATAGCATGCATCAAAAAAATCCTTGGACCATAAAAGATAGTAAATCTATTTACCAAAATGCTTGGATCGACGTCACCGAATATGACGTGCTTAATCCGGCAGGTAAGCCTGGTATTTATGGCAAGGTTCATTTTAAAAATATTGCAGTTGGCGTTGTGCCCATCACACCCGATATGCATACCTATTTGGTGGGGCAGTACCGTTTTACTCTTGATGCCTACAGTTGGGAAATTCCGGAGGGTGGATGTCCGGAAGGTACGGATCCATTACAAACGGCTATTAGGGAGTTGAAAGAGGAAACCGGACTAGTGGCTGCAGCATATAAAGAGTTGATGAAGCTTCATTTATCAAATTCTGTTTCTGATGAACTGGCTATTATTTATTTGGCAACTGGATTGATGCAACAGGATGCAGAACCTGAAGAAACAGAATCTTTACAAATTAAAAAAGTATCTTTATCGGACGCTTATAGCATGGTAGCAGATGGAACGATTACCGATGCCATGAGTGTAGCTGCACTTACTAAAATTGAATTGTTACAAGTGCAGGGCCTTCTTATCTAATTTATTTTCACATGGCAATCAAACAATCGGCATTAATTATTGGACGTCAACCGCTCGTAGAAGCTTTGCAGTCGGGGAGGTCTATCGATAAAATTTTATTTCAAAAAAATATTGCAGGCGAAGCCATTTTGCAAATAAGGCAGTTGGCTCGTGAGTACAACGTACCTATTCAACTCGTGCCACCCGAAAAATTAAATGGCTTAACAAAAGCCAATCATCAGGGTGTGATTGCATTTGCTGGTCTAGTTGCGTATTTAGATTTGCAACAAGTCATTGATTATGTGGTAGAAAAAGGAGAAGCGCCTCTATTTGTAATGCTTGATGGTATTACAGATGTAAGAAATATTGGAGCCATCGCAAGAAGTGCATTATGCTGTGGTGCGCAGGCGCTTATTATTCCGGATAAAGGAGTTGGTGCGCTTAACGCCGAAGCCGTTAAGAGTAGTGCAGGTGCACTCGAGCATATTCATGTATGTCGTGTAAATAGTTTAATTAAAGCAGTAGATACCCTTCACTTAAATGGCATTCAAGTATTTACTTCTGAAATGCGCGCCGATAAAAAAATATATGAACTTGCTTTAACAGATCCATGTTGTGTGATTATGGGTGATGAAGGAAAAGGCGTTCAGCCTTATTTGGCAAAAGCAGCCGATGCATTTTTTACCATTCCAATGGCCGGCACTTTTGATTCTTTTAATGTTGGCGTTGCTACTGGTATTGTTTTGTATGAAGCGATGAAGCAACGTTTATTACAAGCCTAATTATTATTTATGAAATTTCATTGTGCATTTGATATACCTGCCCTTCAAAGTCCTATTGGACATAGGGATCATATGCTCATGATTGGTTCATGTTTTACAGAAAATATGGGTGAAAAATTATCGAAGCATTTGTTTCGTGTACTTGAAAATCCCAATGGTGTTTTATTTAATCCAGTTTCTGTTGCCGAGGCACTCCATCAATATTTAGATGCGCCAACATTTACTAGTAGCGATTTATTTTATTTTAATGAAGCTTGGCATTCTTGGAAACACCATAGCCGTTATTCAGGTACAACACCTGAAGAGGCACTCACTAAAATAAATGAATCGATAGCAGCGGCACATTTGTTTTTAAAAAAAGCCTCTCATTTATTTATTACATTGGGGTCGGCATGGGTGTATCAACTTACACAACAAGCAGATGGGTATGCACCTAATTTTGTTGCAGCCAATAACCATAAAGCCCCGGCAAGTTGGTTTACTAAAAAACTATTGACACCTGCAAATATTACTGATTTATACGAGCCTTTAATTCTAAAACTGCGTCAAGTAAACCCTTCTTTACAAATTATATATACCATTAGTCCTGTGCGTCATGTGCGTGAGGGTATGGTAGAAAACAATAGGAGCAAAGCTGCATTAATTCAAGCGGTACATAGCCTTGTGGCAAATGATACCAACAGTTATTATTTTCCTGCCTACGAATTAGTGATTGATGATTTACGGGATTACCGTTTTTACAGCGAAGACATGGTGCATCCCAATTATCATGCCACCGAGTATGTATGGGAAAAATTTTTACAGGCATGCACGGCACCCGAAACAAAAAATATCATCAAAGAAGTTGCTGCCATCAATTTAGCAGTTACGCACAAACCTTTTTTTGTACATTCTGATCAGCATCAATTATTTCTTCAAAAAACCTATCAAAAAATTGAAGCCTTGCGGTCGCAATATTCTTATTTAGATTTTAGTAGTCAAATAGAATTGTTGGAGGCGCAGCTGTTACCCTAATTAGTGAATTCGGTCGCCTCTAATTTCCATCGACTCCATTACTTCCTTTTCATATGCCAACCATTCGGTCCAACGTTGCAATGTTTTTTCTTTGCCAAAATATAAAGTAGCAAGGTCAATGAATAGTGTATAATGCCCAGCTTCACTTTCCATAAAACGTCTATAAAATTTTTTTAGGTAAGCATCAGAAAGTCCTTCACTGAGTCTTTTAAAACGTTCGCAACTTCTAGCTTCTACAAGTGCCATCATGAGTAATTGGTCCAGTAAACGGGTGGGCTCGTCGCCTCCTTTTTTTTGAAACGCAATGAGTGCGTTTACATATAAATCTTTACGTTGTTTACCTAATTGTAAACCCCGTTTATGTAACTCTTGTAATACCAGTCTAAAATGTCCCCATTCTTCGGTAACAATGGGCGCCAGTTCTTTGACAAGTTCTACCCGGTCCGAGTAGCGCTGGATGTAAGAAATACAAGTAAGTGCGGCTTTTTGCTCGCAATAGGCGTGGTCGGTTAAAATAGCTTCAATGCTAATAGCTGCAAGGTTTACCCAGCGAGGGTCGGTGGGTAGTTGAAGCCCTAATATGTTTTTTGTATCTGCAGACAAATCCATACGCAAATATCCGGCATGGCATTCAATTATAAAAACCTTTATTACCCCAAAAAAAATCTTAATTTCAGTGCTCAATCGATTGTTATGCGTATAGTCCCTTTTATTATTTCTGCGGCCCTCACAACGGGTTTAGTAGCAGTATTAAACACCCCGCTTTCTGTGGGTAAAACCAAAACGCCAAGGCTTGGTTATTTCTTATCGCCCCAACAAGGTTTTTGGCAAAATGCCGAACCAGAAAATCAATCTTTCGATGCCAATATTGTTACAGATGGTTTGCAAGATAAGGTGGAAGTACTCATGGATGAAAGACTTGTTCCGCATATTTATGCAAACAATGATAATGATGCCTATTACACACAAGGTTTTTTGCATGCAAAATTTAGGCTTTGGCAAATGGAGTTTCAGACCTATGTTGCCGCCGGCAGGTTAAGTGAAATTGTAGGGCCAGACCGCATTGCTACCGATCGTTTTTTTAGAAGGTTAGGTATGTTAGAAGGCGCAGAAGCCACCATGAAAAAAATGGCCAACAATCCTGCTTTGCAAGCCGCTGTTGCTTCTTATGCTGCGGGTGTAAATGCCTATATCAAGTCATTAAAGCCAGAACAAATTCCGTTCGAATATAAATTACTCGATTATAAACCTGAAGCATGGACGCCTATAAAAACATACTTGTTTTTAATGTTCATGTCTTACGATTTAACAGGGCGTGGAACTACCACAGATTTACAAATGACCAATTCAAAAAATTATTTTGGTTATGAAGATTTTAATAAACTATATACCAACGTTCAAGACTCTTTAGATCCAATTATACCAAAAGGCACGCTCTACGAACCTGCTTCTGTTATTGCTAAAGCACCAACTTCATTAGACTCCCTGTATTTTGCTAAAACCGCTTCTGTAACACCTGCTGGACCTGAAGCACCTAATAAAAGCAACGGTTCTAATAACTGGGCTATCGCAGGAAGCAAAACTAAAAGTGGCAAACCAATTTTAGCAAGTGACCCGCACCTTGGTTTAAACTTACCATCACTTTGGTATGAAGTTCAAATTACTACGCCAACACATAGTACCTATGGAGCAAGTTTTCCGGGATCTCCAGCCGTTATTATTGGATTCAATGATAGTATTGCTTGGGGTGTTACCAATGCAGGAAGAGATGTGTTAGACTACTACGACATGAAGTTTAAAGATTCTACCATGGAAGAGTATTGGTTTAATGGAGCATGGCAAAAGTCTATAATAAAAGAAGAGCGCATTAAAATAAAGGGACAGCCCGATTCTATAGATAGAGTTGCTATTACTGCACTTGGCCCTGTGATGTATGATAAAAGTTATAATGCTAATGGTTCTAATGGAAAATACCTTGCTGTTAGATGGACGGCGCAAGATGGTAGCAGCGGGCTTCAAACATTTTATGAATTAAATAGAGCTAAAAACTTTGATGATTATTTAAGTGCCATTAATCATTGGACTTGTCCTGGACAAAACTTTGCATTTGCAAGTGTAAGTGGCGATATTGCTATAAAGCAACAAGGTTCATTTGTTGCTAGATGGAATAGACAAGGGGATTTTATTATGCCAGGTGAGGATAGCAGTTATTTATGGCAAGGCATGATTCCTTCTTCCGAAAATCCTATGGTTAAAAATCCGGAACGCGGTTTTGTTAGTAGTGCCAATCAAATGTCTACTGATAGTACCTATCCTTATTATTTAGGAGCTGCAAATGCATTTCCATTGTACCGTGGTATCATCATAAATAAGAAGTTGAATGCGATGTCTGGTATTACGCCTCAGGATGTGCAGGCACTTCAAACCAATAACGACAACATTTTTGCGGAGATGGCCAGACCAGCAATGCTTAAATATATTGATGAATCAAGGCTAAATACAGCAGAAAAAAAATATGTTGGTTATTTACGTAATTGGAATTTGCGTAACGATGTTAACGAAGTTGGGGCATCTGTATTTAGGGCTATTTGGGATAGTTTAGAAGTAGCTGTTTGGGCCGATGAATTTAAAAATGCAAAACTACCATTGCAATGGCCAGACGAGTCTACGCTGCTTGAGCAAATGCTTAGAGATTCTGTCATTCTTTTCCAAGACAATATAACAACGCCCAATATAAGCGAGACGATGTTTGATGCGTTAACGGTTGCCATTAAAAAAGCGGTGCCAAATTTACAACAAATGGAAAAGGAGGGAACGCTTGCTTGGGGTGCTTTCAAAGATACGCGCGTAAATCACTTATTAAAAATTCCGTCACTTAGTAGATTACATTTACCAATTGGAGGTGGTGTTCATATTATCAATGCTACCACCAACAATCATGGTCCAAGTTGGCGTATGGTGGTGCACTTAGTAGATGGTATAGAAGCCTATGGCGTTTACCCTGGTGGTCAAAATGGAAATCCGGGTAGTAAATATTATGACAGCTTTATAGATAGTTGGGCTGCCGGAAAATATTACCGAATTTTATTTTTGTCAAAAGAAGCGGCTAAACAAAATAGTCAATTCAAATGGCGTATCACATTTACTCATGCTTAATTTATTTTTATGAAATTTATAGTTGCTATTATATTACACGCTTTTTTAGCCTTTGCCATTGGTTTGTATAGTCAGTTTCCTTGGTGGCTTTTTATTGCAACATCGGGTATTGTTTCATTTTTTATAGCGCAATCTCCGGCCAAAAGTTTTTTTGCTGGCTTTATTGGTATTGCTGCTTTATGGGCAGGATTAGCCACGGGTAAAGATTTAGCCAATGCACATTTGTTGTCAAGTAAAGTAGCGCAAATACTTCCTTTAGGAGGATCTTATGTAGTTCTAATTCTTGTAACAGCATTGGTTGGTGGACTTTTAGGAGGCTTTGCTGCTTTAACCTGCGCATATTTGCGTAGTAATTCTACCAAGTAGTTAAATTATTATACCATTTAACAAATAGGTAGCTTCTATTCATGAGAAGCTACCTATTTTTGTTTATATGCATTGTAAAAAGTATTTAGCTAGTATTGTTTTTGTGGTATTGAGTTGGGTTCAGCTGTCTGCGCAAACGGTAATCACCGGTTCTGTAACTGATGGTTTGGGAAAAAAACTAGCACATGCTTCTATTTTAATTAAAGGAACAACCAGGGGCGTTACTGCCAATGCCGACGCAAGGTTTTTGCTGCCACTTAATCCTGGTTCCTACACCATCGCTTGTAATTATGTAGGATTTGAAGCAGTAGAAAAGAGAGTTAAAATACTTCCTGGCCAAGACACCCTTCAATTATCTTTTGTTTTAAACAAACAAGTATTTTTATTAAATGATGTTGTTGTTTCTTCAAAAGGAGAAGATCCTGCTTATGCCATTATTAGAAAAGCCATTAAAAAAAGGCCGGATTATTTAAATGAAATCAAAAAGTTTAGTGCCGAGGTATACATTAAAGGGCAACTGGTTTTAAACGATTATCCAAAGTCTATTTTTGGCAAAGCCTTAACCCCAGGAAATTTTGATACAGTTAAAAACCGAATATTATTTTTATCGGAAACCATTTCTGATTATTATGTAGACGTTCCAAACAAAGAGCGCATCGAAGTAAAGTCTTCTAAGGTAAGTGGAAGAAGCAGTGGCTTTGGACTTAGCAATCCACAAATCATTTCTTTTTATCAAAATAATATTGCACTTGGTAATGGGCTCAATCCGCGTGGGTTTGTTTCACCAATTGCCGATGGGGCCTTAAATTTTTACAACTACAAGTTTGAAGGAACTTTTTACGAAAATGGTATCGAAATAAGTAGAATTAGGGTGTTGCCCAAAAGAAAATATGAACCACTTTTTTCAGGTATCATCAATATCATAGAAAATGATTGGCGCATTCACAGTGTGCAACTTAATTTGTTAAAAGAGCAGCAACTTCAACTCTTAGACACTCTTCAAATAGAACAGTATTATGTGCCAACTAAGCAAGGTTGGGTGATCAAAAATCAAATCATTTATCCGCGCGGTAAATTTTTTGGCTTTGCTTTTTCTGGAAGTTTTGTGCAAGTGTATGATCAGTTTAATTTAGCACCAACTTATGGTAAAAAATTTTTTGGTAATACGTATTTAAAATACTTTGATAGTTCCAATAAAAAAAGTAGTGCCTACTGGGACAGTGTAAGGCCTGTTCCATTAGCTATTGAAGAGGCTAACGATTATATCAAAAAAGATAGCTTAGAAAAAATAAGACAAAACCCCAAGTATTTAGATTCGGTAGACAGGGTGCGCAATAAGTTTAAATTGTCTGGATTTTTATTAACGGGTCAAACCATTAATAAACAGAGTAAAAAAATTCGCATTCAATTTGATCCATTCATCAAGTCTGTTAATTTTAATACGATCGAAGGGTACAATGCAAGTTTTTCTCCCAGGTGGACAAAGCGTTATGAAGGTCGCAATAGTTTATCGGTAGAGCCATTGTTGCGTTATGGATTTAATAACAAAAGGTTACAGCCGTCCACAACCATTCGCTATAATTTCGGAAAAAAATATTTCAATAATATAGGGATAGGTGTTGGTAAAAATGTTTTTCAATTCAATAATGATATAGCCATTCCAGAGTCTCAAAACACAGTGCAGTCTGTGTTGTTTGAACGTAATTTTTTAAAAATGTATGAGGCCAAGTTTGTTACAGCTAGCTATGCAGTTGGTCTTGGCAGTGGTCTAAATTTTAGCGCTAATTTTCAATATCAAGATAGGGCTGCTTTATTTAATTTGGAGCGCCCACTTATTTTTATAGATCATGTCAATAGAAGCTATACGCCTAATACGCCAGCGCCTTTATCCAACTCAAGTTTTGAAAAGCATCAAGCGGCTATTGTTTCAGGTGTTTTAACATGGCAACCCGGAGGTAAATACATCGAACTTCCGGATCGTAAAATTGGCATTGGATCTAAAGCGCCAACTTTTACACTTTCGTATAAACAAGGAATTCCAAATTTACTTGGTAGTGATGTTGATTACGCAAAATGGTCTATAGGTGTAGCTGACGATTTACCGCTGGGTCTTGGTGGTACACTTCAGTATAGGGCAATTGCCGGAGGTTTCTCAAACAGCAATAAAGTTTATACCCCCGACGCGCAACATTATTTTGGTAACCAAACCTATTTTTCTATTGATCATTTAAAAGGTTTTCAATTACTGCCTTATTATGCGTTTAGCAACCAGTCTTCATTTTATACCACTGTTTTTGCTGAGTATCATTTAAATGGTCTACTAACCAATAAAATTCCAGGATTTAGAAAGCTCAATTGGTTTTTGGTAGGAGGGGTAAGCTATTTGCACGTAAACAATATGGTTAACTATACTGAGTCTATTATTGGTATTGAAAATATTTTGAAAGTCATGCGCGTAGACATTGTTAACGGTTTTCAAAAGGGTGAGCCTGTTAGAACAGGTGTTCGGTTAACAGTTCCTATATTATTTAGATAATTCACTTATTTTTGCTGTACTATTTTGACCACCCTGCAAGTGGTTCTATTATTAATGGAACATGGATGTAAAGCATAATACCTTTCGTGCATGTCTAAAAAAGTATACATATGGCAGTTCTACACAACCGCGTCTCTAACGAGGAGTTAAAGGCGCTTATGATAGCGGAAACTTTTCACCGCGTTACCATTAGCTTTTATGCTTATTTTCCAGTTCAAAACCCAGCTGTTTTTAGAGACGAATTGTATAAGGCTTTGTTTCCTTTACAAGTGTTTGGTAGAATTTATGTTGCCAAGGAAGGCATCAATGCGCAAATAAGTGTACCAGATTTTAATGTCGAACAATTTAAAGCACACCTATATTCTATTGAGCATTTACATGGGCTTCGATTAAATATTGCGGTAGATGATGATGGCAAAAGTTTTTGGGTGCTTAAAATTAAAGTGCGTGAAAAAATTGTAGCGGATGGCATCACAGATCCTAATTTTTCTATGGAAAATAAAGGTAAATATGTAAATGCTGTTCAAATGAATGAGCTACTTCAAAAGCCGGATACCATTGTTATTGATATGCGCAATCATTACGAGTATGAAGTGGGTCATTTTACAAACGCTATCGAAATTCCTTCCGATACTTTTAGAGAGCAACTACCCATGGCTGCAGATATGATGAAGGGTAACGAAGAAAAAAACATTATCATGTACTGCACCGGCGGTATTCGTTGTGAAAAAGCAAGTGCTTATATGTTACACCAAGGGTTTAAAAATGTTTTTCATTTAGAAGGCGGTATCATTAATTATGCTCATCAAGCGGAGCAGGCCGGCATCGAAAAAAAATTTATTGGAAAAAACTTTGTGTTTGATAACCGTTTAGGAGAAAGGATTACAGAAGACATCATTGCCGTTTGTCATCAGTGCGGTAAGCCTGCAGATACGCATACCAACTGCTTAAACAATGGGTGTCATTTATTATTTATTCAATGTGCTAGTTGTGCTACAACTTTTGAAGGATGTTGCAGTAAAGGTTGCCAAGACACTATACATTTACCCCTCGAACGTCAAAAAGAATTACGTAAGGGCATACGCCTAGGGCAGCATATTTTTAATAAAAGCAAAAGGCTTCGCCCAAGACTTAATGAACCTGAAAACTAGTGTCTAAATTTAATCAGTGCAAAATTTTGCAAAGGAAGCTAGTACTGCTGTCATGATTTGATCTTCTGTAAAAGTTGTTGGTACAAAAGTTTTACCCGTAACTTTTTCAAAAAGTTCAATGTAACGTTTGCTAATGGTGTCAATCCATTCGTCAGTCATTTCAGGAACAGTTTGTCCTTCTTTGCCCATAAAATTATTTTCAATGAGCCATTCACGCACAAACTCTTTACTGAGTTGTTTTTGTTTTTCGCCAGAAGCTTGTCTTTCTTCAAAACCATCTGCGTAAAAATAACGTGACGAATCTGGCGTATGTACTTCATCCATTAAATAGATGGTGTCACCAATTTTACCAAATTCATATTTAGTATCTGCCAAAATAAGGCCTTGCTTGCTGGCAATTTCTTTTCCTCTATTAAATAAAGCCAGGGCATATTTTTCTAAAATTTCCCAATCAGCCGCAGAAACAAGTCCGGTAGCAATAATGTCTTCTTTGGAAATATCCTCGTCGTGACCCTCTGAGGCCTTCGTAGAAGGGGTAATTATTGGGCTAGGGAAAAAATCATTTTCTTTTAAACCTTCTGGTAAACTCACCCCGCAAAGCGATCTTGCTCCAGAAGCATAGGTTCTAAATGCGTGACCCACTAAATTGCCACGAACCACCATTTCAATCTTAAAAGGGACACATTTTTTCCCTACAGAAACGTTTGGGGCAGGTGCATCGAGTAGCCAGTTTGGACAAATATCTCGAGTTTGACCCAGCATATATTCTGCTATTTGATTGAGCACCTGTCCTTTATATGGGATAGTTTTTGGTAATATTACATCAAATGCAGAGATTCGGTCGCTGGCAATCATAATTAACCAGTCGGTACCAATTGTGTATACATCTCTTACTTTTCCATGGTAAATGGCTGTTTGAAAGGGGAATTGTAGGCTTTGCATACCCAAAAATAGCACCTAAAACCTCAAATTGCAGGGATTCAAATGGCTTTTTCTCAACACCTGAAAAATGCTTTGGGACAAATTAAATTTTTAGAAAAGGCCAACTTGTGCTATTTTGCTCCCAAATTATAACCAAATTTTGCCAAAATGAGAAGACTCAACAGCAAATGTTTATTTGTGGCCATGGCTACTTTTGTAACAATTAGTGCTAGTGCCCAAAATTCTACCGTTGTTTCAGGTAGCGTAAAAAATGCCAAATCAAAAGAATTGGTTTCTGCAGTTTCTGTAACCGTTAAAGGAAGTTCTGTAGGAACATTTACAGATGATAAAGGTAATTTCCGTTTTTCATCTATCAAGAATTATCCAGTTACTTTGGTATTTTCTTCGGTAGGTTTTTCAAACAAAGAAGTTACTGTTCAATCTGCAAGTACAACTGTTTCAGTTGCATTAGAACCATCATTCACGTTAGGTGATGAAGTGGTAGTAGCTGCATCAAGAGTACCTGAAAGAATTTTAGAATCTCCAGTATCAATTGAGCGTGTAAGTGCTGCAACCATTAGAAATACGGCTGCAACTAACTACTACGATGTTTTAACCAATTTAAAAGGTGTAGACGTTGTAGCAGCGAGTTTAACTTTTAAAACAGTTGGTACACGTGGTTTTAACAGTAGCGGTAACACACGTTTAAATCAGTTAGTTGATGGTATGGACAACCAAGCTCCAGGCCTTAACTTCTCTGTAGGTAGCGTTATTGGTTTAACTGAATTAGATGTAGATAACATGGAATTACTTCCAGGTGCATCTTCTGCATTATACGGACCAGGTGGTATGAACGGTACTGTTTTAATCAACAGTAAAAACCCATTCAAATATCAAGGTTTAAGTTTCCAAATTAAACAAGGTGCTAACCATATTGGTAGCAATCAACGTCCTACCGCTCCTTATAGCGACTGGGCTGTACGTTGGGCTAAAAAAGTAAATGACAAATTTGCTTATAAGCTTACTGCCGAAAATATGACTGCTCAAGATTGGTTAGCTAACCAAACCAATAACTATGCTAGAGGCGCTGGAACACCAAATGGTATGACTATCCCAGGTTGGAGAGAGTCTGATCCTAACTATGATGGTGTTAACTTTTATGGTGATGAAACTTCTCAAAACTTAAGTTCAATTGCTTCTGCAGTAATTGCAGCAACTGGTTTACCAGCTGCAAGTATTACTGCATTTAACTCTTGGTTAGCAACTAACCCTGCAGCTACACTTGCAAACTACAATACTTTCTTAACTGCTGTAGGTGCTGGTGCTTTAGTTACTTCTGGTTATTCACCAATTTTATTTGGTGCATCTCCATCAAGAAACTTATTTGGTAATCAATATGTAAGTAGAACAGGTTATGCCGAAAAAGACGTTGTAGATCCTACTACTTCTAATTTCAAAATGACAGGTAGTTTAAACTATAAATTAACAGACAAAGTAGAAGCTTCTTTTGCTGCTAACTTTGGTACTGGTAATACTGTTTACACAGGTTCTGATCGTTACTCTTTAAAAGACCTTAAAATGTCTCAATTCAAATTTGAATTGAAGAGCAAGAACTGGTACCTACGTTTATATACAACACACGAAAATTCTGGTTCATCATTTAACTCTACCATTGCAGCTCGTACATTTAACGAAGCTTGGAAGCCAAGTTCTACTTGGTATCCTCAATACATGGCTGCTTATGTAACTGCAATCACTACTCCAGGTGTGAACAGTTTTTATGCACACAATGGTGCACGTGCTTTTGCTGACCAAGGTCGTCCTACTGGCTTTATTGGTAACAATCCATTGTTCCAAGCTATTGTAAGAACACCTATTGGTAAAAAAGTACAAGGCATGAATGGTTTAGAAGGTGGTCAGTTCATGGACAAGTCTAGACTTAATGTTGTTGATGCTCAGTACAATTTAACAGATGCATTAGGACTTGCTAAAACAGGTACTGATTTCTTAGTTGGATTTAATACCAAGCAATATCAATTAAATTCTAACGGTACAATTTTTGCTGATACAACAGGCGCTATCAACATCAATGAATTTGGTGCGTATGGTCAGTTATCTCAAAAATTATTCAATGAAATCGTTAAAGTAACCATCTCTGGTCGTTACGATAAAAACACCAACTTTGCTGGTCGTTTTACACCGAGAGCTTCTGCTGTAATTAAATTAAAGCAAGATCATAACTTACGTGTTTCTTATCAAACTGCTTACCGTTTCCCTACCACTCAAAACCAATGGATCAATTTAACAATTGGTGGTGGTACGCGTTTAATGGGTGGTTTACCACAATTACGTGACTACTATAACTTTAGCGGTAACCCTGGCTTTACACTTGCAAGTGTGCAAGCATTTGGTGCAAGTGCTTTAGCAGGTGCTCCAAATCCAGGTTTATTAAAGGCGCAAAACTTTGGTGAATTTAAGCCGGAGTCTAGCACTTCATTTGAAGTTGGTTACAAGGGTTTATTTGCAAAAGTATTATTGGTTGATGCATATGTATACAGCTCTAAATACCAAAACTTTATTAGTGGTGTAACTGTAATCCAATCAAGAGGTTCTTACAACCCAATGAACTTGTTATTTGAATCTTCAAGAATTGGTTATAGCATTTCTACAAACGCTCCTGGTGAGGTTTCTGTAAAAGGATGGGGAGCTTCTGCAGATGTATTGTTACCTAAAAACTTTACATTAGGTGCTAACCTTTACTCTGATGTAATTGGTGATTTACCTTTAGGTTTTGTTTCATATTTCAATACCTCTAAATACCGTGCTAACTTAAGCTTTGCTAACACTGGCTTTGGTAAAAATGGTCGTTATGGTTTCAATGTTGTTTACAGAACAACAAGCAACTTTAACTACGAAGGTACTTTTGGTACTGGCGAAATGCCTGGTTACAAGACAATTGATGCTCAGGCGAGCTACAAATTCCCTGCTATCAAGTCTGTATTCAAAATTGGTGGTACCAATATCTTAAACAAATACTACCGTACAGGATGGGGTAACCCATCAATTGGAGGTCTATACTATGTAAGCTTTGCTTATAACGTATTCTAGACCCCTGGTTTACTATAAAAAATTAAAGCCTCTTACCTACGTAAGGGGCTTTTTTTATCACTAAATATCTCTATTTTTGCAACTCAATTAACAATCGTACAACTATGCGTTCAATAGCTTTTAGAGAGGCGCTCAGAGAGGCCATGTCAGAAGAAATGAGAAGAGATGAGCTTGTTTTTTTAATGGGTGAAGAAGTAGCTCAATACAATGGTGCTTATAAAGTAAGCCAAGGTATGCTTGCCGAGTTTGGAGATAAAAGAGTTATTGATACACCTATTGCAGAGCTTGGCTTTACAGCCATTGCTGTAGGTGCAGCACAAAATGGTTTAAAACCAATTGTTGAATTTATGACTTGGAATTTTGCTGTTTTAGCAATGGACCAAATTTTAAATACCGCCTCTAAAATGCTTGCAATGAGTGGTGGACAAATTGGTTGTCCAATTGTGTTTAGAGGTCCTAACGGAAGCGCAGGACAACTTGGTGCACAACACTCAACTGCATTTGAAAGTTATTATGCAAATATTCCGGGTATTAAAGTAGTGTCTCCATCTAATGGTTACGATGCTAAAGGATTAATGAAGCAGGCCATCCGTTACGAAAAAGATCCGGTGATGTTTATGGAAAGTGAAGTAATGTACGGCGACAAATGTGATATTCCTGATGATGAATATTACATTCCATTAGGCAAAGCTGATGTAAAAAAATCTGGTAGAGACTTAACGATAGTTTCTTATAATAAAATGATGAAAGTAGCATTAGGTGCTGCCGAAGAGTTAGAGAAAGAAGGCATTAGTGCCGAGGTTGTAGACCTTCGTACCATTCGTCCACTTGATTGGATGACCATTTTAGAAAGCGTTAAAAAAACAAACCGTTTATTAATTATTGAAGAGCAGTGGCCATTTGCTTCTGTATCTTCTGAAATTACGTACCGTATTCAAAAAGAAGGGTTTGATTATTTAGATGCCCCAATTCGCAGAATTACAAGTGCCGATGCACCTATGCACTATGCACCTAATTTAACTGCGCTTGCTATTCCTGATGTTTCAAGAACGGTGAAGCTTGCTAAAGAAATGATGCACCAACGTAAATAATTACAATGTGCCCACGCTACGTTAGTATCAGGCATATTTTATTTTTTATTGGCTGTTTTATTTTTAATACTTCCCTGGCTCAAATAAGTATTGATACAACGATGTCCAGCACACTGGATAGTGTTGTAGTAACTGCTTTTCGTAGTGCATATAATGGGCAGTGGCTTCCTGTATCTATAGCTCGCATTTCATCCACAGCACTTACACAAGAAGTGAATGGAACCTTATTACCAGCATTTAATGTAGTACCTGGTGTGCGCATGGAACAGCGCTCCGAAGGAAGTTATAGACTTTCTATAAGAGGAAGTTCTCTGCGTTCTCCATTTGGAATACGTAACGTAAAAATTTATTGGAATGACATTCCATTTACAGACCCAACGGGAAACACCTACTTAAATATTTTACCAACTGCACTGATTAATACGGTCGACATAATCAAAGGTCCTGTTGGTGCATCATATGGACTTGGAACAGGCGGCGCGGTTTTGCTGCAGTCCAATTTTGTTAAGGATACGCTTTTACAAACAAATGCATCTATTCATTTGCGCGCTGGAAGTTTTGGTTATCTCGGACAAGATCTACGCGTTACGCTTCAACAAAAAAACGTTCACCAAACTTTTTTCATTTCCAACGAAAAAATAAATGGATGGAGAGACCAATCTGGTTCTGCTAAAAAAAATATTACCTGGCTAGCCACGCTCACAAAAAATAAACATTCATTAAAGGGCATGGTTTTATTTACAGACCTCATGTACCAAACACCGGGTGGACTAACGCTAACTCAAATGCAGCAAAATCCAAGGTGGGCTAGACAAGCAACGGCAACATTACCCAGCGCTGTAACCCAACAAACAGCCGTTTATAACAAAACATTACTTGGGGCTTTTTACCACAACTATCAACTCGCCAAAAATATAAGTTGGCAAAATTTTATAGTAGGCGCTCAAACCCATTTTAAAAATCCATTTATTACCAATTATGAAATAAGGGATGAAAAAAATGCAAATTATGGGAGTCATATATCCTTTCATGCAAACCCTTCATTTGGAGATTTTAAATTGGTAATGGGAGGCGAGTGGCAAGTACAAAATGCAAAAATCCATAATTACGGAAATAAAAAAGGGCAGCGGGATACATTACAATTTGCCGATTTGATTACCACCCAACAAGGATTTTATTTTGCAAATGCTTCACTTCGTTTTCAAAAAAAATGGCTCATAGAATTAGGCATCAGCCACGCATATATGGTTTATGATTATTCTCGTAATACGATTTTAACTGAAACAGCGCAGTCAAAATCCAACCTTGGCTTAGTAGCGCCTCAAATGGGGGTATCTTATGAGGTAGCAAAAAACAAAAACCTGTACTTTCAGTTATCTAAAGGCTTTTCGCCACCAACACTTGCCGAAATAAGACCTTCAGATGGACTTTTTTACAAAAACCTTTTACCAGAATATGGTTGGAATTTTGAAGTAGGTTTAAAAGGGTTGGCTTTGCAAAACAAATTCAGGTATGAAATAGCGGCCTATCATTTTGCAATTAAAGACGCTATTGTAAGACAAAACAATAATGCTGGGGTAGAATATTTTGTCAATGCTGGATCAACAAGGCAAGCAGGCGCCGAATTGCAATTTAACTACCTAATCCAGTTTAATAAAGCACATCAGTTACAAGTATTATTTGGATATGCATTTCAACCGTATCGTTTTGTTCAATACAGCCAAGCAGGTGCAATTTTTAATGGAAATGAGGTAACTGGAAATGCAAAACATCAACTAGCTTCTTCGGTAACCTATGATTACAAAAAGATGCTTTCTGTTTTTGTAAAATGGCAATCACTTTCTGGGGTGCCACTTACAGATGCCAATGATGTTTATGCGGAGGCCTATCAATTGGTACAGTCTGGAATTTCGGTAAACCACAAGCAGTTTCGGTATTTTTTTAGCATCGATAACCTCTTTAATGGCTCGTATAGTTTGGGTAACGATATCAATGCCGCTGGAAGACGTTATTATAACCCTTCTTCGCCTAGGAGTTACATGTTTGGCATAAGTGCTCAAATGGCAAAATTTCGCCGTTAATCAGGCTAAAATTGCCTTTTCTCGCACCAATCAACCAAATATCACGTTTTATGGAAAGTTTTAACAGTTTAATTGCCAATGTGGGTGCTAAAAGGATATTTTTGTTATAGTTAAAAAATAAAATTGTATGACCGGACTTTTAATATTTATTGTAGGTGTGCTAGGTTGGCATGTGGGTGTGTATGGATTATTTAATAAATCAAAAATTGAAGGATGGAAGGCGTTTGTGCCGTTTTACAATACCTACCAAATGGTAGAAGTTACCGGCATTAAAAAATACTGGTTTTGGTTGCAACTCATTCCAATTGCAGGACAGTTTATTACAATCTGGATTACGATTATTTATGTAATGCACTTTAAAAAAGTGAGTTTACTGGATCATACCTTACTTGTGTTTTTGCCTTTTATTTATCTTCCCTACATTGGTTTTTCTAAAACCACTAAATGGTATGGCGATGAAGCGTTAACGCATTATCATAAATCAGGCGCACGTGAGTGGATCGATGCGGGTGTATTTGCAATTGTGGCTGCAACACTAATTAGAACCTTTGTTTTTGAAGCCTATGTAATTCCATCAGAGAGTATGGAAAAAACATTACTTGTAAACGACTTTTTGTTCGTAAATAAAATGAGTTATGGTGCGCGCATGCCGCAAACACCCATATCATTCCCGTTTGTACACAATACCATGCCTTTTTCTGTAACTGCGCCTTCTTATTCTACTTGTGTTCAAGTTCCTTATAAACGTTTGCCAGCTTTTGCAGATGTAAAAAGAAACGACGTAGTGGTATTTAATTTTCCTACAGGAGATACCATTATTAATTTACCCGACTATGGTAGTAAAAGACCTTATTATGATGAGCTCCGCTATTCGTTTAAGGGCAACCGTGAAATGTTACAATCAGAGTTTCCTATTTTGGTACACCCGATGGATAAAACGGACAACTACATCAAACGTTGTGTAGGGGTAGCAGGAGATATATTGCAAATTAAAAATGGCGTATTGTTTGTGAACAATGAACCTGGCTATATTCCGCCAGCTTCACAAACAGAATATATTGTTGTTACCAACAAAACGCCGTTTGACCCTACATATTTAAAAGAAACTTTTAACATTGATGTTAACGATACCAAAGGACAATTAGACGCTTTGTCCGATAGCTCTTTTAAATTCAATATTACACCTGCAGAGGCGGCCGTTTTAAAAACATTGTCTAGCGTAAAATCGGTTACCCCGTATATCGAAAATTATGCTGGTATTACGTTCCCTAACGACGAAGTCAATTATCCATGGACGATCGATAATTTTGGTCCTATTGAAATTCCTAAAAAAGGCAAGCCTATTCAATTAACGGCTACAAATATTGCGATCTATCAAAGGTTAATTGAAACCTATGAGCACAATACTTTTGCCATCAACAATGGACAGTTTATCATCAACGGTAAGCCTGCAAACACCTATACGCCACAGTATAATTATTATTGGATGATGGGGGATAACCGCCACCGCAGCCAAGATAGCAGATTCTGGGGTTTTGTGCCAGAAACACATATTGTTGGAAAGGCTTCACTCATTTGGTTAAGTTGGGAAAACGGTCCAAGGTGGAAACGTTTGTTTAATTTCATTCAATAAAAAATTGCCTTCATGCAAAAACAAACCGTTCAATTTTCGTACCAAGTTTTTGCATCTATCGATGCACTTTCCAAGCAAGATCAACAATTATTTGCGCAGGCAAGGGAGGCATTGTTACTAGCACATGCGCCATATTCTAAATTTAATGTAGGCGCAGCAGCAGTTTTACAAAATGGTGAAATCATCAAAGGTAGTAATCAAGAAAATGCCAGTTATCCCATTGGTATTTGTGCAGAGCGCGTATTGCTAAGTACGGCTTCTACTTTACAATCAAAAGTGCCCATCATTACCATGGCTATTACCTATCACAATGAAAGAGGCGGCAATAATATTCCGATTGCACCCTGTGGTATGTGTAGACAAGCAATCGCCGAATATGAATCCATCGTAAACCAGTCTATCAGACTTATTTTAGGTGGAGAAACTGGTGAATTGTATGTGATAGAAAAAGCGGCAGATTTGCTCCCGTTTGGATTTTCAGGTGTTCACTTGCAATAAAGAAGCCTTTGGTTAAAACAAGGTTTGTACACCATGCTTAAGTCTAAATTCATGTTGTAACAACCATTTCTTTTTAGGCATGCCGCCAGCATAACCCACCAATGACCGGTCAGCACCAATCACCCTGTGGCAGGGTACTAAAATCATTAATTTATTTTTTCCGTTGGCAGCAGCAGCAGCTCTAATCACTTTTGGGTCTCCTAATTTTTTTGCAAGATCGCCATAGCTATAGGTATTGCCATAATTTATTTCGGCAAGTTTTGCCCACACTTTTTCTTGAAACTCGGTTCCTTGTTGATGGTATGGGATATCAAAAACCTGTCTGGTCCCAGAAAAATATTCGATAAGTTGTTCTATACAGCGGTGAATGATGGGGGTGGGTTCTGCTACGTTTAAAGCGGGTTCATTTTCTTTTTCTGCAAAGCTAATTTCGGTGATGTATACATCGGTGCCAGCAATTTTTAAAACTCCAATAGGGCTATCGTAATAGGCAAATGTAGTAACCTCTATTTCTGTTTCTGGCAGCATACAACTAACTTTTTGCTTGCAGTAATTCAATTAATTCTGAAATGGCTGCTTGTTTGTGTGCTTTTGAATTTCTAGCATAGCATTTATTCAATTCCTCCAAGAGTATAGAAAGTGTGCTAGTAGGGGGTTGTGCTTTAAAATGAAATGGCTTGGGATTTACGTTGATGCGTTCAAAATAACTATCAATGTCGGCGTGCGAAAATGCATTACCGTTGGTTGCGTCTATATAAAAATGTATTTTGTCCTGTGGGTTACCAATATAATGTGCTTCTTCATAGTCCGAATGGTAAAAAGCAAGGATACACTGTTTAGGAATATTAATAAGCTTTGCGTGTATGTCTAATTGCTCGCATAAGGTTTGGTAAATAATACCATTACTCATGGCGTTACCCACTTTTGTTTCAAGTACTTTATGTACAAAAAAATCGTCGGGGTTTTTGTAATCAACTTCGTTTCCAGTGAGCTTATAATATTTGTATAAAATACTAGTTAATACATTGGCCTGTTCTAGGGGTGTTAAAAAACTATTGAGTTCAAGCCAAATATTGCGCCTCATTTTTTCTAAATCCTGAAGTGCTATAGTTGCATTAAAATCGGGATGTTCTAGTTTGCCAATAAGCAGTGCACCCGATAATAAATCATGGGGTGCTGTGTTTTTCCAGTCTGAAAAATCTTGTAGTAAATCTGTAAAATGAAGCCTTTGAATAATGCCTTCAATTCTTTGTTGCACGTCTTCCGATAAAGTCGTTTCCCATAAGTGCTCTAGGTTGGGGATGATACCTTTACCATAGGCAACAATTTTTTCAGAAATACTAGAATATATTTCTTCGTCTGGATCATCAATAAGGGTAAAAAGGGCATTAATCTCTTTTGTTTGCTCCATGTTGCTGCTAAATCTTACCCAAACTAAATTAAAATTAGACAAACCATCACTATTTAGTTATTCAGTGCTGTGGGAAACAACGTTTTATCTTGACATACTAATTTGATTTGTTTAACGTTCCTGTTGCTTTTCGATTTGTTTCTATGTTAAATCGGGCCTATTTATGCACAACATTGCGGTAGGAAACCAATTAAGTGTTAACTTGTGTGATAACGTTAAAAAGAAATTATGTCATCTGTTTATACATCGCCTAAATTTCCTGCTACCAAAGATTCATTGCACGCCGAATTAAAAAAGCGTGTGCAGGCTTATTTTGATGAAAAGGGTATTGATGCCACTGGAACACCGGGGCTTTTTACAAAAGCTATTTTAATGATCTTGGCACTGATTGCGGTATATATTCATGTGGTATTTTTTACGCCTATTTGGTGGGTAGCACTTGCAGAGTGTATTGTAATGGGAGGTCTTGTAGCTGCAATTGGATTCAATGTCATGCATGATGGAAGTCATGGTAGTTTTAGTACCAACAAATGGCTCAATAAAATTGCTGCTTCTTCTATTAGTTTATTAGGTGCCAACCGTTTTATGTGGAAAATGAAGCACGTGATGATTCACCACACATTTACCAATGTAGATGGGGTAGATGACGATATTGAAGTGGGTATATTAATGCGTATGGCACCAACACAAAAAAAGTACGGCCTGCATAAATTTCAACATATTTATTTTTGGGCTTTGTATATGCTGCTTTATATTTTTTGGATATTTTTTGCAGACTACAAAAAGTATTTTTCTCAGAAAATCGGATCTGTGCCACTTAAAAAAATGGAATTAAAAGACCATATCGAATTTTGGGTGGTAAAATTATACCATGCTGCAGTATTTGTGGTTTTACCTATTGCCCTATTGGGTTGGGTAAAGTGGCTGGTAGGTTTTTTAGTAATGACTACGTTTGCAGGCTTTGTATTAAGCATTGTATTTCAACTAGCCCATACGGTAGAACACACAGACTTTCCTGTTGTTGATGATACCAATAAATTGCCAGACGAATTTGCTGCGCACCAAATTAAAACAACAGCAAACTTTGCTACAAAAAACAAATTAATTAGCTGGTTAGTAGGAGGGCTTAATTTCCAAATCGAACACCACTTATTTCCTAAAATATCACACGTGCATTATCCTGCCATTAGTGAGATTGTAAAAAATGTATGTGCAGAGTTTCATTTGCAATACATTGAGTATCCTACTATGAGTAGAGCCGTATTAGCCCACGTACATTTTTTACGTGATATGGGTAGAGCGTAAGCTTTATTTTTTAGGGCTCGGTTTTTTTACAGCAGCTTTTTTGGGAGCAGCCGCTTTTGTAGCCTTTTTGGTGGCGGCTTTTGTAGCAGACTTTGCAGCTGATTTTTTAGCTGGAGCTTTGGCTTTTTTGCTAAAGGCGCCTGGAACTTGAAGCTCAATCATGGCTTTAACAGCCTCTATATCTACGGTCGCTAAATCGGCAGCTTCATATTTGGTGCCATCTGCTTTACGACCCAGCTTAAGCATCTTTTTGTTGAATTTGATAAATGGACCCCATCTACCATTTTCGATACTAATTTTTTCGGTAGGCCAGTTTTGAATATATCTGTTGGCTTCTTTTTCTAATTTCTTTTCGATGAGCTCATTAATGTCTGAGTCACTAAGGTTGTCAAAATCGTAGGCTCTAGGAATATTGATAAAGATGCCGTCCCATTTAATAAACGGTCCAAAACGGCCCTTTCCTTTCGTTACAGGGAGTTCTTTGTAGTGGGCTATAGGCGCTTCGGCTAATTCCTTTTCGCCAAGTAGTACAATGGCTCTATCTAAATCCATGGTATGCAGGTCTTCGCCTTTAGGAATGGATATAAATTGTTCGCCTAGTTTAATATAAGGACCAAATCTACCCACGTTAACAGCAAGCTCCATTTCATTGTAATTACCCAGTACGCGTGGCAATGAAAATAGTTCCATGGCTTCTTGCATGGTTATGGTTTCGATGCTTTGGTCTGCTTTTAATTTAGCAAATCTTGGTTTTTCCTCTTCGTCTTGATGTCCAATTTGAACCATTGGGCCGTAGCGTCCCATTCTGGCAATTACTTTTTTACCTGTGGCTTCATCAAATCCTAATTCTCTTTCGCCAACGGCTCTATTTGCGTTTTCGAGGGTGTGTTCAATGTTTTCATGGAATGGCGTGTAAAAAGATTCGATCATGCTTTTCCACTTGGTTTTACCTGCAGCAATTTCATCAAACTCCTGTTCAATTTTTGCTGTAAAACCATAATCCATTACTTTTTCGAAATGTTGCTTTAAAAAGTCTGTTACCACCATTCCTAAGTCTGTAGGGAACAGTTTAGACTTTTCGGCACCGGTGTTTTCAGAAATAATTTCCTTTTCGATGCTGTTATTTTTACGCAAAATAAGCAGGTTAGAAAGGCGTTTAACACCTTCTTTATCTCTCTTTTCTACATAATTACGTTTGATAATGGTAGAGATGGTAGGGGCGTAGGTAGAAGGTCTACCAATACCCAATTCTTCCATCTTTTTTACCAGCGATGCCTCGGTGTATCTAGCACCTGGACGTGAAAATTTTTCGGTGGCCGTCATCTCTGCAAAATCAATCACTTGACCTGCTGCTAGTGGTGGTAAAATGCCTTCGGTATCATCATCGTCTTCGTCGTCTTTACCTTCTAAATATACTTTTAAGAAACCGTCAAATTTAAGTACTTCACCTGATGCAGTTAACTGTTCTTTGTTGGTAGAAATATTAATTTTCGCAACTGTTTTTTCAAAAGCGGCATCGCTCATTTGCGAAGCGATGGTTCTTCTCCAAATCAGTTCATAGAGGCGTCTTGTTTCTTCATCCGCTACCGTTTTATTATTCATATAGGTAGGTCTGATGGCTTCGTGCGCTTCTTGTGCGTTTTCGTTTTTGTTCTTGTATTTTCTGGGCTGATAATAATTAGCGCCATAGCTACTTTCAACTTCTTTATGAATATCCGCCATAGCCGTATCACTTAAATTGATACTGTCTGTACGCATGTAAGTGATCTTACCACTTTCATATAATTTTTGCGCAAGCAACATGGTTTTACTTACACCGTATCCTAATTTTCGAGACGCTTCTTGTTGTAAGGTAGAAGTGGTAAAAGGTGCTGCTGGCGTACGTTTGGTAGGTTTTACCGTAACATCATCTACCGTATAGCTTGCGCTTTTGCAACTGGTTAAAAAATCATTTGCAGTTTCTTGCGTATTTACTTTTGAAGGACCTTCTGCTTTAAATGAAACGGTTTTTTTGTTGACATCTAGTGCCGTAAATAAGGCTTCAATTTTATAACTACTTTCAGGAATAAAATGGTTGATCTCTCTTTCTCTTTCTACAATTAAACGAACAGCAACACTTTGTACACGGCCTGCACTTAAACTTTTTTGCATGCCAATTTTACGCCATAAAACAGGGCTTAATTCAAAACCTACCAAACGGTCAAGAACCCTTCTTGCTTGTTGCGCGTCTACTAAATCCATATTAATAAAACGTGGATTTTGTACTGCTTTTTTTATAGCGGGTGCTGTGATTTCATGGAATACAATTCTTTTGGTAGTAGCTGGGTTTAAACCAAGCACTTCGGCTAAGTGCCAACTAATACTTTCTCCTTCACGGTCCTCATCCGATGCAAGCCAAACTTCACCAGATTTTTTTGCAATTTGTCTTAGTTCTTTGACCACTCTTTCTTTCTCGTCAGGGACAATATAGTGGGGTTGAAATTGCTTCTGAATATCTATACCCTTGTCACCTTTATCAAGGTCACGAATATGGCCATAACAGCTTTTTACCTCAAAATCAGACCCTAAGATCTTTTCTATGGTTTTGGCCTTTGCCGGGGACTCAACAATCAATAAATTCTTTGCCATGTAGC
>JACCDN010617950.1_pt1 | contig 48173 bp, 44 predicted proteins | sample 7441691 | NCBI WGS metagenome assembly JACCDN01 (sample SAMN15323439, study PRJNA562643) | freshwater metagenome | isolation source: river surface water | place: USA:Blue River Watershed | collected 2017-08-16 | reverse complement strand
AAGAGGATTTTCAAGTCTACAATAGGGTATTTGCCAGATGAGCCTTTAAATGAGATTTCAAGTAAAAAGCTACAATACGCTAAAACCTATGTAAACTATTTGAAGGTTTTAAATCTTGTTAAATTCATAGGAGTAAGTGGATCAGTTGCGGCAGGAGTTGCAAAAGAGGAAGATGATATAGATTTCTTCATTGTTGTTAAGAATAATACTCTTTGGATATATCGAGGATTGATGTTGGTAAAAAATCTTTTCAATTTAAAAATGAGGAAAGCAACATCAACTGAAAGCAAGGATTTAATATGTCCAAACTTGATTGTTGAGGAAAGAGGTTTAAAGTTTAGTAATGATATTTTCAATCTGCATGAACTGTACTTTCTAAAACCAGTATATAACGAAATATATTATGAAAAGGTTTTAAACTCTAACCAATGGTTAAGAGAGTGGGGTGGTGTAATTGGAAGACCTGAACCAGAGATGAAAAGAATGAATATTATTTCTGAGGCTATAAACCTATATTTCTTTATTCCTCAACTTCTCTATATGATGATAAAACACCATACTCCTGAAATTAAGAGAATATTTAAGAACTATATCAAAGGAAAGATAGAGTTCTATCCTAATGATTTTAAAGAGAAGGTAATTTCAAACTTAAAGAGTTTTTAATTAATACTTTTAGTAATTAAAATTTTAACAAAAATATAATGCCTACCGTGCTATTTAATTATGATCAAGAAGAATTGGCATTGTTACAAGGTTATATAACTCGTTTAGGAATGCTTAATGAAGGTGATCTTGGATTTGATACGCAGATAATTGATTTAAGGATAGAAATGTATAAAAAATTGATTTTGCCATATTTCGACACATTTTTCGGATCATTTATTGAAGAAATTTCACGAAATGGTTTTAAAAGCCGAGAGACCGTTGCTCTATTAAAGGAACGTATCCCAGTTTTTGAAGAGTCTTCTGTGTATAGTGAAGCACTAGCCGCAATACTTTTTGTAGAAGACGAGATATTGGATGAAGGATATTTTATTCAAGTAGCTGAGAGGTTTGCTAGTGAAGGTTTAAATATTCCTGGTTATCTTGCTATTTACAGTACAAGAAATGATTTAAGTAAGGTTTAAATCAATAATCTGAGCTCTATTCTTAAACTCTTCTGGTATATGATTAATATCAATAACCGTTAATATTGTTTGTTGTTTATTTAACGTCTTGTTTGAGAGTGCTTTATAGGTATTACCATTATCAAGTTCTGAAGAAATATCATCAAGAAGGAGTAGGGGGCGATACCCTTTAGATTCCGATATTAGTTCCAATGATTGAAATATTAGTCTTCCAATTGCAACTCTTTTTTCACCTCTACTACCAAATCTTTTAACGTCTTTTCCTTGGTATATATTCCAGTCATCTCTATGTGGTCCAATATTGGTAATCCCTGTTGCAACATCTCTTCTTAATGAATTAACTAACTGCTCGTAGAGAATTCTTTGTATGTTTTCAGTATCAGATAGCTCTTCAAATAGGTTGAGGTTAATTTCAGGTTTATACTCTAACTTTATATCTTCACTATTTAATTTCTCAATTATCTCAGATCTTTTAGATATTATTTGTGAACCGAAAAGTGATATTTGTTTAGTCCAGTACAATAGTTGGGAGTCATTGGTATCAATAAGTCCAGATTCATAAAATCCTTTACTTAACTTCTTTAAGTATGCATTTCTCTGTTTTAATGTCTTGTTATATTTTGAAAGTGTATCAGCATATTCAATATCGGTTTGTACTAGGATTTGGTCTATGAACTCTCTCCGTTTGCTTCCGGATATCATTAACAGGTCAATTCGCTCAGGACTAAATATTACAGAACATACTTTCTCAAAAAACTTCTTTGGTATTGTATTCCTATTATCTATTTTAAGAAGTCTTTTTTGATTATCTCTGAAATATGTATAACTAATATTCTCTCTATCTTTTACTTCAATTCTAAAGTATCTATCATTATCTTGTTCCGTATTAAATTCATCTTCAAATTCACCCCAAGGAGTTTGTCCATTTGTAACTAAGTATATTGATTCAAGAATTGTACTTTTTCCTTTTGTATTATCTCCAGCAATAATGACAAAATCATTATTGAAATCCAAAGAAAGAGTTTTAAATTGTCTGAAGTTTGTAAGTTTTAAGGAAGTGATCATGTCTTAAGTATAGCAAGAATTTGATAGTTACTGGCTATTGTATATTTCCTTGACCCTTTTTTGTGATAAATAAAAGTATAAAAGAGAATAGACTATGGTATTAACGAAGAGAGGCAAAATGATTATTGTTGCTTCGCTATTACCTAAACCTTCAGTTATGATGTCGTTAACTATTCTATAAAGAAAAATTCCAAAAGGGATTATTAAAAACTTGGATAGTTGTAGAGCTAATTTTATTTTTAAGTATGATAGATAATAGATTCCGCAAAGAAGAAGTGAAGAAACTAAAAATATTCCAAATGTAATCATAAGGGTTAGAATTACATCTTTTAAAACAAAATCTGGGAGTAAAACTATAGAAATTATTAAAAAAGGTAAGCTAAGTAAAATAGCATGCAATAAGTGTTTCTTCATTACAAAAAACTATTAAATGATTATCTTAGTATAGTTTATGTTTTAAGAATTGCAAGGAATGCTTCTTGTGGGATATTCACTCTACCAATTTGTTTTAATCTCTTTTTACCTTTTTTCTGCTTTTCCCAAAGCTTCATTCTTCGAGTAATGTCACCACCATAGAGTTTTGCTGTTACATCTTTTTTCATAGCGCTAATATCTTCTCTTGCAATAATCTTTCCACCAATTGCTGCTTGAAGAACTATCTGGAACATCTGTCTATCTATTACTTCTTTCATAATCTCTAGAAGTTTAGTTGCTCTGTTTCGGGCTCCTGTTCTTGTTTCTAAGAAGCTTAATGCTGGAATCTCTTCATGGTTAACAAGTACAGCAACTTTAACCAAATCAACAGGGAAGAAATCTATGAACTCATATTCCATTGATGCATATCCACTTGAAATGTTCTTTAATGTATCAAAGAAGTCAGATATTAGTGAGGCAAGTGGCATATCGTAAACTAGAGTAACATAGACATCTCCCATAATTTTTTCGTGGTGAGTGTTAAGATACTTTGTATTTACATATTCTCCTCGTTTTGCCTGCATTAAATTCATTATAGCTCCCATAAATCTCTCAGGTGAAAGTATTTCTGTTCTAACCCATGGTTCGTTAATTTCTAAGATATGTGAAGGGTCTGGCATTTCACTTGGAGTTTGTATTGTTACCATTTCTCCGTCTGTTTTCTTAATCCGATACTCCACAGTTGGTGCGGTAATTACCAACTCAACACCGTACTCTCTTTCAAGTCTTTCCTGAATTATTTCCATGTGTAGCAGTCCTAAGAATCCACATCTAAATCCTGATCCAAGTAGTGATGATCGCTGGTCTGAGAATGTAAGGGCAGCATCATTTAAGGCTAATTTGTTTAATCCAACTTTTAGTAGCTCATATCCTTCAGTGTCAGATGGGAAGAATGTTGCAAATACATTTGGTTGTGGAGCCTGATATCCATCAAGTGGGGGAGTATCAAGAGTTGTTGAGATAGTATCTCCAACTGTAAAATATCTAATATCTTTAAGGCCTGTTGCTAAATATCCAACTTGTCCCGTCTTAATCTCTCTTGTTTCTTCAAGGTCTGGGGAGAATATTCCAACTTCAGTAGGGTAGAAGACTTCTTTCTTTTGTAATATATAGAGAGGCTTGTCCTTTTTATGTGAATATTCATACTGTCCATCAAACACTCTTAACGCCACTACAACTCCTCTGTGTTCATCATAGAATGAATCAAAGATTAGTGCCTTTAATGGTGCGTTAACATCTCCTTGGGGTGGTGCAGAGCGTTCAATGACAGCATCTAGTAGCTTCTCTACATTAAGTCCTGTTTTTCCAGATACTTCAATAATCTCATCTTCAGAGAAGTTTAGTAGTTGGGCAAGCTCTTCTCTTCGAGATGGTAGGTCAACACCTGCAACATCCACTTTGTTAAGTACTGGTATTAATTTCAATCCCAAATCTAATGCTTTCTTTGTGACAGATATCGTTTGAGCTTGTACTCCTTGAGTTGCGTCAACTAATAATATTGCGCTATCACATGCCGCTAGTGATCGAGAAACTTCATATGAAAAATCTACATGTCCTGGGGTATCAATTAAGTTGAGTTCGTAACCTTTCCAATACATTCTTACAGCTTGTAGTTTAATTGTTATTCCTTTTTCTTGTTCTAAATCTAATCTATCCAACACTCTTTCAGTTCTTTTGTCTCTGTGCAGATCCGTATGTGTAGATTCAAGCATTCTGTCTGCCAATGTTGATTTACCATGATCTATATGGGCGATAATGGAGAAATTTCGAATTTTACTCAAGTCTGAATTAGTCATGGGCTAATTATATGGTATTTAAGTTGTTTTGTAACCTTTATGTTTAGATTGTTATAGGGTATAATATAGGCATGACATTTAGAGGACAAGATATTGCTAAAATTTACGAATATACTACGGACAAAGAGAAAGCAGTCAGTGACTTCTTTGATAAGGCCAAAAGATTAGCAGATTCAGATATTAATAATGCAAAAGAACTGTTATCAGAAGGTTATCCTTACTTTGCAACAATTAATTGGAGAAGATATAAAAGTAACGAATTTGAAGATATTACATATTTAACTCAACTAATTGCTGCTGGTTTAGTAGATGGCTTGAGAAGTAATATAAATCTTAGTTCATTTGCAGATGGTTTCAACGAAAACCATTTACTTGATAGAGTAGAAGTTCTGGTTAAGCACATCATGAGATTTGAAGGAGATTTAAGATCTCAAGTCGGCGATATTTTAGGAGAAATAACGGCTGAGGATGATTTAGCAATCCTTGCTCAAGCAATAGAAGGATTAACAATATTAAGTAATAACTAATGCAAATGAGCGAGTTTCTACACGAAAGTGAAATTGATAAGCAACTATTAATTCAAGATATTGAGTTTCTTCGTCAATCATATACAGATGACCCAAAGGGATATGTTGGGATTGTAGGACAAAAGTTTCCGGTATTTTGTGAGATGCCAATATCTCGAAGTACCACTACAGGTGGGTTAATAACTAAATCAGTAAGGAAAGGGATACTAAATTACTTAAGATTTAGTAAGAGATTGCACGATACCGCTATGAAAGTGATATATGAAGACAACTTGGAGCGACATTTGGATGCCGTTAATTCTGCAATGCTTGGAATGATTAGAGACGGCGAGGAAATTAACATAACGTTGAGAACTCAGGTTGGGACATCGAATATTCTTGAATTATGTTATGCATGTATTGAAGGTATGAAAATTGCTGAACTATGACAGAACGAGATTTATTTAAAATAGAATATACTTTAGAAAAAGACATACAAGTCTTTGATTTCATTACTTTAATAAAGTACGGTATTTTAGAAAATAAAGCTGGGAACTATACAAAAGCAAGAGATGTAGTTTTTCGAAGTTTTCCAAATGTTGCTAATAGAATGGCCGATGATGCCCATACAGTTAGACCTATCGGATACCATACACTTTTTCTTAGCCAATTAGCTCTATCACTTAAAGCAGGTTTTCTAGTTAAATATCCAATGAGAGAAGATATTGCAAATGATGTATTAGAATTTGTTCTTGCAATAGCAATAAATAGAAGTAATGATGAATTACTCGATGAAGTGGGGAGTGATAGAGAATCAAGCGTAATTTATCTATCTGAAGCGTTAGACGGTTTAAATCAAATGCAATTTGAAGTTGCGGAATAAAAGTCCTTTAATATTTCCAACCCAATTAAGTCGTCTAGTTTTTCGATGCTAAATACCTCAGTTACCAATCGATTGGAGACATCATTAAGCATTCTAATTACAACATAACGACCATAAGTTGATTGAAGTGGAGAGATTAAAGCTACTATCTGAGGTCTGTCTAGATCTGGAGAGAGTACAATGCCAGCAACTGAACTATTTTCTATTACCTCACTGATATATTCAGATGAAAGAGAGGTGCTTCTAGATCTTCTTATTGCATCAACAAGGAGTGTTGTAATTAAAGTTTTCGAATCCAAATTGTGGGTATCATCAATACCAGGAAGAATTAAAATACTTTCATCTTGTGGAAAAAGCCTTAAAGTTTTCTCAGTTATATTTACGAGTGGTTCCAGTATTGTATTAAATGCAATACCAATCTGCGTTTCTTGACCTGCAACTTCAAATGCTAATCCAACTAATCCACTTATTTGTGCTTCAGATTCTTTAGGTAATACTCCTGCTCTTCCTGTCATATTTAAACCGAATTAGGAATTTAGATACTTTTGAGTCACTTCTTCTTCGAGATCATAAAAACTTCCTCGGTAATATACTCCGAACTTTACCATCTCTTCGTTTTTTGAATCCAATAAATTATCAAGTTCTTCAATATCAAATACTGGCATATTGTTTTCATCCTTGGAAATTTTGAAAGTTAAGAGTTTTCCATTTGTTAGTTCTTGGTCTCTTGATATTACTCCCCATACGCACTCTTTCCCTTCATCCGTACTAAAGCCAAAACCTGCAAGTTTATATTTGTTTGCACCAAGTAATGTTAATAAGTTTTCTGGGACAATCTGATTAGTCTCTTGGCTTTTTTTTATATTTAAAAGTAGGGCAGTAGATAAAACTCTTTTGTATGATTTCCATCCTTCTTTTGCTATTTTTGGAACACACATACACTGTGAATCTCCAACGAAAGCTATTCTTAAATATTCTTCTTGTGATCCAAAAATGTTTATAATATCTGAAGATAGGTCTCTTAAAAACCGTGGAAACCCGTATTCAATTTCCCTATGGAACTCAACGGCTTCTTTTACTTGCTCACCTGTTCCAACTGTGTAATTTGTAATAAATCTTGTTCTAGTCATTACTTATCTGCTTATTTGATTAGGACGGATTATATTACTAAATATACATTCTTACAAACACACTTACTCTTAGATAAATTGGAGAATATTATTTATTTATGAAAAAGATACAGCTTGTAGTATAATTTGAAGTAATTATTTAAGTGTGAAAACTACTATGAACGCCTCTACTGCGCATTTAAGATTTGATTTGTATAAAGGTGAAAAGATTGCGGAGATGGAGTCAATGTGTGCAAATGTTAAGGAATTTGTTTTTGATTGTCAGGTAGCTATTGCGGCTACTAAGACGGTTGGGGATTTCGCAAAAAGGTTATCACTAAATTATCCATTATTTAAATCAGCAAATGTGGAAGGTGTAGAGCACATCGAAGAGGTATTAAAAGAGATGATAATCCAAGGTTTTATGATTAGTAACTCTACTGTACAACTAGCCGAATCTAGTGAAGCTGAGTATGCTGCAATTTTAGCATTATCTGAATTATGGCTATTGATAGGAGCTGTAACAGAACCACCTATCAAATTGGAAGATATCGCTGACGGATATATCATGTTTGAAATATGTAACGCAGCAGTAAATGGGATGAAAACAGAGCCAGCTTAGAAGTAAACTACTTCTGAACTATTGTTATTGAAACATTCTCATTAAATAATAATGGAGTTGTTGTTTCAAACTTCAAATATACAATATTCTTTGATTGCTCTGGAAGTTTTACTGAAATGTCCTGCGGATTACCTGATGCGTCTTGTAATAGATATTCTTGATTGTTAATTATTAGATAAATAGGGGAGCCTGTAGGATTTTCTGTTCCACCTTGAATATTTACAACTGCGTCATTCCCAAAAGTGTTTGAAATTTGTAATATTGGTTTTGAATATGTCCCAACATTATGTTTAATCATTACAGAGTTATATTGGACTCTTTTCTCGTTTGGGAAATCAATTCTTTCTTCTTTAATGAAATCATGAATACCACCTACAAGTACAGTTGAAACTTCTTCTTTACTCTCAGCCCCTAATACATTAGTTGCACTTCTTGATCTTGGAGAAAGGTTTAGTACTGCTAAACTTGGTAGTACAAATACTGCAATTAAAAGGAAAAGTGCTAAAGGATCTAAGAACTTTCCAAACTTCATATTAAATCTTTTAATTTCTCTTTTGTCTATCATAAATATCTCTTATCTTCTTCTGGATATATCTTATCAGTTTCTAATTCAAATGTCCTTAACAATCCCCAAGAACATAGGAGTGATAGTACTCCTGCTAGTATTCCTATCCATCCGTAAGTTTGTAAATTAATACTTGCTGAAATTACAATTCCTGAAATTATCCAAAGAAATATTGTCCACGAAAGTACTTTAACTAAGCTGTTATCACTACCTGTTACCCATTTTAAAATGTTTAATCTTGTTAGTTTTACAACAACTCGTGGATTTGTTTGTGCATTCTTAAGAAGTGTTATTTGTACAATCATAACGAGGGTAGGGATAGCAATCAAAAGAAGTGTGATTAGGTTTGAATATGAGTTTACAAAGAGAGTAGCACTAGCGTCAGATAGGTATAATTGAATAGAAAAGAGGTTTGTTTTTTCGTTAGTTACAAAAAAATCATAACCTAAATATGAAATCAGTAAAAAGACTGAAATAAACTTACCAGAGACTAAAAGAGACGCTGGCAGTATCGCGCTTTTAAGAGCCTTGTTGAGCAGTTTTGACATTATTGGCAGTAGTCTTGTTTAACTTTTTAGTTAATCTTGAAATAGTTCTTGATGAAGTCTTCTTTTTGAATACGTTCTTCTGAGCTGCTTTTCCAAGTACTTTAGTTGCTTGCTGTAATGCTGCTACTGCTTTTTCGGTATTGTTTTGTGCAAGAAGTGTATTAAAATTCTTAACTGCTTTCTTTACTCTAGTTTTTAGTCTGTCGTTGAATGCTGTTCTTCTTTCTGTTCTTCTTAAATCTTTTTTGGATGATGCTAGATTTGGCATATTATTATTGATATATAATGGTTATTACTCAAGGCGATTATATAGATTATTTCTAAGTTTGTAAACATATATCTATGTGTTAAACTGAAAATAATGAAAAAGAATATCACAATATTACTATTATTCTCTCTTATTATCATTTCGATGATTTCAGTTAGTTTAGTAGTTAAAAAGAAATATCTAGATAAGAAGGAGAGTAGTGAGGTAGTACTAACTGAAAGTGTTAAAGGTACTACGAATTTGTCTAATGTTCCTATTATAAAGAATATAGCTCCAACAAACGCTTTTATAGGCCAAGAGTATAGGTTTGATCCTGCAATTATGGATGCTGATACATACTTTTCGAACTTAACTCTTCAAGTCGTTCAAGGACCAACTTGGCTTAAAGTTGATGGTTTATCAGTAGTTGGAATTCCTCCTTTTTACGCTGAGGAAACAAATAAGATTGTACTCAAAATTTCAGACGGTGATAATTTCACCCTTTTTACTTTCTACATTTTAGTCCAAAAACCTAATGAAAGCCTCTAAATCAATTGCATTTCTAACGGTATCACTGCTTTTTGTCGTTATTGCTGTTGCAATATATCAGTTTGTAATATTACCATCGTCTCAAGTTAAAGATATTTCAGGGTGCGTTCCTATGAAGTTTAAAAAAGAAGAAAGAGACTCAAACTTCTATCTTTTATGGACTACAAAAGATGAGTGTACTGGATATGTTAGGTATGGTTCCTCACAAAACTCATATCCATATTTAGCTCTTGATGAGCAAGGGGTTGTTAAAATGAAGAATCATTCTGTAAAACTTAATGGAATAGTTAAGGGCGATAAATACTACTTTGTAATAATATCTGATGAAAAGAGTTACGGTCAGCAAGATTCATCTATATACTTGGAGTTCTAATTCTTCTTCTTTTTCTCTAATTCTTTTACTACCTTTTCCTCAAAATATTGTTTTGGATTTGAAGCTTTAAGGTTTAATGTTCTAACTAACATTCCAAGAGGTGAGTATACAATCTTTTCAGCTATAGCTATTCCACTCTGTGAGAAGTAGAAGAATGTTCCCATAAATATAATCATTACAGCGAGTATTATCTTGGAAACAGTGCTATCAAATATTCCTGTCTCAGGGGCAGTACATGATTGTGAGACAACTACTGACGCACTTGTTCTAACACTTGATGCTGTTATTGGATTATTTGCAGGTACAACTACAACTTCATTTAGATTACTTCCACTTAATGCATCAGTTCCAACTTTTGCTGTGAACTTAATTGTTAATACTCCTCCAGCGTTTACTGTCCAACCACCAGTTTTCTCAAATGTAATTTGTTGTGTACTTCCAACAAGTTGTGTTTCAACTAACCCTGTATCAGATTGTGATGACCCATTTACTATTGTTGAGCTTGCAACATAGTCAAATCCAAGAGGAAGTTTATCTTCAATTCTAACGACTTTCTCACTATCACTATCATTATTTGTTATTGTAATTGTATATCTTACTGTGTTTGAAGGAGTTACTCTTTCTACACATGAAAGTGAAGCAGCTTTAGTCACTTTAAAGTTTGATGTTGTTGTATTCTCAGTTGGTTCAGTTGGCTCTTCAACTGGGTCTACTGGACCTGGATTATCTGTACCATCAGTTGGTGTCTTTGGGCCTTCATCTACTATCTCTGGTATTTCAAAGTCACCTTTACAGTTGTCAGAAGTTACTAATGTTCCATTTACATATACTTCAGCCGAAATCTTAATGGTATCTGCTTCTTTATCTAGAACTGAGAATGACTTGTTATCGACAAAGTTTGATGTTGCATAAAGGAATGACTTTGAGAGTACTAATTTTCCATCTGTTAGCTTATTTGCGATATTTTTTGTTGTTAATGTTTGGTTGCTTGAGCCAAGAGAGAACTTAACAGAGAGTGTGTTTGGAGTTGCAATTGATGCAGTTGTAATGGTTATCTCATTTACCTTTGGAGTAGTTCCTTCGTTTAGTATCTCTGCTTTAAGTTCGGTACATGTTGGAGTTTGAGGTTTTGTAACTGCATATACTCTGTTACATGCATCAGAGGTAAGTTGTGCGCCACCTGTACTTTCACCAATCGCTTGAATAGATACTGCATCAACCGTAGAAGTATCTTTTATTTTTGTTGAAATTACATACTGTTTGTCGCTACCTGTTCCTGATGTAACGGCTTGTTCGACTGGTACTCGAATCTTTTCTCCATTTATTACAAAATCAAATGATTTGTAGAAATCAGTACTTGTTGATTCAGAATTGTATGGTGTTGAGAACTTAGCTTTAACAGTTAGTTCTTGGCCTTGAGGTACACTGTTTGCAAATCGTTTCTCACTATCATTTTCCAATGAAAGGTCAATACATCCCGGGTTAGTTGGGAAATCGCTAATTCTACAAGCAAGAACTGTAGGTTGCTCCTGACCGGAAGTTGTAGCAACTGAAGAAGCTGCTCTTAAATCACAAAGAGCAGAGCAAGTATTATTGCTTTGTTCCGTTCCCGTTTGAAATTCAAATGCGTCTTTAGTTGTCGCATCTGAACAGCTCGTTATTTTGTCGTTTGTTGCAACGTAGTAACATGCACATCCTTGTGATGCACTACTGTCTTGTGGAGAGATGTCGTTAATTTGAAGGAAATAGTAGCCAGTTATTACGCTTGCAATTGCCAAAATTCCAGTTATTACAAGGATAATGGTTACTGTCTTCTTTGATTGTTTAGCTGCGGTTATTGGATCCATGAGCAGTTATATCGAAAATATTGCAATATCTCAGTTTAATTAATATCTATGTGTGTGTCAATTAATTATACGCTTTTTTAGACTCTGGAAAGTAATAGCGTTAGACCTGTTTGTGCATCAATGTTTCCTACTTTTATTTCAAAGTCTAAACTTGCAACTTTTTCATATACATATTTGATTTTATCCCAATCTGTTCTTTTTGCATTGCTTGAAAGTGATGGGAGGGTAAATGGGGGAATTCTTAATTTTGAACAAATGTCTCTTGATGTTTTACCTAGCGATTCCATATGCTTTACTTGTGTAATTAATCGCATGTTCCTGGCTAGTATTGCAATAATGAAGTTAGGGTCAATTTCTTGGCTGTATAATTTATTGAGGATTTGGTAAATCTTATCTTTTGTTGAACTATTAATTGCATCAGTTAAATCCCATATCTGACTTTCAAGAGTATCGGCAGTTAGCTCTGCTATTACTTCTCTGGTTAGTACTTCTACTTGGTTAAGTTTATACTTTTCTACTTCGTTAATTAATCTTTCTGTTGAAAAATTCACCCTATTACTTAAGTATATTATTGTGTCTCTGTCCGATTTAATGTCGTCTCTATCCAAAACTTCTTTAGCCCAGGCATAAAATCCAGGCTTATTCATTTGGCTAAACTCACTTAAATCATTTTTGAATAGTTTGAAGTATTTAGTATTTGAAGGAACTTTTTGTTGTTCCCAAAATATATATTGAGTTTGGGGATTTAACTTCTCTATATTATCAATTAGGAATGAGACAACATCTTCTTTGTTCTTGTTTTCAAGAAGTCTTTTAATTAGAAGGACTCTTTTGCTTTCAAACATGTCATCAGTTGAAAGGGAAGATATTATTTGGTTACCGGTTAATATAGTTGCATCAACAGTAATTCTTTCTATTCCTTCTCCTGCTAATTTTTCAATATAGTTTCTAACTTCTTGTAGTGATAGAAAACTATCATTTCCATGAAATAAGATTTTCATACTATTTTGTACTGCTATCTGTAGTTGGTGTTGTCTCTTCTACTTTTCCAAGTAGTATAGTTACATCCTCACCATTTAGATTTGTTGTTATATAGTCAGGTTTTTGTACTGTTTCTGTTTTAAAGTAATTTGCAAGCTCAGAGACTGAGTCAGCGAATTTACTTTGTTTGGAATATACAACCGTTCCTGTTTTATTTTTTAGAAGTGTGCCCATATATACAATATCAGTATATGGGAATTTCTTCTTTAATTCAGTTACCTTTGCGTTTGCAAGTTTGTTTCCAAGTCCAGTATCGTAAACCCTAATCACTGGTTCTTGATTATAGATTGCAGGTTTAGTTAGACATAATTTAACAATCGCTTTTACTTGAGTGTAGTTATCAAGTCCTGCTGTTGGTGCAATCGCATATGCATTTGTAATAGGGACATTTGTTGTAAATATTTGGTAGTTACCAAAGCTTGGTTCAAGTACAAATGAGTATGATTTGCCGGGTTTTTCTTGCTGTTTCTTAGCTACAAGAATCCCTGCTTGAATATCGTCATTTGTTATTTGGGATAACTTAACGTTATCTTGGACTGCAGTCATTAAGTCTAAAATTTTCTGTGGATTTAGTAGTGTACCGGTTGATAGGATTTTGTCCTTTAATGCTGAAATGACCTTCTGTTGTCTTTTTGCTCTCATGAAATCTGAACCTTCACCATTATCATTACTGTGTCGTGATCTTGCATATTTAAGAGCTGTTTCTCCGTCCATTTTTTGAGGTCCCTTTTTAAATGTTACCGTCTCATACACAGGTTTGTTCTTTGCTTCAGTTGGGTATTGATAATCTGTAAATGTATTCTCAACATTAACAGTTACTCCACCAACAGCATCAATCATCTTTTTAAATCCTTGAAGATCTACTAGTGCGTAATATTGTATTTCAATTCCAGTTATATTTTGTAGAACACCTTTCAAATAGTTCATACCAGAACCTTTCTTTAGTGATTCTCCATGACCATAAATACCATTTATCTTTGTATACCATCCTTCATTAGGGACTTTTACATAAGTGTCTCTCGGAACGGAAATCATAGTTATATTTCCGGTTTCATGATTATATGTTGCGATAATCATTGAGTCAGTGTTCATTAAGTCACTTTTAGCGCTTCTTGTATCAATTCCCACCATTAATGCTGAAGTGTATTTACCTGTACTATCTTTTTTAAGTTCAGGATCTTTTTTTATTGGATTAAGGATATCTCCTGGATTTAACTTAATACCAATGTTATTTGATACTTCTAGCGCTCTATATATAAAGAATCCTAAAGAGAGAAGAAGTAGTAAACCAATTCCCCAAAATATCCATTTTGCAATTTTCTTTTTAGGCTTTACATTTAAAATATTCTTTACATCCTTCTGTTGGATTGATTTAACTTCAGGTGATTTTTCTTTGTCTATATTTAAATTGACTGTCATTTGTCGGCAAACTTATCTTAAATACTTTGCAATATTACTTTCATGCTCCGCAAGTGTTGTTGCGAAATATACATTACCATCATTGGAATGAATGTAGAAGTAGTATGGATTCTTCTTTGGATTTTTTGCTGCGTTTATAGCAGAAATTCCAGGATTACAAATTGGAGTTGGTGGTAATCCTAACCTTTTATATGTGTTGTATGGTTGATCAAGTTCTTTATCAGCAACAGTGATTACATGTTTCCAATCTTTGTAGTAATAGAGTAGAGTGGCATCTATTTGTAATAGCCATCCATCTTTTTGTCGTTTTCTAATGACATCTGAGATCATTGGTCTATCTGTATTATTTAAACCTTCTCTTTCAATCATGCTAGCAATTATTAACTGCTCATATGTTATTTTATCTGCTCTCTCTTTAAATGTACTAACAAGTGTTCGAATTATATAGTCTGTTGTAGCTTGTGCTGGCATTAAGTATTTATCTGGGTATAAATATCCTTCTAAATCTTTAACACCAGTTAATCCTAACGAATATATATATTCAGAATCATTTGTAAGTTTAAGAAATTCCTTTTCAGAATATGGGGAGTCTGGGGTATCTTTATAGCTTTTCGTTAATATCTTTGCTATTTCATCTTTTCTTAATCCTTCAGGAATAGTTACCCAAACATCAGTAAGAACTGGATTTTCAAGCAATGTTACAAGCTCTTTTAGTTTAGTATTTAAAGGTATTTTAAAGGAGCCTTCTTTAAATGCAGGAGTTGTTTCAAATCTAATGTGAATCTTTAGTACGGTTTCCTGCTTTTCTGTTAGTACTCCTTCAGTTTTTAGCTTGTCTAATACTTGGTATGCACTTAATCCCGGATCAATTACAAATACTTTTGTAGTTGAATTGTCAGAAATGGAAGCATCTAATGTACTTTTGTATGTATTGAAAAGGTACAAAGCTGTAATCAGTGCAACAACTAAAAGTATTAAGAATATTTTAAATATTGTCTTTATCACCTCTACTTTTTTGAATTTAAATATTCTTGTAGGAATACACTTGCCGCAACACTATCAATTTTTTCCTTAGTTTGTTTAAAGTGTTGTCCTGTAGATAATAGCATATCCTTTGCAGTTGATGTTGAGAAACTTTCATCCCATGTTTGTATAGGTAGCTCAATTCTTTTTGCTAGGGTATTTATGAAATTATCAATTCTTCTATGGTTAATTTCTTGCTCATTATTAAATGATTGAGGTTTACCAACTAGAATACTTTGAATTCTATACTCTACAGTCAATGCTTTTATATCTTCAATCAACTCGAGAATTCCTCGGTTTTTTGTAATCCTTAATGTCTCAAGAGGGGTAGAGAGTACTCCATTATTATCTGATACAGCTATCCCTAATCGTTTAGTTCCAAAGTCAATTGCTAGTATTGGGTACATATTATTCTAAAATTGCTTTAATTCTTCGAATACCCGCGGCAACTCCTTCTTCCTTTACTATTTTAAAATGTCCTAATGTACTTGTATTCTCAACATGTGGTCCTCCACAAATCTCTTGTGAAAATGGTGAGCTTTCGTCTCCAATGGTATATACCTTAACGGTATCTGAATACTTTTCAGCAAATGCCGCATATTTAACAATTTCTAAAGCTTTATCTTTAGGCATTTCTTTAAAGGACACAGGTAAGGCTTTCTGAATTTGTTCGTTTATTAAATCTTCAATTGCTTTTAATTGCTCTGTAGTGAGTTTTGTATCATTTGGAAAATCTAATCTTAATCTTTCAGGAGTTATATTACTTCCTTTTTGATAAATATGTGGCCCAACAATTCTGAAGAGAGCTGAAAGGAGTAGGTGGGTAGCTGTGTGATACTTTGTAGACATCTCTGAGGTATCTGCAAGGCCTCCTTTAAACAAACCTGATGTAGATTGTCTCGAAGTTTCTTGGTGCTTCTGAAAATACTCTTCATGTAGCTTCTTTACCTGTTCTTCATCAATATTAATACCTCTTGTTTTAAGTTCTTCAATTGTCATTTCAATTGGAAACCCGTATGTCTCATACAGTCTAAATGTCTCTCCATTTGAATTGTTGAATTCCTTGTTTTCAATTGAGGTATAAATCTTCTCAAATTCTCTTAATCCATGATCTAGTGTCGAATTGAATTTCTTCTCTTCTTCTTCTAATACATTTAGTATTAATTCTTTCTTTTCTGTTAACAGTGGGTGTACTACACTAAATTGATCGATTGCAATTTCACCAATAGTTCTTGTGAATAATCCCTCAATTCCAAGTGTTCGTGCATGTCTAATACTTCTTCTTATTAATCTTCGAAGAATATATCCTTGTGCTGTTCTTCCTGGTACAACTCCGTCTGCAATAATCCAAGTTGCTGCCTTTATATGGTCTGTTATTACTCTTTGTGAACTAACAACCGGATTTTTTGAAATCTCTTTTACTCTTTCATATATTGGTTTGTAGATATCAGTATCAAATACACTTTCAGTTTGTTGTGCAATCATTGCAAATCTATCTAGTCCTCCTCCGAAATCAACATTATGTTTTCCAAGAGGGAAGTATTTACCATCTTTTTTAAGGTATTCCATGAAAACATTGTTTCCAAGCTCAATATACTTTCCACAGCTGCAACTAATATTACAATCTTTTCCACAAGCTTCTTTTCCTGTGTCATAGAATATTTCTGAGTCAGGTCCACATGGTCCACCAGATTCTAATTCCCACCAGTTTTCACTTTTACCAAATTCTTGAATCCTTTCACCTATACCTGCTTTAGCTTCAATTCCTCTTTCTTTAAATATCTGTTTCCAAACTTCAATTGAAACAGTATCTTTTGGTGCGTCGTTATCCCCCACAAATACAGATGCATAGATATTTTGAATATCAAATCCTAACTCGTCAACTAAAAATCCAATTGTTATTTTTATAGCTTCGTCTTTAAAATAGTCATTAAGAGACCAATTTCCAAGCATTTCAAATGTTGTGCAATGTGTTGCGTCACCAACAACATCTATATCAACTGTTCTTAAACTTCTTTGAGAATCTGTAAGCCTAGTTCCATTTGGATGTTTTTCACCTAAAAGATATGGAACAAGTGGAAACATTCCTGAGTTTACAAAAAGAACTGTCGGATCATTTTCTGGAACTAGAGGGGCACTTGGAATTATGTAGTGTCCTTTACCTTCTAAATATTTTAAATACTTAGCTCTAATTTCTGCATATTTAAGATTTTTCATTGGAGGATTATACCAAATTTATTAATTCGCAACAGGAGTTGCTGGTGTATTTGTAACATCTGAAGGAGTAGAGGAGGGGGCAGTATTGCTTTGAGTTGGTAAGAACTCTGAAAGCATCTCCTCTTTCTTCTTCAATTTTTCGGCTAATTCTTCTAATTCTTTATTAGTATTAGCAAGAATATCATCGCTACTATATTCATCTTCTTCATTTTCAACTACAACTGGTACTGGTTCAGAAATTGTGTCAGTTGGCTTTGGAATTTCTATCTCAACATTCTCATCAGGGGTTACTACCAATGTAGGAGCTTGAATGTCTTGATTAATTTGAACTGGTGTTTCTTCAATCTTTTCTGGAATGGCAATCTCTTCAGTCTTTACTTCTTTTATCTCTTCTACAACAGGAAGGACAACTGGTGTCTCCACTTTCGGTGTTTCAACAATAACGGGAGCTGGTATTGGAGTTGGAACTGGAGTAGGGGTAATGACATTGTTAATTACAGGAGGAGTCATAGGTTCTGGTTGTAATACAGGTGGTACTACTGGAGTTACGACTTCAGGCTTTACTTCTTCTTTAACTACTTCTGTCTTATTAAAGCTAAATATTGGATTTTTAGGTTTACTGTTCTCAATCTCTTTTTTCTCTTCAATTATTACTTTCTCTTCTAACTTTTTTACAACCTCTTCATTATTGTTTTGAACAAAGGTCACTGGGGTATTATCTGGCTGAATTGGCGTTGAATTCTTATATGTAATTTCATATTCATCATTATCTTTTGTTCCTCTCCAAGCTAGGTATAGCAACCAAGGTACAATTAAGGCAAGAAGCAATATTGCAAGTCCAGCAAGTACTATCCATACAATTCTTTTTGGAATTTGGAATCCAAAGATATTGTACGTGTCTGTATTTTCTGTTTCTTCAGGTATTACTGTAAATGTCCATGACTTTTCGGCTTTGTTTCCCTTACTATCCTCAAATGTTACTGTTACTTTGTGTGCTCCTTCTTTATGCTCTGTTTCTGGTGTATATGAAAGTACATATGAATTATCAGTTCCTTGAGTTGTTCTTGTTTTACTTGTTATATCTTGATCGTCAAATACAATTTTGATTGTTTCTTTATTTATAGTTGCATCTTTACTTGGAATTAAGGTTGCACTAATGATTGCGTTCTTGTTTTTAATACTACTCTCATTACTTGGAGATATATTTACAATTTGTGCTTCTTGTAGGACTACACCATCATCTGGTCCTTTTCCATCGTCAGCTTTTCCAATAGTTACTTTTGGAGATATTCCTGTTCCAATTCCTGGTGGAGTGTAGTTATCTACTGCTCTTACTATGAATTGGTAAGTGCCTTCGTCAATATCCTTTGTATTGAAAATATAGTTTCCGACTTTCGGAGATATACTCTTATCAATAGCAATCCAAGTATTTGCATTTCCTGGGTTGGTTGAAACGTATAACTCATATCTTACAATTTGATTTAAGTCAGCGCCTTCCCAACTTATTGTTACGTTTTCACCTTTTGATACTTCCGTATCTGCTGAAGGTTTAATTATAGTTACTTTAGGGGTGTCGTTTTTATCCTGGTCAACATTAATGACCCATGTTTGAGCTCTTAAATGTGAGTTATATCCATCATGAATAAATACGTTTGCTAGGTAGCTTCCTGGCTTATCAGGTGTACCAGAGAACTTAAGGGTTAGCTTGCCTGATGCTCCATTTTCTACAACAGTTGCCTTTAGCCAGTCAGAATCAGGTGTGAATGAAAAGGCATAATTAATATTATCGCTTTCACCGTCAGTTGCTTGTAGTTGATATTGATAACTATCATTTACTTTGATTACATTTGAAGGCTTTGCTGCGGTTGGTTGAGTTGAAAATTCTGGCGCATTGTTAGCATCAACGGCCATAACTTGCTTATTACTCTGTACAACACATGGTCTTGTACCTTTATCTGTTGTGAGAGTACCTAATATTCCTAGATCACCTGCTTCTTTTGGAGTTAGAGTGAAATTCTCAGATACTTTATCTACTCCTGTATCAAAATCCTTTTTCACAATTGAATTTCCTGCTCTATCCATTACCATTACTTGTGTAATTGCTTCACCGGGAGTATATGCAGAAACTTGTGCTTGTACGGTCTTGTTCAACTCAATAGTTGAAGGATTTACATATGGAAACTTTATTTGGCATGTTTCAACATCAAGTGTTAGGTCTGCAGCCTTATTTCTTGTGTCAAATGAGGTTAAGTTTGTAACTGAGTATAGAGCCAAAGGAACGCTAATTGCTAAAAATAGAAGGGCAAGAATTGAAAATTTTCTACTAGATTGGCGTTTCATCTTTTTAATATACAACACCCATATTTATGGTGCAAATATTTTCACTATATTCTTTACTATTGAAATATTCTTGAAGAGAAAATAGATCTTAAACTATTTAACAACTTCTGAAAGTCGGTTATTAATTCTAGTTTGAGCATCAAGTAATGCTTCATTTGCTCTTACATCTTTTGCAATAATATCGTTTATTGCTGTTCTGAATGATTCTTCTATGAAACTTTGGTCTCCCATTTTCCATGCAGTCATTGTTGGCGCCATTTTTATAAATGCTCCTACATATGGGTCTGTTTCAAGTTCTAAAGCCATGCTCTTTCTTGGGTATGGTTCTCCAAAGGCTCTAACTTTTGATGAATTAGAGTAGAATTCTTTTAATTGAGTAGGTTCAGATAGCCATTCTACAAACTTCCATGCTTCAATTGGATTTGGACTTACTTTTGTAACAGCATCTCCCCAATACATAGCTAGATTTACTGGATCATTACTTGGAAGTTGAGGTACAGGTGCAATTCCAAATTCAATTGCTGGGTTTGAATTAATGATATCAAAAGCTCTCCAACTTGGTCCAAACATCATTGGTAACTTACCAGAGTAGAAGAGTTCTAAATCTGATGCTAATTCGTCAGACCATGTTTTATGTACTTTCTCAAAGTTTGTATAGAAATCTAATGCTGATTGAGCTCTCGTACTACTTAAATCTACTTCTGTATTTGTACTATTTATTATTGGTACATTGTTCTGTAGCAACATTAAATTCAAAATATCTGCAGAATGTTTTATATTCTTTGCCGTTCCAAGTGCTACACCTGGTTGAGTTATTGCACCTGATTTATTCTTTTTGGTTAACTTTTTAGCTGCTTCTATAAATGTATCCCAATCTTTTGGAGGTTCAGTAAGGTTGGCTGCTTTTAATAATTTCTTGTTATAAAACAGCGCAAGCCCGTCTACTTCAAGTGGGATTGCATAGATCTCTCCATCTGTTCCTGTGAAATCTTTAACTGCTGTTGGATAGAAATCTTGAGCATAATCTGATGCTGTCATAATTGATGATGGAAGAGGGGATAGGTGTGATTGAAATTTAGATAGCCACGCATTATTTACCCTTACAATATCTGGGGCTGGTGTATCTTCAACAACATTTTGTTGGATTCTTGTGTAAACAGTACTTTCATATTGTGTAAATGGCTTCTGAACATATTGAATATCAATATTTGTATGGTCAGCTTCATATCTTTCGATTAAAGTTTGCATCACACTTTCAGGTTCCCAAAGTCCCCAATATGTTAATACTATTTTTTGTTGCACTGTTGGACTTTTACCTCTGGTTGCAAAATATAGGAGTGAACCAGCAACAATAAGGATAACTAGTACTATTCCTACTCCAATAATTATTATTCTATTCTTTTCATTCATATCTTTCTGCTATTACAATTAATCTCTTAGTCGGAACTCCAATTGGCCAACATGTCATTAGTGTAACTGTTTCAGTGTCTCCTTGTGTTTGTAATACTGTAAAGTCACTTGGTTCAACTATCTTTTTTCTTCTAACAATGTATTTTAATTCTTTTCCTTCTTTAAATACAGATACTTCATCACCTACATCAACTTTCTCAAGTTTGGAAAATATTGTCTCTGCTAAATTCTGATTTCTAGAAAAGAAACTAGGGACTGCACTATGTCCGTAGATAAAAGAATTTCCACCGTCACCTGGTATTGGTGTTCCTTTGAAATGAGCTAAACCTTTCTTCAATGGTAGATTGTACACATCTTCATCATAACTTTCTACATTAGTTGTAATATTTACTTGCTCTATACCTAACTTCTTTATACTTAAAGCCATATTCTTACTATATTCCCTATCTACAACAATCTGTTTAGATTGTTTAGTTTGTGGATCATAAGTATATCCTTGGTCTTGTGATAGTTCTGAAGCTTTTTGAGCTAGGTTTTTGAAGTAGCTTTGACCAGGATTGTAATATGCAAAAGAGCCAAAGATTAATTCTTTGTGAGAATCAGGAATGGGTTTTGCAAGGGCAGCCACTTTTATCTCTTCAATTTTACCTGAAAGATATGAAACCCCAAGAGGTAGTAATTGGGAAAAGAGTATTACAAATCCTACAAATGCAAATAGAACAGCAATTATTGTTCTCGTTACAAATACCTTTTTAGGTATCTTCTGTTCTTGTTTATCTGTATTCCAACTGTTATCCATCATATTGTTATATCAGAATATATGATGGGTTTGTAGTTCTTAGTGCTTGATATTGAAATATGAAGATTTATTATAACCATCTAGATTTTTCAAAATTGTTGTTTTATTTGTTTCTAAGTTTGTAACATTTATACTTGTAACTTTTATATCAGTCATAAAACACTCATCACTATTTTCTGTTTCGCTTATACAATCTTCAATCTCAGACCATAGTATATTGTTAGAATCTATCCATATTCCATCATCTGCATCTGACTTGAAGAGAGTAGATGAATTGTCGGAAATATCATAAATCCATAATTTTCTACTTAATCTCTCTCTATATAATACTTTATCAGTACCTCTTAATACAGAAGGGTCGTAAGAATCTTTACTTGCCTTATCAAGTTTTGAGGATGTATCAGTTGTGAGATCGTATGCGTATAAACCTTCGCCTAGTTTTTTAACAATCTTTCTATATATAACCTTGTTCTCATCTAACCAAGTACTTTGAGTACTATTTGAAATTTTAGTTTTAGTGCCTGTCTCTAAGTTATATGCATAAGTATTGAAATCTTCAATATCTCTTGGCGTTGAAGTTGAAAGATGTAATAAGTACTTTCCCTTTGAATTAAAACTCAATGCTGATCCATCTTCATAGTATCCACCTCGTCCGTATCCATTAGTGATTTTTACATTTTCTAGAACTTTGCTCTCGTTACCATCTACATAAATTAATTGCCACCTTGATCCTTTAGTAGCTAGGTAACCAAAAGTATCCTTATCATAAAAGCCAATATCTAAAACCAGCACATCTTTTGCTAAAGTTTTCAAAAGTGTATTCTTCTTTGTTTTTAATTCGTAAGTATAAATTTTACAATTGAGATTGTTTGTAACTGAATCACAATATGAGTAACCTAATGTCTCTCCGTCTATTATCTTAATGTCTCTTATTCCAGTCTTTTTCAAATCCAAAATTGTGGTTTCCTTGTCCGTTTTATAATCATATTCATAAATCTTCGCGCCATCTCGGAAATAGTATAGCTTTCCATCTACCATTAGAAGCTCTTTTACTTCTTCCTTTGGGGGTTGATTACCGTTTTCTGTTGTTTCAGTATTTTTATTCTCATTCACTTCTTGTTTCTCTTCGGTGTTTGAAAACACACTATTAAAGTTTTGATATGCAAAATATCCAGCAAGTCCTAAGATTATTCCTAGAATTAAGAAGAGTATGTATCCTAATATCGGTTTAGAGGACTTTTTTACTTCTGGAGTCTCATTAATAGTTGGAGTAGTTACAACTATTTCTGGGGTTGGATTAATATTTTGTGTTTGATTCATTAATGTATAAACAAAGATTATTATTTCAGTATAACATTGTTATTGAGCTTGTAAATATGGATACAGTACTAGCACTCTCTATTAATCTTTGCTAAAATCGAACACATATGGATAAACGTGACTATTATGAAGTCCTTGGAATTAGTAAAGGCGCTTCAGAACAAGAAATTAAAAAAGCATATAGAAAACTAGCAAAACAGTACCATCCTGATGTAAATAAGGAAGCTGATGCTGAAAGTAAGTTTAAAGAAGTACAAGAAGCATACGAAGTGCTTTCAGATTCTTCTAAAAGATCAGCTTATGATCAATATGGACATGCCGGGACTCAAGGATTTAATGGTGGTGGAAGTGGTTTTGGTGGTTTTGATTTCAATAATGCTCCATTTGATATGGGGGATGTATTTTCATCTTTCTTTGGAGGAGATATGGGTGGCTTTGGATTTGGGAATATGGGTGGAAGAGAAGAGAGAGTAAGGGATTTGAGATATCGTGTTCGTCTCTCCTTTATGGAAGCAATGCAAGGTAGTGAGTATGAAATTGAAGTTCAGAGGGAAGTTAGTTGTGATAATTGTGATGGAACAGGTAGTGAAAACAAGAAGATGAAAGAGTGTAAGACATGCCATGGTCAAGGAAGAGTTCAAAAAGTTCAGCAAAGTATATTAGGAAGAATGGCTTTTGTTACAGAGTGTGATGATTGTCACGGTTTAGGAAAAGTTCCTGAAAAAGAGTGTAAGGTATGTGATGGTACAGGTATTGTTTCAAAGAGAGAAAATGTAAAGATTAAAGTTCCAGCGGGTGCCTACGATGGAATGGTTCTAAGGTTTAATGAAGCAGGTCATAAAGGAAAGAATGGTCAGACAGGTCATCTATATATTGAAGTAGAGGTTGAACCAGATGAAAGATTTGAAAGAAGAGAGAGTGATATATATTCAAATGAAGAGATATCAGTATATACAGCAGTATTAGGAGGTGAAGTTGAAGTTGAGACAATACATGGAAAAGTTAAACTAAAAATTCCAAATGGTACTCAATCAAGTACAATATTTAGAATTAGAGAAAAAGGTACTCCAGTATTAGGTAAACAAGGATACTTTGGTGATCATTATGTAAAGATAGTAGTTAATATTCCTAAGAAATTAACAAGAGAAGAGAAGAAGTTGTGGGAGGAGTTGAATAACTCTTTATGATAAAATCTATTTGTGAATAAGAAAATCTTCCAAAAAATAAAAGATTTAACAAATGATTCTAGTCGGTCGAGCGGTTATTTTTATGATTTTGGCTACAAAAAAGCAGGACCATTATTTCTTGGGTACATTTTCTGGCTTATTTCCGAATCGAAAAAAGACGGTATAAAAAATTTATATTTTCTTTCTCGGGATGGCAAAGTAATGAAAGAAGCTTTTGATTTTGTGTCTAATTTCTTAGATATTAAATCGGTTAATACCTATTACCTGTTTGGATCGAGAAGAGCAATGTTGATTCCTGGATTAGAAAATTTAAAACAAAACAAATTACAAATTCGTCATCTTATTTCTTCGTGGTGGGTTGGTAATCGGGTTTTTGAATTCGTCGATAGAATTGGGCTAAACATCTCTGCTCATAAACTTTACAAATTAGCAGTAAAATCTGGATTCAAGTCTGCAAACACAAAAGTAAAAAGTTCCGATTACGAAAAATTGGAAACATTTTTCCTTCTTCTAGAAGATGATTTAATGAGATTAAAGATTAAAGAAAGGAGAGTATTAACGGACTATCTTGACCAAGAAGGGTTTCTGCGATCCAAATCGTCAGCGATTGTAGATATAGGCTGGGGAGGTTCCATGCAAACGACACTTACGGATATTTATCATAACAAAAATTTGGGGCCAGTTGGTGGATATTACTTAGGTACTAATGACCGTATAAAGGCTCTTAGAACTAGAGGTATAATAGCAAAAGGATATATCTTTGAAGATATTTCTCTTGAATTGAAGCAATACCTAATATGGCAGTCCTCAGAAATTCTTGAATTTATATGTTCTGCCGAACATCCCTCCGTTTTAAGCTTTACTAGATTAAAATCTAAGATAGTCCCAGTTTTTTCTGAGATAAATAATGACAAATTTTATATCAAATCAGCTAAATCGCTTCGTAACGGATTATTTGATTTTTTTAATGATGTGCTTTTAAAATCTGAGTTAAGTGACCTAAAAACTTTATTTATTCAAACAGACAAAGATAGGGCATTTTTTACTTCTTTTTTGTATAAAACAATTTTAAATCCTAAATTGGAAGATATCAGAAACTTTTGCAAAATTAGACACATTCCGGGTTTAGGACAAACGGGAAGGGGCAGATTTATTGTAACTACCACCAAATATATCTTAAGCCTTAATCTTTTGAAATCTTTTGAGAGCGCTTATTGGGAGCGCGGGTATATGAAGACTTTAGACTTTCCACAAAAAATTGTGTTAACATTATTTAGTAAGAAATATCAAGAGCGATTAGTTCTATACTCAAGATTAAAGAAAACATATTTAGGTAAATTGTTTAACCTTGTGTAATTCATATTGATTCTATTTCTAATATCTGTTAATATCCTTAATGAAAGTTATATTGTAGAGGTGGGTTTAAATACTCACCTTTTTTTTTGATATAATTATTTTGAATAAATTTTCATATAAACATAAATGGCAATAGTTACAGATTTCTTAGCTGCAGTTAATCAAATCGCTTCAGAGCGAGGAATTGACCCTAATCATATATTTGATGCTTTAAGAGAGGCAATTTTGGTTGCATATAAAAAGGAATACTTTAGAGATAGAGTAGAAGATGAAGAGAACAAACTAGATAATCTATCTGTTGAGATGGATAACAATAGTGGTACTTTCAGAATCATTGCTAGAAAAACAGTAGTAAAGAAAGTAACAGATGATGTTAAGGAAATTTCAATTGTTCAATCAAAAGATATTGCTAAAGGATTAAAAGAAGGAGATATTGTTGAAATTGAACTTCCTTCTGATGAATTCGGAAGAATTGCAGCACAAACTGCAAAGCAAGTAGTATTACAAAAGATTAGAGAGTCAGAAAAAGAAGCTATCCTTTCAGAATTTAGTGGAAAAGTTGGCCAAGTATTCAACGCATTAATGCAAAGAATGCAAAGAGGAAGTGCAGTCTTTGAAATTGGTAAAGCAATTGCAATTATGCCTCTTGAAGAACAGATTCCTAATGAATTCTACAAGATTGGAGAGAGATATAAGGTATTGCTAAAAGATATTGTTGATGGTCCTAACGGAAAAGAATTAGTAGTTTCAAGAGGATCAAGCGATTTCTTAGTAGCTCTCTTTAAGATGGAAGTTCCAGAAATGGAATCAGGTGTTGTTGAAGTTCAAGCTGTTGCAAGAGAAGCGGGTAGTAGATCAAAGATGGCTGTATCAAGCAATCAAGATGGAATTGACCCAATTGGATCATGCGTTGGACAAAGAGGAATGAGAATTGCAAACGTAATGAGTGAATTAGGTGAGGAAAAGATTGATATCATTGAATATAATGAAGAGCTAGAAAGATTTATAGCTAACGCTCTAAGTCCAGCTAAAGTTGAGAGTGTTAAAGTTAAGGATGGTGTTGCAACAGTTGTTGTTGCTGAAGACCAACTTTCTCTAGCAATTGGTAGAGAAGGACAGAATGTAAGACTAGCTTGGAAATTAACAAATATCAAAATTGATATTGTAGGTAACGGAGTTAAAAAAGAAGTTGCTCCTGTTGTTGAAGTTAAAGAAGATGTAGTTGAAGAGCAAAATGCTGATACAAAACAAGAGGAGGTTGCCAGTGAGTAATTCCGCCCATATTCCAATGCGAATGTGTGCTGTTACTAGAGAGAAACTACCTAAAAAGGATCTCTTAAGATTTGTATTAACAGAAGAAGGGAAGTTAGTATTAGATAAAGGGGAAAAGGTTAGAGGAAGAGGATTAAATATGAAGCCTGATATATCTATTTTTGATTTGAGTATAAAGAGGAAGGTATTTGAAAGAATGTTGAGTGCTAAACTCACACCGGAATTGATATTGAAGTTAAGGGAAGAAGTGCAAGATTATATAGATAGACAATTCAGACCTAAACAAGTAGTGAGGGTCAATTTGGAACAAATAGATAAACTTAGTAGTAAATAATATGGAAACAAGAATACCAATAGTATCGATTTTAGGGCACGTAGATCATGGTAAGACAACCATATTAGACTACATAAGAAATGCTCATGTTCAATCTGGTGAAGTAGGTGGTATTACACAGAAAATTTCAGCCTTTACAGTAACTGTTAATGGTAAAAAGATTACCTTTATTGATACTCCAGGTCACGAAGCATTTGACCTTATGAGACTTAGAGGTGGAACAATTGCAGATATTGTACTTCTAATTGTTGCTGGTGATGACGGAGTTATGCCTCAAACAGAAGAATCAATCGAAATTATCAAAAAATCAAAAGCAAAACCAATTGTAGTTGTTAACAAAGTTGACCTACCTGGTGTTGATATCGAAAAGATTAAGAGAGATATTTCAAACAAAGGGCTTCTTCTTGAAGGTTTAGGTGGAAATGTCCCTGTAGTGCAAGTATCCGGAAAGACTGGGCTTAACATTGATGGACTTCTTGAAACTATTACACTTGTTGCAGATGTTGAGGGATTAATAGATAGAGGAGAACTTATCGATGGTATTGATGCTAAAGGATTTGTACTTGAATCAATAAAGGATAAGAGTATGGGAAATGTATCTACCGTTGTCATTACTCAAGGTGATGTTGCTAAAGGAATGTGGATTGGATATGTCTCAAGAGGAAATACTTTCACGGAAAAGATTAAAGGTGTAATTACAGAAGATGGAGAAAATTTAGAAGGATTAGGACAAGGTACCGGTGGGAAGATAATTGGACTTTCACAGATGATCGAGCTAGGAAGCGAAATCTTCTTTACTAACGAAAAGAATGAAAAAGTATTGCCAACATTGATAGCACAGGACAACTTAGAACAAGTAGAGGAATCAAATGCGATGGATTTAGCCTCCCTTTTTGGAATGGCAGCACAAACTGAGAAAAAGACTTTAAAGGTTATCATTAAAGCTTCTTCAGAAGGATCACTTGAAGCTCTAAGAAAATCACTTGGAAGAATTGATGAGGAAGGATATACCGTAGAAATTATTCTTGACGGCTTGGGAGATGTTACACAAAAGGAATTAGAAATGGCTGAGGTAACAAAATCAATTATACTTGGATTTGAAGTTGGAATGGAGAAGGGTATTGAAGATCTTGCTGTTAAAAAGAGAATTCTTGTTAAAACATACGATCTTATTTATAAACTTGTTGATGAAATATCTGATGCAATCGTTGCACTATCATCCCCACAAGAACAAGAAGAAGAAATTGGAAGCGCAACTGTTAAGGCTATTTTCACTCTATCTGATGGAAAGACAGTTATTGGATGTAGAGTAGCAAGTGGAGTAGTTAAAAAAGGTTGTAAAATATATATTGTTAGAAATGATGACATTATCCTAGAAGGAAGAATTGAATCTTTAAGAAAAGAAAAGAAGACAATAACTGAAGCAGGTAATGGAACTGAATGTGGTGTAATCGTTGATAACAAAGGTGAAATAAAAGAGGGAGACACTCTTTACTGTTACAAAATAATCAAGTAATATATACCCAATATATTACTCTATCGGTTATGCCAGAAGTACAGGACATATTTCAACTTATTAACTCTGCCCAAAGTATTTTAATCCTGATTAAGGGTCAATACTCAATAAGTGATATTAAACAAATCTCTTCACTAACCAGCTTTATTAAATCAAAGGGAAAATCATTCCAAGTATATTCTGTAGATACTCAAGATTCACAAGTTAATGAAATTGCAAAGGAACTTGGAATTGATCTAACACAAGGTATAAAGCCATCTGAGTACATTGTAACCATTGATTATGCAAGTTCAGGAGTTGAGAAGGTTGTATACGATACAGATAAGGAGAATGGAAAATTAGTATTCAAGATTGTACCTTCAAAGGCAGGTTTTAGCTTTGATAATGTTCAATTTACAGAAGGAGGAGGTAAATTTGATGGAACAATCACAATTGGACTTGATAATCCTCAAGATTTACGATCATTTTACGATGAAAATGAATACCTATTTAAAGAGAATCAAGTATTCAAAATATCAAACGCTAAAATGATATCGGAAATATTAAGTACAAATATTTCAGAGATATCTCCAGAAGTAGCAAATGAGATTCTAAAAAACACAATTGAAACAGTAAATATTGTTGAGGGATCACCTGAATCAACTGATTTAAAGAATCTCCTTACATGGGCACAGTTAGGCGGAAATATATCTGAGGCTATTAAAACACGTTATTATTCAAAACCAGATAATTATCTTGAAATGCTAAAACTGTTACTTGAAAATGTAAGAACAAGTGAGGATGTTATTTATTCTTATGTCTTAAAAGCAGATGTTGAAAGATTTGGATTAAAATCTTTTACAAATATTGGAAGGCTTCCTTACAACTACCTAAAAAAATATGACATTGCATTCCTATTTATTCAAAATACTGATGAAATTATGCACTTAGTAGTACAAGTAAATGATACTCAAAAGTATAGTGCACAGACAATTGCAGGTGTATTTGGAGGGGTAGGAGATATAGGTCATGCAGTCACAATCCTTGATTCTATGAGTATTGAAGAGATAAATAAGAGATTTACTCCAATCCTAAAAGACCTATATAATATTGATTTAACAGTAAATCTTGATAGTGGTAATGTGGATAACTTACCTAAGGTATTGACAAAAGGGCGTAGAAATAGTAAAAATAAAGGCTCGAAAATAGTTAGTTAATTTTCTATTGTCAAAGCAATTATATCGTGTTAGTCTAAATAACAAATGGCATTAAATAAAGAAACAAAAGCAGATATTATTAAAAAGTTCGCAGCTCACGAGGGTGACACAGGTTCACCTGCAGTTCAGATTGCGTTACTTACACAACAAATTGGTTTGCTTACAGAACACTTGAAAACACATAAGAAGGATAATCACTCAAGAAGAGGTTTACTTCAAATGGTTGGAAGAAGACGAAGATTACTACAATATTTAGAAAGCTCTGACTCAGAGTCGTACAAAAAAGTTTCAAAAGCATTGAGTCTTTAATTGCTTTAAAACTCTACAATATACTTTCACAAACAAACACTATATACTAGGCCTTGGGCTTTGTATTTTTAATTTTAGTGAAATATATTAGTTATGTTGTTCAAAGAACAGAAGTTAGAGTTTGAGATAAACGGAGTAAAAGGGTTTTTCTCAGTAGGTAAGATAGCAAGAAAAGCACATGTTGCTGTATTTGCAGGACTAGGTGATACAAGAATCTTAGCAAGCGTTGGAGTTGGAGAATCAAATGATGATCTAGATTTTTTCCCATTAACAGTAGAGTACATTGAGAGAATGGCTGCTGCTGGAATAATTTCTGGATCACGATTTGTTAAAAGAGAAAGAAATCCAAGCGATGATGCAATCTTAAGAGGAAGAATTATTGATAGATCCCTAAGACCAATGTTTCCTACCGATTTTAGAAATGAAACTCAAGTTGTTGTTGAGGTACTTGCCTATGATGAAACAGTAGATCCAAATATATTGGCAGTAAATACTGCATCTTTAGCATTACTTCTCTCTAAAGCTCCTTTTACCACTCCAGTTAGTGCTGTAAGGGTTGGATATAAGAAGGATAGTTCAGAGATGGAACAAATCCTTAGAGTAACTGCAAAACCAGACAGAGATGATCAAAGAGAAAAAGAAAAGTTAAACCTAGTAATTGCAGGTGACGGTAAGAATGTTACCAACTTAGATGCCGATGCATACGAAGTAGCAGAAGCAGAAATTCTAAAGGCAATGAAGTTAGGACTTGAAGAAATGTCTCCATGGTTAGATGCTCAAAAGAAGTTTGTTGAAATGGTAAAACCAGTAAAAGGAGAATTTAAGTCATACGCACTTCCACATGAATTAGTTGATGAAGTTAAGCATGATTATGCAGATGCTATCAAAACAGTTTTAGATATTAGCGCAGATGAAGATCCTCAGTTTACCAATACACTTTTCAAATCATCACAAGAGACTAAAAAGATTCTTGATGAAATGGCAGTGAAGTATGAAGGTAAATATACAAAGGTTCAACAAAAAGAGGCTTTCGAGAAAGTTGCAAAGAAAGTAATGAGAGAATTCTTAGCTACCAACAAGAAGAGAATGGATGGAAGAGCATTTGAAGAAGTTAGAGAGTATGGATGTGAAGTTAGCATATTACCTAGAGTACACGGAACTGGACTCTTCTCAAGAGGATTAACACAAGTACTTTCAACAGTAACACTTGGATCCCTTAAGAAAGCAATGATTCAAGAGACAATGACAGGTGAAGATACAAGATCATTCATGCATTTCTATACTCAATATCCATTCACAATGGGTCATATGGAAAAGTATAAGTATAATCCAGGAAGAAGAGAGATTGGACACGGAGCTTTAGCTGAAAAAGCATTAATCCCAGTACTTCCTTCTGTTTCAGAATTCCCATATACAATCATTGTAAGTAGTGATGTAATGTCTGAAAACGGTTCAAGTTCACAAGCATGTTCAAGTGCTTCATCACTTGCTTTGATGGATGCAGGTGTTCCAATTAAAAAGCATGTAGCAGGTATTGCTTGTGGTGTTGTTTTTGATGAAGAGAACCCAGAGCAGTATCATGTATTAACTGATATTAGAGATATTGAAGATTTCTATGGATTCATGGATTTCAAAGTTGCAGGAACAAGAGACGGTGTAACTGCAGTACAGTTTGATACAAAAGCACAAGGACTTCCAATTGAAGTATTTGAAAAAGCAATTGTTCAATCAACAGCAACTAGAATGAAGATTTTAGACGCTATGTATGACGCAATCTCAGAACCAAGAGCAACAGTTTCTCAATATGCTCCTAAGGTATCAATTGTACATATTCCAGTTGAAAAGATTGGTGAATTAATTGGTCCAGGTGGAAAGAATATTAAGGAATTAAGCGAAGATACAAATACTGAAATTAATGTAGAAGAAGATGGAACTGTAAATATATTCTCAGATGATCAAGAGGGTATGGAAAGAGCTAAGAAATATGTTGAAAGCCTTTCATTTATGCCTGAGATTGGGAAAACATATAAAGGGGAAGTTGTAGCTATCATGGATTACGGAGCATTCGTAGATATTGCTCCTAATGTTTCAGGATTAGTTCATGTGTCAGAAATGGCAGATGAGTTTGTAAAAGATGTTAGAAGTTTTGTTTCTAACGGACAAATAGTTGATGTGAAGATTATTGATATTGGTAGAGATGGAAAGATTAAGCTTTCTATGAAGGCTGCAAAGCAAAAAGAAGAGGGTAAGGAATAATCAATACCGACCAATACTTCCAAATACAGAATGGGGCAGAGATGCCCCATTTTGGTTTATTATTGTAAGCAAAGTAATTTTAAGATATCATTAATAAAACTAATATAAAGGTAAAAATTATGGGTGGAGTTCCTAAAAATGTTTTCGAAGGTCAATATTCAGATGAGAAATCTAAAGAATTTTCTGCAAGTATTGTTCCAATTCAAGAAGAAAAACAAGTCTTCAATCAAGAAAGGTTGGCGGAAGAGATTCTAAGAGCTGATACAGAGGCTAGGCAATTGTATCTCTCTATTGTTAGTAATAAAAAGGTCCTATTAGACGAAAGTGAGGCACTCTTAAACAATATGTTATTAGATCAAAAAGAGCTTCTTGCAATTACTACAATCCCAGCCTTTAAAGACAGACCTGAAGAGCCTTTTTCAGTCATAGCTAATGTTTTTGCAACAATGTCTAAAATGATTGATTATTGCGATGATAAAGAAGAGGTTAGACAAATCTTACAAGAATTATATGAAATAGTAACCGTAAGGAGAAAAAGAAGAGAAGTCGGGGGAGCGCATATTAAAGATAGAGAAGTTAGATCAGACTATATTAAACTTCGAAATCATATGGATTTCGTTCTATACAGAAATCATGTACCTGGATTTCAAGAAGTAAAATGTAAATCTGAGCAAGAAGTTCGGGATATGTGGGCAAAAAACTAAATCTCCTAATTCTTCTTAATCATAGCAATATAGAAACCCATCATTTCAGATGAAGGAAGTATTCTATATGTATCATGTACCTCTTTTGCATATTCAGTAGTATTCCATTTAAGAATACCTCTTTTTACATGCTTCTTATAATTAGCAAACTCTTTAGATTCAAATAAAGGAACAGGAACTACTTGAGCTTTGTTATATTTCTTCAAAAGATGTGTAACTACTCCTTCATTTTCATCAGGTTCTAAGGTACAAGTTGAATACACCATAACTCCACCTTTTTTTAATGCTCTAAAAGCGGATTCAATCAAATCTTTTTGAATATGAACTAAACCTTTAGCTTTTTTCACATTCCAAAATCGTAATGACATTGGTTTTGCTAGATATATTAGACCTTCCCCAGAACATGGAGCGTCTAGAAGAATCTTGTCATACTGCTCTTGTTCAACCTTACCGTAATTGTTAGCGTCTTCATTTTTAACTTCAGTGTTTAGAACATTGAATTGAATTAATACTTCTTTAAGTTTACCAACTCTCCATGCATCCACATCGTTAGCTACGATCTGACCTTTGTTATCCATGTATGAAGCTAGTTGTGTTGTCTTGCTTCCTGGTGCTGCACACATATCAAGTACTTTCTCATTGCTGTTTGGATTTAGAAGAAGTGGGGGAATCATACTTGAAAGATTTTGAATGTAGTATAGACCTTCTTGATATTCAGGTAGTGATCCGATTTCACCTTTATCAAAATTTGTAACTATATATGTATTATCTAACCATGGCACTCTAACCATCTCAAATTTTAATTTTCTAAGTCTTTGATATATTACCTGTGGTTCCTCAATCAAAGGATTTAATCGAATCGCGGTAACTGCTCTTTCTTTAAACATATTATTTACAACTCCTGTTGGCTTTTTTAATATGCTTGCCATTCTTGCGAGAAATATATCTGTCTTAGTGTAATACTTCTTCATGAATTTCTGTTTTTGTTTGTACTGACTTCTCTTTTTCAAAGCTCTTTTAATATAAATTTAATAATTGATGTTGCAACAATAGGTGTTGTCTCTGTTCTTAATATATTACCCTTAATTCTAATAAACTTAAATCCTAATGATTTAAATATTTGAATATCTTTAAAACTCCAGCCACTTTCAGGTCCAAAGGCTATAACTATATTTTTAACTTTTCCAAGTAGGCTTTGTGAAAGTTCAACAAGCTCTACATTCTCTGTTACAAAACAAAGCTTTAAACTCTCTTTAGAGATTACATTCTTCAAATTAGAAATCTCTTCGATATTGGTTAGAAGTGGGGGATTAGGGTTTCGAGATTGTTCTGTTGCGTCTTTAATAATCTTCTTCCAGACGCCTGAATCCTTAATTGCTTTTTCTTTATCAATTAATGAGAGTTCACTGATAATTGGTATTACCTTTGTTACACCGATTTCAGTAATCTTTTCAAGGAATAATCCAAACTTTGTTATACTACTAACACCTTGAATAATCACTATACTACTACCTTTTTCTTGGCTGATACTTAGTTGATTTAGTATTTCAATTTCAACAGAATTCTTTTCGATATATGTAACTTGAGCATTAAATACTCCGTTAGGAGCTTCTATCTCGATTATCTGTTCTTCTTTTGTTCCCTTTGATATTGCAAATATACTGTCGTTATCTGCTAAATGAGTAATATCTCCAGTACTTACTTTATGTGGGATGTAATATCTTTGCATGTTGTAATTATACCATCTAATAGTATAATTTCGGCATTATGCCAGATAATTATTTTGAGTTAATAAGAGGGGAAGAATTTTTACCTAAACTTGTTGAATTTAGGTCTAATCATCCAAATCTCTTAATTATAGAAGTGGAAGCCGTTGGAAATGCTAAAAGTACTCCTCCAGCAGGTCTAAGTTTTACTGCTCAAATGTTCAGACCAAGAAATGGTGATTTTTTGCATAATCCAAATAAAGGAACTTTGGACATTACAGGTGATACTACCGTTCTTGATTTCCGAAATACGATTTCAGTAAATAGACCTTCATTAGCAAATGTAAGCTTTCAAGAATTAAAAACACAAAGTTCAGTACCGCTTAATCCTTATCCAGGTAAAATGTTCTTTGTTCTTGCTGTAGTAGATGAGGCGAGTTTGAGACAATCAATTCTATCAACTTTTGGAGCAGAAGATGTAAAAAATAAAATGCAACAAGAGCTTTTGAAAGTATATAATAATAGGTTAGAAATTACTGATCGGATGGCGGGAGAGTGCTATGATTTATTCCTATATTCGATTGCACAAGAAGATTTTGCAACCCAAGTCTGTAGATTGGCAGATTAGAGTAAATCCTCCTCATCATTTATTGACAACTAAAGGCTTAAATGATTGTATATATTAAGAATAATATATATTTGAAATTTACTGCTCATGTATCAAGTACAAATTCCATGGAATAAGGTGTTTAAAGGATTAAAGTACCTTTTAATATTGTTAATTTTAGTAGGAATAGGGTATGTTGGATACCTCACATACTATTTTGCTACTAATTCTCCACAAGAAGTTAGGGTAACAAACCTAACTGGATCTTCCGCTACTGTATCTTGGTATACAAACAGACCTGATGGTGGAGTTGTATATGTAAAGGATAAAAACTCATTTACACCAGTATTTTCAAAACTTGGATCTACAGTTGCATATGATGATAGAGATGTAGCAATTGCGCAAGAGACTTGGGTAAATAAGCAAGTATCAAAAGCCACAAATGATGTTGATGCAGACTACGAAGTTACATTAGATGAAAAAGCTTTAAATGAACTACCTGTAAAGAAAAAAGGTAAATATTATGTTCATCATGTAACTATTAATAATCTACAAGAAGAGAAACAATACTACTTTAGAGTAGGTAATGGTGTCTTTATGTGGAATGTTAATGAAAATAATCAGAAATATTCTGAATATGAAGCTCCAACAGTAAAAGAGTTTGGTTTTAAAACATATAAAGATCCTGAGAATCTTCCTTCTCCAAGTCCAATCTATGGAACAGTATATTCACTTGCTAGAAATAAAGATGGGTTTTTGACACAAAACCTTAATACAGATTCAATTGTTTTTGTGCACTCATGGAAGGAAGATGAAAAAGTCGCATCCCTTACAATGTCTTCAATAACAAATAAAAGTGGAGGGTGGACATTAGATAAATCTAATGTTAGGGACAATGATGGGAGTATATCTTCAAACTATGAAGTAGGTGAGGATAAGCTATATGCCTATGTTCAATTAGAAAATGTAAAAAGATCTGATTTAAAAGAGATGGTATGGGGTGTAAACGATGCTCCTGCTCCAGATCTTCTTGTAAATAATGAAGCCGATGCTAAGGTTTTAGGCTCGATATTAGATGTGCTAACATACAAATTAGCAAATCTTGATATTAATAACGTTGATTATACTTTCAATACGTATGCAATAAATAATATGGCTTCGTGCGAAGACGAAGGTGGAACATGGTCGGGGGGGAAGTGTAATTTTGGAAAGGTGGAGCCAATTGTAAAACCTCCGGCAAATAATAATACGAACAATACAAATACTGGTAATACTTCGAGCAATAACTGTAAATATAGGTTTAATGGCGTATGTATTGAAGAGGAACCAGAAGAAATTAAACCTCCTGCTCCAGCTACGCCAACTTCAGTTGCTGGTGGTGATAATAATGGTGGTAACGCTAACACAGGTAGTGGTAATACTCCTGTTGAAAACGACCAACTCGATTGTGGTGGTATGGAGAAGAAAAAAGTAGGAGGAAATTGGATTTGTGTAAATAGTTCGGCTCAAAATGCTAAAGATGGCGCAACATGTACTGGACAACATCCGAGAGGATGTGAAGTAGGGGACGGCTGTTATTGTCAGTGGAACGATGGTTCCGGGGGCTATTCGAGACTCGAGAATGTCTCCTGTCGACCTGCGGCATGCGCAAGTAATGTAAATGGTGATTATGCTACACCTGGTAATCTAGATTCATTGAGAGTTAAACTTGGCACTGATAACAAACCTATTATTGTTAATGGTCAACCTGTATTGTGTGGAGCAGACACATCAACTAATGGATGCGTACTAAATACAGACAAGCCGACTAGGGATGGGACACTAATATGTAGAACAGGTTATAAAGTTGAAATAAGTGGGAATAAAAAGACATGTGTGCCTGACCCAGGTTATAATAATGGAAGTACTACTCCCTTAGGAGATAATACAAGCTTATGTACATATAAAGATTCAATTACTTGTTCAGATTACACAGAAAAATTAAGCGCTTCAGCTTGTGCACAAAAGCAGAGAACTGGTACATCAAAATGTAACGAGAAAATAGACTGTGTTTATGAGGATTTAGCTAGGGGAGCAACAACGGTTACAAATATTTCAAGGGAAAGGTGTAATGAACTGCTTGGAAATAGAGTGGCTTGTGTAAATGGTCAAATTCCAAAAGGAGATGGCTCTTGTACATGTCCTGCCGGATGGGTATCTTATAGCTCGAATGGATCTGAAGGATGTACAAATCCTGCACTTCAACCTGTTAATGATAGGACTGGAAGTGGTAAATGTTCAGTACGTGCAGACGATAATATTAGCAAATCAGTTACACTTAACTGTGGAAGACAAGGTGATAATAAGTGCTATGAAGGAGATGATACTAATTATGGATGTGAATCAGGCGAGGTTTGTGCTTTTGTAAAGAGTAGTGGAGTAGCTGGAGTTTGTATGCCAAAAGGTGAAGCCATTGGATTTACGACTGCTGCTGCAAATCAAACCAATCCAAGTGAAGTTTCTGCCAATTGCTTTATTAAAGTTGATACTAATGGGGAAATAGTAGATACAAGAATCGCCTCTTTAGGGCAGTGGGATACTAGGACATTTAATAACTCTAGTTCAACAACAGAAGCGCATTGGGTGAAAACTTGGGTATCTGTTTGTTTGTCGCAAGGGGATACTGGAAGTCTTAACTCTGATACAAAAGATAATAATACTGCTGCTATAGTGAATAAAGCGTTGGCAGCCTCAAATGTAGAATATAAAACAAATGGAAATCATTTAGTTATATTTCCTGAATCAGGGATATATGATGTCACGATAGGCGAAGAAAATTTCAAAAATATATTTGTAGATAAAAACAATCAAAACTTTTTCTATAAAGATAATAATGGTGAGCCTGGCTACCAACTACCTGAAGACCCTAAAAAACCTTCAAAGAATGATGATGTATTGTTACCTGCTTCAGGTGCTGTAGTAACATTATATGAAAAAGCTAAGAATCAAAGTATGAAATTAAGTAAAGGAATAAATATAGTATCCTTTAATTACCTACCTTCTAGAGTTGAAGGAAAGAATATGAATGCTAAACAGTTAATGAGAATATTAAATAGCTCAGGTACGAAAGTAACTAGAATAACTACATTTGAAGGTGGAAAATGGTTAGGTGGATTAGCCTATGATAGTAACAAGGGTGAGATAGTAGGAAATGACTTCCTAGTACTACCTGGAAAAGGATACCTAATTGTTTCAAACGCTGATTACACTGCAACAGTTCCTGGATATGGAATTAAGAATTCTATACCTGTTGCTTTGTCTGATGGTTGGAATCTAGTTGGTGTGAATGGATTTAGTAAAACATATACAGCTGCTTCAATGATTAAAAGCGTAAATGAATTAGAAGGAGTAGGTGCGAACAATGTAACATGGTGGCCTACATCAAAAGGAAGATATGAAAGTTTCCAGAAATCTGAAGATACTGAGTATGGATTTGATTTCCCACTTCTAAAAGATATTGGATACTTTGTTAGAATTAATAAATTTGACAGAGATGGTGCAAAGTCTGTAATCTGGAATCCTGGAGGAGATCTCCATGGAGAAAATGGATCTAAATAATTTTTAATAAATATATAAATGGAAGGAATACCAAGTTGGTACTGGATGACAATAATTACATTCTTAACTGCACTTTTTGGGTTAATACTATACTATGTTGCAATGCTTGTTAAAGAGACAACAGCAACTATGGTTCAAGTTAAGGAAACATTAGTTGACTCAAGGCAATTGATACAGAATGCAAATCAAATAGTTGAAGACGTACAAGATACAGTAAGCAATGTTAAAGGAACTATTGATCAGATAAATGAATCAGTATTACAACCTGTAAAACAGGTGGGAGAAACAGTAAAAGGTTTCTTAAGTATGCTTAAGTAACTATTTCAGAAGAGACATAGAGTAAATAATAGCAATAGATACTATTGCTGCACCTACCAATATTGATACTGGATCTAGATAATATCTAAGTCTTGTTGGCACGTTTACTATTACTTCTGGACCTTTGGTTAAATCTTTCATATGTATATGTTACAAATGTTTGTATAACTAATCAAGATTGGATATATTATATCTAATATGTATGTAACACCAAGACAAAGAACAAGATACTTCTGGACTACAATATTGTTAATACTAATGCTTCCTTTAACAGCTTTTGCTGCGGTTATGGCAATTAGATACTTCTCAGGAGCCTCTGGAGAAACAACTCCAAAGAATGTAATCCTTTCAAACATTACCTCAAACGCCGTTAGTATAACTTGGACCACCGACTCTGAAACATCAGGTTCTGTAACTGTTAATTCAGGCAAAGGAGATAGCACACCTTTTGTTGATATTAGAGGTACAGACAGACGAAAAACCCATCACATTGATATTGTAGATTTAGATCCATCAAAAGATTATTCTTTCTCGATACTTTCAAATGATACAAAGTATGGAGATGAAAAAGGAAAAAACTTTAAGTTTAGAACTTCACCTGTAACTTCTGAAACGCCAGTCCCTAAACCTATCTACGGTTCGGTGGAAGGAACGGATAAAAATGATGTTGTGGTATATATTACCCTTGAAGGAGATGATAAGACATATCCAGCATCCTCAGCTACCACTGCAACAGGAAAATGGATAGTAGACCTATCAGCACTTCGAGATCCAGCAACTAAAGATTTAGTAAAAGTAGATAGTAATACTAAGATAAATATTTTAGCTAAAGGTGCTGATACATTAGGAGGAAGTGTAAGCGGAACGTATGGTGAGTTAATTGATTCAGAAGGGCAGTTAAATACTCAACTACAATTAAGTGATATACCAACTGATTCACTGCTTGCTGAAATACCTTCTAAATCTCAGATTGCATCGGTATCGTCTACAGTAACAACTCCAAAGCCAACAGAGCCTGATCCAGACCCAGTTGATCCTGAGCCAAATGAACCAGAAGTACCTGTTGGGGATGTTATTTGGACTGCATTGCCCGGAACAACAAGCACACAGTCATCAAGCTCAGAAACGGGTGGCTCAACTGTAAAAGTTACAAATCTAACTGATACAGGATTTAATGTAATATGGCTCTCGTCAACTCCTGTTGTTGGTACGGTTAAATATGGAACTGATCAGAGTAATCTAACGGATACTGGGTATGATGAAAGAGATAGTGCTGTAAGCCAAGGAAACTTTACAACACACAGTGTAAGAATAAATAGATTAACTGCACAAACAAAGTATTATTTTGCAGTATATGAAGGTACAACACTTCTTAAAAGTGATTCTTTGACAACATACGCAACTCTTTCAACTCCACCAGACTTTAAAAGTGTAACTGGTAATGTTGAAAATTTAAGTGGAGGCGAAGCATTGCTTACCATGCAAATCACTAGAACGGGAGCAAGTAGTACTTTAGGATCAACACTTGTGGATAATAATGGGGGGTGGGTTGCTACTCTTGGTGACTTTAGAACTGCTGATGGTAGTGCATATTATGAAGTTAAGGATACTGATAGTGTAAAGATAGCCCCACTATCACTAACAAATATCAAAAGTGTATCAACGACAGTGAAGAAAGCCGTTGAAAGTTCTGTGGCATTAACGGCAAGTAGTGGTGGAAGTAGAAAGATTGTTAAAGTAAAAGCATTAAGTAATTATGGAGTATACGCAGGTTCAATAATTGTAAAATCACAAACCTCAAATACAAATGAAGAAAATGGAATTGGTGGCGGAGGTGGAAATGTAATTCCAAATACAGGAATTTATGACACTCTTATCTACACAATGGTAGTTGGCGCAATATCAATATTCATTGCAATATTTACATATATTCAACGAAATAGAAGATATTCTGAAAAAGAATCAAAGAATAACATGATTAGTAGTGTAAATTAACCCGATTTATTGTAGAATTCGTAAGATATGAAATCAGATCAAAAACTTAAAAAATCTGCGTCATTAATGTTAGTCGTTTTAATGACTCTCGGTTTAGGGTTGATATTCTTTGCACCAAAGGTAAACATAAGTACAAAGCCAGTTGTAAGTCAGAAAGAAGTATCACAATCTCCAACTGTTGAAGATTTAGAGAAACAAGGTATTGATGTTAGCGTTGTTGAGGTTTTGGCTGAAACTACCGGTAGTGGTGGTCAATCTGGACCTGGAGGATGTACTGGTGGAAGAACATGTGACTCTAATGTAGGACTTGCACCAATTGCCCAATGTTCGATTAATGATGCTGGAGGGTCTATGACTTCAGGATCAGCAGGTAAAGGGAAGTCATTTGTTTCTGTGCGATTGAACGCTAAAGTAGAACCATTTGAAATAACAACTCCACAAGTATTATTACAAGGAAGTAAATATGTTGATGATAGTCGGAAAATTATCAGCTATGATTACCCAGTTTATAGAGATTCTCAAAATATAATTCTAGCTGATGAAGCAAGAAGAACATGTGCCCCTGGTGTTGATTGCCAAACTTTTGACAGTGTTGCTGCGAGAAAAGATTTTCCTTTTAAGGTCCAGTCGTATGTAGATGTTAAAAATGCTGATGAAGGTGGAACAGGGGGGCAAGGCAATACTGTTATATATTCTGTGCCTTCGCTCAGATCAGCTTGTCCAGATGTACAAATGGCAAAAGCCAATCCTAGAAAGGCATCTGGTTTTGCTATGGATTTAGATGTTAGAAGACAGATACCTGTTGACTCAAAAGATAAAACAAACCCGATGAATAATGGTGGTATTCACTCTGTTACAAGATCGTTTGAAGCAATTCAATGTTTAAGAAAAGCTCCAGATGGAGAAGAGTTAGATGAGGCTGAAACGTTTAAAATGTGTATTACGGATGTAAAACCTACTGACTTTGTTGTTGCAGCAGTGTATGAAATTGAGCAATGGTTAGATTGTTTAATTGGGGATGCTGATTGTAGTGAAAGTAGAGTATTTGCATTAAGAATGGACCCACTTTACGGAGGTCAAATGAAATGTGCAAAGCCTGACTGTGAAATTAGATATTTTGAATATGAATATCTTAAAAATATTGCACCAGGAGATGCCGCATCTCAGATCCCAGATGATATAGATAAGAATTTGGTAAATACCTTTCAACCTGTAACAGACGCATACTATATTCAAACACCTTGTAAGATTAGAATCAATAAATGGGGAGTACATGACATACCATGTATTTGGGATATTTCTCCATACAAAAAGCAATTTCAAATTCAGAAATCAGCATATATGCCACTTGATCCTACAATGCCTCAGACCTTTGATGAGTATTGGAATGGTGGTGTAATGCCTGAATTAAGAAAGAGATCAAATTCTTGTATATAAATTTATATTAAATATTTATGATAGTTGAAGTTATACAAAAGGTAAAAGAAGTAGTAACAAAGAAGCATCTTCTTAACTACGTTTCGATGTTAGTTAGTGTATTTTTTATGTTCTCAGCATTAAATACTTTTGCTGCTGAATGTATCGATGTTGCTAATTTACCAAAGATTGATGTTGTAAAAGGATATCAAAGTGAAACTGAACTAACTAAATCTTCTACTGCAGATCCTTCATATAACGCTCAGACAACGACAATGAACATTGTTATGGCAAGTGCAAACGGGACATTGCAAAATCTAGTTCCTCAAACACTTTCAAACTATCAGGCTATTAAAGATAATCCAAATATACCAACTTATGCAAAAGGTGGAATGGTAGGATCAATGGATAACGCGGTTATAGCGATGTTCAATAATTTTCAAGGTGTTAATATTCCAAATTACTTAGCAAGTGAATGGGTTCCAGGTTTTGATACTTCTTCAACAGGTATCTATGCTGCTTCAGATGGATATGGATATCTTCAGGAATCAAATATTGATAGTCTTTGGGATAGATTAAGACTAATTTCCTACGTTTTCTTTGTTGTAATACTAATCGTTGCTGGATTCATGATTATGTTCAGACAGAAGATTGGTGGGCAGTTAGCTGTAAGTATCTTTAATGTTCTTCCTAATGTAATTATTTCATTAATACTTGTAACATTCAGTTTTGCGATAGTGGGACTTTTGCTAAATCTTGGAGTTATGGCAGTGAATGTTGTTGGATCTGTACTTGGTGTTACTACAAATACTGCAATTACTGTAGATAGCCCATTCTCTTTAGTAGGTGCAATATTCTCAGGTAAAATTGAAGTAATAGGTGGAAATGCAAGTATTGCAAACGTTGCTACTATTGCGATTGCTTCACTTGTGGCTATTGTTGCAGGAATTACAGCTTCTGGTGGGGCAGGTACCGCTGCTGTTGTTGCGGGATTAATTACCATCTTGTTTATAGGGATAATTGTTGCTGCTATTATTATTTATGCCTCAGTAAGGGTATACATAACAATACTTACTGCATATTTAGGTATTATTTTTAATACTATCCTCTCTCCATTATTCTTAACGGTCGCTGCGTTTCCAGGTCAAAGTCATATGATTATGGATTGGATGAATAGGATTCTTAAAGGAGTGTTAACCTTCCCATTAGTATATTTCTTCCTAAACCTAGGTGCCTTTATTTTGAGTTGTGAAATAAATATAGCGTTTCCATCAGGATTGATGAGTGGCGATTTTGCAAATGTTCAGACTGGAAGTGACAGTCCTGTGGGTTGGTTCTTAAAGAGCTTCATTGTTGTGGCACTATTCTTTTTTGCCGCTGATTCACCAAAGATACTTGATGACTTCTTGGTAACAAATAGTGGTAAGGGAGCAATTGGCGCAATTGAAGGAATGAAGAAAGGATTGTCTAGAATTCCTCTGGTTGGTTCATTCTTTGGTTAAAAACAATAACAAATGGCAAAACCTAGAAAACAAAAAGGATTCAAAGATCCTCTCGATTCAGTATTCGGGGTTATCTTTGGAAATGCAAAATCTAAACCAATTAAGGTTAAGCCTACAAAATTATCAGGAGCTAATGCTTCTCAAGAATTAGCTAGGGGACTTGCTGAAATTGCCGCAAGCCCTGCCAACTATGTTACCGGAGGGTTTAATGCCCTCGTTGGAGAATATCCAAACCAGATCAACCTTGTAGAATTCAATTATGATAAGTTTAATGATCAATTAAGAGGTGGTGATAATAGTGCTGGTAGGTTTAGAGTCCGAGCAGGTGACGTACCTTCCTTTTTAACAAATCCAAATAAATTTATCGATTCTGTATTTGAAAAAGCCAAGCAAGAACGAAGCATGGCTAAATGGCTTCACCTTGGTCGTGGAATGGATTCCGCTCTTATGGCTACTTGGGCAAAACAAAATGGTTTTTCAAATAAAGATTCCATTACAATTGGATTGGCTGCTGGAAACTGGTTAGGAGTAGACCAGAAGAATGAAGCAAGGAAGAAATTTGCTGAGAATATAGTTTTAAGCTCTATTGGTGGAAAAATTGATGCCGATAAGAACTTTATGCCACCGGATATGGCTAGAGCTGTACATAATGCATTGGATAATGCTAAATATCACGATTTCATAAGGAAGCCCGGTGAATTAGAACAAGTTTTGAAAACAGTACCAGGACTCTCGTCTAGACCAGACTTTAATCAAATAGTCTCAGATATAAAGGATTCATATAAAAAGCAAAGTACGAGAGTTTATGGAATTGGTAAAGACATTGATAGAGGGGGTAGTTCATGGATAACAGAAGGCGGAATTAATAGAGAAGGGTACATCTCAATTCTTCAAGAGAACATGGGGTATAAAGCCAAACTATTAAGTGGTACTTCCGATCCGAAAGAAATGGCAGAGAGAAACCGATTATTGAAGGCACAAGGAGCTTTAGAAGCGCTAAGAAGAGTGAAAGGACCTGGGTACGGTGGAAATGGATTAGATCAAGTTCAAGCTGATGCTGCAGAAATGATTAATGGTCTGAAGAAAGATCTTAAAGCAAATAGTGGTGATCCTGCAAAGAGCACCATTATTAAAGGTTACATAGATCAACTTACAAAACAATATAATGAAGCAGCTGAAAGAGAACAGAAGCTTCGAAGATTTACCAATCCATTTAGAACGTCTTTAAACGGAAATTTCTCAAAATATAAATCCCTTTTGCTCTCAAGTGTAGACTACGAACTCCAAAGAGAGAAATGGGATTTAGCCTCCACAACTGATGCTGCAAAACGGGCTGAAATTCTAGGGAGAATAACCTTTTTTGAAAATAAGAAAAAAGGTTTAAAAACAATGACCGGAATGGAATGGAGATTACTTTTAGGTGATTTGCAAGGAGCTATCGGTGGATTACAAGCATCTCGTGAATTGCCTGCAAATATACTCTCAGGTAAATTTTGGAATAAAAATGCACAGGGTAACTTAGCACCTAGTGATGGAGCAAGGATTCAGATTTTAGATCAAATAATCGATCGAAAAGGAACTAAAGGTGTTTGGTCTCCTGATATCTTTATCCCAAGGCAAGATATTTCAGCTGGATATGCGTCATTAACTGGTATGTACTATTTGACTCCTGGTTCATTAGCGAGAACCTTCTTGTATAACGGTGAAGGTTTTGCATACCTTAAGTACTTAGAAAGAGCTAACCTTGCAAATCACTTAAATAAAACTGGATTTACGACTCAATTGCTTGGTGAACTACAAGGAGTGATGGCAAGTGATGAAAAATTTGCTAAGGAAATGAAGAATTTCATCTCAGATGGAAAAATAGATTTAAATGCATTTTCCCTAAATTATAAATCCTTTATGAATTCGCTCGATGCGAAGAAAGGAAACTTAACTGGAACTTGGGGGAAACTTGAATCTATGATGAAGCGTGATCAGAACAGCATGCTTACCCGATTAACTGCGGTGTTTGGGTCGGGTAATAGAGTATTACAAAGAATAAATGCAGTCTATAGTGATACTATTAAAGATAGAGTAAATAAATATCTTGTCGAAAATGTAGTTAGAAAATGGTTAGGACATGAAGTCGCTGATCAGTTGATAGCAGTTGGGTTAAAGAATATCGGTGTTAAACAATTAATGACAATGGCTGTTTCAGAGTGGGCTGCTGGGATTGGAGCGGCTGTTGGAGGACCAATTGGAGCAGTACTTGGTGCCGTTGTTACCTACCTTGCTACAAGTTTTCTAGAGAGTATTATTAAACCTTTTATTAAAATTTTCTTTGCTTTCTTATGGGCCTTTTTAGTTGTCCTTATTGCTTTCATAGCTTGGATTGTGTTGCTATTATTCCCTGGCTCATATCCTGGACCTCAACAACATATCCCTCCAACAGATAACTTTGAGTGCGTAGGGGGTAATCCATTTGCCGGACTATATAACTTTCAACCAGCTACTGACCCTGGTAATTTGCCAAATGCTCCTGCAGACTCAACCTGTCCAATTCTAGGAGACACACTTCCTTGTACTCAAGGTAGTGGACCTGGAGCTTCACAATACCATCAAACCTACCATGGAGTTGATATTGGAAATGTAGGAGATGCGATATGGTATGCCCCTACAGACGGTCAAGTAATATCACATTCAGCGGTAAATATTTGTCAGAGTACAGGTAAAGATTACGGAGGTGTTACATTATTCAGAGATAGTATGGGAACTGTATATAGAATCACTCACGCAAGAATACTTGCATCAGGGAGTGTATCAAAAGGTACTCCAATTGCCATAATGCAATTTGACCTAGTTAATGATGGTAGCTGTTGGACTGGACCTCACTTTCATTTGGACGTTCAAGCCGGTGGTGCATGGGTTGATGCTCAAAAGTGGTACGAAGAGAAATTAAAGTGTAATATAGTGCCTAGTGGAAATGGCGCAGCTTACGGATGTGCTCCGTAAAATAAAACAATTTATACTTGCGAATAAACCATTGGTCATAATTGTGACTGGAGTTGTGTTTGTTATTATCTTGTTTGTTATTGCTCTGTTGCCAAAGAATAAATATTCTGACCTAGCTTTAATTGAACAGCCTCTATATTTTTATGAGAATAAAAAGGTAAATATATCACCAGAAATATATAAAGATTTCAAAACACCTAAAAAAGGCTTAGAGATTTATAGAATAAATAGTGATAATCAGAATATTAAAGTCGAAGGAATACTAACAAGATTAAATGTTGCTTCGCCAACTAAAAATGTATTTGGCGAGAATATTGCATATACTTGGAGTAATAAGAAAGGGGATAATGTCCAATATGATGTAAAAAGTCAGACAATGAGTTTACAACTCTCTGATTCATTTGTAGTATTCCCATCTCTTGCTTCGCCTTCTGATGATCAGTTAAGAGATTCTTTCAAAGAGTTTGCTAAGAAATATATTAATTCAGAGTACGAATATGTTGATATTGAGGTTGAAAGAAGAACTTCAGATATTATTATCTCAAGCAGAAGATTAGTGAATGGTATTCCACTACAGAGGCCAGGTATTATTAAAAATTATGATTACATTCTCCTTGATACACAATTT
>JACCDN010369648.1_pt1 | contig 48197 bp, 48 predicted proteins | sample 7441691 | NCBI WGS metagenome assembly JACCDN01 (sample SAMN15323439, study PRJNA562643) | freshwater metagenome | isolation source: river surface water | place: USA:Blue River Watershed | collected 2017-08-16 | reverse complement strand
TCCAGATAGATCGCGAAGTTTCGCGATGTCGATTGCCTTTTCATTTTCGGTTCCTACGAAAGTAGGTAATTCGAACGTTTGGCCATCGAGGTTAATCACAGCATTTTGAGACATAGTTGTAAGCTTAGTAAATTCAAGGCACTAAGATAATACGTAATTCTTAAAGGTGTATTACCTTTATAAATCCTCAAGAAATAAATTTATTAAAGACAATTTTTTCTTATAATATTTCAATATAATTCAAATTTTATGCCTAAAATCTCGGAATTGATCCCGAATTACATCTTTACATCGAAAGAACGCTTTCTGAATTATGTCCAAATCGATACTCAATCCGACCCTCATTCAAGCAGCAGTCCCAGCACTGAAAAACAAAAAAATCTGGGCAAGATTTTAGTGCACGAACTTCAGGCACTAGGAATAACCAATGCACACTTAGATGAATTCGGTTATGTTTACGCTCAACTGGAATCCAATGTACCACACGAAGTTCCTGGCCTATGCTTTTGTGCCCACATGGACACATCCCCTGATTGTTCTGGAACTCATGTTAAACCCATCGTTCACCACTATTACCATGGACAAGACTTGGTTTTACCCGATGATCCATCGGTCGTTATTCGTTTAAATGAGCATCCTGATTTAACGGAACAAATCGGAAATGACATCATTACGGCCAGTGGCACCACCCTTTTAGGTGCTGATAACAAGGCAGGAGTGGCAGAAATAATGGATGCAGTGAATTTTTGGCAATCAAACCCAGAGGTCCCTCATGGACCCATCACCATTCTATTTACCCCAGACGAGGAAGTAGGTCGCGGAACAGATCACGTGGATATGCAAAAGATTAAGGCCCAATATGGTTATACCTTAGACGGCGAAAAGCGGGGACATTTAGAGAACGAAACATTCTCTGCCGACGGTTTCGTCGTGAAAATCCAAGGCGTTTCTCAGCATCCTGGTTTTGCCAAAGGCCGTATGGAAAGCGCCCTGAAAATAGCCGCAGAAATTGTCAACACCCTCCCTAAAGACCGCCTCAGCCCCGAAACCACCGAAGGAAAAGAGGGTTTCATCCACCCCACTGACATCTCAGGTAGCGTGGAAGAAGCCACCATCGAATTCATCCTACGAGATTTCGAAACGGAAAAACTACAAGAATTCGGCTTCATCATTCAACAAATCTCCGAAATGATCTTGCGCAAATACCCCAATTCCTCGGCCACCTACACTCAAACCGGGCAATACCGCAATATGAATGAGGTATTAATTAACCACCCGGAATGCATCGAATTAGCCATGGAGGCCATGCGCCTAGCAGGCCTCAAAGCCGAAACTACGAGCATCCGCGGCGGAACCGACGGTTCCCGCTTAACTTTTATGGGCTTACCTTGCCCTAACATCTTCGCAGGGGAACATGCCTTCCACAGCAAACAAGAATGGGTTTCGGTGCAGGATATGCAAAAGGCGACGGAGACGGTGATTTATCTAGCTGATTTGTTTCAAAACCGCGCAGCGGTTTAGAAACAAATCAAAGCATAAAGAATAAAGCACAAAGAATAAACTAGATTAGAGATTATAGAGTAGAGAGTAGAGATAAAAAGAATAGAGCATAAAGCACAAAGAATAAAGTTCGAATCCCCTTAGGGGATGAATTCAGTAATGAATTATTTCACTATACTTATCAAAAAAGCGGCGCATGCCGCTTTTTTGATTCCTAATTTATTCTTTATTCTATATGCTCTATGCTTTCTCTATAATCTCTACTCTAAAAATATTGCGAAGCACGATTTCGAACACACAAAACAATTTATTCCCACTCAATCGTCGCCGGTGGCTTACTCGATATATCATACACCACTCTATTCACCCCTTTGACCTTATTAATAATCTCGTTTGAAATGCGACCTAAGAATTCATAAGGCAAATGGCACCAGTCAGCCGTCATTCCGTCTACACTGGAAACGGCACGTAAGGCAACTACTTGCTCATAGGTACGCTCATCGCCCATCACACCTACCGATTGGATAGGTAAAAGGATCGCACCTGCTTGCCAAACTTGATCATACAAACCGTCCTCTTTCAATCCATTGATAAAGATCGCATCTACTTTTTGTAAGATATCGACTTTCTCAGGAGTGATATCGCCCAAAATACGGATACCTAAACCTGGACCTGGGAAAGGATGACGGCCTAAAATGTCTTTTGGCACGCCTAAAGTCTTTCCTACTAAACGCACCTCATCTTTGAATAAAGCATCCAAAGGCTCCACCACTTTCAACTTCATGAAGTCAGGTAAACCGCCCACGTTGTGGTGGGATTTAATCGTTGCACTTGGGCCTTTTAAAGAAACCGATTCAATTTTATCTGGATAAATTGTTCCTTGTCCTAACCATGAAACACCCTCAATTAAGTGGGCCTCCTCGTCAAATACCTCGATAAAGGTCTTACCGATGGCCTTGCGTTTATCTTCTGGGTCTTTTAAACCCTTTAAAGCATCATAAAAACGTTGTTTGGAGTTAACTCCCTTCACGTTTAGACCTAAGGTATTGTAAGATTCTAATACTTGCTCGAATTCATCTTTGCGCAATAAACCATTGTCTACGAAGATGCAATAGAGGTTTTTGCCAATAGCACGGTGTAATAAAACGGCCGCGACTGAGCTGTCTACGCCGCCCGAAAGACCTAGAACGACTTTGTCATTCCCTAATTTGGCCTGAAGTTCTGCAACGGTTCTATCAACGAAGGAATCCGATGTCCATGTCTGAGCGCAGCCACAAATTCCGACAATAAAGTTCTTAATTAATAAACTTCCCTCCGTCGAGTGTGTCACTTCTGGGTGGAATTGAATACCGAAAATCGGCTTAGATACGTGTGCAAAGGCTGCGACACGAACGGTCTCTGTGGATCCGATTAATTCATATTCTGCAGGCAATTCCATGATAGTATCACCATGAGACATCCAAACTTGGCCTGTGGCCGATAATCCTTCTAAAAGTAGACTCTGCTTCACACTTGTCATGTGAGCACGGCCATATTCGCGGTGACCAGATGCCTGAACGGAGCCTCCGCCCTGGTGCGCTAACAATTGAGCACCGTAGCAAATACCTAAAATGGGCAAAGAGCCAAACAAACTTAAATCCACTCGAGGAGAATCTTCGTCGCGTACCGAGCAAGGGCTTCCTGAAAGTATTATACCTTTTACGGAATCATCAATAACTGGGATGTGATTAAAAGGATGTATTTCGCAATAGACTTGTGCTTCTCTGATGCGACGCGCAATTAATTGGGTCACCTGAGAACCGAAATCAAGTATAAGGATCTTTTCCGCCATGTTTGTTTTTGCTTAAAAATAAACGGCAAATGTCGGAATTTTTTACCTAATTCTAACGATAGAGGAGGTATTTTTGGCGCATTTTTCGGTATTGAACTAATCCCGGCTCCCAAGAATCGCGAATTTCCTTCTCAGATTTACCGGCTATTATCGCCAGTCGAAGAGAATCTGTTCCTGCTAACTTATCAAAAAAGGAAGGCGAAGTAAAGAACTTCTCCCCTAATCCAGACTTCTGATAAAAATACAGGAGGTATTTTAGGCTAAATCCTAAACTCCTAGCCGGCAAGGTAGATAGGTTGTAGCCATAACAGGTTTGGCCTTTTAAAGGTGGGTCCATCGCTCCCGGTTTAGGGACGGGTATAAAAGTGTAATCCCCAAGTCCTGCAATATTCGTTCCAGCCACTTGAAACTGCAAATCCGTTCCTCGACCGACGCTGACGTTCGTTCCCTCGAACAAACAAAGCGATGGATACAAAGCGATGGATTGATCATTCGGTAAATTAGGCGATGGTGCAATCGCTACGTGAACCGGGGACGCATGCGTATAATTCGCGACAGGAATGACATTCAAAGAGGCTTTGGCACTATTTGCTAACCAACCCTCACCATTAATCATACGCGCTAATTCTCCCAGCGTGCAACCATGTACTACCGGAATGGGATTCAAACCCACGAAAGATGCTTGCGCTTTTTCAAGCACGGGACCATCCACATAATGACCATTCGGATTAGGGCGATCTAAAACCAATAAGGATTTTTGATTCTCTGCACAGGCCTCAAGCACATAATGCAAAGTAGAAGAAAAGGTATAAAAACGAGCACCTACATCTTGGATATCAAAAAGTACGATATCTATCCCTTGCAAGTCCTCTACGGTAGGTTTCTTGTGTTTTCCATACAAAGAGATAAGGGCTAAACCGGTCTTCTTATCTACTTCATTGTCAATGTGAGCTCCCGCATCTGCCGTTCCTCTGAAACCATGCTCCGGGGCAAAAATCTTCTTAACCAATACCCCCAGCGACAATAAAGTGTCGGCTAAATGTGTCTTCCCTACCACAGAGGTATGATTTACAACAAGCGCGACATTTTTTCCTTGTAAGGATGGAAGATAGGCTGAGAATTGGGCAGCGCCTGGAATAAGCGCTTTTTGAGAGAATCCTGTAAAAGCCAAAAGGCAGAACATTAAAACAATACTATTTGATTTACGCCCCATTCGTGTTTTCTTTGCGGTTCAGAATTAAAAATCAAATCTAATGAATTTCCCTCTTTTTGTAGCTAGGCGTATTCGGAAAACTCAGGACACCTCCTTTTCAAAGACGGTGACTTACGTGGGTATCGGAACGGTGGCCGTGGGAACAGCAATTATTCTGGTAGCATTTGCCATTCTTTTTGGCTTTAAATCAACTATTGAAGATAAGCTTACCAGCTTTTCTGGTGATGCACGCATCTCCCAAATATCGGGTAATCATTCACTTTCAGAAATTCCCATGGCGCGTAACCGCCCATGGGAAGCACAAACCTTACAGCGTCCCGAGATTAATCATATTCAAGCCCATGTGCAGAGACCCGGTATTATTGTGGGAAAAGATGGTTTGGCTGGAATCGTGGTGAAAGGTATTGGTAAAGATCTCCCGGTTAAGCAACTAGAAAAGAACATCATCAGTGGATCAGCCGCTATAAATGGACCTCAAGAGGTTATTGTCAGTAAAACTTTGGCAAAACAATTGAAAGTTAAAACCAATAACTCGCTAATTATCTATTTTTTAAGTGCGCCGGAAAGACCCCGGAAAGTGAAGATAAAAGGTATTTACGAGACAGGACTAGAAGAACTCGATAAAATATTTGTTTTAGCAGACCGGGATTGGGTCCAAAAAATGAACGGCTGGACAGCTGACTCGTTAGGCACCTATGAGATTTTCTTCAAAGAAAATCAAAATCTAGAAGCACAAACCAATGCCTTAGCGAAATCCATGCCTCCAGAATGGCGCATTCAGCCTGTAACAGAGATCTATCCTGCGCTATTTGACTGGATGTCTATGCTGGATAAAAACATTGTGATTTTCATCAGCCTACTTTTCGTGGTAGCCTGCTTTAATTTGATTGCCACACTTTGGGTATTAATTATGGAACGCGTTCCTATGGTGGGTTTATTAAAGTCAATGGGTGCCTCCGCATCACAGATTAGGAGAATATTCTGGTGGAATGGATTGTTCATATTAGTCAGGGGCTTATTGATTGGAAATGGCATTGCTTTTCTTTTCTGCTACCTACAATCAAGCTACCAACTGTTACCCCTTGATCCTGAAAGTTATTATATGAACAGTGTGCCTATCCAATGGGATGCACCTACTTGGATAATGGTCAATGCATTTACGATTCTTTTAGTCTCCTTCATGATGAGCATTCCTACCCTGTTGATTACCAAAATAGAGCCTAATGAGGCGCTGAACTTCAAGAATTAATGCTTAAAAAGATTTTTATTTTCCTTTGCATTTTCACCGTTGCAAAAGCACAAGACACCCTCCGCTATTCTATTGATTTAAATCGTTTGCAGAACGATCGGTTAACGGTAAACGTTAAATTACCCGCTGGAGTGAAGGAGTTTTGTTTCCCGAAAATGGTGCCGGGTACGTATGCCATCTATAATTTTGGGCGATTTGTGAGCAACCTGCAGGCCTTCGATGCCACAGGGAAAGCCTTATCTGTGGTCAGAAAGGATACGAATACGTTCTTTCTACCAAACGCTTCGAAACTCAGCTACGAAGTAGATGATTCCTGGGATAGTCCAGAGATTAAAGGAACCTATATTTTCGAGCCGGCTGGGACTAATTTTCAGCAAGACACCTTGTTTGCTCTGAATACACATGCCTTACTCGGCTACATAAAAGGACGTGAACAGCTACCCGTGTCCTTGCAATTGAAAACCCCGAAAAACCTCGTGGCCTCCTCCTCCTTGCAGGCACACAATAATACCTACACCGCCTCCTGTTTCCAAAAACTAACGGATGCCCCCATCTTAGTGGCTCCAGCAGATACCGTACACCTTCAGCTAGCGAATGCTGACATCTTGATTTCCGTGTATTCTCCTAATGGAAAAATAAAAGCATCTGAAGTCGCGAATGAATTAAAACCTTTGTTAAAGGCGCAGTTACACTATCTTGGCGGCCGTTTCCCAGTGAATACCTATGCCTTCCTGATTGTGATGTCCGCTCATCTGAAGAATGGATCTTATGGTGCCTTAGAACATGCGCAGTCTTCTTTCTATTACTTGCCCGAGGACTCTATTAAGGTCATGGGTCCTGTCATTCAAGATGTAAGTGCACATGAATTTTTTCACATTCAAACCCCGCTGAATCTTCATTCCAAAGAGATAGGCTCCTTTGATTTCCAAAATCCACAGATGTCGAAGCACCTGTGGTTGTATGAGGGTCTAACAGAATATGCTGCTCAGCATATGCAGCTTCAGGGAGGTCTGATTAGTCTACCTGCATTTCTCGAGCGAATGACAGAGAAACACCGAACCAGCTATTTTAGCTTTGATAATTCGATTCCTTTTACAAAAATGAGCAAAGGGGTTTTGGAAAAATACAAAGAAGAATATGGCAATGTATACCAAAAAGGAGCCCTCATAGGCCTTTGCCTTGATTTATACCTACGCAATGAGACCAATGGTCGCTATGGAACCCAGCAGCTCATCCGCGACTTATCAGCTCGATTTGGTCCTGAAAAATCCTTTAATGATGATGATTTATTCCAACTCATAGCAGAGACGACCCAAGTGAAAGGAATTAAAAAATTCTTAACAATGTACATCAGCGGAAACAAAGAGTTACCTCTTAAAGAGCTATTACCCACTATCGGGTGTGAATTACGTAGTTCAGATGGAAAGAAAGAAAAGGAGGAAATTCTGGAAGCGATGAAGCAAGAATTGAAGGAGATAAAAAATCCAAGCCCTTCCCAATTAAATTTGAGAAAAGCTTGGATGTATCATTAAACAGTTTGTGCTTCTACCACTGCAATCGCGACCATATTAACGATCTCGCGAACGGATGCCCCTAATTGTAAAACGTGCACCGGTTTACGCAATCCTAATAAGATAGGACCAATATATTCGATATCAGCCGCTTCCTTTAACAGGTTATAGGCAATATTCGCTGAGGACAGATTAGGGAAAATAAGCGTATTCGCGGTATCATTTCCTAACGTCGCAAACGGATAATTCTGTTGTCTTAGTTCCTTATCAAACGCTAAGTGCGCCTGCATCTCTCCTTCAATCACCCAGGTCGGATGTTTCTCTTTCAAAATTTGCGTAGCTGAGCGCATTTTCAAGGCATCTTCACCATCTGCTGAACCAAAGTTCGAATAGGAAAGCATGGCGATTTTAGGCTTTAAATTAAAGCGTTCTACCGCTTCTGAAGTTAATTCCGTTATCTCAACAACATCAGCCACCGAAGGCGAGAAATTAATGGTTGTATCCGAGAAGAAGAGTGGCCCTTGCTTACTAAGTAACAGGTACATACCGGCTACCTTCGTTACACCAGGTTTTTTACCAATGATTTGTAAAGCTGGGCGTATCGCATCTGGGTAGTTCTTAGTTAAACCAGAAATAACCCCATCCGCACGATTCGTCTCTAACATCATCGCTGCAAAATAATTACTCTTACGAACCTGCTTCTCTGCCTCCCACTTAGTAAAGCCACGACGCTTACGCTTCTCATAGAATAGTTCTGCAAATTCAGCTAATAGACCCGCATTATCTGGATGCTTAAAATCAAAAATCTCGATATCCCCTAAATCAATGTGGTGCTCCTCGCAGATTGCATCAATATTTGCCTTGCGGCCTAAAAGAATTGGTTTAGCGATTCCCTCGTCTAATACCTCGCGAACCGCTTTTAGTACTTTCAAGTTCTCTGCCTCTGCGAAAACAATGCGTTTTGGTTTCGACTTAGCACGCTTCAAGATGAACTTCATCACTTGATTATCTAAACCAAGGCGTTTTGCTAATTGAGTCTCGTACAAATCCCAGTTTTTGATCGGTTTCGTCGCCACGCCGGATTCCATTGCTGCTTTTGCGACTGCCATCGAGATGGTAGTGATCAAGCGTGGATCTACTGGTTTAGGAATAATATATTCTGGACCAAAGCTTAATGACTTCTCATTATAGGCCAAATTCACAATATCAGGCACCGGTTTCTTGGCTAAGCAAGCTAAAGCCTTAGCCGCCGCTAATTTCATCTCGTCATTAATTTCTGATGCTCGTACGTCCAAAGCGCCTCTAAAAATGAAGGGGAATCCTAATACGTTATTGACTTGATTTGGAAAATCTGAACGACCTGTAGCCATAATCAAATCATCTCTCACCGCCTTTGCCTCGTCATAGCCAATCTCTGGAATAGGATTCGCCATCGCAAATACAATCGGATTCGCAGCCATCACGGCTATCATCTCCGGCTTCAAGATACCACCTACGGAAAGACCAAGAAAAACATCCGCCCCTTTCATCGCCTCAGCCATGGTCGCAGTTCTCCCCGCCTTACCAGCTAATGGCGCTAAATAGCGATTCAAATCCTCACGATCTTCAGAAACTAAACCATCCTTATCGAAAATATAGAAGTTCTCAATGCGCGCACCAAGCTTTAAATACAGTTTCACACACGATATCGCCGCTGCACCTGCACCAGAAATAACGAATCGAGTATCCTCGATCTTCTTATCCACAATTTCTAATGCATTAAGTAAGGCTGCAGACGAAATGATAGCCGTACCATGCTGATCATCGTGCATGATCGGAATCTTCAAGCGAGCCTTTAATTTCTCTTCGATCTCAAAGCACTCAGGCGATTTGATATCTTCTAAGTTAATACCGCCAAAAGTCGGTTCCAAGCGCGCCACCGTATCCACAAAATCATCTGGATCTGTCACCGCTAATTCAATATCAAAAACATCAATATCAGAGAATACTTTAAAAAGAACGCCTTTCCCCTCCATAACAGGCTTGCTCGCCTCTGGACCGATGTTACCTAAACCTAAAACAGCGGTACCATTGGATATAACACCTACTAAGTTCCCTTTAGCTGTGTAATCGTATACTTTTTCAACGTTTTCTGCGATTTCTAAACAAGGCTCAGCCACACCCGGCGAATACGCTAATGATAAATCTCGCTGAGTCGCCGTCGATTTCGTGGGTTTTACCTCAATTTTTCCAGGTTTCCCTCCTGCATGATACTCGAGTGCATCTTGTCTTAAAATGGATGAAATAGACATATATGATTAATTTGTTGATTCTTCTTTTTGGAATTCCCCCTCATGTTTAGCAAGCCAAACCGTCGCCACGCCATTCCCAATGAAATTCGTAATCGCTCTCGCCTCAGACATAAATCGATCTACGCCTAATAAGAGCGCTAATCCTTCTACTGGAATCACTTGTAAAGCACTTAAAGTAGATGCTAACACGACGAATCCACTTCCCGTCACTCCTGCAGCCCCTTTAGAGGTCACCATCAGGATACCTACGATGGTCAGCATTTGTTCCCAGGACAAATGTACACCATAAACTTGGGCTAAAAATAAGGTAGCCATCGATAAATAAATACTCGTCCCATCCAAGTTAAATGAATAACCCGCCGGCACCACTAAACCCACTACCGACTTAGAACAGCCCATTTTCTCCAGCTTGTGCATCAAAGAAGGCAAGGCAGCCTCAGAAGAAGAGGTCCCTAAAACGATTAACAATTCCTGTTTAATGTAGCCCAAAAACGCCCAAATTCGCTCCCCACAGTTTCGCATAATAAAACCAAGTACCACAAATACAAAGACAGCCATAGTCACATAAACCGTCAGCATCAATTTAGCTAAAGGAAGCAAGGAATGTATACCAAATTTACCTATGGTAAATGCCATCCCGCCCAAAGCTCCTAAAGGGGCTAAATGCATAACGACTTTTAATCCTTTAAACACCCAATGCGAAGCCTGCTGCATACCCGCAATCATCTTCGCCTTTCCTCGCACATAGTTCAAAAAGATTCCGAAGAAAATCGAAAACCCTAAGACCTGTACGGTAAAGTTCTCTTTCAAAAAGCCCATCCAAGAAAACCCTGCCGCTTTCTGGGTGTATTTGGAAATATCTCCACCGGCAATGTCATCTCTAATCACCCCAATTCCTGGCTCAATCAACGTAGAAACAGCCAATCCGATCAACAAGGCAATCGTTGTTACTACTTCAAAATACAGAAGTGCTTTTCCACCTACACGGCCTACCTTTTTCAAGTTACCCATATTCACAATCCCTAAACTGATCGTTAAGAAGATAATGGGATTGATAAATAGTTTAACCAAACTAATAAAGATTCCACTAAAAACTTCACTAAGTGTAGGTCCAAAACTTAAATCAACACCCAGTAAATTATAAGTAAACTTCGATTCCAGTACCTTATACAAGGCTAAATTAGGAGAATAATGACCCACTACGACACCCACTAAAATGGACAACAATACCCAAAATGTAAGGTTCTGTAAAATAGTTGGGCTTTTCATTCGTTTAGTTTAGGTTAATTGACAAATGTAAGAATTATTAAGAAAAATCATTGCTTGTGTTTCTGCCTATATTTCCCGAATTTTGTAGGCTCATTACCATTCGATAAAATTTCCAATGTCAGAAAAAATTAAATGCCTTATTATCGGTTCTGGCCCAGCCGGATACACTGCTGCCATTTATGCTTCACGTGCAGGTTTACACCCTGTGATGTACCAAGGTGGACAACCAGGTGGACAATTAACAACAACGACAGAAGTTGACAATTTCCCGGGTTACCCTAATGGGATTGATGGACCAGCGATGATGGTGGACCTAGAGAACCAGGCAAAGCGTTTTGGGACAGATGTACGTTATGGTATGGCTACGAAAGTAGATTTTTCAGCATCGCCTAAAAAGGTTTGGATCGACGATACGAAAGAAATCGAAGCTGATGCGGTAATTATCGCCACAGGAGCAAGTGCAAAATGGTTAGGATTAGAGGGAGAAACGAAGTTCAATGGCTTAGGAGTATCTGCCTGCGCTGTTTGCGATGGCTTCTTTTACAGAAACCAAACGGTTGCGGTTGTCGGTGCAGGAGATACCGCTGCTGAGGAAGCGAGTTATTTAGCTAATTTATGTACTAAAGTACACTTAATCGTCCGTCGTGGCGAAATGCGTGCCTCGCTTATCATGCAAGAGCGTGTGAAAAATAACCCTAAAATTGAAATTCACTGGAACTCAGAAACCGAAGAAATCTTGGGGGATGCTAACGGTGTTACAGGAATTCGCATTGTAAATAATATTACTAAAGCAAAAGAAGAAATCGCCTTAACTGGATTCTTCGTTGCCATCGGACATCAACCAAATACGGCCATCTTTAAAGGTACTTTAGATATGGACGCACAAGAATATTTAATTACCGAGAAAGGAAGTACTCGTACGAGCATTGAAGGCGTTTTTGCTTGCGGTGACGTGCAGGACACCATTTATCGCCAAGCAGTTACCGCAGCAGGTAGCGGCTGTATGGCAGCATTGGACGCGGAACGTTGGTTAGCCGCGAACAATTTACACTAAACTAGTCTTATGAGGTTTATTACCTATATTTTTGGATGTCTACTGCTTCTTTCGAGCTTCAGCTTGAAGGCTCAAGAGCGGAATTTATTCAAGAAGAAAACAGAAATCGAAGTCAAATCCAATTCCCAACTTTTCCAAGAAAAGAACAAGAAGAAGGATGAACTTGATGAGCTCCCTCCCTTACAATTTAGAAATGAGACGGAATCCGTAGGGGTGACAGCTGGCTCTGAACTTCAGGAACGCAAGTTCGAGCCTATTAAAATGGTCAATGCGAGTATTAGTAATTTTGACACCACTTCCATTGATGAAGGCGAGAATCTAATCGTTGAGATTGAAGAGGAAGCGGCTCCAGAAGGAACAGAAGATTTTGTTTCGGTTGCCTCTTATTTTGCGATTTGGGATACAAAGATTATTGATCCCTATGATATTGATGCCAAAGAATTTGACGAACCTGTCGACATCGAATTATATAATAAGGCATCGGGACGTAACTGGGCAGCACCTTTAGAAATAATCAAGCAAACGAGTCCATTCGGACCTCGTTGGGGCCGTTTACACGCAGGCGTGGATTTAGATTTAGAGACGGGATATCCGGTATATTCCGTTTTTGATGGTATCGTACGTGTCAGTCATTACGACCGATCTGGTTACGGTAATTATGTTCTGGTGAGGCATTATAACGGCTTTGAAACACTATACGCACACTTAGCCTCTCCGGGTGCTGAGCCCGGAACCCTCGTAAAAGCAGGAGACCAAATCGGCGTAGGTGGTAGCACCGGACGTAGTACAGGTTCACACTTGCACTTTGAGACACGCTATGAAGGTAATCCAATGAACCCGAAGAATGTGTATAACTTCAGCCCATTTGAACCGGTTTCTGATCATATTATCATTACCGCGAGATCTTTTGACATTCGCTCCCTATCCTTAAAGAATGAGTATGGTTCTGTAGGTGATAAAGTTCGTTCGAGAACAAAGGCTTGGACCAAAGTACGCCAAGGAGATACTTTAGGTGCCATCGCAAGAAGAACAGGAGTTTCGATTGCTAAATTGAAAAAGTTAAATGGGATGAAAAACTCCTCGGTCATTCGAGCTGGTCGCCGTATCCGCATTCATTAATCGCTATGAAACTAGACATTCTCGTAATGGCTGCACATCCAGACGACGCTGAATTAAGCTGCGCTGGAACTATTCTCAAGCACATTGCTGCTGGGAAAAAAGTGGGAATCGTAGATTTCACCCGCGGAGAATTAGGCACACGTGGCACTCCAGAAATTCGCTTACAAGAATCGGCAGACGCCACTAAAATCCTCGGTTTGCATGTACGTGAAAACCTAGGCATCCGCGATGGTTTTTTCAGAAACGACGAAGAAACTCAATTGAAATTAATTGAAGTCATTCGCAAATACCAACCAGATATCGTTCTGGCTAATGCCTTAGAAGATCGCCATCCTGATCACGGCAAAGGAGCCCAATTAGCCATAGATGCTTGTTTCTTATCTGGATTACGCCAAATCAAAACAGGTGATCTTCCAGCGTGGAGACCCACACATGTCTATCATTACATCCAAGATCGCTATTTAGAACCCGATTTTGTAGTCGATATTTCAACACAATGGGATCAGAAGGAAGCCGCCATCCGCGCTTTCAAAAGTCAATTCTTTGATCCCAATTCTTCTGAACCGGCTTCTTACATTTCTAGCCCAGACTTCTTAAACTTCATCCAAGCACGCGCGATGGAAATGGGCCACAAGATTGGAGTGAAATATGGGGAAGGATTCCAGAGTCAGAAGACGTTGGAGAAAAAGTTATTGTAGAGCATAAAGCACAAAGAATAAAGAATAAAGAATAAAGAATAAAGAATAAAGAATAAAGAATAGAGTTTGAATCGCCTTTGGCGATAAAATTATGAAATGTTTTTGTCTATGTAATCATCAAAAAGGGCTCGAATTTCGAGCCCTTTTTGATTCCAACTTTATTCTTTGTGCTTTATGCTTTATTATTTAAAAAACGGCCGCTTTTAAGGCGCTACCCGATAACACTCCCAACCATCTTTCTCCCGCGCATCATACACCACACGATCATGTAAACGAGATGGTCTACCTTGCCAAAATTCAAAATAATCCGGCACTAATCGATAACCGCCCCAGTGGTCTGGTTTAGGAATCATTTTACCTTCGTATTGTGCAGCTAGCTCAGTATAGCGTTTTTCTAATTCGTCACGGGAAACGCGGCTACTTTGTTCGGAAACCCAGGCACCTAATTGCGATTCGCGGGGACGGGAATGAAAATAGGCAGTAGATAATTCGGTAGAGAGTTTTTCGACGTGGCCTTCGATGCGGATTTGACGCTCTAATTCGCCCCAGAAAAAGGTAATGGAGGCTTGTGAGGAGAAGGCTAAATCTTGGCCTTTGCGAGATTCATAATTCGTAAAGAAACTGAAACCATGGTCGACTGTTTTTAATAAAACGATGCGACCAGAGGGCCGGCCGGAGGAGCTTATTGTGCTCAAAAACATGGCATTAGGCTCATTTAACTGAGAAGCTTGCGCTTCCTTGAACCAGGTGGCAAATTGAGCAAAAGGATCTGGATGTACGTGTTGTTCGTGCAATTCTCCCTTTTGGTAGTTTAGGCGCAGGTCAGCTAAGTTCATAATTTCGAGGATAAATTTATTATCTTTACAAAGGCACTCCTTTTCCCCAAATATAGCTGAATTACATGAAAAAATTATTCCTTTTTGACGCGATGGCCTTGATTTATCGCGCCCATTTTGCCTTTGCCAAAACACCCCGCATCTCTTCGAAGGGAATTAATACTTCCGCCGTTTTTGGCTTTGCAAATACGATCCTAGAGGTAATAAATAAGGAGAAACCAGATTATTTAGGGGTAGCATTTGATACACCAGTGCCTACTTTCCGCCATAAAGAATACACACCTTACAAGGCGCAGCGCCAGGAACAACCGGAAGATATTACCATTGCGATTCCCTATGTGAAGCGTTTGGTTGAGGCCATGGATATTCCACTACTTATTTTAGATGGATATGAGGCGGATGACGTAATCGGGACGATTGCAAAGAAAGCAGTTCGGGCGAATCCGGATATCGAGGTATTCATGATGACTCCAGATAAGGATTACGGGCAATTAGTAGAGGAGCGCATTAAGATGTATAAACCGGCCTTTATGGGTAAAGGAGTCGAGGTTTTAGGGCCAAAAGAAGTGTGCCAGCGCTGGAATATTTCAAACGTAGATCAAGTCATCGATATGTTAGGTTTGATGGGTGATGCGGTGGATAATATTCCGGGCATTCCGGGTGTGGGTGAAAAGACCGCCCAAAAGCTCATCGAGCAGTTTGGGTCTTTGGAAAACTTATTAGACAATACCGATAAGTTAAAAGGCAAATTGCAGGAAAACCTTGTCAATTTCCGCGAGCAGGGCATTTTATCGAAGCATTTGGCCCGCATTATGCTCGAAGTACCTATCGAATACGAAGAAGAAAAATTAAGAGCCTCTCAACCGAATAGAGCCCTATTAGAGCCCTTATTAGAGGAATTAGAATTCAGAACGCTGCGCAAGCGTATTTTAGGCGAGGATGAACCGGTAGTAGCGAAAGTGAAAGCGTCACCTAAAGTGGATGCAAATCAGATGGACATGTTTGGTTCACCGGCTCCTGCAGCTGCTTCCGCCCCAGAAATGGAGGAAGAAGAAGTTAGCACAACCAGCTACTCCAACTTAAGCAATACCGCACACCAATACCATTTAGTACAGGGTGAGAACGCGATCAAGTCCTTGATTAGTTTCTTGGATCGCCAGGATGCCTTCTGTTTTGACACGGAAACGACGAGTTTAGTGGCGATCGAGGCGCAATTAGTGGGCATGTCCTTCTCTTATCGCAAGGGCGAGGCCTTTTATGTGCCATTTCCAGAGGATCAGGCGGCATGTCAAGCGCAGGCAGATTTGTTTAAAGGAATTTTTGCCAAAGAATCCACCACCAAAATCGCCCAAAACATCAAGTACGACATGAGCGTCTTGCGCAATTATGGCATCGAAATCAAAGGCGCTACCTACGACACGATGCTAGCGCACTATTTAATTGAGCCAGAAAAACGCCACGGGATGGATGCTTTGGCCCTCGCCTACCTAAGCTACGAACCGATGTCGATCGAAAACTTGATCGGTAAAAAAGGGGCTAAACAAGGCAACATGCGGGAAGTGGAGTTGAACTTAATTAAGGAATATGCAGCAGAGGATGCCGATATCACCCTGCAACTCAAGCCTTTCTTAGACAAACAATTAACAACAAATCCGAAAGCTGTTCAGCTATTGAACGAGGTAGAAATGCCTCTGGCACGTGTTTTATCTGCCATTGAATGCGAAGGGGTGAACTTAGATGTTCCCTTCTTACAAGAGATGTCGAAAACGTTAGAAGCGGATTCCAAAGCCGTTCAAGAGAAGATCTTTGCCACGGCTAGACAAGAATTCAATATCGCCTCTCCGAAACAATTAGGCGAGATTCTATTTGAAAAACTGAAGCTAGATCCGAAAGCAAAAAAGACCAAAACAGGTCAATACATGACGGGCGAAGAGGTTCTTTCCAAGCTAGAAGCTGAACACGAAATCGCTTCACTGATTTTAGACTTCCGCGAATTACAGAAATTAAAATCGACCTACGTAGATGCCCTTCCGGCACTTATTTCCCCTACCACAGGCCGCATTCATACTTCTTTCATGCAAGCCGTTACCGCTACGGGGCGTCTTTCATCGAAAGATCCTAACTTACAAAACATCCCTATCCGTACGGTTCGGGGTCGAGAGATCCGCAAGGCCTTCATCCCCCGCGATGAAAACCATTTGATTTTATCCGCGGATTATTCCCAAATCGAACTCCGCATCATGGCCGCCTTCTCGAAAGACGAATCGATGCTAGATGCCTTCAATAACGGTTTGGACGTACACAAAGCCACTGCTGCGAAAGTATTCCACGTCCCTTTAGACGAGGTTACTTCGGACATGCGTCGCAAGGCTAAGACAGTAAACTTTGGAATTATTTACGGTGTTTCGGCCTTCGGACTTGCTGCTCAATTAGGAATTTCCCGCACAGAGGCGAAGGAAATCATCGATCAATACTTCGTCGAATTCCCTAATGTGAAGACGTTTATGGACCAAAGCATCACCGACGCCCGCGAGAACGGATACGTCGAAACGGTTTTAGGTCGCCGCCGCTATTTACGTGATATCTTATCAGCCAACATGAACGAGCGTGGTTTCGCTGAACGCAACGCCATCAATGCTCCTATCCAAGGTTCTGCGGCGGATATGATCAAAGTCGCGATGATTCAAATCCAAGATTTCCTCGAAAAAGAGAACCTGAAATCGAAAATGATCCTAACCGTTCATGATGAACTCGTGTTCGATGCACACAAAGACGAAGTTGATTACCTAAAAGTCCAAATCAACAAAATCATGTGCGAAGCCATGGATTTAGGCGTGGCGATGGAAACGGGAATTGGCGTGGGAGAGAATTGGCTGGAAGCGCATTAAAAATCAGCGCAGCTGATTTTGTAGAGTAGAGATAAGAGAGTAGAGAGTAGAGAGTAGAGATAAGAGAGTAGAGATAAGAGAGTATAGATAATAGACAATAACTATTTTTTCGAGCCTTATTTATCTGTACTCTCTACTCTATAATCTCTTATCTGCTTTTCCGGACTAATCTTTACTCTATACTCTCTACTCTATAATCTATTATCTAATCAATAAACCTCTCCGTAATCCCTCCGTAAGAATCAATTCGTCTATCTCTAAAGAAAGGCCAGGTTCTGCGGTAGTATTCACTCGAATCGACGTTCACATCCACTAAAGCAATTTCTTCTTGATCGTGGGAGGCTTGGAAAATCACGCGACCAAAAGCGTTGGAAACAAAACTTCCTCCCCAAAATTGTTGTCCATTTTCTGTTCCCACACGGTTTACTGAAACAACAGGGACGCCATTAGCGACTGAATGAGAACGCTGGATGGTTTGCCAAGCTTGGTATTGTTCGCGGTTGATTTCACCGTCTTTTTCTTCTAAATCCCACCCGATGGCTGTCGGATAAACTAACACTTCTGCTCCTTTTAAAGCCGTTAATCGGGCTGCTTCTGGATACCACTGATCCCAGCAGATGAGAACGCCTATTTTGGCAAACTTCGTATTAAATACTTGATAACCTAAATCGCCTGGGGTGAAATAGTATTTCTCGTAATAGCCAGGATCGTCAGGAATGTGCATTTTACGGTATTTACCGAGGTATTTCCCGTCTGCGTCGATGACCGCGGTGGTGTTATGGTAAAGACCTGCTGCGCGCTTTTCAAAAAGAGAGGCGACGATTACAACGTTTAATTCCGCTGCCAAAGCCCCTAATTCGTCCGTCGATGGACCCGGGATTGCTTCTGCCAGTGCAAAAAAATCCTGCTTTTCTTCGTAACAGAAATAGACCGATTTAAACAATTCCTGCAAGCATATCACTTGCGCTCCTTTACTAGCGGCGTCGCGAATGGAGGAAATCGTTTTTTGCCAGTTTTCTGAAACAGATGTGCTACAGGATAGCTGAATTAAGGCGAAGGAAACGTTTTTCATCAATATCTTGGTTTTTACCATGGAAATCAGCCCAAAATTAAGAAAAAACACATTGCAAGCCTCATTCTTTCATTCTTTTCGGTAAATTGCAAACTTATAAGATTGAATTAAGATTGATTTAATGGAAAATAAAAAACAAGATACCGCCTCAGCTTTAAAGGATATTATTTCACATGCGAAAGAATATGGTTTCGTATTTCCTTCTTCTGAGATTTATGATGGTTTGCAAGCGGTATATGATTACGGTCAAAACGGTGTCGAATTAAAGAATAATTTAAAAACAGTTTGGTACAAGGCAATGACAATGTTGAATGACAACGTGGTCGGCCTTGATGCGGCAATTTTTATGCACCCATTAACTTGGAAAGCCTCTGGTCACGTCGATTCCTTTAATGATCCGATGATTGATAATAAGGATTCCAAAAAACGTTACCGCGCGGATACCTTATTAGAGGAAAAAGCAGCACAATTAGAGGACGAAGGAAAAGAGGTAGAAGCGAAGGCTTTATTACAAAAGATGGCGAAATGCTTAGATGCAGGTGATTTAGAGGGAGTTCGCCAGATCATTATCGATGAAAATATCAAGTGTCCTGTTTCGAACACAGCTAACTGGACTGAGGTACGTCAATTCAATTTGATGTTCTCGACGCAAGTAGGTGCGGTTTCTGAGGATGCTAGTTTAATTTATTTACGTCCGGAGACAGCTCAGGGAATTTTTGTAAATTTCTTAAATGTCCAAAAGACGGGTCGCATGAAGGTGCCTTTTGGCATTGCGCAAATCGGAAAAGCCTTCCGTAACGAGATCGTAGCTCGTAATTTCATCTTCCGTATGCGTGAATTCGAACAAATGGAGATGCAATTCTTCGTTCGCCCTGGCACAGAAATGGAATGGTATTCGAAGTGGAAAGAAACACGTATGAAGTTCCATTTGGCTTTAGGTATACCCGCTACATCGTTGAAATTCCACGATCACGATAAATTAGCTCACTACGCGAATGCGGCGGTGGATATCGAATACAAGTTCCCTTTTGGCTTTAAAGAAATGGAAGGAATCCACTCGAGAACGGATTTCGATTTGAAAGCACACCAGGATTTATCGAGAAAGAAACAACAGTATTTTGATCCAGAAATAAACGAAAATTACATACCTTATGTGGTTGAAACGTCCGTAGGGGCCGATCGTTTATTCTTAGCGATACTTTGCAATGCCTACACAGAAGAGACAGTGGGTGAAGGAGATCAAGAAAAACAACGTGTTTTCTTAAACTTCCACCCGGCTTTAGCTCCAGTTAAAGTAGCCGTTCTGCCATTAGTGAAGAAAGATGGCTTAGCAGAGAAAGCTCAAGAGATTGTTAACAACATTAAATTTGCCTTTAATACAACTTACGACGATGGTGGCGCCATAGGCAAGCGTTATACCCGTCAAGATTTAATTGGAACACCGTATTGTGTGGTGGTGGACTACCAAACCATGGAAGACAACACCGTGACCGTTCGCGATCGCAACACGATGACCCAAGAGCGCATTTCTATAGCGGACCTAAAAGAGAAAATTGGTCACGCTGTATCGATGGAGCGTATTTTTGAAAAACTTTTAAGTTAAAACGCAAACAACGACGATTATGATCACCGAAGAGAGCAATCCAGCAGAAGAATTGGAAACCACTCCTACTCCAACAAAAGAAACACCCACAGAAGCAACAGCATCTGAAGAAACTGTAGTTGAAGAGCCCGTAGTTGAAGCAGCTGCTCCAGCCGAAGTGGTTTTTCCAGTAGTGGAAGAAAAGGCCGTAGAATTTCCTGTTCTAGATCTTACAAAAGCGACGAAAGAAAACATTTTAGCTTTTTATGAGCAATTGAAATCGATTCTTCAAGCGAGCGCCTCATCTTCGAACTTCAAAAAAGTAGATGAATTAACGAAAGAAGTAAAAACAGCCTGGGAAGCTATTAAGCAAGGCGAACGCGCTGAAGCTTTAGCCGCTTTTAAGGCTAGTAATGAGGATTCAGAAGAGGGTTTTTCATTTAAGGGAGATGAAATCTCACAAAAAATTGATGCTATCTCGACATTCATACGCACGGAGAGATCTGCATTCTTCTCTAATTTGGAGAAATTAAGAGAGAAAGCATTAGAGGGAAAGACGCGTTTAATTAATGAATTAAGAACTTTAGTGGATTCAGATGATAATTCTGATCCGGCGCACGTGAATGCGAGCTTTAAAGCCTTCAAGAAAATTCAAGAAGAGTGGAAAGGTTTAGGCAGTGTGCAGGGACCGATGAATCAGACGCTTTGGCAAAGTTATCATGCCTTAGTGGATCGTTTCTATAGTAATAGAAGCATATTCTTCGAACTTCTAGAGTTAGATCGCAAGAAGAATCTTCAGGCCAAAGAAATCATTGCTACTAAACTTGAAGCTTTAGCTGCTGAGATTTCAAAAGGTGGTGCTTTGCAGAAATTATTAAAAGAGGCTGAGGAGCTATTCGAAGAATACAAGCACATCGGCCCTGCGAATAGAGATGACAATGAGGCACTTTGGACGCGCGTAAAGAAATCATTAGATGTGCTTTTCGAACAAAAAAGAGCCATCAATGATGCCCAAAAGCAAGTTTTCGAAGAGAACCTAAAAGTAAAACGCGAGATCGGTGACTTAATGAAGCATTACGCAAACTTCACCGCAGCGAACATTAGCGAATGGAACCAGGCTTCTAAAGCGGTATTAGCGCTGCAAGAACAATGGAATAATTTAAAAGGGGGATTACCTCGTGAGGGAGGAAAAGAAGTGAGCCAAAATTTTTGGTCTGACTTAAAAACCTTCTTCAAGCACAAAAGCGAATTCTTCTCGAAGATTGATGCAGAGCGCAAAGCAAACTTAGCCGCGAAGCAATTATTGATCGACCAGGTAAATGGAATCGTGGAAACGGGAACCATCACTCCTGAGGTGACCCAAATGGTCATCGAAACTCAGAAAAAATGGAAAGAGATCGGTCACGTTCCCGAAAAACAGAAGGATTCAATCTACGCTAAATTCAAAGCAGCTTGTGATGCCTATTTCAATTTAACACGTGAAAAAGGCAAGAATGCGAAGGACATTGAATTCGAAGGCAATTTAGAAGCTAAGCAAGCCATTTTAAAAGAAATGGAGGCTATGCTAAAGGACCCTACCCTTTTAGCCACTCTAGGCCAAAAGAAAGCAGCTTGGGATGCCATCGGCTTCGTTCCGCGTAACAACGTGAAAGCCATTCAAGAAAGTTTCCGTACTACCTGGAATGCGTTAATTGATTTAGCACGTACGCAACCGAAAGAGCAGTTAGCTGCTTGGGGGTTTGAATTAAAATCTTTATCGTCTGAATCAAATTCAGGTGGTGAGGAGAGAAAAGCAGCTTCACCAGATGCGCGCAAGAAAATACAAGCATTAGAAAATGATATCGCCGTGTTAACCAATAACTTAGAATTCTTTGCGAAGTCTAAAAACTCGGATAAACTACGTGCAGAGGTCGAAAAGAAAATCACTCAAGCGGAAAAGGAACTCGAGAAATTGAAAAAAGATTAATTTTTTTCAATCAATCTTTTGCGTTTTAATCCATTTGGCTTACTTTTGTGAACTCAAATGCGCCTCCTTAGCTCAGCTGGTAGAGCAACTGATTTGTAATCAGTAGGTCATTGGTTCGATCCCGATAGGAGGCTCAATAAGCTCGACAGAAATGTCGGGCTTTTTTGTTTTAAACAAAGAGTAATGATTAATACAAAAAATGCTGATTAGATGAATTTCTCCAGCTAGCCTGACTTTCGTAATCAACGAAGTAAACTTTAACATCTGCTTGGCTTACTAATCAACAGAAAAGATTATTTTAAATTTAGCTAAAATGCTAAATAATGTAATTTAGCTCAAAATGGCTATTTTTTCATAAAATTTAGCAATTTTTACTACTGCTCAGAAACAGTCATCCAAAAAATCAGGTATATCAAAACAACTGCTCCGAAGCTAATTCCAAACGTTAAACCGCCTATCCCAAGCGATAAAACAATAAATATAGCGCGTAAGACACCTGATGAAATACCCATTGATCTGGCTATTCCACCTAGTACGCCACCTAACCACTTATCATTTGCATTCCTATTCATAATCATTTATTTTTAGTTAAACCCTCTTTCAGTTTCTTATCAATATCGGGGTGTAAAATTACTTTACCGAATATTCCCAACCCTACCATTTTGATCTTTCCCTCCCAGCGAACATTAGTAATCGAGAATAAATAATAGTCATCCACCACAACATTTTCATCGATGAATTTATCAACAATTATACCTCCAAAAGCTGCCCCCAAACTTGCTCCTAAAGCCGCAAATTTGTTGTCATTCTCTAGTTGCATTTTGTCTATTTCTGTATTCAAATATTCCCTCATTTTATCTTTCAAAATGAGCTTATGTTCTACCGAAGTAGGGTTCGTTGCGAAGGCTCCCAAACACACAAGGATTACAAAAAAGAGAAAGAATAATCCTGACGAACTAGATCCTTTTCTAGCGTATGTTGGACTCGTATTTGATACCATAGTGAATCGGATTTTGATCGATTTAGTGAATTTAAGAAGTTCCAATTTAGTACAATCTCTTTCGTAAAAGTATTTTTTTTTCGGTTGCTATCTTTAAAATAGTTAAAAATCTTAATTTTCATATAAAAGTGTATTATATTGCACATTATTTACTGAAATAAGCCATATTTGAAAATTATTACAACTAAAAGAGCATTATAATGCACCTAAATTACATCGTTGAAACCCTAAAAAAGCGTAGAATTAGGCTTCAAGTGACCCAAGAAACGCTCGCTTTATTAACAGGAGTTAGCTTAAGAACGATCAAGCAACTGGAAGCAGGTAAAGGTAATCCGACCCTAGAAACCATTCAAAAATTAGCCCAAGTTTTAGGGCTAGAACTGCAATTAGAAATCAAAAATACGAACATAGAAAATGAGGTCAACAACGATTCTATATAAGTCTGAACCGGCCGGAATTTTGAGCCAATTAGCTAACGGAAGTTTTCATTTTCGCTACTTAGAAACGTGGCTTGAAAACAAGAAAAAACCTGCCATAAGTTTGACCATGCCTAAGTCAAAAAGGGAGTTCAAATCAACTCACCTCTTTCCTGTATTTTTTCATTTATTACCGGAAGGTTTAAATAAACAGGCGGTCTGCAGATTCAAGAAGATTGACCCCGCAGATCATTTTGGTATACTACTTCATACCGCTCAATTTGATACGAGTGGAGCCATCACCATTAATCAGTCCCTGAATTAAATGTATACCCAACTCCTCTTTTGTCCAAGTACGTTAACGGAAGGAAATACAAGCTACAGCCGCTCTGCTATTCAGCGACTATTCTCTAATCATAAAGTTGCGCACGTGCTTGCTTATGATTCTCCGTCGAGTTCTGAACTAGTGGCTGGTACTTTCCTTGAAAATAGAACCAGTTTATCAATTGCTGGGGCACAGGAGAAATATTCTTTGGTATTAGAGAAAAATAAATTGCGTCTTGCACAACCAGGGGAAAGCGGGCAGTACCTTTTGAAGCCAATCCCTACCTTAGGTAGAAATAAACACCTAATGCCGGCAAACGAACATTTGACAATGCAAATTGCGAAACAAGTGTTTCAAATCGAGACGGCAGAGAATGGAATTATTTTTTTCAATACTGGCGAAATGGCCTATTTGACAAAACGCTTTGACCGAGATGAAGCGGGACGCAAGCGGGCGAAGGAGGACTTTGCGGTTTTGGCAGGTAGAACTCCACAAACTCATGGAGCAAACTACAAATACGAAGGCAATTACCTCGAAATGTTCCAAACCATGCAGCAGTACGTACCTGCCTATGTCATAGAAGCTACAAAACTCTTTAAAATCATCGTTTTTAATTACCTATTTTCGAATGGTGACGCGCATCTAAAAAATTTCTCCCTCTTGGAAACTGAAGATGGCGATTTCATTCTGAGTCCTGCCTATGATCTATTAAATACAGAGATGCATCAAGCAGAAATTGATTTTGCTTTACGTGGTGGATTATACCCTAAGGCTCAATACCAAGGCAAAATACTGAACCAATTTCTACAGTTAGGTAAATTGGCTAACATTCCTGAAAAGATGGTAGAGCGCATTCTGTCCCAAATGCTAGCAAATTCAACAGAGACCGAGCGATTAATTCGAAGCTCTTTCTTAGATGAAAACGCTCAAAAAAACTACTACCAAGCCTATCAAGGAAGATTAAAGCGATTGAAATACACGTAGAAGGATTACCACATCTTCTCCACTTGCCGCGCTACCTCCGGTAAATCTTGATTCTTCATACAATTAAAATGCCCTTTTGGACACGTATTCGTACCAAAATTCGAACAAGGCTGACAACTTAAATTTGGGACAATGGATTGGAAAATGCGTGCCGACGAATTATCTGGCATAAATGGTTCCACTTGTAAAGCGGGAGAAGTAGCTCCCCAGATGGCAATGATATTTTTATCAAAGGCACAGGCGATATACATCATCCCGGTGTCATGTGAAATCACTAAACGAGCGTTAGAAACGATCAAAGCCGACTCCTGCAAGGAGTAGGCCCCACATGTATTTATAATTCGTGAAGGATCAATAGCTGACAAAGCTTCACCATCTACGACTTCCTCCTTCCCTCCTACTAAAACGATGGGATGGGGAATCAGGGAACACAATGCCTTCAATGAATCTAAAGGCAATTTCTTTGTAAAATAAGAAGCGCCTATTACTAACGCGACGTAGCCGTCAGGAAAAAAAACAGGCTGACTAACCCCAGAAGGAACAAAAAAATCTAATCCTTTACCATCATACACAACACCTAATGGTGCCAAAGTATCCACACTTCGCATCGAAATATGACGCTCAGGCATACGATTCAGCCCGAATTTGGTCAACAAAAACTTCTCAACACTCAGTTTATTATAAGATAAATAAGGAACACCCAGCACCTTTCGAATCCGCAAACTGCGCAGATTCTTATGTAAATCGATGATGTAGTCAAATTTATATGCCTTTAATTCCTGAATAGTAACTGAAAGATCCTTTTCAAAATAATGGAACTGATCCACGTAAGGATTCGCCTCTGTGACGGCTTTCATCGACTTCTTTGTTAAGAAATGAATCTGAACACCAGTAATCTGCTGCTTCGCACATCGAAGTGCAGGGGAAGCTAAAACGATGTCGCCGATGGCCGAGAAACGGATAAATAATAGCCGCATAGGTTAATTTTGAATTTAAAGTTAATTCATCCCGGGAGAATTTCTATTGTAAATGATTTATTTTAAATTTCGGGATGCAACGTAGAAACTTCATCAAAGGGGGCCTCTTAGCCTCTACCCTTCCGTTAAATTCATCCTCAGTTAAACTAGCACCCATTGAGTTCACCCCAATTAGTGCGGAAGAACGTAAAATGCGCGTGGCAAAAGCGCAAAGATTGATGGCCGAAAAGCAAATTCAGGCGATCATTTTAGACGCAGGAATTAACATGAATTATTACACGGGCATCAGCTGGTATCCGTCAGAAAGATCGATGTTAGCCGTCATTCCAGCAAAAGGTGAAATAAATTTTATCTGTCCAGCCTTTGAAGAAGATCGATTCTTAGAAATGGCACCTGCTGGGACGAAAGTTTCTATTTGGGAAGAGGATGAAAATCCATTTGCTTTAACCGCACGTGTTTTAAAAGGGATAGGTATTGAGAAGGGCCAAATAGGCATCGACGAATTCTGTCGTTTCTTCATCTTCGATGGATTGCGAAAAACTTCGAATTTTCAATTTATTAGCGCGGATTCCATCACCATTCCGTGCAGAATCATCAAATCCCCAGCCGAAATCGCCTTAATGCAAAAGGCAAACGACGTGACAGTTAAAGCCATTCAGGCTGGAATTGCCACGCTTACACTCGGTTGTACTCCACGTCAAATCTCCCAAAAAATAGCTCAGGCTCACGCTGAACAAGGTGCGTCGCCAGGTTTTGCATCGGTGACTTTTGGGGTGGCAACCTCTTTTCCTCATGGAAGTTCACGTAAACAAATCCTTAAAAACGGCGATGTAGTGATGCTAGATTGCGGTTGTAGTGTGGGAGGATATGAATCCGATATTACGAGAACGATTGTTTTTGGGGAGCCTAGTGTGAAGCAAAAACAGATTTGGGAGCTTGAGAAGAAGGCACAACAGGCTGGTTTCGAGGCAGCTAAACTAGGAGCTCCAGCAGAAAATGTAGACCATGCCGCACGTAAAGTGTTAGTTGATGCAGGTTTTGGACCAAATTACAAATTACCTGGTTTACCACATCGTACTGGTCACGGGATCGGAATGAGTGGACACGAGTGGGGTAATATGGTGCGTGGAAACAAAGCTCCCCTCGAAATAGGGATGTGTTTTAGTATTGAACCGACGATTGCGATTCCTGGGGAATTCGGAGTACGTTTAGAGGATTGCGTTTATATGACCGCAGATGGTCCTAAATGGTTCTCACAACCTAGTCCATCCATTTCAGAGCCTTTTTAATTCCAAAACCTGATTCACGCAAGACGGAATATCGCGGTCATAATGACTAACATAGAGTAAGGTCATTTTTGATTGAGCAGCTAAATAATCCAGCACGGTCTTAAGTCGATCTGTCTGCACTCCATCCAATCCTTGGCAGGGCTCGTCCAGAATCAATAATTCTGGATTCTTCACTAGCGCTCTAGTAATCAACACCATACGTTGCTCCCCACCTGATATCTGACTAAACGATCTTTCCGCTAAATGAGCAACACCCATTACCTGCATCCAATGATTCACTTGTGCCATTTGTCCTTCATTAACCCGCTTAAATAAGCCTTGCGTATCAAATAAGCCAGAAGCTACCACCGAAAAACAGGACCCTCCCTCATTAAAATAGAGATGTAATTCAGGGCTCACATAGCCTATCATTCGTTTAATATCCCAAATACTCTCGCCCGACCCCCGTTTTCGATCAAATAGGGTCAGATTTTGCGCGTAAGCTTGTGGATTATCCGCGGTGATCAAACTAATTAAAGTCGACTTTCCTGCCCCATTAGGACCCTTAATCGCCCAACGTTCTCCCCGTTTAACTTCCCATGTAAAATCTTGTAAAATAGTTTTAGTCCCATAGGTAATCTGCACTTTTTCCATTTTGACAGCCACCTTGAAGGGGTTTAATGGACGAAGCAAAGGGATAGGCTTTTCATATTCTTGGAGCGGATAGGGTAATTCAATGATTTGGTTAATAAAATCTGGTACATCACCTGGCGAGGAAACTAGGATAAAATAAATCCCTCTAGCTTGTAAAGAAAGTAAGCCTCTTGTGAGTACTTCACGGCCATTTACATCTAAACCCACATAAGGGTTGTCTAAAATCAACCAATCAGGCTGATAGGCAAGTGATTTAACAATTTGCAAACGTTTATTCTCACCATTTGAAAGCTGAATCAAGGGTCTTTTTAATAGGCCCTCTAATTCGAAAAGTGGAACCCAATCACCTAACTCTAAACCTGCTAACTCCTCCTCCACTGTATAGGCATCCTCGCAATCCGAAGAATTAAAACGCTGCTGAAGGTAAAAATCCTGAAGATTACTTCGGTTCTTAAAATGATGTTGTTGCTCTACGAGCATCACATGAGCTCTTTTATCTGGATTCCGTGATTGAAACCAAACATCCCCAGTCCTAAACAATCGACCCGCTAAGGCTTTAGCTAAGGATGTTTTCCCAGAACCCATGGGACCCACAATCGCTGTTAATTGCCCATGCAAAATGGTAAAGGAAATATTCGAGACGACAGGTTTTGCCCCTAAGGAAACGGATACAGAAGCAATTTTAGCAAGATAGTTTTCCAAGAATATTTTCTTATTTTTATCAAAAATAAACCTATTACATGAAAAATAACAACCAACCATCGCGTCGCCAGTTTTTAGCGGCAGGCTCATTAGCCTCTTTAGGCCTTTTATGGGCGTCTAATTCTTCCTTTAGCTTTGCTAAGCCAAACTCGGTTTTTGGTGGCGTTCAAGTAGGAACAATTACTTACTCCTTCCGCGGAATGCCAGGAGATATCAAACAAATCATTCAGTATTGTGTAGATTCAGGTGTTTCTGCCATTGAATTAATGGGGGATGCAGTAGAAGAATACGCAGGCCGTCCGGTAAATCCAGTTCCGATGCGTTGGACTCCAGGTCAGCCACGTCCAACACTTACTGATGAGCAACGTGCTGCGATGGCAAAATACCAAAAAGACGTATCTGCTTGGAGAGAGACCGTTTCGATGGATAAATTCAAGGAAGTACGCAAGATGTTAGATGACGCGGGTATTTCAGTTTATGCCTACAAACCCAATGCTTTTGGAGAGAAAAACTCGGATGCAGAGGTGGAATCAGCTCTACGTGCTGCGAAAGTTTTAGGCGCGAAATCGGTAACAGTTGAATTACCTACTTCTGCCGCTCAAACGCAGCGTTTAGGTGCATTAGGGGAAAAACACAAGGTTTATTTCGGCTACCATACCCACTTACAAGTGAAGGATACGGTGTATGATGAGGCTTTGGCCCAAAACCCGTACAATTCCATTAACTTAGACTGCGGACACTATATTGCTGTTGGAGCTCCTCACAGCACAGCATCTTTATTAGCTTTCATCGAGGCAAAGCACGATCGCATCACGAGTATGCACATTAAAGACCGTACCTCAAAAGAACATGGTGCAGGCAACTTAGAATGGGGCAAAGGCGATACTCCATTAAAAGAGGTGTTAACCTTGTTAAAGAAGAATAAATACAAATTCCCTGCAACGATCGAATTAGAATACGAAGTTCCTGCAGGTTCTACAGCGGTAGAGGAAGTGAAGAAATGTGTGGCTTATGCTAGGAATATTTTAGCTTAAATTTTGAACTTATTAAAAGGGCCGCTCATTTTCGTGAGCGGCCCTTTTTTTGTGCGGAGATAGCGACTAATTATACGCATCAATCGTCTCGATACTTCCATCTGGACGGTATTTCAACTCCGTCACCTTGATGTTTCTCAAATGAGTTCTACCAGAGATCTCCACATCATGGTAATACAGATACCATTTCCCATTTTGTTCCACAATGGAGTGGTGGTTCGTCCAACCTTTCACTGGCTTAAGAATCACACCTTGGTAGGTAAATGGCCCATAAGGACTCGTTCCTGTCGCATAGGCAATGTTATGCGTATCCCCCGTTGAATAAGAGAAATAATACTTCCCTTGGTATTGATGCACAAAAGCAGCTTCGAAGAAACGGCGATCGTGATCCTCTGACAACAAGATCTTTCCATTCGCGTCCAAAATCTGCACATTGCGTGGAGCCTCTGCCATCTCTTTCATATTTGCATCCAAGCGAGCCACTTTAGCCATCAATGCAGGTTGACCATTCGCAGGTTGAGATTCATCCGTCGCTATATAGTTTCCAGACTTCCAACGCTGCAATTGTCCTCCCCAAATTCCACCGAAATACATATAAAAGGTTCCGTCCTTATCTTTAAAAACACAAGGATCAATACTAAATGAACCCTTCATATAGTCCTTTTCTGCTTTAAAAGGCCCTTCAGGTTTAGGCGATGAGGCTACACCTATACGGAAAATACCCTCCTTGTCTTTTGCTGGGAAATATAAATAATAAGTACCTTTCGATTCAGCTGCATCTGGCGCCCAAAGCATCTTCGATGCCCAAGCCACATCTTCTAATTTTAAAGCAACCCCATGGTCTAACACGGGACTAGAAGGCGTCTTTTGAGATAAAACGTGGTAATCACGCATCGCAAAATGACTTCCTAAATCATCTTCCTTTACCCCTGCATCAATGTCATGGGAGGGATAAATATAAATTTGACCCTGAAAAACGTGGGCAGAAGGATCCGCCGTGAACATGTGCGAGACCAAAGGTTTCGACTGCCCTAGCGCTGATAAACTTAGGAGACTGAATGCGAGTATTTTTTTCATTGTTATTCGTTTATGTTTAAAGGTCTGAATTGTTTATTTTTACTTTTATGAAACCGATCGAAACTGCCTTATTATCTTTTGGAATGTCAGGACGTGTTTTTCACGCCCCCTTTATTCAATTACATCCCGGATTCAATTTAGTAGGATCCTGGGAACGCTCCAAGAAAAACATAGAGAATGCCTATCCTGGAACTACCTCGTACGATTCGATGGATGCCGTTCTAGCCGATCCATCGATCGAATTAATCATCGTTAACACGCCTATTTATTCACATTTCGAATATGCTTCGGCTGCTTTAAAAGCGGGAAAGCACATCGTTGTTGAAAAAGCCTTTACCTGTAATGCTTCAGAGGCTGAGCAATTAGTAGCATTGGCTCAGGAGGTTGATAAACATATTTTTGTTTACCAAAACCGCCGCTGGGATTCCGATTTCTTAACATTGAAAAAGGTACTTTCAGAAGGTACACTAGGCGATATCGTCGAAGCGGAATTTCACTTTGACCGTTATAATCCACTTATGTCTCCTAAACGACACAAGGAAGACGCTGGTCCCGGCGCTGGAATCGTGACTGATTTAGGCCCCCATTTAATTGATCAGGCTTTGCATTTATTTGGCAAGCCTACGCACGTGTTTGCAGATTTACGCAAAACGCGTCCAGGTACAGAAGTAATCGACTTGTTCGAAATCTTATTATACTACCCAGCCTTGCGCGTTCGATTGAAAAGTGGCTATTATTTCAAAGAACCTATTCCTGCTTTCCAATTACATGGAACGAAGGGAAGCTTCATCAAAACCCGTTCGGATCGCCAAGAAGTCGATTTAGACAAAGGACATGTACCCATGGGCGAAAACTGGGGAGTAGATGCCGCTAGCGAATATGGCCTTCTCCATGTAGATGGTGGCAGCCCAGAACGCGTTCCATCGGAAAAAGGAAATTACATGGCATTTTATGAGAATGTTTTTCAATCTTTGCGATCTGGAGTGGCACCTGCTGTGCCAGGAGAGGATGGAATCGCCAGTATGCGCGTCATCGATGCAGCCTATGAAAGTTTAGAAAAACAAGCGTTAATCGCCTATTAAAAATGGAATTATTCAAGCAATTTGAGCCCGAATTAAGTAAAAAAATTCAGCAAGCAGGTGTCGTTCGTAAATTCAAAACGGACGAGTATTTGATGAAAACGGGCCAATCCATTCGCTCAGCCGTGTTAGTAACAAAAGGGATCATCAAGGTTTTCCGTGAAGACGATGAAGGCAACGAGGTATTCATGTATAATTTACACCCGGGTGAAGCTTGCGCTATATCCATGACCTGCGCCGCGAGACAGCTTTCATCACAGATTATGGCCAAAGCCCTAGTCGACACCGAAGTCATTGCCATCCCCATCGAATTAATGGACGAATGGGCAGCGAAATACAAATCTTGGTACCAGTTTGTGTTAGAAACTTACCGTTCTCGTTTTGAAGAATTACTAGATACCTTAGATCAAATCGCGTTTAGAAATCTGGATGAGCGATTGCTTTGGTACTTAAAACAACACCAAAAAAGCCTTAAGACGAACATCTTAAAGGCCTCCTTTACAGATATCGCTCAAGAACTGAACTCCTCCAGAGAGGTCATTTCGCGTTTGATGAAGAAATTAGCAGAGAAAGGTTATATCAACATCAATAAGAATCAGATTGAGATTGTGGATTTAAGAGGCTTGTGATATAAATCACGACAAAGATGTTAAATTAAGAAGAATTTTGCAGCTGTTAACCATATAAAGCAGCCTAATGCAAATTCGTATTCTATTATTTATCAGTTTAGTATTCCCTAGCAGCCTACTAGCTCAGCACCAAGAGGTGCATGTGGCTCCACATCTTTGGAAAGGAAAGAAAAGTGTAGCTGAGGACTCCACTTCCCTTTTATTTGCCTTCAAACATGGAAAAGTGCACGGAAACCTACGTTACTTTTTTATGGCAACAGAAAATCAAGGCCATTTAACTGATTACTATGCTCATGCGGCCGGAGGAGGATTGTTTTACGAAACTGCTGCTTACAAAGGCCTCCAAATGGGTGTAGGAGGTTATTTTATCTATAATACGGCCTCCTCAGATATGACAAAAGCCGACCCATATACAAATGCCATTAATCGCTATGAGGCTTCTCTATTCGACATTGAAAATCCAGCAAACAAGCATGATTTAGACCGCTTAGAGGAGTTGTACTTAAAATACAATTTTGGTAAATCACATATCATAGCAGGTAAACAACTGATTAATACCCCTTTCATCAATTTACAAGACGGACGCATGCGCCCCACTGAGGTAGGCGGCTTGTATGGTGAAATCTTTCCAGGTAAAAAAAATAAATTGGAGGGGGGATATTTGTATGAAATATCACCCAGAGGAACGGTGGATTGGTATGGAATAGGCGAATCAATTGGTATCTATTCAAATGGTACAAATATTGATGGATCCAAAGGTAATTATGCTAAAAACATTAAATCCAAAGGTGTTTATTTACTGGGATACACACATTCCTTAGCTAAGGGTCATTCCTTAAAATTCTGGAATGTATTGGTTGATAATGTATTCAACACTTCGCAAATTCAATGGGATACAAAACAAGGGAACTGGGTAGCAGGATTTCAGTATACAGAACAACATGCCATTAACCAGGGCGGAAATGAAGATCCAACGAAGACCTATTTTGACCCTTCTCAAATGTCGCGTGTATTTAGTACCAAAATAGGTTGGGAAAACAGGCAATGGAAAACTTCGCTAAATTATACTCGAATTACAGGTGAAGGCCGCTATTTAATGCCAAGAGAATGGGGAAGGGATCCTTTTTATACCTTTATGCCTCGAGAGCGCAATGAGGGATTTGGAGATGTCCATGCGTTCGTCGGAAAGTTAAGCTATGCCACACCCAATTTGCCCATTAAAGCATCCTTAAGTTATGGATTATTTAAATTACCCGATGTAAAACAAGTTGCTTTAAATAAATATGGACTTCCTAGTTATAACCAACTGAACCTGGAGCTAAATTATGAATTCGAAGGATTCTTAGAAGGATTAGAAATTCAAACCTTGTATGTACACAAATCTAATCAAGGGGAAACCTATGAAAACGAGAAATTTATCATCAATAAAGTAAATATGAGCAATTATAACGTGGTTTTAAACTTTCATTTTTAGGCCAAATAAAAAAAATCAGCTTGTGATAAAAATCACGAATTAACGATTGAAAACACCTGACATTTGTATTATCAAAAACAACAAATAAACGCATGGAAATTATTGGCTATTTTGCTTCTTTACTAATTGGGGTCTCACTGGGGCTGATTGGCGGTGGCGGTTCTATTTTAACAGTACCCGTATTAGTTTATCTTTTCGGAGTCAATCCCATTTTAGCGACGGCCTATTCATTATTCATAGTGGGTGCTAGTTCATTAGTAGGTGCCATCCCTAAATACAGACAAGGATTAATTAATGTTAAAACGGCGGTGATTTTTGGAATACCATCCATCGCTGCAGTTTATGCAACCAGAAAATTCATCGTTCCTTTAATTCCCTCTGAGGTATTTACACTTGGCGATTTTATCGTGACTAAATCCATCTTAATGATGGTGTTGTTTGCAGTATTAATGGTTTCCGCCTCTATTTCCATGATTAGAGGCAAATGTGAGCAATGTGAAAAGGAAAAGTTAGGTACCTATGTAGAGGAAGAACAAGTTTTCAATTATCCAATGATCCTTTTAGAAGGTGCTGTTGTGGGTACCCTAACAGGTCTAGTAGGTGCTGGAGGAGGTTTCTTAATTATACCTGCACTGGTGATGCTTTCAAAGTTATCTATGAAACAGGCAGTGGGAACATCCCTTTTAATTATTGCTGCCAAATCATTAATTGGATTTACTGGAGATTTAGGACATCAAGAAATCGATTGGAATTTATTAATAACAGTAACAGGATTAGCCATTGTAGGAATATTCTTTGGCGATATTTTAAATAAAAAAGTAGACGGTAACAAACTAAAAGTAGGGTTTGGCTGGTTCGTTTTAGTGATGGGAATTTATATCCTGATCCAACAATTAGCCTTCCCTTTAAAATAACAGCATAAAAATCAATACCATGAAAGTAGAACAAATTTACACGGGATGTTTAGCACAAGGTGCTTATTACATTGAAAACAATGGCGAAGCAGCGATTATCGATCCACTTCGCGAGGTTCAGCCTTATATCGAGAAAGCAGAACGCAATGGCGCTAAAATCAAATACGTATTCGAAACACACTTCCACGCGGATTTCGTTTCTGGACATATCGATTTATCTGCGAAGACAGGAGCTCCTATTGTTTACGGACCTAATGCTGCTTGCGAATTTGAATGCATTTATGCCACAGATGGCCAAGAATTTAAATTAGGAAACGCAACCATCCGCGTCATCCATACACCTGGACACACCATGGAATCTACGTGTTATTTATTAATCGATGAGACAGGAAAAGAAACAAGCTTGTTCTCTGGTGATACCTTATTCATCGGTGATGTAGGTCGTCCAGATTTAGCCCAAAAAGTGAAAGAAGATTTAACCGAAGATATTTTAGCTGGTCACTTATTCGATTCATTACGTAATAAAATAATGCCTTTAGCGGACGACATTATCGTATATCCAGCGCACGGCGCAGGTTCTGCTTGCGGCAAAAACATGAGCAAGGAAACAACTGATACCTTAGGTAATCAGAAGAAAACGAATTATGCGTTAAATCCCGCCTTAACTAGAGAAGCATTCAAGAAGGAAGTATTAACAGGTTTAGTGGCTCCTCCAGCTTATTTTCCACTAAACGTATTGATGAATATCCAAGGATATGATTCGATCGATAAAGTGATGGAGCGCGGACAACATGCCCTATCTCCAGACGCATTTGAGGTAGCCGCAAACGAGACAGGTGCTTTAGTTTTAGATACCCGTGATCCACAAACTTTTGCAGCTGGATTTATTCCTAATTCCATTAACATCGGAATCGACGGTTCATTCGCTCCATGGGTGGGTGCCATGATTCCAGATATCAAGCAAGAAATCTTGTTAGTAACAGATGAAGGACGTGAAGAAGAGGTAATTACTCGATTAGCTCGTGTAGGTTATGACTTCACCATTGGTTACTTAAAAGGTGGCATTGCTGCCTGGAAAGCTGCAGGCATGGAAGTAGATACGATTACATCGATCAGCCCTGAGGAAATGTTTACTCGTTTCGAGGCAGGCGAAGGTGAAATCATCGACGTGCGTAAGAACTCAGAATACTTAAGTGAGCACGTGGTAGAAGCTGAAAATGCGCCTTTGGACTTTATTAATGACAGCATGTTAAAAATCAATAAGAATAAAACCTACTTCGTACACTGTGCAGGTGGTTACCGTTCAATGATCTTTAACTCGACACTTCGTGCACGTGGATATGATAATTTAATCGACGTGAATGGAGGCTTCAAAGCCATCAAAGAATCAGAGAAGTTTAAAATTACGGACTACGTTTGTCCATCAACTTTATTGTAACATGGAAGAATTATTGAATAATCCGGCTACCACCGTAGTCGATGTTCGCGAGACAGGTGAATTTGCTGGAGGACACTTCGAAGGTGCCATCAACATCCCGCTAGGTATCGTACCTATTAAATTAGATGAATTCAAAGCAATGACAGGTCCAATCGTGGTGTATTGCAGAAGTGGTAACCGTTCAGGAATGGCGATGAACCTCTTAAAGCAAGCTGGATTATCTGAAGTTTATAACGGAGGTGGCTTACACGACATGCTAATTTACCAAAACTAACATGCTAGCTAACCTTACACAAAATTGGGGTTTCATGCGCATTATCCGCCTAGCAATAGGTGGGTATGCGCTTGTTGAAGCTATTCGTTCATCCGACATTTTAATCGGAATAATGGGTACTGTCCTCGTGGGTATGGCCTTATTCAATATGGGCTGTGGCCCACAAAGATGTGGAGTTCCTCGCAATCAATCTAAATCCACTAATTCAGACGAAATTGAATATGAAGAAATTCATTCAAAGTAAATTTTGGCAAATCTTAGGTGGAATCATAGGCGCTATGGCGGGCTATATCTACTGGAAAGAAATAGGTTGTAGCACAGGAACCTGCCCTATCACTAGTAAACCGCTGAATAGTGTGGTTTATTTTGGTGTATTAGGTTACTTTGTGAGTGGGACGATAGCAGGATTTATAAGTTTAAAGAGCATAGAGCATAGAGCATAGAGCATAGAGCATAGAGCATAGAGCATAGAGTATAGAGTTGGAATCGCCTACGGCGATGACTCTAGTGACTAAGTCCGAAGGACGACTAAGTTGCAAAGCAACGACTAAGACGAAGTCGACTAAGTTGCAAAGCAACGACTAAGACGAAGTCGACTATTTACTAACAATTAACTACCTTAACAAAATGATGGAAACAATCACCCAACCCTGGCCTTGGTATACGGCAGGAATTATCATCGGACTTATTGTCCCGGCCTTATTGATTTTAGGCAACAAGCACTTTGGTATATCGGCCAACTTACGCCATGCGTGCGCAGCGTGTTTACCGAGCAACATTCCATTCTTCAGTTATGATTGGAAGAAAGAAACTTGGAACTTCTTCTTTGTGGGAGGAATTTTAGTGGGAGGTATCATTTCTACACTCTACTTAGGATCTGATGAAGCAGTCATTGTTCACCCAGATTTATCTAAGGAATTAGCTACTTATGGCATTACCGATTTCTCCGGCATGGTTCCAGCACAATTGTTTTCATTTGAAAGCTTATTTACGGCTCGTGGACTTGTCATGATGGTAGGTGGCGGTTTCTTAGTAGGCTTCGGTGCTCGTTATGCAGGCGGATGTACCTCTGGACATGCCATCATGGGACTTTCTGACCTACAATGGCCCTCTTTAGTCGCTACTATCTGTTTCATGATTGGTGGTTTCGTTATGGCTAATTTCATTTTACCATTCATCTTACACTTATAATACCCATGGAAAAGAAGACAACAGAACACGCAAATCCAGTAGATTTCGAAGTACGTTCATTAGACACGATGTGTGTCAACGAATCTGAATTGGTTCACCCTTGGTGGTATAATTTCAAATACGCGGCCGTAGGTGTAATTTTTGGCATTGTATTTATCAAAGCAGAAATCATTTCCTGGTTTCGTATTCAAGAAATGTTTCGCTTACAAAGCTTTCACATGTATGGTGTGATTGGTACTGCGGTTGTAGTAGGAGCCATCTCCGTATTTTTAATTAAAAAATTCAAGGTAAAAAGTATCCACGGAGAGGAAATTACATTTACAGACAAGAAGTTTAATAAAGGCCAAATAATCGGTGGCTTAATCTTCGGCCTTGGATGGGCGCTGACTGGAGCTTGCCCAGGCCCTCTTTTTGCACAAGTAGGAACAGGTGCTTTAGTTATATTAGTTGTGGTCCTAAGTGCTACAGCTGGCACTTGGGTGTATGGCAAGTTTAGAGATCAATTGCCTCATTAAAAGATGAGAGAGTAAAGATTAGAGAGAAGGATATCAATCTGTTGGTATCCTTTTTTTATGACTTTGTATTTTAAAAAAATTCTTAACTTGCTTATAGACAACTAAAAAACTATGGCACAATTTCTCCCCTTAATCCTATTATTTATTGGCGGTTCAATACTGACTATTGGCGATATTGTAATGAAAAAATGGATCATCAGTAACAATATAAAAACCTTCATAGTAGGCTTAACTATCTATCTAGTGGGTATGGTTTTTTTATCCTATAGTTTCAAATACAAAAATATAGCCACAGCATCAACCATATTTGTGATATTCAATATTGTTACTTTATCTATTGTTAGTTGGTTTTATTTTAAAGAAACTTTATCACCTATGCAATTAGCTGGTATAGCATTAGGAATCGGATCTATCATATGCCTAGAGTTAGCTTAAATTATATATGCTTCTCTGCCCATTCCTTAATCGGCTTATAGGGACCAAATTTATGTTGGGACTCTGAAAAAGGGTCCTCATAAGGACCAAACGGATGGTCAAATGGTTTATTGAGTGATTACATTCGAGCTCAGGAAAAATTAGTCTGGATGTATTATGCATTTATAAGCCAGTAATAAACAAAAAAGACGCTCTCATTGAAAGCGTCTTTTTTTACTCATAAATCATTTATTATCTAAACGTATAATCCACCCCCGTAACCTGACTCAATAAGGTCTGAGGACCATCTAAAATCTTCGCATCATGACGTAATGTAGGCGTCACTGGGGAAAATTTAGCCAAGTATTCTTTCATCATACTATGAAGCGTATAGGCCGTATTTTTAGGCTCCTTCACCCCTTTCATACGGCAAAGCATATCCTCTGGATCTCCATCACGCTCACAAGCACACAAAACGTAGGATTTCTCAAGCTCTAAAGGTGCACCACCGATAATCACCTTTTGAACGCGCTGTCCTACTCGCTCAAATGCTTTGAACTCCACTTGCATACCTTTGAAACGAATAAACCAACCACCGAAACGCAAGGAAGCATCCTGTGCAAATACGTTCTGCAATTCCTTCTCTAACCAATTCATGATTTGTTGGCCCGTCGCCTTTGCCGTCCGAATCGTGGAATCTACGGGTAACATGTCATAAAGGTAACCTTCCGTAATGGCCACTTTACCATTCTTCCCAGGAACACGTGGTGGGCAAAAACGAAAGCCATTAGACAGAACCACATCCGCATTTACCTTCCATTTCAAGGCATCAACGATGAGTGTGTCAATGGTATTCTCCACTACAAAATTTCGGTACAAAGGAAGAGTACTATATCCTAATACTTTGTCAATTTCCGACTTAAAAGGCCCTTCTAATTCCTGAACTAAACTTAAAATCTCCTTTTTGGCCGGATATTTAACTGGATCCACCTCGATTAATTCGTAAGTTGATCCAGTTACCTTACCGTCTTTGACCTGAATATCTAATTTACCGATAAATGAACCAAAAGCTCCTGGCTCAACAATTTTGGTGTACTCTGCCTGAATCGGCTTGCGAACGCGCTCATGGGTATCCGCCCCAAAAATATAATCAACTCCCTCACAATGCGGGTTATTTCCTAAAGCAATTTGCTGAGATAACCCTAAGTGAGATAAAATAATGACAAAATCACATTGCTCCTGCTCTCGCAATAAGGTCACATATTCCTTCAGGTTTTCTTCTGGTTTGGTATAAATAATCCCCTTACTATAGGTGGGCGATTGACGTAAGGGAACTAAAGGATCCGTGTAACCTAAGAAACCTATCTTAACACCTAAGCGATGCATGATTTGATAGGGCTGAAAGATTAACTCCCCTTTCTTACCTTCACCAAGATCATGGTACATGTTCGCACAAATTTTAGGAGCTAAAAGACCTCCTAATAATTTCTGCATATTCTTCTTATAATACACTACTTCCCAGTTACCTGGTAAGTATAAATCATAATTCATGGAATTTAACAAGGGTACAAATGCCTGACCTGTTGTCTTAACGGAAAGCATCGAGCCTTGGAACATATCCCCTGTATCAAGTGTAATCGTATTCTCGGGATTTGCTTGCTTCATGCGATCTAAAGCTGTAGCCATGTGCGCATAGCCACCCGCTTTGCGGAAAACAAGTTCATCCTTTTCCCAAAACAGCTCATCATGCGCATGCAATTGGCAATGCACATCCGTTGTTTGCAAAATGGTAATTTGACCGGTTGCCGGTTTTCCTGGGCTCGAAACTGTAGGAGTAGACATTGCCTCAGAACCCGCAATGGGTGCTAAAGCGGCTACACTTGTCAATAAACCACCTTGTAAAAATTTTCTTCTCGAATTCATAGTTTAGCTTTTTGATTTCTTGTGTTTCTTAATCCATTCCTTAATTGGTTTATAGGGACCATATTTATGTTGTGACTCAGGGAAAGGGTCCGCATAAGGTCCAAATGGATGGTCAAATGGTTTACCGGAGATATCTGGCCAATCTTTAGATAAATCTTTTGATGGCCTAGGCATCGAATTAACATAAGCCGCTAAATCCCATGCCTCTTCGTCGCTTAATTGAGGCTTTTCATAAGTCGCTCCTAAAGGCATATTGTATTTTACATAGCCTGCAAAGTTCGACATCCGGTAAAGACCCGCCCCATGGTTATAGCTTTGAGCTCCCCAAAGAGGTGGATAGGTATAAGACTTCCCACCTTCTGCTAATACGCCACCGCCATCTGCTTGATGACAAGATTGACACTTAGCGGCATATACTTCTGCTCCTTTCGCTGGATCAATAGCTCTTTTTAATTCTTTCAACTTAAATATACCTGAACCCTTGGGAGATTTTCCTTTAGCTACATCCGTTCCTAGCCATTTGATATAGGCTAGAATTGCGCGCATTTCATGACTTGTTGAATCTAATGCCTTTCCATTCAGGCTCCTTTCGAAACAGTCATTTACACGCTTTATTTGGTTTTCTTTTGTGCCAGAACGAGCTCTAAACTTCGGATAAGTAGACTGAACGGCGAAATAGTTATTTCCCCAAGGTTGGGTACCAGCATTTAAATGGCAGTTTTGGCAATTCATTCCATTAGAAATCGACTTAACGGAACCTTTGGGACCTAAATAATCCGATGTATGAGCAATCAACTCTCGTCCATAAACAACCAATTCCTTTTCTTTAGGCGTTAAATACATCATTCGCCAGTCAGAAGGCGCCGTCCAAACATGGTTGAAATTAGAGTCTGGCTCAGCATATACCATAGTAGAGTCAGCTGAAACTCCTTTCTCATAATCATACGAATGAAAGACCAAGAAGAAAAAAAGCCCTACTAAAACCACTAATAAGGAATAGAGAAAAAAGGAAAGAAAATTAGTTCCCGGTGTCGACGAATTTGATGTAGCCATAATTTAATTGAATATGCAAATTTAGCCTTTAATCGACATCGCAACGTGACATTTATCACTCTGGCCCTAAAATATTTAATTTTTCCGCTAAAATCTCTCCATAGCTGAATTGACTATCCCATCAAATTCCGCTTGTGTAATGCAGACGGGGTATATGTATCATTCCAGTTTTTGATATTCCTATAAAAAGAGCGCATATGATTTCTACTTCCCTTGTTTAAGAAATCATAGACTAATCGAACGTCCTGATTATTGGTTAAAACTAGGGAACTATTCAAATCACTTATATCCAACTCCTCAATGGTAGCCCCTACTTGATAAGCAGCTAATAAACTTACTCAACCTTGGCTTACTAATTGTGTATAAAGTGCCTGCAAAACAGGGGTAGTATATACTCCTCAGGCATTTGTTTCCATAGGATCAACTAAATTATGCTTTCTAATGATCAATAACATTGCCTGCATGTCTCTCAATTCACTATTGGGGATATTTTGAAACACATTTACGCCATAATTATCAAACATCGTTTGAATTACATTATAGACTAATTTTTCTTCCTCTCGAATAAAAAGAATGCGCGCTTTTTCAGCATCGTCTAGTGGTTCAGTCGGCAAATTGATAACTGTCTGATTAATCGCGGCAAGGCTAGTAGTCATATTACCTTGACCAGCATTCATTGGGTCGTTATTTTTTGAACACCCTGCTATTACTACTAAAAGGGCTAAAGCCCACAACTCACTTTTAAATGTTTTCAAATGATTATTTATTTTTCCAAAGGTAATTCTATTGCATTACGCAAATCGTGATAAATCACACGAATTAGGGAAAGTGACAATAATCACGTTTTACATTTTGGGTTTTAGCTAATATTACAGACCAAACAGTAAATCGTTAACCATGAAAACTCATCATAGCTGTTTGATAAGAACAATAAAAATGATGAAAACTTTCCCCTTTGATCGGTCAAAGGAACACTGGTCGATGTATCAAATGAAAAAATATCTACTCCCCTATCTGTATTGGAATCAGACTCTTACAGAAAAGATGTAAAATAAAAAGACCGCTAAAAGTAGCGGCCTCTCATTAATATTTCAAGTAAGCCCAACCGGCTTCTTGTTTGAGAACCACTTCGGCGACCCCGGAAGGAACTGTTCCCACCTGAGGCAAAATGGTAGCGCGATCGATTTTCCGTTCGCGAATGGTATTTTCGCAGGCTTTGAATAAGACTCCAGAAGCAGCTAACTCAGCAATTTTAGCTTTTTGAGTGGTTTTACCATCTACTAAAATACTAATTCCAGCCCCGTGAGCTACAAGCTCGATTTGGGTAGAAGAGCCTAAAGCCGTTTGAAGATTTGAAATGTTTTTTAGTGCACCATGCCATACTAAAGTGTCCGAAGTATTCAATTGGATCACTACTTTATGAGTTTGTGCGTTTGCTGAAAAAGAAAGAAAAGCAACAAAAAGGGTTAACAGTATTGATTTTTTCATAAATCTAAATTTTTTCTAAACTTACTTATTTTATAGAATGAAAGCAATGTGGAACGAGCGATATCAGCAAGATATCTACCAATATGGAATCAATCCAAACGATTTCATGGCGGAACAAATACATCAAATACCAGCGGGTCGAATTTTATTCCCAGGAGCCGGGGAAGGCAGGGATGCTGTTTTTGCGGCTAAACTAGGTTGGGAGGTGCACGCCTTTGACCTTAGTGAACAAGGTCAATCAAAAGCCATAAAGCTAGCCTCACAAGAAAAGACTCGCATTCATTTTAAAGTAGCTGATGCATCGTTAGTCAAATTTCCATTAGCGTCTTTTGACATCATAGCCCTTACCTATTTCCATTTACCCATCGAAACCAGGCTACCCTTTTATGCTAATTGTGTTTCGTGGTTAAAACCTGGTGGTATAATTCTCTTAGAAGGTTTTACAAAACAGCAATTAGGATTAAGCTCAGGCGGGCCTAAAAATATCGATTGGTTATTTTCTGCCAAAGAATTAGAAACTGAATTCCCCGGCTTAAAGATTCTTATTAATGAAGAAAAGCAACGGAATTTAGATGAAGGTCCCTTACACCAAGGTTTGGCAGAAGTAGTACAATTCATTGCACAAAAATAGATCAGAGACATTTGTCACGATTCAGCCCATTTACGAGGGTTATATTTGCGTATAAAACACAAAACAAGATGTTAACATTACTGAAGAATTTATTGGGCATTGGCCCTAAAGTGGACCTGAACGAGTTAATTGCATCAGGCGCAATAGTAGTGGACGTTCGCACGCCAGCTGAATACAAGGACGGACACGTGAAAGGATCCATTAACATACCTTTGCAAACTTTAAATGCTAATTTGAACAAATTAAAGAAAGATCACGTTATAATAACCTGTTGCCGCTCGGGAAGCCGTAGTGGTATGGCCAAACGAATGCTAAAAGCAAATGGATTCGAACAGGTGCACAATGGTGGGGCTTGGACGTCTATTAAAGCATAAAGCACAAAGAATAAAGCATAGATTAAAGATAAGAGAGTATAGAGAGGAGATGGTGAATGGTAAATGGTGAATGATATTTTTACTCTATACTCTCTTATCTATACTCTACAATTTCCCTTCGGACTCATTCCCTCCGGACTAGCGACTGATTACCGATTACCGACTACTAAATACTAACTACCATGAGCAAATTCGCCGAATTATTGAAATCGCCAGAACCCGTTTTAGTTGATTTTTCAGCTGAATGGTGTGGCCCATGCAAGCAATTAAAGCCTATTTTAGAGCAATTAAAGTCTAAAATTGGAGATTCTGCCAAAATCATTAAAATCGATGTCGACAAGAATCGTACCTTAGCAGATAAATTTCAAATACGTTCTGTGCCCACGATAATCCTTTTTAAGGATGGGAAGTCGGTTTGGCGGCAGTCGGGGGTGATTCAAGCGAACGTTTTGGAAGGAATTATTAAACAACATTCGAAATGAAAAAAGTACTTTATTCTATTTTTATAGCAAGTCTATTATTTTCTTGTGGGCCAAAAGAAGGACAACAAGATTTAGGCGCTGCTGAATTCCAAACAGCCTTGGCTGGAGAGTCAGGAGCACAAATTTTAGACGTCAGAACAATTGATGAATTTCAAAATGGTCATATTGAAGGTGCCATCAATGCAGATGTAAGTTCACCTGCTTTCGCAGAAATCGCTGGTGAATTAGCAAAAGACAAAACAGTCTACGTTTACTGTTTATCAGGAGCAAGATCCTCTTCTGCGTCGGGAATGCTCAAAGAAATGGGCTTCAAATCCATCGTCAATTTAACAGGTGGAATGCTAGCATGGCAGTCAGCGAATTTACCTATTGCAACAGGCGAATCGAAAACACCTGCCTCAGCTGGTTTAACCGAGGTAAGTTTCGCTGAAAAAATCAAAGGCAAGCCGATGGTCATCATCGACTATAATGCCACTTGGTGCGGACCATGCAAGCAATTAAGCCCAATTTTAAAGGCTTGGGTAAAGGAACAGAATGGTAAAGTAGAACTGATCGAAATCGATGTAGATGAAAACCAAGAGCTAGCAAAATCTAAGCAAATAGAATCCATTCCTTACCTTGAAATGTATAAGAATGGGGTGAAAACTTGGACAAGTGTGGGGTTGATAGGAAAAGAAGAGCTGGACAAGTCACTGCGCTAGGGGCTAGTCGTCCTTCGGACTTAGTCGACTTCGTCTTAGTCGTCCTTCGGACTTAGTCGACTTCGTCCTAGTCAATAGGTCGCCACTTCGTGGCTTGGTCAGAGGCTATGACAAAGCACAATTTGCTATTTTTCAAGATGTTACAGGAGGGGCTTTTCCAAAGTTGTTAGTTCAAATTCGTTATTGAAAATTATTGCGCAGCACAATTTTAATAACGAATTTGAACTAACAAGTCATCCTCACCTTCACTACCCCAGCCGACATTACCGTCAAGCACCCAATAACGACAATACTGACATTCAATTCAAAATAGTCAGCCAAAATTCCTGTCAAAATAGCCCCAAAAGCATAGCCTAAATCGCGCCAAAGGCGAAAGACCCCTAAACTAGCCGCTCGATCAGTGGGATGTGTATTTTGCGCAATGGAGGCTAAAAAGGTAGGGTAAACCACAGCCGTACCCAGTCCTAACACAAAAGATAGGGCCGCATAAACGAAAAAGGTCTCAGCCCAAAGCAGGCCTAAAATAGCTATGCCTTGCAGAAGCATACCAATAAAAAGCAAATCTTTTTGGCATATAAAATCAGACAAACGCCCCGTTCCTAGCTGAGCTAATCCCCAAACTAAAGGATAAATCGCCGTTATCAGCCCAATATCCGCTAAGCAAAACCCTTTCGTGGCTAGGAGTATGGGGAACAAGCCCCAAATCATCCCATCATTCAAATTATTTACTAATCCAGCCTGCGTAATTGATCCTAAATTTCGATTCCATAAACTAGTATCCCAAAATCGATTTTTCAACAAAGGTACCGAACTCTCGGCCGCTGCTTTGTGCACAAAAAGCTGGGTGTCTTTAACCCAAATAATACTCAACGACAGACCTAAAATCACAAAAATGATACCAATATAGAAAGGATAAGGCCTAACGCCATAAGCATTCGCTATCGAAGCGGTCAACAAAGCAACTAAACCGACTGATAGGTAACCCGCAAATTCATTGATTCCCATTGCGAGACCGCGCTGTTTATCCCCCACTAAATCAATTTTCATCGTCACCGTACTGGACCAAGCAAGACCTTGGTTAAAACCTAGCAAGACGTTAGCCACAATGATCCAATTCCAAGATGGCGCCCACATCAAAAGAAAGGGAATGGGAATCGCAAACAACCAGCCGTAAATCAATAATCGACGCCTTCCCACTGCATTCGCAAAATGACCGGCGAAGTAATTAGTCACGGCTTTGACAATTCCAAAAACAACAATAAACGAAAAAATTGCTGTGTGGGAAGCCATTTGAAATTCCTCTGAAGCCAAACGAGGCAATATCGATCTTTCTAAACCGACCATGCCTCCCACGAATGCATTGACTAACACTAATAAACTAAACTGTTGCCAGTTTTCTTTTAACCCTAATTTGACCTCCATATCATTGCTATTACAAAACAAAGTTGAGAATTAGACCACTAAGACTACTTAACAAATGTTAAATTAGGATTTCTTGGCGCGAATACGACTTAAACTCACTTGAGTGATGCCTAAATAGGAGGCAATGTATTTTAATGGAACGCGCTTTAACACCTCTGGTTGCTCTTTTTCTAATAAATGGTAACGCTCCTCAGCTGTATGGAACTGCAGGTTTTCAATCCGCTGAATCGTTTCGACATAGGCCCTTTCAAATAAGCGCGCAAAGAGCCGCTCAATATCTCGGTGCTCCTCATAAAGTGAAGCTAATTTTGTGATATCAATTGCCCAAAGCTCCGAATCCTCCAACACCTGAATTCCTTTCTGACTAGGCTTTCCAGCAAATAAGCTTTCCGCGCGTGCAATCAAACTTAATTCACCATAAAAGCCCTCCGTCACATCCAAACCATCTTTTTCATAATAAATCCTCGCCATTCCCTTTTTTAGGAAGTAAAGCGTTTTACAGGTTTGACCTATCGATTGAAGAGGTTGATTACGTGCTATATTTGTAGGCTGACAAATAGCTTCTAGGGCCTCCGCTGAGCTTGTGCTTAAGGGGGAAAGTGTCAAGAAGTAGTTGATCAGTGGGTGCATGGGGCTAATCGTTGCTACGCAACTTAGTTAATAAGTCGTTGCTACGCAACTTAGTCGACAAGTCGTTGCTGCGCAACTTAGTCGACTTCGTCTTAGTCATCGCTTCGCGATTTAGTCACGACTTTATCGTTTAGTCGTCCTGCGGATCTAGTCATTCGATTAGTTTTTGACTAAGTCACGAAGTGACGACTAAGCCGCTTGCGGCGACCTTTTTACGACCGTGGAAATTAAGAGTAGAGATTACAGAGTAGAGAGTAGATATTTTTCCATTCACCATCTCTTCTCTATAATCTCCTATTTATACTCTATTTTTTCGCAGCTTCAAATCCTATCGAAACCGAATTCACGCAATAACGCAATCCTGTATCTGTGGGACCATCGTCGAAGACGTGACCTAAGTGGCCTCCGCATTTAGCGCAGGTAATCTCAATTCTGCGCATGCCAAGGGTATTATCGACAGTTTCTTTGATAACACCGGCTTTAACTTCTTTGTCAAAACTAGGCCAGCCGCAATGTGAATCGAACTTTGAATCTGAGCTAAAAAGTGGGGCTCCGCAACCTTTGCAGGTATACATTCCCTTCTCGTTATGCATCAAGAATTTACCTGTGTATGGTCTTTCTGTGCCTTTTTGGCGTAAAATATAATACTCGTCTTCTGTTAACTTCGCCTTCCATTCGGCTTCTGTCTTAGGCAAATTATCCATCGTCTTTGTTTCTGTAGTTGCTATCGTTTGGTTGGGCGTTTGTTTGGGTTGCTGTCCACAAGCCTGTAGGCTCATGAACACGAGAACTAATCCTAGAATCTTTTTCATGTGATTATTATTTATAGCATAACGCAAGTTAAGGGAAAAAGGTTTACGGGCCGCAAGCGGCAGTCGTCCTTCGGACTCAGTCGACTTCGTACTAGTCGTCCTGCGGACTCAGTCGACTTCGTCTTAGTCATCGCTTCGCGATTTAGTCACGACTATGTCGTTTAGTCTTCCTGCGGACTAAGTCACGAAGTGACGACTAAGCCGCTTGCGGCGACTTTTTGACGACCTTTATTCTTT
>JACCDN010024698.1_pt1 | contig 48212 bp, 56 predicted proteins | sample 7441691 | NCBI WGS metagenome assembly JACCDN01 (sample SAMN15323439, study PRJNA562643) | freshwater metagenome | isolation source: river surface water | place: USA:Blue River Watershed | collected 2017-08-16 | reverse complement strand
GAGATGGAGAGGATAACTTCTTGGGAGTCGTTGCATCAAGCCCATTGTTTGCATGCCTTGCTTTGCTTCTTCCATGACCGTTGGGGAACACGCAGGAAGTCATCCCCGGCAGTCGGCAGATTCTTTGCATTTCGAGCTGACCGAACTGGCACCTCGCCTTCGTCGCCAAGAACCAGTGCATGAGTCCTCCTTTCCTGAGTGGTCTTGATGGTCCTGAACCTGCCGAACCCACCACGGCGCTTACGAATTCCTCGGACGGGGCCGTGACCCCGCTCGCCGTGACGCACGCGTCCGCTACTGATCCCGTGGAGATAGGCCAATAGGTCGAATTCACGCAAAAGCTGATGAACTTGAAGCGGTTGACCGTTCTCTCCATATGGCTCAAAGGTTTTCCACTCAACACGGGTTCGCCAGGTGGCCCCGAACTGCGTGTGCTCCGCTTGGTATGGCGTCTCGCGAATCAATTGAATGCACACTCCGTCCGCATCCGCAGCGGTATGGGGCGCGCGAGGCCCGGACTTACGTTGGTGGTCTATTCTCTGCGTGGCGTGATACAGGCGCAGCGCCAGATCCCTAGCGAGGGATGGACGATTTGCAAAGTAATGCCAAGCCTCACCCGCTGGTGAGACGATGCGCAGGCCGTAGGCACGGCTGCGTGTTGGCTTGGATGCTGACATACGAACTCCTAGTTGTTGTAACTAGAAGTCCGTAGCGCCCCCTTGGTTGGATATGACTTTCATGGGCGTATTCTATGCGTCGTTGCGGTATCCGATAGCGGGGGTATGTTCAATATATTCGACATTTTTCCGACAATCTAATAGGATTAGCCTATGTACGCATCGATTGAACTCAGTCAGGCCGTTCGCACCCGCCGTCAAGAAATCGGCCTTTCCCAGAAGGCGCTTGCGGAGCTTTCGGGGTTGTCACGCTCTACTGTGGTTGGAGTTGAGCAGGGCACGATTAATGACTTGAGCCTCACTCGGACCGGCGCGTTGCTCGAAGCGTTGGGCTTGAGCCTCACCATCAGTGCGGCCCACCCTCGTCTCAACCAAAAGGGTGTTCGTTCTACCCCTTTGAAGATCGCTTCTCGTACTGCGAGTGTGAGCTATTCGCACCCCGTCACGACCGCGGTACTGAGTGATGCGCTGTCTAAGGGGAAGGTTCGCGCAGAGTTTGCGCCGCATGTCAGCACTCTGTTGGAGGAAGCGCCGATTTCTTTGCTCGCAAAGGCTGTCGAACAAGTGCATGTACAGCACAAAATCCCAAGAGAGCAGATTTGGAAAAATATGCGTCAGCTCGCTGCGGAATTCAAGAGCACGCGGTTATTCTGGAATGCAACGGGTTGATTTGAACCGTCCAGGTGTGTGGACGGTGTTGTTTCCGAAGGCTAACTTTGATCTGGGCCTAGAGGTTGGTCGCCGTTTCATCGCACTTGCAATGGATCGCCAAGACTTACTGGATCAAGATTTGGTGTTTTCGGGTCGTTACTTCGGGCCTAACGTATCCGACCAAGTGGGCGCGAGAGCTGCCCCTTGCCGGGGACGTCGGATCAATCAAAGGTCAACCGTGCACAACTCAAGGCCTAGCCGCCAACGCCGCGCGCACAGCTTCCACGCGTTTGCGGTTTAGGCCACGGTCACCTTTGCCAATGCGGGAGGCAGAGCGCACTTGGATGACGTTGGCCGCAGGGTCAAACCAGAACTCGACGTCGTCTACAAATTTCATCAGTGGCGTGGTGTATTGGGCATACAGGTAGTCGGGGGTGCTGGTGATGAGCTTGGCGCCTTCCATGCCTTCCACAGTAAGCGCGCAGTGAACCCACATTGACCGCAGCCCGTGAGCCGTGGCTGGCAAGTGAAGCTTATGAGGTCGGTGGTGTCCAGCGATGCGGCAGTAGCTCACCAATCATGCTGTTGCGCTGCGTGGGCAGGCGTGTCAACACATCTTTCAGATAGACATACGGATCATGCCCATTAAGCTTGGCACTTTGAATCAAACTCATGATGGCCGCACCACGCTTGCCCGCACGCAGTGAACCGGCGAACAACCAGTTGTTCCTGCCAATGGCAATCGGCCGAATCTGATTCTCAATATGGTTGTTATCAATGGGCAATTGCCCATTCCCAACGAAGCGCGTCAGCGCACCCCAGCGTCTGAGACTGTAATCCAGCGCCTTAGCCGTAGCTGACCCATCAGTAATCTTCTGCCGATGCAGAATCATCCACTGATGCAAGGCATCCAGCAGGGGTTTTGACTTGTCCTGGCGAATGCGTTGTCGCTCGTCTGGAGGGAGTTCTTTGATCTCCCGCTCAATGTCGTAAACCCTGGCAATCTGCTCCAACGCACTGTGTGCAATCTGACTCTTGTTGCTGGCATGCAGATCAAAGAACTTGCGCCGAGCATGGGCCAGACAGCCCACCTCGGTTACTCCTTGCGTTATCAACTGCTTGTAGCCACTGAAGTCATCACACACCAGGCTACCGCGCCACTCGCCCAGAAACACCCGGGCATTCTCCCCAGCACGCGATTCGCAGAAGTCGTAGACAACTGCCCTGGTGTCTTCAAACGCCCCTGCAGCGTAGGCCCACAAATACGCCCTATGCGTTTTGCCATTTCCGGGCTTGAGCATTTGCACCGGTGTTTCATCGGCGTGAACTACGCTGTGGCTCAGAATCTCGGCTTTGAGCGCATCCACCAAGGGTTGCAACTGCACGCCACAGCTGCCCACCCAAGCGCCCAGTGTGGAACGGGCAATAGCCAACCCAGCACGCCCAAAGATAGCTTCCTGGCGATACAGCGGCAAGTGGTCCGCAAACTTGGCTACCAGCACTTGGGCCAGCAGGCCCGTGGTGGGGATGCCTTTGTCAATCACATGCGCATCCACGGGGGCTTGAATCAGGGTTTCGCACTGGGCGCAGGCCCATTTGCCTCGGATATGGCGCTCTACGCTGAAGACACCGGGCACATAGTCCAGCTTCTCAGCCACGTCTTCGCCGATGCGCTTTAACTGACAGCCACAGGTGCAGGTGGTTGAGTCGGGTTCGTGGTGAATGTCGGTACGCGGCAGGTTCGCGGGCAACGGTTGGCGTTTGGGTTGCTGTTTAGCTTTGGGTGGTGCCGTGTCATCGCTGTGGAGTTGCGCGATCTCGTCATTGACAGCGGCAATATCCTCATCCAGGGTTTCATCGAGCAAGCTGCGCTGCTCGGCGCTGAAGCGCTCAGACTGGGCGGCAAATTTCAAACGCTTGAGGACGGCGTTCTCGTGGGTGAGCTTGTCGATGGTGGCTTGTTTGAAGGTGAGTGTCTTGAACAGGGACTGCACTACGTCGCGCAGTTCGTCGGCGCTCATATCGGGGAGTGTCTGTTGCAGCAGTTCGGGGGCAATCACCATGAGACATAGTGTGCCACTGCACCCTACAAGGTGCCATTGGTGCATGCCCGCATTGACTCAACTGCTATGCTTTTTGCATGATTCAGACCATGCTAATGGCTCCCGCACTACCGATGCGCGCCCATGGCAGACCCAGCACCAGGGCGTCGAGCTGAACACGTTCGAGCTGGCAATTGGCACCATCCTTGGCAGCCCAGATGAACTTGCCTTGGTGCAATCGCCTTGCTGCCAGCCAGATACCAAACCCATCGTGGACCAGGACCTTGATGCGGTTGCCGCGTTGGTTGGCAAAGAGGTAGGCGGTATGGGGATGGGCTGCACCAAAGACGGATACGACCCGTGCCAGTGCTGTGTCGGTGCCTGCGCGCATGTCCATGGGAGCGGTGGCAAGCCAGACGGCGTCGATGCGGATCATTTGAGTACGGTTGTGGTCCAGCTCGCAAAGTCGGACGCTGCACTTAGGGGCCATGTGATGTCGATTGTCAGCGTGCCTTTGCTTAAGGTTACGCGAATATCTTGGCCCTTGATTGGTGCCTTGGGGGCAGGCAACGCAAGCGGTATGAAGGCTGACCCCCCGGGGTTTGTGGCCATGTGCGGCTGGGTTAACGCGTGGCGGCCGCTGTGTTCATGTTCCTTGAGCCAGCGATGCAGTACATTGGCGTTCATCTGGTGTTGCCCGGCCAGCGCTGCAATGGAAACTCCGGGCTGCTGGCAAGCGGCCACCAGTTCGACTTTGAATTCTGGCGTGTAGGTCCGGTGGGTGCGCCGGGTTGAGTCTCTCAATAAATTTGGGGCTTTGAGCATGGTGTGCACGATGCTTTGCGTGCACACGATCTTGCGAGACAACCGGGTTCTATTCAATATGGGTTTGCTGGGCGCTTACCATAGTTTTAGCGATGCAGTCAGTCGTTAGCTACCGGCTCGCCAACATAGCGTGCCGACCGTGCGTAACAAAGATGGAAGCAAGTCCCTTAGTGCCGTAGCAGCTTGTGCGCGCCATGCGAGATCGCCGGGTTCATGGAAATCCCTGCGGAGGTCTCGGACGGTGAGGAGCGCATCTTCTGCCCACCGTCGGGAGTCGTTGAGGCTCCAGTGCGCGACGCGTCCCGGGTGCGGCCGCGCTTCTTCCTTGGCCTTCATCGCCGGAGTTAGTCGTTTCGTAACGACAAATGATCACGAAAACATCCGAATTACTTTAGCTTTTGCACTTATGAACATGTTATCAACAACCTGTTCACAGGTTTATACCTCACAATCCACCTCTAGTTATGAGGGGGTGGTATATGGCAAGGGCAATTGACGTAGCAAAGTACATCGTAAATGTCTCCGGCGAAATGAGTGCGATGAAGTTGCACAAGCTTGCGTATTACTGCCAGGCTTGGCACTTAGTTTGGTTTGAAAGCGAACTGTTTCCAGAGGATTTTCAAGCTTGGGCAAATGGGCCTGTGATTCGCTCAATTTACGCCCTACATCGCAAACAATTTCTTGTGAATCAAGAGATTTTTGCGGATGGAAATGCCGATGCTCTAACTGCAGAACAGAAGTCCGCAATTCAGAAAGTACTGAGCTTCTATGGCGACAAAACCGCCCAGTGGCTGAGCAATGTTACTCATCAAGAAGCTCCTTGGATAAAAGCAAGGGGAGCACTTCCACCAGGTGAGGCATCCGAATCAATCATCGATAAAGCATCGATGCACGAGTATTACTCTGCTCTGTAACACTTGAGTAAAAAAGCAGAGGCCCGCGCAGCAAGGCAGGCGGAGCGAGATCAAAAATTCGAAGCGGCCAAAGTTAAGATTCTTGCCAAGATGAACTTGGCAGAGGGTCCCAAGATTGCAACTTTACCGTCAGAAGAAAAATTCCGATTGGCTGTTGGAGAGCAAGTCGAGGCCCTCGTAATACCTCAGCAGCCTATCGCCGTACACAATGGCAGTCAGATGGACCTAATGGTAAGTTGGTGCATCAGAAAGTGCGACCACCACGGCACATGGACTTGGGATGAACCGAGGGCATGGGAGACAAAAGAGTGGGAAGACGTCATTCGCCCTGCAATGCTCGAATTTGAAAAGCTAACCTGGGGTGATATCGATCAACAGGCGTCGGGTGAAGGGCACAAACTGCATCATTTCCAAGAGTTGGCTAACATTTCATCGGAAGCCCAAGAACGATGGGTTGAACTTGGCCACGAGGAGTTTGATACGCTTTTTCGTTTTCGAATGGGCAACAAGCGGCGGTTTTGGGGGTTCGTTGTGCAAGGCCACTTCTTCAGTGTTTGGTGGGAGAGGCAGCACAAAATAGCCCCTACGAAGGCCAAGTGAAATATTATGCGCATTCGCGCTCGAATAACCGGTATTCGCTCCTTGGACACTAAGGGTGTTGCTGCCGACGTGAAAATAGCCATCTGCGCCGATCTCCATTTGAACTGCATTTCCCTAATGGGGTCACTGGTCAATCTATGACTGGCACAACCCCAGGAAAGTGATCAATCTGAGACTGGCGACAACAGGTTAGTCATCACATCAAATGTACAAGACGGTCATCAGGCGAAATTGCACTTCTGTCTTGAGTTGCATGGAAGGTGTGTTAACTTTGCGACCTATGGCACGTCTCGCAGCCAGATATAGACCGCCGCACGTATGGTGCCAAAACAAATCGACTCACTGAGCATTTGACATGGACCGCCTTTTTTTCGACACAGAATTCACTGGCCTGACCCCGGATGCCAAGCTGATCTCCATCGGCCTGGTAGACGAGTCAGAAAGATACACGTTCTATGCTGAACTAGCGGACACCTGGAAACCAGGCGACGTTGGCGAGTTTGCCTTGCGGGAGGTCATTCCTCAGCTTGAGGGCGGTGCTGCGCGCATGACCATGCCCGCGCTACAAGCGCAGCTTGCGGACTGGATCACGGCACTACAACGGCCCGTGATGCTGGCGACGGACTCTCTGCAATGGGACTGGCCATGGATCGAAACACTCCTGCAGCCGAACTGGCCGCAAAACCTGGCGCGAGATCCTCTGCTGCTGACCATGAATTACCTGTGTGAATTCGATAAGTTTGAAGTAGAACGCGACGCAGCATACGCTGCAGGTTTGCGTCGACATCATGCATTGGACGATGCCTTGGCCAACCGCCACGCCTGGTACAACTCCAATGGTGATATTCGCGACGAGGGCGGCTTGCCAATGCTCAAAGCGGTACATCGCAAAGATGCCGAAGATGTAGCGGCTGGACGGCGGTCGGCGCGCAGCCTCCTCATGTTCCAAAAGGGAGATTTGGAAGGTGCCACCTTTACGCTGAATCCAGCGTCAGAGTTCTATCGCAACGGGAAGGGCTGGTGATGGCCCTACCGATCGCCATCAGCGATGACAAATGTGCACAGCGTGGTAAGGCGGGTTGGAGCGCATCTCACTACTCCTTGGCATATTGAGCTCCATTAGTCTATTCATGGCAACTTCCCCCAGTAAAGTTTGCATTCGAACTGATTAACGTTTGTTGTTAAATCTGTAAGACGCTACTTTCCCATTTTTCAAATCTTTAAGGGATGATTTCAGCAAGCTCTCAAAGTCTGGGCTGCCAAACTCCACTCCGACGGGAGGCATGTTCTCCCAGGCCTGTTCCTCCGGGGATCTCGGAACAGTGGGATCGTATTGGGCCAATAAATCTGCCAGACTTTCCCGCCTTAGAAGACCGCGCCAATGCATTTTTTGGATTGTCATGTTCCCGCCATGCTTGACTGATTTCTTGTTTCGATACCAGAGCCCATCTTTCCAAAAATGCCTGGCGTTGCATTCCTTGCAGTCGTACCAGCCCTCTCGTACTGGGGCGTGCAATTTGGCGTCAAACCATGGGGTCAAGTTCTTTAGTTTGTACATACGGGGTTTTTTACATCGTCGCTCATATCACGCCCACCAACACGCTCAGCAGCGTTTGTCCCTGTTCGCGCTGAATCTGGCGCGCCTGCATGCCGAAGGCCAGTGGTCCATCAAAGTCACACCGGGCGCTGTCGCCGACGAACAGAACTTCTCTGGGGGGGTGCCCCAACGCATCACAAACCTTCTGAAAAATCTCGGGTTCAGGCTTGGCAGCACCCACTTCAAAGCTCAGGATGTGGGCGTCCAAGGTTGGCAACAACCGATGGACTGCTGATCCATACTCGTATGCCAGATTGCTGCACACTGCAATATGCAGTCCGGCCACACGCAGCGTGCGCAAGACCTCGTCTACCTCTGGAAAGAGCTGAAGGCCGGCTATCTCCTCGTCCAATTCTGCCCGGATCGTTGGCACACAGTCTGAGAGACCGAACTCATGGGCAAATTCGGTGACTGGCACATTGCGTGTCAGAAAGGGGCGTCGACCAACACTTGCGCCAAGGGCAGTGTCGACCAGACATTGGTAGGGATTGGTTCGAGTGCTTCCGTACGCTATCAGTGTTCCGAATGCGTCAAAAGCTACGGCTCGCACGGGGTGTTGATAAGTTTTCATTCAATTCTCCAAATGGGCTCCATTCAATATTGGAAGAGAGACGTTGGTTGATAGGTTCTGCCTCGCCCTTGTTGTCGTGCTTCCGCCTCTTCAGCAGTCAAGAAGAAATTCTTGTTGGGAAAGAGTCCCTTGCGCTCCAACTTCAATAACTCCCGAATACTCTGTTTCCCATCCATCCCTTGGGCGTAGAAGACTCCTCCGTGGTAAATCGCAGCCAGGAGTGCCCTCCCCCGAACCAGTTGACTCCACTCCCAATCGCTCACTTTGTGCTCATCAATCGTTCCAAATGCGGACATCCAATGCGACGACAACCGATGCCCGCACTTCATGCACAAGTCCAGTGAAGCAATGCCGCTCTTTTCGGGACCAGCCGTCAGCATGTCTGTTGGAAGGACGACGCTTTCTCCACAGGCCCGGCATTGCTCATCCATTAGGCACTTGTGCAAATGACAATGGCGCCATGCCGTGAATCGCCAATGGAGCATGAAATGCTTAGTCCTGGACTGATGCAGGCAGACAGGACAATATCGATACCGAGGCGATCTATTCTTGCTCATTAGGAACACTCGACCTTGCGGATCTATGCGCCTCAGGTTGACAAACATTCTCAGGGATAGTCCAAAGTCCTCGGCCGGCAGCGAACACCGTGATGCAATCATGGCAAGAGTAGCTCCGCTCATGTTCAGGTCGATATCGCCGGTGCGCCTTACATTGAATAGCCTGAGCAGTTCGTTGACGCCGGTGCCCTGCGACAAAGCCGCTCGGGCTAGCCACGAGACAGGGCTCTCGAATCCAACCGGCCTGGGAATGCCGATCAATTGACATTCCAGGTCTTGCGCATACGGGTTTCTAGTCGCCATAGCGTTCCGTTAAAACAAGCGCTGCTGTCCCATATCGGGATACAAGGCCAACAGTCGGCGATTTGGTTCAATTCCGAACAGTTGTTCGAGTAGCGTCAAAGCAATCTGCTGATCCGCCGAGCCTTGCGGCGCCTGTAGCAGACGCATAAGAGTTGGCTGTGCCACGACTGCAGCCAACGCCTGGTCGCCGACGGTCTTAGACTGAAGCATTCCTAGCCTATCGATAGCTCTTAACACAACTGTCTGCCACTGTCCTGGAGAGTTGCTCCTGCTGCTTTGTCCCGTATGAATCGTCATAAACGGCCGTTCGATGCAGCCGAACGCGGAAGTCAGCGTGAGGACTCCCCCCAACGACAAATCCCGGAACGTGCCTGCCCATTGCAAATGGTCGGGAGGTACATGACCGGGCTCCTTCCTGAAAATCGCTTCCAGTAGCCTTTGCCAAGCCATGAGCTCCGGTGTGACCGAGCCAGATCGGAATGAAGGTTGAATGTAGTGACCGCAATGTCCAACATCCACGCTTGGCCGGTCCCACCGGATGGCTTGCCCACAGGTCTGGCAAAGATCGATCAAAGTGCAGTCATGCTCCAGACACACAGAACCCAAGGAAATGTCCCACAACGCGCTGCAGAACCTTCGTTGACGAATGCAGTGTGGGCAGACCTGCGGGCGCCTAAACCGCAAATGATTGTGTACAAAGAAAACATGGCCTCCATATCTTCTCGTTCTCGGCGCCAACCCATGTTTGTCTGGCAGCAATTCTTCCAGCCAGGAAGCTGAGACCTGAAGCATTGCTGCCAGTGCCCGGGCGTGAACCCGCGAGAGCTGTGCCCCTGCCCCTATGCCAATGAGTCGCCGTAAGGCATGCAGATTGCCGCCATTGGCGTGGGCGGCCCGCAAGCAATAGCCTATGCCCGACTCGCAGGGAAGCGGGTCGGGTTGGAGGGGCAGTGGCCCCTCAGGCGAAGACATTTGGCCTTTGGCTGGCACTTCCAAGGACCAGGGTCTGCGCCTTCACCAGCACATTGCGGTCAATGCTGGTCCTGCCAGCGTCGATGGCGATGAGAATCGCCTCAATAACCAGCCGCTTCAAGGAGCGCAGATTGCCGTCCGTTGCCATGTGCAGCAGTCGGGTGATGTCTGCACTATTGAGAAACTGCAGATCGAACGTTTTGCACTCCTTCACAAAGGCACGCACCATCCCAACCCATTCCGCGTCCGGTCCGAACAGCTTCAACTCCTCGTGAACCGATAGCCGTGATGCCAGTGCACGATCCACGTTGCCAATTGATTGCATGTCTTGAGGCCCGGCAAGTACAAGCCCAACTCGGCATTCGTCGACAATTTCCCTCAGGAATTCGCTTGCGTCGGTATCCCCGTCATGCTCTGTGACAAGCTTCTTGGAGCCCATAAGGCCAGCCGCTTCGTCCAAGAAGATCAGCCTTGTTCCCTTCTGGCGAATCGCGTCAAAGACTAGACCGCGACGTATGTAAAGCTGCTGGGCCGTGCCGAATGAAAACGGATACCGATACGCCTTCAGGAGGCCCGAAACGAAATGTCCCACGCGTGGTCGTTTGGGGCATCGCATCCCGATTGCTCCATCTCCTGGAGCAAAGAGTGAAGAGGAGGGTAGCGTGTCGCGAAAGTATCTGAAGGCGGCCGTCTTGCCCGTGCCCGTTGGACCCTGCAGAATCATGCCGTGTGGCATGTCCATTTCAGGAGCCAGCTGGAAGATCCGATCCATGGCCTGAACGGCGCGCGCAAAGGCTGTGTGTTTGATGCACATTCGGTCGACGAACGCCGCCGCCTTCAGGGCATCCACCGAATAGGAGGTCACCCGACGCGAAAAGATCGCCTTCTCCTGCTCGTCGAGCTGATCAAGGTCGAGGGATTCAATAAACTTTTCTATGTTTTTTTTCATGGTGCTAGAAACTGAATGATTCGAAGTCGGGGACGTCTTTTTCTTCCCACTGGAATTCATTGGGGAGATAGATACGGGGGGCCTGGGTAGCTTTTGTGTCAGACATGGCTTCTGTGACAGGCTGGGGCTCCGCGACGCGGCTGGAGGTGAGGTCCGCGTACCGGGCAGCCTGCAACGCCGACGCCCTGCGGCGCGTGGTTGTTGCATCCATCCAGTGGTCATGAAGGCGCTGCCTGGCCCGCAACAATTTTTCCAGTTCACCAGTGGTCTTGAGCTCCTCCATGGCAAACTTTCGGATTAGTCGATGCTGGTTATGGCTCAGCCCCTTTGCGTAGTGCTTCCAGCGACACTCGGCGGTGATCCACTGGAAGTTTTTGGGGTCTTGAACGTACAGCTCACTCATATCGTCCGGATCCCATTTGCATAAGACTTTGAACCCGGTTCCGTCTCGCTTGGCGAGGTCCTTGAAGCCATAGCTGCCATACGGAAGACCCAGGTTTTCAATCCCGCCTTGGCTGAACGTCAAGTGCTTGGACATGCCGGAGGCCAGTTTCAATTCATCCAGGCTGCCCGGATACACGGCCGGAGGGCAGCGCTCCAATCCTTCCTTGAAAAGGTCATAGGGGCGAGCCATTTTTCGCCAGTTGGGCTGAAATGGGTGAACGTCGACAAAGAACTGGAGCAGGCCGTCGACCAGGTCCCCAAAGGTAATGGCAGCGTCTTTGTATGGATCAATGTTCATCACATTGGCCACGCGTTTGCTGACCTTCCCTTTGACCAACGTGATAGTGTTCAAGGTGGAAAAGAACCGTTCGACATGCGGCTTGAGCCAAGGCGTCCGCACGCGACAGTACATGAGGTCGACACCCAACGCCATGGCTATCTGCTTGAATGCAAAACCGTGGAATTCCAGGCCGTTGTCGATAACCCATTCATCTCCCAACCCATGGCTCAGCCAAGGATTGGCCAGATTAGCTGCGCGAACCAGATCGCTCTTCCCTTGCAACGCGCTACGCACCACCCCGCACACTGACGTGGCCCCTGGCCCATGGAACGATAGATAGAAGCCGAGCACATAGCCAGAATAGGCATCGATCATGATGCTCAGGACGGGGCGCCCCAGGGGAAGTCCCGTACGATTGCAGATGACAACCCAATTCAGAGGCGTGTGGTCAATTTCGACACGCTCTAGCGGATAGTTGGGGTACCCATCCGGAAAAGCTGTTCTGCATACCATGCGGGCGCGTGCACTGCCTTCCCGGGTTGCGACGCGGTGATAGAGATCAACTTCGCGGATACGTCGGGTGAACGTTGTGTAGCTGACATTGGCGTCTTCAACCGCCAGCTCACCCGACTTGACAAGCCTCCCAGCCTCTATCTGCAGTTGATCGAAAGCATGCTGAGCACTATGTCGCTCCGACGTGAAATAGCTGTGCTTGAGGACCCTCCATAGCAACGACTCCAGCGCCTCTGGAATTTGCTTCAATCGCGGGACCAGACGGTACTTATCAACGAGTGCGACGGCATTGTTGGCACTCAATTGGTAGTCCCGAGCCCACTTCATCACTGCGGATGTGGATGGCCATTTCATGACGCCTAGCTTCACCGATACCTTCTCGATCAGTTCCGCTACTTTAGTCCGCTGTCCTCTGCCGATCTTTTGACGCTCCATGGCTTTGACGTACGCATATCTAAATTCGAGCTTGTTACGTTCCCGCGATGTCAGCGATGAAAGGTCAATCACTACTTCTGATGTTTCCGCTGCACTTCCTGACTTAGGTACGCCCGCAATGGTTCCGAGCACGACCTCATACTTTTTGCTAAAGACTCCTTGCACGATTTCGTCCTTGGTCAGGATCATGACTCTGCGCGTTTTGGTGTCTTCGAATTGGTACTCATCGCCGTCGAGTTGGCGAACCAATTCGAGCAAGTTAGCCCCAAATCTCAGCGTCAAACCAACTTGCAAACTGAATCGCATGGCTTTGCTCCTTTGAGACGTTGATTGGGAAAACACGGGCACTTGGCGCAATGTCTAGGTTGTTTTGTAGCGCAACCATTTGCCGGGAAGCCAAGTTGAACAACAACTCACGCGAAAACGCATGGGTGTCGCATAGCTGGCGCAACTGCAGGCCCTCGGGATGCTGCATCAGTAGCATGAGTGCTCGCGCACACTCTGCCTCAGAAAATTCGGTTTTACCGTAGCGCCGAATCTCCAACGCATTTGCAGCGCGATCGCAGCTCTTAATCTGCGTGTCAGTAGCAACCATGAAATAAATCCCATGGGTTTTGAGTTCAGCGGCAGCTACATCAAACAGGTCCCGATAGCCGGCTAATTTGCTCTGAGGCTTTACCTCAACTACTAGTCGGGATCCGTCCTTGAAAGTCAGCAAGAAGTCCGGCGTATAGCGCTTGAGTTCGAGATTAAGCCTGAATGGCTGGTGCTCAATACCACGAGTCAATGGGAAAAGCGCGGCAACGTGCACAAAATCGCGCTCTAGTGAGGAATCGGCCTCGATAGATTTTCTCTGCAGGTGCGGCAGATTAATTAGACGTACCGTATGTGCAGGCGAGCGCTGCACAACTTTTCGCGTAGATGGTTCCATGTATATCTCCAGTTGAAATATCCTTCCCTTTTCATCGAAAATGGGAAGGCGTGACTTGACGCCACGGCCAACTAAAGTGATACTTGTCACCAGGGTCCCAAACCTAGATTAAGTTTCACTTTATCGGCAGCGCCAGTCACTCGAAAGGGTGGTTGGCGTTTTGTTTTTGGGATGTCCGTTAGGCAGACTCCTTCAATATGGGTGAGTTTTGGTTCCGTTCAACCAATCCAAGTGCAACGGCTATGTCGTGAGACTGGCCTCGTTTAGCGCTAATTCGGCCGCGTAATACCCCGTAAACCAAGGGTGCTGAAAATCCATGGCTGCGCGCCCAGCCTGTAACCGTTAACCCGTTCCTCCAAAAATCAATACGGACAGCCTCAATGCTTTCCGGGCTAATTAGAGGATTGATATTTTTCACAGTCTAGTGCAATTGTTTTGGTACTTTATTATCTTTAATTTTTGAAATAAATTGAAGATAAAGATAATATTTTTTCGAGCAACATAATGCATTTAATAATGTACTAAATGTGTGCATTAGTAAATGTAAAAATTGATTCTTTTGCAGCAAAAGTACTTGCAACTTAGGAAGTTGCTAGTTGCCAGAGACCACGGGCACAAGAATGATTTTGAGGGACTCGAGAAACATGACTTAGAGCTTGCTCAAACCTTGAGCAGATTCGGCGGTAGTCTTTTAGGCGCCAATCCAGTTCTCGGATTCATTGATACTTGCGGGTTACCTTGGTGCAGATTCCGGCGATGCTGAGCATTCATGCTGGCCGTGATTAACCAAATTTACTCTCGCTGCTCGCTTAAATGATTCTTTGGTCTCCATCGTTTTCTCCACACTGAGTGGCCCCGGGCGACGCTGGAGGGGAACGACGCCTAGTTGCACTGATGGCTTTCAAAGGGACCGCAAGAGTTTGAGGAACGGTCAGCGGTCAGTTGTCATGGTGTTGGGCAATCTGCCCGGATGGTTGCCTCAATCAACTACCGATGCTCGCAGTATGCTAAATCGCACAGAGCCTGGTTGCTTCGGCCGGGTTAGCAAAGACAAGCGACTAGACTCAAGGGAACTTCGACTCCACCAATGCGCTCGCTTGCCTACAGCCGGACCTTGTTTCCGCTCAAAGCTTGGTCTTCCTGTGGCAGCCAAAAGGCTCTTAAAACCTACACTAGGACAAGTCGGAACGTTGTCTTTCAGAGTGCTCGAACGTACAGACGTCATTCCCGCCGCCACCTAATATGAATGTACACAAGGCACGTCGCCATCAGCTTTGTGCGCAGGAAACAGTTGAAAAATGGATTTCGTTACCCAAATTGGTTGCAGGCTGCTTTCCACCACCGCAATGAGAATTGCATCGTTACAGTTAGTTGCTGGTCACTAAATTTGTCAATTATTTCAATTAAATCAATGGTTTAGGCTTGCATTCGACAACGGCAAGAGTTCAAAACTCAATGAAAAAAGTTCAAAACTCGCTGGTAATCGACAGCGATGCGCGCGCGGGGAGCGAAAGGAACTTTCTATCACCCCGATTGAACCAATGGATTAGCACTCACTCAAAGAGAGTGCTAATATTGAAGCATTGAACACAAGGAGTTCTGGTATGTCACATCAATTTGCTATGGCTGTTCCTGCGACCGCATTGGCCAATCCTTGGTCCGTTGTGCCGTCGCTGGGCAATCTGGATGCTTACATTTCGGCTGCCAACCGCCTGCCCATGCTGACACTGGAAGAAGAACAAAAGTTCGCACGCCAGTTCAAAGACAATAACGACGTTGAGGCGGCCGGTAAGTTAGTGCTCTCTCACTTGCGTTTGGTCGTATCTGTTTCGCGCCAATACTTGGGCTACGGATTACCCCATGGTGATTTGATCCAGGAAGGCAATGTGGGCCTGATGAAGGCGGTCAAACGCTTCGACCCCGATCAAGGCGTCCGTCTGGTGAGCTATGCCCTGCACTGGATCAAGGCTGAGATTCACGAGTACATCCTCAAAAACTGGCGCATGGTGAAGGTGGCCACTACCAAAGCACAGCGCAAGCTTTTCTTCAACCTGCGTTCCATGAAGCAGCGTTACAAGAGCGATGACGCGGCCGCCGACTTGGGTACGCACCGCGGTACGCTCAATACAGAGCAGGTGGATGCGATGGCGCGCGAGCTGAAGGTCAAACCTGAAGAAGTTATCGAGATGGAAACCCGCATGTCTGGCGGCGACGTTCTGCTGGACCCTAGCCCGTCAGAGGACGGCGAAGATGCATTCGGTCCCATCACGTACCTGACGGATACCAGCCACGAACCCATCGCAATGATAGAAGCGCATCAGCGCGACGTACTGGCAACCGATGGCATTGCAGCGGCGCTGGATGTGCTGGATGCGCGCAGCCGCCGCATCGTGGAAGAGCGCTGGCTCAAAGTCAACGACGACAACTCGGGCGGTATGACGCTGCATGAACTCGCTGCCGAGTACGGTGTGAGTGCGGAACGCATTCGCCAAATCGAAGTGGCCGCCATGAAGAAGATGAAAACAGCGCTGGCTGAATACGCCTGATCTTCTTGCAACTTGCTGGTTGCTACGTTTTTAGTAGCTACTGACGCAAGTTCCACGAGGGCTTGAGCCCCAATTGACTCAAGCGCCTTGTTTGATCAGTGTCCGGATGTCTTCGGCCAACACTTTGGGGCCACTGCCGTAGCGGGTAAACAGGCGCAGCTTGCCTTTGGTGTCATAGACATAGCTGCCTGCTGAATGGTCCATGGTGTAGCTGGTGGGCGTTTTGCCGTCGACCCGTTTGTAGTAGATCTTGAAGTCCTTTGCCAACACGGCCAGTTTCTCCGGCGTGGTGGATAGCGCCAAAAAGCTCGGATCGAAGTTGACCATGTAGGCCTTGAGCAGTTCGGGTGTGTCCCGTTGCGGGTCTATGCTGACAAAGAGGGCTTGCAGCTTCTCACCATCTTGGCCCAACAACTTTTTCACCTCGGCCAGCTCGGCCATGGTAGTGGGGCATACGTCAGGACACTGGGTATAGCCAAAGAACATGACGACCACTTTGCCAGCAAAATCCGGCAAATGGCGGACCTGCCCGTTGTGGTCCGTGAGTTCAAAATTCTTGGCATAGTCAGCCCCGGTCACATCCACGGAAGCAAACGAAGCCTGCTGCGGAGAGCAAGCAACAATTGAGGTGATAGCCCCCGCAAACACTGCACAGGAAGCTATCGTTTGTATAGCGTTTCGTCGGATCATGATGGGCTCACAAAAGATAGTGGTCAAGCAAAAGTGCTGCAAACAGCGCGCTCAGGTGAATCAGCGAAAACCGGAACGTACGCCGTGCCAATTCATCGGAGTAGGCGCGCCACAGCCGCCACGCGTACCAGCAGAATCCAATCCCCAGAACGACCGCCGTCGCCAAATACAACCAACTGCTCATGCCATAGACAAAAGGCAGCAGACAAGCCGCAAACAAGACAAAGGTATAGAGCAATATCTGCAGGCGGGTGAATTCGCTGCCATGGGTAACGGGCAGCATGGGCAAACCGGACTTGCGGTAGTCTTCCACGCGGTAGAGGGCCAGCGCCCAGAAGTGCGGCGGCGTCCATAAGAAGATGATGAGAAACAGGATGAAGGCCTCGGGCCCCACATCGCCAGTCATGGCAGCCCAGCCCAATACTGGCGGCATGGCACCTGATGCACCGCCAATCACAATGTTTTGCGGTGTCAGCGGTTTGAGAATCACCGTGTAAATGACGGCATATCCCACAAAGGTGGCAAACGTGAGCCACATGGTCAGGGGATTAACCCACACGTACAGCAGCACGGAGCCGGTCAGGCCCAACACTGCAGAAAACAACAAGGTTTGGGTGTTGCTCAACTCGCCGCGCGCCGTGGGCCGCCACGACGTGCGCTTCATTTTGGCATCAATGCCCTGCTCCACAATGCAGTTGAAGGCCGCAGCCGCAGCCGCAACCAGCCAGATCCCCACACTGGCCACGGCAGCCAACGCGAATTGCGACAGCGTGGGAAGGCCGGGGACTGCCAACACCATGCCGATCAAGGCGCAGAAAACAATGAGCAATATGACCCGGGGCTTGGTCAGTGCATAGAACTGTCGAAAAACAGATGGCGTGGGTTCAGAGTGCGAAACGGTCATGCGCGTAGTCCAGAGGGGATATCACCACTGCTCGCAGCGGAAGAGGAAGAAGGCAAAACAGCGTGGGGGTGGACAACCACCAGCAGCCGAACCAGGACGACTACCAACGCGCCAGCGCCGCCGGTGTGCAAAACGGCACCCACCAACGGCCAGTTAAGCACAACATTGCCCACGCCGGTTGCCATCTGCAACAAGAGCAAGGCAGCCAGTGCCTGCGCGTGGTTTCGCAGAGTGGTCTGCCGCCACAAATGCCACGCCAGCGCAACCAACGCGGCTACCGTCAATGCGGCGAGCATGCGGTGCAAGAAGTGAATGGCAGTGAGCGCTTGGAAGCTCAGTGATGCGCCACTTTGGCTGTAGCCCAGCGGACGCCACATTTCGAAGCCCTGCGCAAAGTCCATGGAAGGCCACCAGCTTCCTTGGCACGCTGGAAAGTCTGCGCAAGCCAGAACTGCGTAGTTGGTACTCACCCATGCGCCGGACGCTGCCTGGACAAACAACAACCCCAGTGCACCATAGATTGCCAAGCGTTGCCAAGCGGACACGCGATCGAGCTGAGTCTGAGTTTGTACGCGCGTGGGCAAAACCACTTGCACGGTGAGCAATGCCAACAAAATATAGCCACCCAGCAGGTGCAGCGTAACAATGGCTGGAAACAATTTCATCGTCACCGTGAGCGCACCAAATGCACCCTGCACACACACCCAAACCCAAGTCGCCACTGCCCACCACAGGCTAATGGCACGGGCATTGGCTGGCTGTGCTCTGCGTGCCCACCAAGCGGCAACAGCTTGCACCGTAATCAGGGCACCAACCCCCATGGCAAGGTAACGGTGCACCATCTCAACCCAAGCTTTTCCCCATGTAACGGGCCCAGTGGGCAAGGCTTGCTGGGCTGCTTCAATATGATCGAAGGCACCCAATGGGCTGGCATGGCCGTAGCATCCCGGCCAATCCGGGCATCCCAGCCCACTGTCGGTCAAGCGGGTGAACGCGCCAAACAGCACCAAGTCAAAAGTCAAAAATAGTGTCACCGAAGCCAGCGCGCGCAAACGCCACGATGGCACTTTATTGCGGCTCTGGACATAAACGATGACCAGCGGCCCGCACGCCAAAACTGCCCCGAGGACGAGCATGCGCAGCAGCGGCGAAAAATCAAGGAGTGAGGCCTGCATAGTATCGTGCCGTGTTGGGCTTTAGCGGCCCGCTTTGTCCCAGTGTGAAGAGGCACGCATCAAGCGGTCCAGATCGCGCCGCACTTTGACTGCACCTTGTGCGTCAACGTGGGCGGGAAACCGCATCATCCAGTTCCCCAAGGGATCGACGAGGTACAAATGGTCACCCAGTGCCTGACCAGATTGAGCTGCCAGCCAGTCAGGCAGTTGGGTTGCCGAAACACGCAAGACGGTGGCCTCTTTGAGCGCAGGCAAGAGAGCGTCAGCTACCGGAGCCGAGTCGGTAACCAACCACACCCGGTCCAGTCTATCTTTGTCCTTACCCAGGCCTTCGCGCAACTGTCGTTGCAGGTACAGGTGGTTGGCACACTGGGCATCACACGCAGCAGTCGATACACTGACGAGCAACCATTGGCCTTTGAGCGAACGCATGCTGACCTGTTTGCCGTCGAGACTGGTAGCAACCAAGTCTGGCAAAGCGCGCTGGGGCTCAATCAGAGTTCCAAAATTGCGTCGACCTTCCGGGCGAATGACGTAGAAGGTCAGGTACGACGCAAGGACGGGTGCTGCACAGACCAACAAAACCGCCAGCATCTTCAAGCGGCCGGCACGCGTACGGCCTTGCTCAGTATCCTGCGCCACGGGCAATGTGTGGACCGTTAGCCCCAGTGGCTGGTCATGAGAAGAATTGGCGCTAGACATCAGTGGGTGCTTTCTTCGGGCGGTAAATGAAACGTCGAACAATCTGAAACCAACCGTACAGCAAAGTGAGCAAGAGCGCCAGGCCAAACCATTGAACGGCATAACCGTAGTTCTTCTCGATCCCGAGATTGACGGCAGGCCAATCGCGAAGCATGGAGTCACCGTTGGGGCCCGTTTGCTGCAAGGTCAGCGGTAGCAACGGAAAACCGGTTTCTGTGCTGAACTGTGCCAAGTCGAGATTTTGCCGTATGCGCCCAGTTGTTGCCATGCCGAGGGCATATAGATCAGAAGGTGGCATGGCCATTTTTCCCTCAATTTCAACCACACCCGCCGGTGTATCAACGTTCGGCAACGCTGTCCGATCCGTAAACCCGCGTGGAACCCACCCCCTTTGCACCACCAGTGCACCACCGCTCTCCAATCGAAGGACTGTAACCACGACAAAGCCCACGCGCCCGTCCATAGGGCGGTTTTCCAAAAATGTGAGTGATTGCGGCACCCAAGCGCCCCGCACTCGCGCACGTTGGTAGAGCAAAGACTTGGGCTGTGCTGCCGCAAGAAGAGCTGCCGCATCAATCGGGGTTTTGGACAATTGCGCTTCTAGCAAGGCTTGCCGTGATTGCTTTTCAGCGGCGCGCGACAACTGCCAAAAACCCAACCGTGCAGTGACGCCCACCGCAACCAGGGTTGCGAGCGTGATCAGCACAAACTTCACTCGGAATTTCACCGGATAATCCCATCCATGACGTATCTCGTAGTCCTAGCCTTTGTCGCCATCCTCGCAAGCCTCGCCACAGCATTGTTCTTCATGATGCGTGGAGGCCAAAAAGGAAATGATTCATCTCGAAAAATGGCGCGTGCATTAGGCTTACGGGTGGGCCTTTCCATTTTGCTCTTTGCTTGTATCTTGATCGCTTGGAGTCTTGGCTACATCCACCCAACGGGTATCCCACAAGGTCAATAACGCCTTCCAAATCGACAGCATGGCACGCAATCAAAAAGGCACCGCAAGCGGTGCCTTTTTACAGATGCCTACAACGGTTGATCAGAGCCAGTACACCAAGATGTACAAACCAAGCCAAACCACGTCAACAAAGTGCCAATACCACGCAGCGCCTTCAAATCCAAAGTGACGCTCTGCAGTGAAGTGCCCCTTTTGCAAACGCAACGTAATGAACAACAGCATCAACATACCCACAAACACGTGGAAGCCGTGGAAGCCTGTCAGCATAAAGAAAGTAGAGCCAAAAATACCGGAGCTGAGTTTGAGGTTGTAGGCCGTGTAGGCATGGTAGTACTCATATCCCTGCACAAACAAAAAGGTCACTCCCAGCAGCACGGTGATCCACATGAAGCCGATTGTCTTGCTGCGATTGCCAGCCACCAGTGCATGGTGGGCAATGGTTAAGGTCACGCCTGATGTGAGCAGCAACGCGGTATTGATGGTGGGCAACCAGAAAGGGCCCATCGTGGTAAAGGGTTCCACAATGGCGGCGGGCGAAGCAGTCGCGCCAGCAACCACGCTGGGCCACACTGCTTTGAATCCGGGCCACAAAATGGCGTTATCCAAACTACCCAATGCTGGCACCGAATGCGCCCGAGCCCACCACAAAGCAGTGAAGAACGCGCCGAAGAACATGACTTCAGAGAAGATGAACCAGGTCATGCTCCAGCGGAAAGAAATGTCGATCTTGTGGCCGTATTGGCCGCCTTCGCTCTCCGCTACGGCTTCGCTAAACCACTGAAACAGCACAAACAACCAGCCGATCAAACCAGCCAATAAGGAATACTTGCCCCAGTCTGCGCCGTTGACCCATTGGCCCGCACCCAAAATAACAAAGAACAATCCCAACGCGGCCATCGCAGGATGGCGCGAAGGACCAGGGATAAAGTAGTACGGTGTTGCGCCGTGTGTTGTTGAACTCATATCAGCTCCATTCCTTCGAAAACTTATTTTGCAACGACCCAATTAACCAGGGTAATTAGCCCCACGACCATCGCCAGCACACCTATCAAACCAACTGCAACGACATGCAAGGGGCTGACTTTCGCCAGATCCTTTTGGTACTCGACATTGCTGCGAACACCCAGGAACGACCATGCAACCAACTTGATACTGCGCCACACCGAGGCCGGCGGTACAGTTGCAGCCGACTTTTCAGTCACGAATGACTCCCTGCTACTCCTGCAGATGGCGCACCTGCGACTGGAGCTGGAGGCGTTTTACCACCCACTTCAAAAAACGTATAAGACAAGGTAATGGTCTTTACGTCCTTGGACAGCTTGGGATCAATCACAAAAGCGACTGGCCAAGACTTCTTCTCTCCGGGCTCCAATGTGTACTGGTTAAAACAAAAACATTCCAGCTTATTGAAGTGCGCAGATGCCTGCTGGGGCGCATAACTGGGAATCGCCTGGGCTGACATACGGCGATTCTGTGTATTCTGAAACTCATACATGACAGTCGTCAATTCGCCCGGGTGCACTTCAACAGACCGCATGGCTGGCTTGAACTCCCACGGTCCACGTGCATTGGCATCAAATTCAACGGTAATGGAACGACTTAAATCTACTTGGGTATTGGCTGGAACACTGGCGGTGGCGCCTGGAATATTTCTATCACCCAACGCCAAAATATTAATGCCGGTCAATTCGCAAATTGACTTGTAGATTGGAACCAGCGCGTACCCAAAAGCGAACATGCAGACGGCAACCACCGCCAGCTTGCGCACCATTAGGAAATTTTCGCGCCGCAAGTCCATTGCTTATCCGCCCAGCAGCACCATGCGCGCCATAAACCCGACAAAAAACAAGGCGGCGATGGACGCCAAAATCAAACCCATGCGGGCATTGGCCTTCTTTTGTTCGGGCGTGGCCATGGCAATTATCCAATTACCTTGGTAGCAGTGACGTCCAGCTTGGGCGGTGTCTCAAATGTATGGAATGGCGCAGGAGAGGGAACCTCCCACTCAAGACCTTCAGCTGCTTCCCATGGCTTTTGTGACGCTTTCTCACCCTTGCCGCGCATGGCTGGCAACACGATAAAGAAGAAGAAATAAACCTGGGCAAAACCGAACAGGAAACCGCCAACCGAAGCAATCGCGTTGAAATCTGCAAACTGCATGGGGTAGTCGGCATAGCGGCGCGGCATACCAGCCAGGCCCAAGAAGTGCATGGGGAAGAATGTGATATTGAAGGCAATGATGGACCACCAGAAGTGGATCTTTCCACGAGTTTCGCTGTACATAACGCCGGTCCACTTGGGGGCCCAATAGTAGTAGCCCGAGAACATGGCGAACAGGGAGCCAGCCACCAGCACATAGTGGAAATGCGCAACGATGTAATAAGTGTCTTGCAACTGGATATCAATCGGAGCCACTGCTGGCATCAAACCGGTGAATCCACCGATCGTAAACACGAAGATGAAGCCAACAGCAAACATCATGGGCGTTTCAAACGTCATGGAACCCTGCCACATGGTGGCAATCCAGTTGAATATCTTTACCGCAGTCGGCACGGCAATCAACATCGTGGCATACATGAAAAACAATTGGCCCGTTACTGGCATACCCGTGGTGAACATGTGGTGCGCCCACACAATGAACGACAGAATCGCAATGGATGATGTCGCATACACCATAGAGGCATAGCCAAACAGCTTCTTGCGCGCAAACGCAGGCACCACTTGGCTGATGATGCCGAATGCCGGCAAGATCATGATGTAGACCTCAGGGTGACCAAAGAACCAGAAAATATGCTGGTACATGACAGGATCACCGCCGCCAGCAGGATTGAAAAAACTGGTTCCAAAGTGACGATCAGTCAGCGTCATCGTGATCGCACCGGCCAACACAGGCATCACTGCAATCAGAAGATAGGCAGTAATCAACCAAGTCCAGCAGAACATGGGCATCTTCATCAGCGTCATGCCAGGGGCGCGCATATTGAGAATGGTGACAATGATGTTGATGGAACCCATGATGGAGCTAGCGCCCAAAATGTGCATGGCAAAAATACCGGCATCCATGGAGGGACCCATTTGCAGGGTCAATGGAGCGTAGAGCGTCCAGCCAGCAGCGGGTGCACCGCCAGGCATAAAGAACGAACCAACCAGCATTGCACCAGCCGGAATCATCAGCCAGAAGCTGAAGTTATTCATACGGGCAAATGCCATGTCACCAGCACCAATTTGCAACGGAATCATCCAGTTGGCAAAGCCAACGAACGCCGGCATGATGGCACCGAACACCATAATCAGGCCGTGCATGGTGGTGAGCTGATTGAACAGCTCAGGATTGATCAACTGAAGACCCGGCTGGAACAATTCGGCGCGAATGATCAATGCCAGCACGCCACCCACCATGAGCATGGTGAAGGCGAACAACAGATACAAGGTACCAATGTCCTTGTGGTTGGTCGCGTAGACCCAACGCTTCCAGCCCGTAGGAGCATGGTGATCGTGGTGGTCGTCATGGGCATGGTCGTGGTGGTCTAGAACGGCACTCATCCTGATTTCCTTCTCAATTCACTAATCTTGGTCGGTCAGTTATACGATCTGGCGCGCTATTTGCGCAACGCCTTCACATCCGCCGGTTGTACGACCTGGCCGGTCTTGTTGGACCAGTTATTCTTGGTGTAACTAATAACTGCGGCGATATCCGTATCACTCAAAGCCTTCCAGGACGGCATGGCACCGTTGTTCTGACCATTGAGCAGCACCGCAATTTCCTTGTTCTTGTCTGCATCCAGGACAACAGGAGCAGCGTCCAGCGGCTTGATGGGGCCAGCGCCCTTGCCGTTGGCCTGATGGCAAGCAGCGCAATTGGCCGCGTAGACTTTTTCGCCGCGCTTAACAATGTCAGCCAACACCCAAACCTTGGAAGGATCGTCCGCTTTGGCTGCCAACTTCTTCATTTCGCCGGCAACCCAAGCCGTGTAGTCTTCTGCAGAAACCACCTTCACATGGATAGGCATGTAGGCATGCTCTTTTCCACACAACTCTTGGCACTGGCCGTGGAAATCGCCGATTTTCTCGGCACGAAACCAGGTGTCGCGAACGAACCCAGGAATAGCGTCCTGCTTGATACCAAACGAAGGCACCGCAAACGCATGAATGACGTCAGTTGCCGTCGTAATAATGCGAATCTTTTTGCCTACCGGAACAACCAACGGGTTATCAACCTTCAGCAAATAGTCGTCTACTTTTGAGATTTCCTTAAGGTCTCCCACATCAGACATGATGCGCTGCGCATTGTCGATGGTAGAAATGAAGCCAATGCCCTCGCCCTCGCCCTTGAGGTAATCGTAGCCCCACTTCCATTGCATACCCGTGGCCTTGATAGTGAGGTCTGCATTGGTAGTGTCTTTCATGGCCACCACAACCTTTGTCGCGGGCAAAGCCATCAAAATCACGATCAGGAAAGGAATGACAGTCCAGACAATTTCAACGGTAACCGACTCATGGAAGGTCGCCGCTTTGTGTCCTTTGGACTTGCGGTGCTTCCAGATGGAATAGAACATGACCGAGAAAACCGCCACAAAGATAATCGTGCAAACGATCAGCATGAACCAATGAAGCCAATGTTGCTCTTCTGCAATCTTGGTAACCGGCGGGTGCAGGTTCAATTGATTCACGGCTGGACCGCCAGGCAGGTCATTGACCGCATGCGCCACCGTAAATACCGTCGTGCCTGCCCAGGCACATACAGCGAGGAACAGTGAAGCCAATTTATTGAAAATGCTCTTCATCTTGGTCATTTCTTCGTCGAATCAGATTAAACAGTGCCAATACCAGACCGCACACGTGCCAACGGCATCGGATGGGCTGGAAGGGCTAGAACTCGGTTTGGCGTTTATTGTAGCCGACCAACCCTTTGCAAATCAGGGGTTTCGGACGGCTACAGCATCCATTGCAGCATGGAATTGCCGACACTCACACAATAGCGTTTTGCTTTATAACTTGCGCGTACCACTGTGCGGATAGTTTCGGCGTACGCTTTTGGGTCTTAAAGTCCGTGCGAACAATGCCAAAACGCGTGCTGTATCCGTCTGCCCATTCGTAGTTATCCATGATGGACCAAGCAAAGTAGCCTTTGACGGGCACTTTGTCAGAAATGGCGCGATGCACTTCACTGATGTAAGAGCGGTAATACTCGCGGCGATACAGATCTAGCACCTCGCCATTGGCTTCGGGCTCTTCGCGCATATGGCCAATGCCGTTTTCGGTGATGTACAGGTTTTTGTAGCCGTATTCTTCACGCGTAAAACGCAAAGCCCAATAAATGCTTTGTGGTGCTGGACGCAACCAGCCGGTTTTGCAAAAGCTGGGGTATTCCGGTGGAAAAGGCAACGCCTCGGGGCCCTTCTTGCCAGCGCGAATGAACTGACCAGTGTAGACATTGAGGCCCACAAAGTCGGTCGGCTGATTGATCAGCTCCAAATCGCCTTTGGCAATAACCGGCTTGTCTTTGCCACAGGCTTTGAGGTAAGAAGCCTCGTATTTGCCTTGCGCCACAGCACCCAAAATACAGGCATTGCGTTCGCGCCAGACTTTGCGCGCCGCTTCAATATCCGCTTCGGTTTCCGTCACCGGGATTACGCAGTCTGGGTTATCAACCAAGCCGACTTTTGCGCCTTTTCCACCAAACGCGCGTACCGCTTGCACACCCAGCCCATGGGCCACACACGCGTTGTGCATGGCTTGGTTCATCTCTTGACGCGGAACCAAAATACCAGGGGATTTATCGAGCCCGCCAGAGTACGACAACATCGTGAAGCAACGAATTTCGTTCAAGGTAAACCAGTTCTTCACCCGGTCACCCAAATGTTTGACGACGACGTTGGCGTACTCGCCGTAGGCCTCCACCGTGCGGCGATCGCGCCATCCACCCAAATCCTCCAGCACTTGCGGGGTATCCCAGTGGAACAAGGTGACCCAGGGGGCCAGGTCATGCTCCATCATGCTGTCGAACAAGCGGTCATAAAACGCCAGGCCTTTGGCGTTAACCGCCCCGGTTCCGTTCGGGAGAATACGTGGCCACGCGACGGACAAGCGGTAATTCTTGATGCCGAGCGATTGCATCAGCTTGAAGTCTTTTTTGAACAGGTGGTAGTGGTCACAGGCCACGTCCAGGTTGTCCTGGTTGAGGACGACAGGCGCGGTGCGGCTAAAACGATCCCATGTCGACTCCCCCTTGCCCCCGGTAAAGGCCGCCCCCTCAATCTGTGGCGCTGCGGCGGCTACGCCCCATGCGAAATTGGCAGGAAATTTTTGAATTGGCATCTGGGGCTCCAAAAAATAGAATGTTTTGTGCTTGGCTAGGCATCACATGGCTAAATGTAAATTTTCTCGCCAAAACCCCAAGTATCGCACCGTGGGCAGCCTTCGCCACGGATCTACATGGGCCTCCTGGTTTGCTGCAAGGCTGCCCGCATAGCGTCCAGCGACACTGCCGTTTCTGGTGCCACATTTAGACGCGGCGGTGCTTTAAAGGCTACTGCATCAACCCATCTCTATGCGAGAGGTAACTCGCTATGCGCACGACATAACTCATCGTGCAACGCCCGAACTTTCTCAACCGCAGGGTCTACCACACCATTGCCTTTGGCTCCAATGTATCGACACGCGGCATAGGCTTTAGCCTTGCGTTCGTATTCATCGACCCAACGAACGCGATCCGGCATCCGATCCGGTTTAATCGGCCATACACCCGGGCGCGGCTTCAAATGGGTTTCGATGCCGATCCGCCAGGGCTTGGGACTCACACGGGCACGAAAGCAATGTTGATTCGTGCACATTTGTACATAAATTTTGTCAGCTTCGATTTCCCTGAAAATAGTTGCGACTTCGGGATCATCGGGACCAAAGGTTCTATGCGTCGCCAATAAGCGAAGTCCAGCGGGCGTGCGATAGATTCGCAAATTCCAATCGAGATGTTTTCCCATAAATGCGTCGACGCGATTCATTGCCTGATCCTCTGGGGTGCCTTTCGCTTTTAGTTTTTGTGCCCAAAGCCATACGCTGATTCGATAACTCCCGTACCACGCAGCACATGCGGCCGCCAGTCCAAGCCACCAACCAACGTAACTTTTTCCAAACGAAAATCCGAAAATAGCCAAAAACAAAATGCCGCACTTATAGGACGCTGGCATGGGCTCGACCACGAAGTCGATATCAGCAAACAACACATTCGGCGTGTTGAGGCAGCGGGCACCGTAAAGATTTCGGGTAATGACCGCGGTGTCATGCCGCGACAGCACCTCTTCACGAATCGGTACACCGACAGCGCCGTTGTAGGCCACTTTGGGCTCGCGTCGTTCCAGCTTTTCACCGGCAACCACACGTGCCAATGCCCCTTCGGCGCGCGCGTCAGCGTTGCTCTGGGCATCTTCCTGGCTTTGTTCCGACCAGCCGAAGCGTCGCACGGTAATCTGTTTGCCACCCACCCTGTGTTTCAAAACGGCTTCAGCCCAATAATCGGGAATCAACATCGAACAGGTCCTCTCTAGACTTTTACGTGCACGCAATTTAACCCTTCCAGTTCGAGTATCGCACCCTGAAAGCGGTTGCGCTTGGGTGGATGACTGGTATAACCGGCTGGGAGCCAGGCCGACGGCACGCACCCCGGCACAGTTTTCATGCGCGGCTGTGCTTTGAAAGCATGCCCCTACACAGTCTCAAAGGTGGGGGGCAGTTGTCGTTGGGCATCGGGCTCGCCAATGTGGTCAATCCAGACCACAGTTGTGCGTACCGCCCCGCCCGTGCAGCGCGCCAAACCGTTGTGGACGTGAGTTGTCGCCCAGATCGCCCAACAAACGCACGGGCGTTGCAAAGCTCGGGCTAATGCGCTACATGTCCATCATCGGTTTCGCTGCACCGATACAGGATGAAAACGCCCATCACCTTCGCCACATTGGTTCGAGCCACGCTCTAGCAATTGCGCCAAAACTATCGCTGTGCGGTCGAAGCAGACACCGCCAGCCACTGGCCCTGGTATTGCTCCAAATCATAAACTTCGGTGGACTCCACACGGTAGGCCTTGCCATTTTGTTTGCCCTGCTCTACCACGATTGAAGTCACCTGAATACGCTTGCAGGAATCGCCCGACACTGGTTGCGCGTCGACGGTCAATCGGCGCTGCTTATAGGCGGTTAGGGCCTTCACTGCGGCTACTGTGCTTTGTGCAAACGCGTCGCGCGGCAGCTCCACGATGGCCTGGCTGCCGTCTTGCTGGCGCACCGTGGCGCGCACCACCACATCGGGACCAAATAATTGCAGCACGGCCGCCGCGTTGCGGCGGGTGATGGCACGGTCCAGCTTACCGAGCCAACTACGTGCCACAACCTTGCTATCGCATTGCGGCAATTTTCGCCGCTCTGCCAAATCGCGCGTAATGCTCTCCTCAGCGGAAGCTGATAGCTGGTCCAGCTCGTCATCAAACTGTCCGGCTGCAAAAAAGTCCGGCACTTTTTCCAAAACCACCGGCAACATGAGAGTTATCAAAGCGCGGGTTTTTACGGGGCTGGCTGCGCGTGCAAAGCCCACGCTTCCTGCGTTCAAGTCCAAGGCGTTGCCATTGGTCTCAAGCGTAGTGGCACCACGATTGACCTTGTCGTAGGTACCCTCAGGTTGCGCAAGCGCCTGTGCCAAGGACGCATTGAGCACATAAGGCTCGTGGTCAGTACCCCGGATGCCGATGGTTGCGGTCGGGGTAGAGACCCGGTAGTCACGCCGGTTTAACCGACCAATCCAGCCGGTGATGAGGCGCAGGCCACCCTCCAGCACACGCACCGTGGCATGGTCGCTGGCGTTGCCATTGGCCAAAAAGCGTTCGACCACCACTACCCCGCCAGGGCGCACTGCAAGCCATCCGCCATCGGCCGTCTTCAACACCATCTCACCCACCGTATCGGCCCGCAGCCGTTCACCGACAAAAACCGACTCACCCACAGCGAGCTTGCGCGACGTTTCCGCACCGGTGGCGACGGGGGTGGCGGTGACATCACCCCTAATGCGCCAAACAGTGGCGAACGGCGTTGCGCTGTTTTGCGCGAGGGCAGGCGTCAGCGCCGCGCCACTTACCCACAAGAAAAAACAGCATGTAAGGCTGGCGCGCATGCTATTGCTGCGCCAATATTGAAATCCTGCCATGCCATATCCCCTCAAAGTAAAAGCGCCTAAGCGGCGCGCGTCGCAATCGAAAACCAGTGTACCCATGGTTTAAGGACAGGCACTTCACCCACTCTACGCCAAGTATCGCACCCCGCCATGTTGTTCCACCACCATTGGCCTCCTGCCTCTTCTGCCCCTTCTACCCAAAGCGACGGCGCGGATGCATTGCATGCATCCGCAAATTGAGCGGACGCAGTGAAAATGGCTTCATCGCTTCAAACAAACGTTCAAGCAATGGGCCTGATGGCAAACTACACAGCTAACCGAAGTAGAAGTGGAAGTTCCTCAATGCAAGTCCGTTCTTATATCCGAATCACCCAGACAGCTGCCACTGTGCTGCGCACGACGGCAGTTGTGGTTGCCTTGTGCACCGCCTTTATACCAACCCATGCACAGGCGCCCGGAGACCTGCGCATAGCCTTGGTGATTGGTAACTCGGCTTATGCAGGCGATGCGGCCTTGGTCAATCCAGTGAATGATGCGGCAGCCATGGGAGCAACCTTGCGTGGCCTGGGGTTTGAAGTAGTGGAAGTGCGGGATGGTTCCAAAACGCAAATGCGTGAATCCATCGCCAAAATCAAAGCCGCCCTGCAAGGTAAACAAGCGATCGGTATGTTGTACTACGCGGGCCACGGCTTTCAACTCAATTGGCACAACTACATGGTGCCGATCGACGCGAAGATGAGCACCGCCGCAGATGTGGCCCACCAAGCGGTAGACCTGGGTCAAGTCATTGATGCCTTTAGAACGGCGGGCAACCGCATGAGCATTGTGGTACTCGATGCGTGTAGAGACAACCCGTTCGAGGGCACAACTACCGGAAAAGGATTGGCACAACTGGATGCACCGCCGGGTACTTTCTTGGCCTTTGCAACCGCTCCCGGCAATGTGGCCCAAGACGGCGACGAAAAGTCTGGAAATGGCCTCTACACCAAGTACTTGCTGCAAGAGCTCAAAAAGCCACAAGCCAAGATTGAAGACGTTTTCAAACGCGTGCGCTTGAACGTTCGCCAGCAAAGCCAAGGGCGACAAATTCCATGGGAATCAACCAGCCTGGAAGATGACTTTTATTTCAATGCTGGCCTCAAGCCGACGCAAAAACTGGACCTGAGTGAAAAGGAAATTGCCTTCAACAAAGAAAAGGCCGAGTGGGACAAAATCAAGAACAGCACAAATGTGAACGACTTTTACGCCTTTCTACAAGCATTTCCCAACGGAAACTTGAGCGATCTGGTGCAAGCCAAGGTAGAGCAATTTCAACGATCAAAAACAGTGGTGACTCCCGATCAATTTGGAATCAAACAAGATGGCGTTTTCGACAAATACAAAGCCGGTGATGAGTATGAATTTGTGGTCAAGGATGCCTTGACGGGTTTGGTGCGTGGCAGTGGGAAGATCACTGCGCACGCGCGGGGCGAAGATGAGATCGAAGGCGTAAGTGACAACCCCCAGCTATTGCCAGGAGCGCGATTGACCCGCTCCGGCTTCATCTTGCAAGACGGCGGCGGCACCTATGACCCCCCCTATGGCCTGTACCCCAATGGGGAATTGAAAATTGGCAGCCGCGCAACCACACGCACGATTCGCACACGCAATGGTGAGAAAAGCTGGGTAGAGTTTGAATCGCGGGTCGTAGGGCGCGAGACCATCGACACAGCATTTGGCAAAGTCAACACCATTCGCGTTGACGTCAATCTGCTGGCCCAAGATGGATTCCGTTCCAAGCGTGTCTTTTGGCTTGACCCGGCTTGGGGCTACGCCGTGAAGCTAACCGCCGAAAATCGCAACGCGCGTGGTGCACTCATGGATTACTTTGTTCGCGAGATGACAGCACGCAGACGTGCCGCAAGCTCGTGAAAGATGAAAGCAGCGGATACAGGCGATCCGCGGGGCCCTTGATGCATCGCCACCAGGTCATTCTGGCGCATCGTTCGCGTTGCCGATCGTCTGCGCTAAATGTACCCGCCGGGCGCAGTCACTTTGGCCCAGCGATTCCCCTGCCCTGCCGCAAGGCCTCTCGCATGGCGTCCAACGACACCGCTGTCTCTGACGCCACCTTCATGCGCGGCGGCGCCTTGAAGGCGTGGCCGTACACAATCTCAAAAGTCAGGCTTAGTTGTCCTTGGGCATCGGGCTTGGCCAATGCCGCCAGTCCAGACAGCAACTGTGCGTACCAGCGCCGCCCACGCAGCGCGCCAAACCGCTGGGGATGCAGGTTGCGGCCCAGTTCACGCAACTCTGCCAACAGACGCTCGGGCGTTCCAAAACTCAAGGTGATGCGCTCCATGTCCATCACCGGTTCAGAGAATCCAGCCTGCACCAGCATGTCGCCCCAATCGTGCATGTCCGTAAACGCATGGGAGGCAGGTGGCCAGCCTTGGGCACTGTACAGGGCGCGTATCTCACGCAAGGTATCGGGCCCCAGGCAAGAAAACATCACAAAACCCGTGGGCGCCAACAACCGGTTCCACTGGGCCATCAGCGCCTGCGGATCTGCAGCCATGTGCAGGCTCATATTGGCCCACAGCATCTGCACGGGTGTTTCGGGGGGCCCCATGTGCACCTGCGGTGCGATCCAGCGCTTGGGACTCCACCACGGAGGTGCTATCAATTTGTGAGCTAGCTGCGCATGTTCCGCGAGGGCTAGCACCATAAAACACTCTGCATCAGGGTACCGAACAGTCAAAAGGGCCTGCGCGCCCATACCGCCCAGCAACGGTTCCCAGTGCACCCATGTCTGAGGTCGCAGGGTCATCCACTGCAAGCGCTCTTCCATGCGGCGCGCCACTTCTTCGTGCAGCCACGGCGAAGTGGCTGGCGTGCGGGCAGCCCAGCGCGCGGCTGCCAAGGGGGCAATGGTGGGGGGCAGATCAGAGGACATGGCGGCGTGGATACAAGCGTGTGCGCGTGGGGCGAACCGAGTATATTGGCTCGGTGATTCGCCACTTACTTCAAGGGATGCTCCAAGGGATATCGCGCCGCCTGCCCAGCCAGTGCGCGGTGTGCCATGCGTGGCCCACGCACCGCATTTGCGAGGCCTGCGTGGGCGTATTTGCCCAACCCGTGGAGCGCTGTATTACCTGCGCATTGCCCACGGTGCCGGGTGTGCGCCAGTGCCGTGCCTGCATTCTCCATCCACCGCCACTCGATGCGTGCCTGGCCGCCCTACCCTATGCCTACCCGTGGTCTGATTTGGTTGCAGATTTCAAGTTCCGCCAACACCCGGGGTGGGCAGCCAGCTTCGCAAGTTTGTTGCGCGCCGCCCCCTGGGTGGAGCCCGCTTTGGATGCAGCCGACGTGGTGTTGCCCATGCCACTGTCTGCAGAGCGCTTACGCGAGCGTGGCTACAACCAGGCACACGTGCTGGCCTGCGCGCTGGAGCCATCCAAAGTGGCGCACAACGTACTGCTGCGGGTCAAAGACACGCCACCCCAACGCACATTGCCCCGCAGCGAGCGCATGCGCGCCGTGCAGGATGCCTTTGCGGTAGAGCCATTGCGCGTGGCACAGGTGGCAAACCAACGGGTGGTCTTGCTGGATGACGTGATGACCAGCGGAGCATCGTTGCATGCCGCCGCCCGTGTGTTGCGGATCGCCGGTGCTGCGCACATCACGGCCCTGGAGTTGTGCAGGACCGAGTAGCACTGCGCGCACGGGGCCATTGTGGCCAACTCGGGCGCTTTACCCACACGTTGGTTATTCTATTGGCGCACGACTCAGCGTTTGCAGCACTATTGGCTAGGAGCGACTGGCTGTTGGGGTAGCTACAAGGGTCGCTGACGGAAACTGCGCAAATTTATTTTCAGGCATATTTGAATAAGTTGAATCCAAAGCCGCCTTTGGCGCGTATCCCCTATGGGTGGTCACAACAGCGCCGCGCGACTGTGGCTGGCTTGCTTCTCTAATTTACCTTCTGAAATTACGCATGAAAACACTCACCACAGCCTTTCTCATTGGCGCCGCAGGACTGGCCTGCACCACAACAGCCCAGGCCGAAACCGGCAAACTTTTACTGACCGGTGGCGTCAGTTCCATCGACGGTGCGGCCGGCGGAGGGCTGACGCCCTGGGCAGTCATAGGCAGCAACGCCACGGCGGGCGAGATTGGCGCCTCGGCCTTTGCGACCCGCACCACCACGCAAGACTTCGGGTTGAACGCCTACGGCGCGGCGGTGGGTTTTTACGACCGCGTAGAGCTGTCTGTGGCCCGGCAAGACTTTGACGCATCGCCGGCGATCGCGCTCAATGGTGTGGCACCGTTTGGCGTGACACCAGGCCAGCACATCCTGATGGATGTGCTGGGCGTCAAGGTCAAGGTGGCGGGCGATGCCGTACTGGAAAGCGATTCGCTGATGCCACAAATCGCCGTGGGGTTGGAATACAAGTCGGTCACGCCCGGCTCGCTCAGCTCCGTGCTGAACTTTCTGGGCACCAAGACCAATGGCACGGACTTTTATGTCAGCGCCACCAAGCTGTTTCTGGCCCAGGGCATTTTGGTCAATGCCACGCTGCGCAACACCAATGCCAACCAGAATGGGCTGCTGGGCTTTGGCTCCGCCGCGCCCGGTAAAGACAGCCGCACATGGGTGCCCGAGGTGTCGGTGGTCTACCTTCTGAGCAAAAACTGGGCAGTGGGCGCGGAATACCGAGCCAAACCCAACAACCTGGAAGACCTGGGCCAGGCCGCCGGACTGGGTAAGGGCCTGGCCGAAGATGCGTGGAAAGATTTGTTCGTAGCCTGGGCACCCAATAAAAATGTGTCGGTGACGCTGGCCTATGTGGACCTGGGCCGTATCGTGCCCGGCGTGACGGCGGCGCGCAACCAAAGCGGCTACTACCTGTCGGCCCAATTGGCTTTCTAATCGACCCAAAGCCTGCGCAACACCTCCCAAACGATTCGAACTTCCACTTACCAAGAGACTTGCATGAAAAAACTACTAACCTTGATTGCCCCCGCCTTTGTGCTGGTCGCGTCTGTCTGCGTCGCGCTACCCGCCGTTGCCCAGACCGCCGTCGCGCCCATGGTGGCCAGCAACAGCCCACTTTTTAAGAGCTTTGGCGGCAAGGCCGGGCTGGTCAAACTGATGGACGACTTCATGGTCCGCCTGCTAGCCGACCCACGCACCGGGCCCCATTTCAAACCGGCAAACCAACAACGTGTCAAAGAACAACTGGTCGACCAGTTTTGCTTTGTCATGGACGGACCCTGTGTTTACAAAGGCGCGGACATGAAGTCTGCGCACGCTAATCTGGACATCACCAAGGGGGACTTCAATGCGCTGGTGGAAGTGCTGCAACAGGCCATGGACGCGCAAGGCATTCCGTTTGGCGCACAAAACCAGTTGCTGGCCAAGCTGGCGCCCATGCACCGCGACGTGATCACCGTGAATTGAGAGAACAACCATGACCTCTTCCGCTACCCCTAAAACCATCACGCGCGTCGGCCTGCGCAACGCGACTATCGCTTTGGCCGCCGCCGTGGTGACCTGTATGGCCCAGGCTGGCACGCTGGAGGTGCTGGTGCTGGACAAAGATGGTAAGCCCATGCCCGACGCCGTTGTCATCGTGCTGCCCAGCTCTAATGGGACTCCCAAAAAGACGCTGCCTATGGCGGCAACCGTCAACCAGGAAAATATGCAGTTTGTACCCAAAGTGACTGTCGTGGCACTGGGGGCGAAAGTTCGGTTTACCAACAATGATGCGTGGGACCACCACGTGCGTTTAACGGCACCGGAGAACGTCGCCACCGTCAGCCCCGGCAGTGCAGAAGGCATGTCGTTGCGGCTGGTTGGTAAGACAGAGGGCAAGCCCGCCAGTTCTACCGTGCTGACGTTGGACAAACCCGGTGCTACGGGTGCGGTGCTATTGGGCTGCTTTATCCACGGATCTATGAGCGGCCATGTCTATGTGGCCGAAACGCCGTGGACAGCAAAAACAGAGGCCAATGGCGTGGCGGTGATCGAAGACGTGCCCGAAGGTGCTGCCACTATCAGGGTGTGGCATGGTATCCAAGTGGTGGAGAAGCCGCCGCGCAGCGTGGTCGTGGGCGCGGCACCCGCCAAACTGACATTTCAACTGGACGTGGTGCCCCGTCGTCGCAGGGTCTGATGGTGGTCACAACATCTTTTGAATTAGAGCACCGGTGAAGAGTACGGGCCCTGTGGGGCCCGTTTCACTGGGCACACCGCCTTTTGGTTCCAAGCTGATGGCCAACGTGGGCACCTCGCGCACCTCGCGCTCGCCAGCGGTCAGGCGCAGCAGCTTGTCGCGGCCCAACACGCCCAGGGATTTGGGCCCACCAGTCGGTGGCAGCGCCCACAATTGCAGTGAGCGGTCGCCCGCCTCTTCATAGACACCCACACGTTGCAAGGTCAGCTTTTTGGCTTTGGGGTCAAAGGTAACCAGCATGGAGGCTGCGGCCTGGTCGTCGGCCAGCACGGCTATGTATTCGATCTGCGGCGCGGCCAGCAATTGGTTTTGTAGACGAGCAATCTCGCCACCAAACTCCTGGCGCTGGCCTAGGCTGACGGCAACCGCCGCCATGGTAGCCAAGGCACCCACGGCGGTGGCAGTGCGCCACAGCGTCAGGCTGCGCACCCATGTCGCCAGGCCGGTGGGATCTGCAGCAGCCTGAGCACGCACGGCGGCTTGTACCGTTTTGGTCTTTTCACCCTGCACCAGGTTATGGATGCGGGTCCAGACCACGGCATCGGGCTGTACCTGGGATTGCAATTCATTGATGCTGGCCAGGCGGCTTTGCCAGATCAGTGCGGCGGCGCGCACCGGTGCTTGCAAGCGGGCCATGGCCTCGAAACGACGCCGGGCAGCGCCGCGCAGCGTGCCCAGGGCGTAGCTGCTGGCCACGCGTTCCAGCAGTTCGGGATGGCTTAAGAGGTTCATATTTGGTTCCTTACGCAAAACGCGCCATGCACAGGCGCAACTGGTCCAGGCCACGACGTATCCAGGTCTTGACTGTGCCCAGCGGCAGGCTCAATTGCTGCGCCAGTTCACCGTGGCTCAGGTCGCGCACATAGGCCAGGCTCACCACTTCACGCTGTTTGTTGTCCAAGCGTTCCAGGCACTGATGCAGCGCCCAGGCCTGTTCGCTCGCTTGCGCCGTGTCCAAGGGGGTGGGTGACTCGGAGGTCAGCGTATCCGTCAGAGTCTCATCCAACTCCTGGGTCACATGGCTACGGTCGGCGGTGCGCCGACGCAACAGGTCCAGCCCACGACTGCGCACGATCAGGCCCATCCAGGCCAATGGCGGGCTCAGTGACGCACGGTAGTCAGGGGCCAACCGCCATATGGACAAAAAAGCTTCCTGCAACACGTCCTCCGCCCAGTCGCGGTGCGTGACTACGCGCAGTGCCAGGCCATACAGCTTAGGTGCACATTGCCGGTACAAAACCTTAAGGGCGGCGTCGTCTTGCTGCGCGATACGCTCGAGAAGTGCAATAAGCAGTGCGTCGTTGGTTTCAGTGTTCATGTTTACATTGTGATGGTCGCGATCCACTATCAAATTGATAGCGTTCCACGATGATTTCACGAGAACTAAATGCTGAAAGCATGACCAAGTATTTGGGAGGAGACTGTGTTGCATCAAAGCTGCCTATGAAGAATACGCAGCAAGTTGCCCATTGGATTCAAACCGCGCGACAAAAGATGCGTCCACCCTGACACGCAAAGGCTATCACCGTCACTCCATGCGCTTAACCGCCTCTTTCAACAGCGCAACTACCGCTTCCACACGCGCATTGTGTCCGCGCTGGGGTGACAACAGCGCATGGACGGGCAACGGCGCCATACTCCACCGCGGCAAGACTTGCTCTAGCGTGCCCGCAGTGACCGCAGCGCGCACCTCACCTGCCGGACGCAAGCCAATGCCCAGCCCGCTGTACACAGCCTCTGACTGTGCCCGCACATCGGTGCATTCAAAGCGTCCGCCAACTGCAGCATCCACGATACGCCCGCGCGGCCCCACCAGCCGCCACGTGGTTTGGGGGCGGTGAAGCAAGGCCCGCACACACTCATGGTGCTGCAACGCATCGGGTTGGGTTGGCCGCGCCCGGTCGCCAAAATAGCTGGGGGCGGCTGCAAGGACAAACGTGACTGCGCCTAGCGGATGGCTGCGGTAGCTGGAGTCGGACAAGGCCCCGACACGCAGCGCCACGTCAATGCCATCGGCGGCCAAGTCCATATCTTCATCACTCACCATCAGTTGCACGCGCAAGTGTGCATGGCGGGCCAGCAGCGCTGCGATGTCCTTGACAAAGCCAAACTGTACGGTGGTGGAGCGCACAGCAACGCGCACAGTACCTTCCAGCACAGCCGTGCTGGGGCGCACTGCCAGCTCTGCAAGGTCAACTGCTTGCAGCACCCGCAGCGCGTGCTCGTAGAACTTGCGGCCTTCTTCTGTCGCGGCAACCCGCCGAGTGGTCCGCGACAAGAGGCGCACTTGCAGGCGCGATTCCAGACGAGCGATCTGGCGGCTAACCGCGTTGGTGGTGGTGCCCAGGGTTTGCGCTGCACCCGTAAAGCCCCCTGAATCGACCACTTGAACCAACACGCGCAGTTCTTCCAAGCTCTCCAAGCGCATTAGATTGTCTCCAAAAATGAGATAAATAGTCGCACGATTGGTAGTTTATCTGCATTCAATTTCTTCTTACATTGCAGGGGCACTGAGGGTGTATCGGATGGATCGCACACACCTTCACCCACCAACCCCAACCAACAAGGAAACCCTATGGACATGCAATTACCACCCTCCGCTGCACAGGCTGCAGCAAGCAGCGCGACAAGCAGCCCCACACCTATCGTGGCGGGCCCAAACTCGCGCTTCACCCTGACCATGCTGATGACACTCAAACCAGACGGCGGGCAAGCGCTGGCAAGTTTTCGCGAGCAGGCCGCGCCCTTGTTTAAGAAATATGACTTGCGGATCGAACGGCAATTGAAGGTCGGCGGCAAAGGGCAAATCGTGGGCGAAAACCGCCTCGACATGCCCAATCTGATACAGGTCATTTCATTTGCGTCTGCAACAGAGTTCAAAGCCTACGCCAGTGACCCGCAATACCAGGCACTTGCGCCGCTGCGTGATGCAGGGCTGGAGCGCTTGACCGTAGTGGCGGGCACCAGCTTGGACATCACAGCCATTTCCACACCCGGCACAGGCCCGGTGGATACCCGCTTGTATGGCGTAGGACTGGTTCGCTTTAAGCCCAACGGCGCGCAGGGGCTGGATACTTTCAACCAGCGTGCGCAAGCCCTCTTTGCGCGGCATGGCATGCACGTGGAGTCCATGGTGGATGTGCAGCAGACCATGACACCCGTTGGCACGGCCGAAGGCTTGCAACCCCAGCGCGTAGTGGTGTTTTTCCTGGACAACGCGTCCGCCATGAAGGGCTACGCCACAGACCCCGAATACCTCGCCCTGGCACCATTGCGCGACAGCGGTCTGGAGGCGTATGACTTTTTCGTTGGGAGTGCGTCATGATGCAGCTGAAGTACCGCAACCTGATTCGCAACACACTCTCCATCACGTGGTTCAACGCCTTGCCAGTTGCTGCGGGCTATGCTGGCTGGGCCTTGGCCCAGGGAGGCAACCATGCAGCTTGGGGCGGCGTCCTGCTCACCACCGTTCCCATGTTGCTATGGGTCACCTATGCCATGGTCACCAAAAATCTGCCGCGCTCCAGCCACCGCCTGCCGTTGATCAATGCCCAAGGGGCCCTGGGTGTAGCCGCTGCCGCATATGGCCTGCTCGTGCAAGACGCTGGCACACTACCCCTGCTGATAGCCGTGGGGATTTACATCGGCTTCTTGTGGTACAGCTACTCGTACGCTGGCTTCCTGGGCGCGCGCCCGAGTCGTGCATTGACGGTTGGAAGGGTAATGCCTGCGTTCAGCGTCAGCGATGTCACGGGTAAACCTATCCATTCGGACAAGCTTTTCCAGCGTCCCACGATTGTGGTTTTCTACCGCGGCAACTGGTGCCCCTTCTGCGTGGCCCAGGTCAAGGAGTTATCACAACGCTACCAGGAGATTGAAGCCATGGGCGTGGGGCTGGTATTGATCTCACCGCAGCCGCACGGCAACAGCCAAGCGCTGGCACAACGGTTCAACATCCGCGCAGAATTTCTGGTGGATGAGGGAAACGCAGCCGCACGGGCGCTAGGAATTGAATCTGAATACGGCATCCCCACGGGCTTTCAGGCACTAGGGTATGACAGCGACACGGTCATGCCAACCGTCGTTATCGTTGAAACAGGCGGGCGCATTGTCTGGGTAGACGAAACCAACAACTACCGCGTGCGGCCTGAGCCCGACGCATTTCTTGAGGTGCTGCGGCGCGAAGGGCTTGGCGTGCACGACAACACGGCTCGACTTCGGGTGGCTTAAGCAAACAGGGCGGCGACAATACCGCCCATGTTTCATATCGTCCTCGTCGAACCCGAAATCCCGCCCAACACGGGCAACATCATCCGCCTGGCGGCCAATACCGGCTGCACGTTGCACTTGATTGAGCCACTGGGCTTCTCCATGGACGACAAACACATGCGCCGCGCGGGGCTGGATTACCACGAATACGCCACGCTGCACCGGCACGCCAGCTGGCAAGCGTTTTTGGAGACCCAACAACCCGCGCCAGATCGCCTGTTCGCACTCACCACCAAAGGCAGCGGTCAGGTCTTTGAGACAGCATTCCGTCCGGGTGACTGGCTGGTCTTCGGTGCAGAAACGCGGGGATTGTCTGAGGCCGTACGTGCGCACTTTGCGCCGCACCAGTGCCTGAAGCTGCCCATGGTGGAGGGGCAACGCAGCCTGAATTTGTCCAACGCCGTGGCGGTTACGGTGTTTGAGGCGTGGCGACAGAATGGGTTTCAGGCATAGTGCCGCGCGATGAACTCGGCTACGCACACCGGCTTGTCGCTGCCCTCCAGCTCAGTGGTCACTGCCCACGTCACCTGCGTGCAGTTCTTTTCCAGTGAGTCGCAGGCCAATAGCTTCATCCGCGCACGCAAGCGGCCTCCAACAGGAACCGGGGCAGTAAAGCGCACTTTGTTCAAGCCATAGTTAACGCCCATACCAGCCTCAGCAATCGTCAAGCTCGACGCCATAAAACGCGGCAACAGTGACAAGGTTAAAAACCCGTGTGCAATGGGCCCGCCAAACGGCCCCGCGGTGGCACGCGCCACATCGACATGTATCCACTGGTGGTCGCCCGTGGCCTGTGCAAACAAATTAACTTGCTCCTGGGTAATGGTGATCCAGTCACTGACAGCGACCTCCTGGCCGATCAAGGGACGCAGTTGCGCAAATGTTTCAAAGGTTTGCAAGGTCACGCGTCCAGCCACTGGCACAGCCCGCGCCACTGCTCCAGGTCTTTCTCGACACGGCCCGGGGCCACATCAAAAAGCGTGAGCCCACGGGCAGCCAGGTGGATGTAATTCTGCGTATCGCGCAAGTAACCCAGCACCGGCGTACCCAGCTGGTCTACAAATTCATGCAAATGGTCCGCAGCCAGGGTACGTGCATCTACCCGCATACCCACCAGGGCAATCTGGGTTTTTGCAGCGTGTTTGCTTTGCATCAGCTCATCCAGAAAGGCGCGGGTGGCAAAAATATCAAACACACTGGGCTGCAGTGGTACCACGATGCGGTCTGCCATTTTGACAACCTCGCTCAACCGCTTGCCATGCAGACCGGCCGGTGTGTCCAGCACGACGTGGGTTGTGCCTTTGGGTGGCTGGGCAATGTTGTCTGCATCTATTTCCCAGCTGGCTATGGGTCGTGCAACAGGCGGGCGCAGCCCCAGCCACAAGCGAGATGACTGTTGGCGGTCAATGTCCCCCAACATCACAGCGTGGCCGCGCGCAGCAAAGTAGCCTGCTATGTTGGTCGACAGCGTGGACTTGCCGACGCCACCCTTGGGGTTGGCTACAACTACGATTGGCATGGCATCTCCTGTGCAGTGGGGGAATGGTGTGGCAATATTAGCGCCATGGAACACCTACCCTCCTGGTTAATCAATAGCTTTATTTACCTCAGCGCTGCCGTCATCGCCGTGCCCTTGAGCCGGGCGCTGGGCTTGGGCTCAATCATCGGCTATCTGGCCGCAGGCATTGCCATTGGCCCATGGGGCCTGGGATTTGTGACCAATGTACAAGACATATTGCATTTCGCCGAATTCGGCGTGGTGTTGATGTTGTTTTTGGTGGGGCTGGAGCTAGAGCCCAAACGCCTGTGGAGCCTACGCAGGCCCATTTTTGGCTGGGGTAGTGCACAGGTGGCGGGCTGCGCGGCTGCCCTGTTTGGGGCAGCCTGGGCCTGCGGCGTGGCATGGCCGATTGCACTGGTGGGTGCGTTGGGCCTGGCACTTTCCAGCACGGCCATTGCACTGCAGGTGATGGGCGAGCGCAACCTGCTGCCTACTAGTAGCGGGCAGGCGGGCTTTTCGATCCTGCTGTTTCAGGATGTAGCTGCCATTCCGATATTGGCCCTGCTGCCACTTCTGGGCGTATCTTTAGAGTCAAATCAACCGGTAGCCCCCGTAGAACGGGTGCAAGAAGCTATCACAATCATAGCGGTCGTAGTCGGCATTGTGGTGGTTGGCCGACTCGCCTTGCGACCGCTGTTCCGGTGGATTGCCCATAGCAAGACGCCGGAGATCTTTACTGCTGCCTCGCTGTTGCTGGTAGTTGGCATTGCCGCACTCATGCAGTCGGTGGGGCTTTCGATGGCACTAGGGGCTTTTCTGGCCGGCGTACTGCTTGCAGAAAGTGAGTACCGTCGTGAGCTGGAAACCAACATCGAGCCATTCAAGGGCTTGCTGCTGGGCTTGTTCTTCATCGCCGTGGGCATGGGGGTGGACTTGGGCATATTGCGGGATTCTCCAATGCAGATGGCCATCGTCGTTTTGGGCTTTCTGGCGCTCAAAGGCATCGTGATCTACGCAATAGCGCGCACCATGCAATTGCCGTTTCAAGAGCGACCCGTATTTACGTTGTTGCTGGCACAGGGTGGCGAATTTGCATTTGTCGTGTTTCAAGCGGCTGCCGGTGCGAATGTGCTGCCGGTCCAAACCGCATCGCTATTGGTGGGGGCGGTGGCCGTGTCCATGCTGGTGAGCCCGCTGATACTGGTGGCGATCGACAAACTGTTGCTGCCACGCTTTGCCAACTGTGGCGTACCCGTTTTGGATGAAATTTCCGAGGAACAGCATGCGCCGATCCTGGTGGCAGGCTTTGGGCGCTATGGGCAGATTGTGTCGCGGGTGCTGCTGGCAAACGGCCAAGCCTGCACGGTGCTGGACCATGACGCAGAGATGATTGAAGCCGCCCGAAAATTTGGCTACCGTGTTTTCTACGGTGACGCAACACGGCTGGATTTGCTGCGCACGGCGGGCGCTGCGCAGGCAAAGGTTCTTGTGGTGGCCGTAGACGATGTGGGACAGTCGCTGGACATCGTCGATCTGGCACGCGAACATTTCCCGCAACTCGAAATTGTGGCCCGTGCCCGCGATGTGACCCACTGGAACCAACTACGCGACCGCGGCGTGATGCTGGTACAGCGTGAATTGTTTGAATCCAGCCTGTTGAGCGCGCGCAGCGTGCTGGAGCTGATGGGCCAAACACCCGATGCGGCCGAACAAGTGGCGAAACTCTTTCGCCAGCACAACCTGGAGCTTTTTGAGCAACTGCACCCGCACTACAAAGACCGCGCAAAGCTGATCTCGGTCGTCAAGCAAGGCCGTCAGCAGCTTGAAGAGCAGATGGCCCGCGAGCGGGGTGAATCTACCCCCACACGCTAAACCGACTCAACGCTGCGGCGGGGGTGGCAGCGTTTCGGGCGAAGGCGGTGGCGGTACCTGCGTCTGCGGCGCAGCGGGAGGCGGTGGTGGTGGGTAGTACGGTGCTTGCGGCGCTGGTGCAACTACGGCGGGGGGCTGCTGCACATAGACCACGGGAGCCGGTTGCCGAACGTAGTGTCGCGAAGGCTGGTTGTTTTTAGACACCATGCACTGCTCGTACGCAATGTCGTAGCGTTGCTGCGCACTGCGCCCGTCTTGTGCACTGTTGCCCGCACCGACCATAGTGCCCATCATCAGCCCGGTGGCCGCACCAGCACCGGTATTGTTGTAGCGCCTGCCACTGGTCGCGGAGCCAACAGCCGCGCCCAGCAAGGTACCCACAATCGCCGCACCCACAACGGTTTCCCCCCGTGTATCGGGCCCCAGCGTCTGTTGCGCGTAGCCACGGCAAAATTGGTCTTCAGCGGCGAATAGGTCCAACGGCTTGCCCGGCGTGGGCATCACCGCCACGTGAGGGCCTTGGGGTGCATGGGCGCAGCCAAAAAGGCCAGCCACGCAAGCCAGCACGATGGCGCGTTGTAGATGGGTTCGGATATTTTTCATCGAGAAGCTCCCGGTGGGGTTGCGGGCACAGTCTTCCAGCCACTGGGGCAGGTTGCCACATAGGGGTAATACGCTTGGGCCGCGTCACAGAAGTACCAGTATTGCACCGCAGGCTGGCTGCTCACGGGTGGCGCAGCGGGGGCCATTTGTACCGGCGCAGGCGCTGGCAACTGAATCACCACGGGTGGCGCTTGTTCTATTACGATGGGACGGTAGGGATCAGGATAGGGGTAAACCGGTTGGGAATGGAAATACCAGACGCCTCCCACAACCCACCACCAGCCATGGCGCCCACCATGCCAACCATGGTTCCATGCGCCAGAACGCCAATGGTGCAGATCGCGGCTGCCAAAGTGGCGAATATCGCCATGCCAACCGCCGTGATGGTGTCGGTGCTGGGCCTGCAGGGTAAGGGGTGCAAGACTGAACAGTGCAGCTAACGCAAAGGGCCAGACAATCGACGGCTTCATGGAGATACCCATTCAAATGTAACTATCGGGCGAAATGAACCCAAACACCGCTTTCAACGCCTGAGTGCGCAAAATGGCTGACGCAAGTTGCACTTCTTTACATGGATCGAAGATAGAACGCAAAGTTCCAGGCCAACACCTGGAACTACTCAAGCCAATCCATCCCACAACAATTTGACGCCAGTCAAAAACATGCCGACATACAAAAAGCGGTAGAACAGTACTTGACCAATGCGCCGGGCCAGGGTAACCCCGATCCAGACGCCCAGCGGAGCCAAGGGCAATAGGACCAGCGAGGTTGCCATGTTGCGCCAATCCAGCAGGCCCAACAAGCCATACGGAATCCATTTAGCAAGGTTCACCACGAAGAAAAAGAAGGACATCGTGGCGGTGTACTGCACTGGCGATAGCCTCAGCGGGATGATGTAGGCCGATATGGGCGGGCCGCCTGCGTGGGCAATAAAGCTGGTAAATCCCGATGTAGTGGTCAAAATCGCACCCAGCCAGCGCGGCGGTGGTGGACTATCGGAGCGTGGCGGAAACACCAGCCGCTGGGCCAAAAAAAGCAGCGTAAACGCCCCCACAATGGCCGCTACGGTGTGGGGATTCAAAATTTTGAAAAGCAGTGCACCCACCACAATGCCCAGCACACCAAACGGCACCAGAAATTTCAACAGCGCCCAATCAAAGTCTTTGCGAAAAGCGGTGATACCCAATACATCCATCAGCAAAAGTATCGGCATCAAAATGGCCGCAGCCTCGGGCACCGTTACTGTCAGCGCCATCATGGGTACCGCCAGCGAGCCAAAACCAGCGCCAAAGCCGCTCTTACTCACACCCAGCAAAAGCACGGCGGGAACGGCAACTGCGTAGAAAAAAGGATCAGCAATGAAGGGGAAAGTCACGATACCGCCATGTTAACCTTGCGGCATGTTTAGCCCCTCACAAGCCGATGTACGCCGCTTCTTCTGCTCTGTTTATGCCAAAGCCCGCGCAGGAATTGCCCTGGAAGCTATAGAAACCATAGCAAGTCAATGGATGGATGAGCACCCCGAATACGCCCAGGATTTCAGCGATGTGGACGCTGCACTGGCCAGCATGACCGAGGTGCAAGAAGGCCGCACCAACCCGTTTTTGCACCTGTCCATGCATTTGTCGATCAGTGAGCAATGCAGCATTGACCAGCCGCGCGGCATTCGGCAGGCAATTGAACTGCTCACGCACCGTCGCAATTCACTGCACGCGGCCCACCATGAAGCCATGGAGTGCCTGGGCCAGATGCTATGGGAGAGCCAGCAGGCCGGACGCCCGCCCCAAGGCGACGCCTACATTGCCTGTGTTCAGCGCCACGCCACGCGCGACTGACGGTGCAATAGACCACAAAAAAGGCCGCTTGGTTAGCGGCCTTTTGCGGGGTAGCTTGGAAGAAGCAATTACTTGAATTTCTTCTGTGGCACGGTCTTCAGATCGCCGGGCAGACCACCAATGTAGTTTGCCATTTCTTTCAGCTCGGCATTGGAGAATTGCTTGACCATTCCGCCCATGATGGCGTTGCCACGACCAATTTGCGGGTTGCCCTCTGTTTTGTAAGCCTTGAGGGCCACAAACAGATAGTCGCTGTGCTGACCAGCAATCTTGGGGTAGGCTGGGTCAATAGGCTTGCTGAAATTGTCACCGTGGCAAGATACGCAACCGCCTTTGGTTATCAGCTCCATGGCTTTGGCAGAACCATCCGCCGCCTTTGTTGGCGCTTCTGCGCCTGCCACCACACCATTGGATTCATAGTAGGCAGACAGGTCGGCGATGTCTTGATCCGTCAGTGAATCGGCAATGCCGCGCATGGTGGGGTGTTTGCGTTCACCCTTTTTGTAGGCGTTCAGTGCTGAGGCAATGTACTTGCCGCCTTGACCGGAAATTTTGGGAACCTTGTGGATTTCCGGGAAACTGGCTTGGTAGCCAATGATTCCGTGGCAACCAATGCACATTGCATTTTTTGACTCACCTTGCTTGGCATCTCCCTTGATATCCTGCGCTGAGGCAGAAAAAGTGCTCAATTGAGCGACTAGGGCAACGAAAACGGGCAGCAGCAGTTTGTTCATTTTGCAAGGACAATCAGACAATGTTTGATGTAAATCTTATTTTGATTATATCGACCAGTGTTTCACGCTCCGAACTCCCGCCTCCCGCGGCTTTTTGCATCCATTTTTGCCCTGCCCGCATAACGCCATGAAATTCCAAGGAACCAAGAATTACGTTGCCACCCAAGACCTGATGCTCTCGGTCAACGCTGCCATCACCTTGCAGCGCCCGTTATTGGTCAAGGGCGAACCGGGTACCGGCAAGACCATGCTGGCCGAAGAAGTGGCCCAGGCGCTGGACATGCCCTTGCTGCAATGGCACATCAAATCCACCACTAAGGCGCAGCAAGGCTTGTACGAATACGATGCGGTGAGCCGCCTGCGGGATTCCCAGCTGGCGGACGTTGACGGCGGCGAGCGCGTGAAAGACATCCACAACTACATCATCAAAGGCGTGTTGTGGCAGGCTTTTACGGCCGACAAGCCGGTTGCGCTGCTGATTGACGAAATCGACAAGGCCGACATTGAATTCCCCAACGACCTGCTGCGCGAGATCGACCGCATGGAGTTTTACTGCTACGAAACGCGTGAGTTGATCAAAGCCCGACATCGTCCGCTCGTATTCATTACGTCGAACAACGAAAAGGAGCTGCCCGACGCGTTTTTACGCCGCTGCTTTTTCCACTACATCAAGTTCCCCGACGCCGCCACCATGCAAAGCATTGTGGACGTGCATTTTCCCGGGCTCAAGAACGAGCTGGTCAGTGCCGCCATGAAAACTTTTTTTGATGTGCGCAGCCTGCCAGGGCTCAAAAAGAAGCCATCTACCAGTGAACTGCTGGACTGGCTCAAGCTGCTGCTGGCCGAAGACATTCCCGCCGAAGCACTGCACGCCAAAGACGACAAAATGGCCATTCCACCGTTGGTGGGCGCTTTGCTCAAGAACGAGCAAGACGTCACGCTATTCGAAAAACTCATGTTCATGCAACGCCACAACCGCTAAGCCCCAACCTATGAAAAACAATCTCTTGCTGGAAGGTGTATCCGACGCCATAGGCTTTGTCGGCGGTGCGCTGCTGGGCTTTTGGGCTGGGCGCTTGTTGGGCTTAGACGTTTTTGCCCCCGGATATGGCAACGCCAGCATAGGCGGCATTCTGCTGGTGGGCTTGGGCGGGGGGCTGGGCCTGCAACTGGCGCGGCGCTGGCGCACACGCCAAGCCGCAGACAAAGACAAGCAAGACAACCCCGACAACACCAAGAAGTAGCCATGGCATTCGTAGAGCCCGTCACCTTGGTTGCGCGCGGCGTCACGATCGTACCTCTGGCGCTGGAACACGAAGCGGGTCTGCGCGCAGCGGCAGCCGATGGCGAACTGTGGAACCTGCGCATTACCTCCGTGCCCGAACCCGAGCAAACCCGCCGATACATTGACGATGCACTCTCCATGCGCGAAGCAGGCAACCGCTTTGCCTTCGCCGTGACCGAAGAGGCCACAGGGAAGGTTCTAGGCACCACCAGCTACCACGACATCTTGCCTGCAGTAAAGCGCCTGGAGATTGGCTACACCTGGTACGGCAAAAGCAGCCAGCGCAGCCACGTCAACACCACCTGCAAATTGCTATTGCTGACCCATGCGTTTGAAACCCTGGGCTGCCACGTGGTGGGCTGGCGCACCGATAACTTCAACTTTGCCAGCCAGACCGCCATCGAACGCTTGGGTGCCAAAAAAGACGGAGTCATCCGTGGCCAAATGCTGCGCCGCGATGGCACTATCCGAGATACGGTGATGTACAGCATGCGGTC
>JACCDN010404065.1_pt1 | contig 48236 bp, 43 predicted proteins | sample 7441691 | NCBI WGS metagenome assembly JACCDN01 (sample SAMN15323439, study PRJNA562643) | freshwater metagenome | isolation source: river surface water | place: USA:Blue River Watershed | collected 2017-08-16 | reverse complement strand
TAATTCAAAAAGGCGTCTTCGAGTTGGTAGAAGGCTTGTTCTACTGCTGGATCATCTTCACCACGTCGAGCAGAAACGGCCTCGAAATGACGCTCTAGCGAAGCGATGAACTGTTGAAGTGCGATGCGGGGTTCCTGAGCCATAAAGCAAAACTACCCCGAAAAATGCCCTCGCGATAGCAACCCCGGGTTTAAATCTGGCAAGAATTCGCCAGGCCTTATCTGGTATTGTTGCTTCTTGTTGTCGCGAAAGCGGCAATCACCTGTCCGGGTGGCGGAATGGCAGACGCGCTAGCTTGAGGTGCTAGTCCTCTTATGAGGGTGGGGGTTCAAGTCCCCTCTTGGACACTAAAGCCCTGGTCCTCCACGACCAGGGCTTTTTTATACTCGAACCTGGCTCGTGACTGCCAGAAGTTAGACTTGATTCGATGGTAGAGAGAGAACCACTTGGCGCCGCTGTTTCTTACAGCGTTGACTTTGCGCGCGATCGCATCCAAGGTAAATCGCTGGTTGTTCTCACTGGTGCTGGGCTAAGCACAGACTCAGGAATTCCCGATTATCGGGGCGAAGGTAGAGTCGCCCGTCACCCAATGACATTCGATGTCTTCGTCGGCTCTCACGAGGCGCAGGTACGCTATTGGGCTAGAAGTTTTGTCGGTTGGAACCGAATCGCCGAGGCTCAACCGAACGCCGGACATTTTGCTCTTGCCCACGCCGAGAATTTGGGTCGCGTTACGCAGATCATTACTCAAAACGTTGATGGTTTGCACCAAAAAGCTGGTTCGAAAAGCGTGATTGACCTTCACGGCCGCCTCGACTTGGTCTCGTGCCTGAGCTGCGGCTTCAACATGACCCGAACAGATCTGGATGAGCACCTACAGGCGTTGAATCCGACCATAAATCGTTCCGCAGATTTTGAATTCACACCGGATGGAGACGCTGAGGTTGAGGCGGCTGAGGGCTTTCAAATTCCAAAGTGTCCGAGGTGCGAGGGTGTGCTGAAGCCAGACGTGGTGTTTTTCGGTGAATCAGTTCCTCAACAGCGAGCTGAGGCAGCAATGGCAAAACTAGATGCCGCAGATTCCCTACTTGTTGCAGGCACTTCTTTACAGGTGAACTCAGGACTCAAATTTGTTAGGCGAGCGGCCAGGGCTGGCAAGCCGATTGTCATTGTCAATCTTGGTGAAACCAAGGGTGATTCGCAGGCCTCGATCAAGATTGATGCAAATACCTCTCAAGTGCTCGAAAGGCTGCTACTTGACTAAAACCGTAATCGGCCTGCTGAGACATGGCCAGACCGACTGGAACATCGATTATCGACTGCAAGGTGTTACCGACGTCGACCTCAACGAAACCGGGCGCCAGCAGGCACGTGTTGCTTCTCAAATTTTGAACCCTACTGATTGGGATTTACTTCTCACCTCTCCCCTATCGCGTGCTCGAGAGACTGCGGCAATCTTGGTTGAAGACGCTGGCTGGGAGCAACCTGTTATCGAACCGCTACTGCTCGAGCGATCCTTCGGCGAAGCTGAGGGCTTGCGTCATGAGGAGTGGAAAGCCAAGTACCCGGATACAAATGCTGTGCCTGGCGCCGAAACGCTGGAACAACTTGAGGATCGGGCAAATCAATTACTTGATCAACTAGTTCGTGAGCACGCGGGTAAGCGAATCCTTACGGTTTCACACGGTGCTTTGATTCGTAAACTCGTCAACATGCTTAGTTCTGGTGAGCTGCCTCGCGAAGGTGAACGACTTGGAAATGCATCAATAAGTGTTTTGGTCCATGACGGAGAAAGCTGGCAGCTAGAGAGCTATGAGCCGCGCACTCTCGGCAATTGAATTATTTCTCGTTAAATATTTTTAGAAGCGACTCGGCCGAGTTGTTCCAGCTGAATTTTTTGACCTGCTCTAGCGAAGCCTTTGACTTGGTCGCCCAAGCAAAATCATCCTCGAGTTGTTTCACTTTCTTTGCAAAATCTGCACCAGAGTTCTGATCAAAGTAAGTCGCTGCGTCGCCGCCAATTTCTTTGAAAATATCGATGTTTGAAACCACGACGGGAATACCACGCGCCATCGATTCAACTAGCGGAATTCCGAATCCTTCATCCTGGGATGCATGCACCAAGGCAACTGAGCTTTCAATCAATGTTGCGTACTCTGCGTCTGATACCCCGTTCAAAAAATGAACCGAGCCGCCATTTTTTGATATTCCACTCTCGAGTTCAGCCTTGCGCTGCGGAGCGACCCGACTCAACAGCAAAAGCTCATAACCTGGAAGATGTGCCATGCCGCTGATAAGCGTTTCAACGTTTTTATAGTCCATGAAGCTACCCATGTACACCAGAGTTTGTTGCCCCCTAGGTCTCTGCTTCGGAAGTGCTTCGCCCTCAATTTGATCGGCGGCGTTGTACACGACCGATATTGGCCGCTTCGTCAGTCGATGTTCGAGCATTAGCTTTTTGGTAGTTTCACTGACTGTAGCCACGGCATCGGCGCGATTAAGAAGCAGGCGCTGCGGCCAGTAAACCAGGTGGTAAAGGCGCCAAACCGCGCGAATCAGTGGACTGAAGCTCGGTGGCGGCGCTGGGTGACGATAATAAATCAGGTCATGCAAGGTGAGTACCAAGCGATATTTTCGTCCTAAGCTGCCCATGGTCTGCATTGGAGAAAACACTTGCTGCGCGCCAAGGCGATTTAACTTGAAGGCAATGAATAGCTCACTGGCCTTAGTCGGGTCATTTAGCAACACAGATTTGCATGGCGGAAGCTTCTCAAGTTGTCGCGGGTCACTCACGATTGCAATTAGTTCAGTCTTTTTTTGAAGAGCTGAAAAGAGACCGGCAGAAAACCTACTGATTCCGTCATGGTGGTCGATCCGAATGAATCGCGCGTCAAAATAAATTGTCATGTGACTAGCCCTGTTTCGAGATGAAATTCTGGATCGCGAGAGCCACCTCGCCTGGAACTTCATAGTGAGTCAGATGTCCAACTTTTGCGAAATCTACGTGGGTCACAGGAGTGGCGATTGTTGAAATCATTTCAAGTTGCTGGCTCGGGCTGGTGATGTCATCTTTGCCTCCAGAAATCACTAGAACTGGAGTTTTGAACTTAGCTGAGTAATTAGACACACAGTCTGAGACTGAAGCGTTGTAACCTTCTACAGCAACGCGCCGGTCGGCAAAATCATTGAAATTGGCATCATGTTGGGCGTGCACCCATGATCGAAGTTCTGCATTTCTTGATTTAGTCATCACAATGCTCATGCCGCGCACCATGGGCCAGCTCTTTAGCACGCCCTCCCCTAGCTTCAGCGGCATTGCTTGTGCCAACCAAAAGAAGCTCTTAGCAACACCGGTGAGAGCGGCTTTTGGCCCTTTTAGTGCCGGTGATGAAACAGGGTTTTCTAAAATTAGCGACTCAAAATCATCGCTTTCAGCGGCATGCTTGGCCACGACGATGCTTCCAAAACTGTGGCCCAGTAGGTGTGGCTTCGCGTCAAGCTGAAGCCCGTTGATGAATTCGCCCACCCACTTCGAATACAACTCGATGGTGTGTTCGCCAGAAAACGGAGTGCTTTCACCAAAACCAGGAAGATCTGGAATGTAGATATTTAGGTTTTCCAGTGCCCCAGCAATTGCCTCTAGTCCGCGGTGATTTCCACGGTATCCATGAATGAAAACTACTGCTGGTGCATCGGCACCATCAGCTGGGTAGTGCCAATAGCGAGTGACCGTGCCAGCTGCGTGCATTTCATGGCGAATTCCACGGATGCGTGCCGCCTGAGTAAGTTTCTCGGATACCAGCGTCAATTAATCACTCACTTTTCGACGGTTTAGACCGAGAAGTACTTTGCCTCTGGATGGTGCAGAACCATCGCATCGGTTGACTGCTCTGGGTGAAGCTGAAGCTCTTCAGACAGCGTGACTCCGATTACCTCAGGCTTCAGCAAGTCGACCAGTTTTGCTCGGTCTTCAAGATCTGGGCAAGCTGGGTAGCCGAATGAGTATCGAGCGCCGCGGTAGTCCAGTTTGAAGTGGCCTTCCATGTCGCTCGGGTCTTCAGACGAGAATCCTAGTTCTTCGCGCACCCGGGCATGCCAGAACTCTGCGAGTGCCTCGGTTAGCTGTACTGAGAGTCCGTGAATCTCCAGATAATTTCTGTAGTCATTGGCCTGGTAGAGCTCATTGGCGAATTCAGAAATGCGGTTTCCCATGGTTACCAACTGGAATGGAACGACGTCTATCTCACCGCTCTCTTTCGACTTCACGAAATCGCTTAGGCAAAGGTGGCGGTCTCGCCCCTGACGTGGGAACTTAAAGCGCATGCGCTCGGTTCCAGGAACGCCACCGGAACCACCGTCTGTGGCTCCTTCAGGCCCGTGGTGAAGGATTACCAGGTCATCTCCATCAGAGACCGCAGGGAAATATCCGTAGACCACTGCGGCTTCGAGTAGGCCCTCAGTTTGAATTCTCTCTAACCAAGAGCGCAGACGTGGGCGACCCTCGGTTTCGACCAACTCTTCGTAACTGGCACCATCTTCGGCACGGGATGGCTTTAGGCCCCACTGCCCCATGAAAGTTGCACGTTCATCCAAGAATGATGAGTAATCGCGAAGCGGAACACCCTTGACCACTCGAACACCCCAGAACGGAGGGGAAGGTATTTTGTTGTCAGAAGCTACGTCGGAACGTTCAGGCATCATGTCTGGAACAGTGCGCACCAAAAGGTTCTTAGGCTCGACCACTCGCTTTTTAAGAGCAGGAAGAACTACATCGGTGTCTCCGCGCTTGATTTTGATAAGGGCGTCCATGAGACGCAGACCCTCAAACGCATCGCGCGCATAGCGAACTTCACCCTCATAAATTTCGGCAAGATCTTGCTCGACGAAGCTGCGGGTTAGCGCGGCACCACCGAGAATTACTGGCCAACGGGCGGCTAGTCCGCGCAGGTTCATCTCTTCGAGGTTTTCGCGCATGATTTGCGTTGACTTCACCAAAAGGCCGCTCATGCCAATCACGTCAACGTCATTTTCTTCAGCTGCACGGATGATTTCGTTAATCGGTTGCTTGATGCCGATATTTACGGTCTCAAAACCGTTGTTGCTCAAGATGATGTCAACCAAGTTCTTGCCAATGTCATGAACGTCACCGCGAACAGTGGCGAGCAGAATACGACCCTTGCCAGTGTCATCAGTTTTTTCAATGAATGGCTCTAGGTGCGCAACAGCAGTTTTCATGACTTCAGCTGACTGAAGCACGAACGGCAACTGCATCTCACCCTTGCCGAATAGTTCGCCAACAACCTGCATGCCCTTGAGGAGGTGGTCGTTGATGATCTGCAACGCAGTCATTCCTGACTTGAGGGCCTCGTCGAGATCTGGCTCGAGACCCTTCTTTTCGCCGTCAATGATTCGGCGCTCAAGGCGCTGGTCAAGCGGCATTGCAGCAAGTTCTTCAGCACGAGAAAGCCTTTGAGCGGCAGAATCAACGCCGCTGAATACATCTAAGAAGTGAGTCAACGGGTCGTAGGTGGTGTTGCCCTCGGCGTCGTAGGTTCGCTTGTCATAAATTAGGTCTAGAGCTGCCTGCAGCTGCTCGGCCGGAATCTGACTGAGTGGCATGATTCGGGCTGCGTGCACAATTGCTGAGGTCAAGCCAACTTTTACACACTCGTGCAAGAACACCGAGTTCAGCACATGTCGGGCCGCTGGGCTAAGGCCGAACGAAATGTTTGAAATTCCGAGGGTGCTTTGAACCCCTGGGAATGATTCATTTAGGCGGCGAATCGCTTCAATGGTTTCGATGCCATCGCGACGGGTTTCGTCTTGACCGGTGGCAATCGGAAAAGTGAGCGTGTCAACGGTGATGTCGACCAGACGCATTCCCCAGTTCTGGGTCAAATCTTCGATCAAGCGCTTAGCAATAGCAAACTTGGTGTCGGCAGTTCTTGCCTGGCCTTCTTCGTCAATGGTTAGCGCGACTACTGCTGCACCGTGCTCGCGCACCATCGGCATAATTCTTGCGAATCGGGAGTTCGGGCCATCGCCATCTTCATAGTTCACCGAGTTGATCATTGCTCGGCCACCCATGCACTCAAGACCCGCCTGAAGCACGGCAGGTTCGGTTGAGTCGAGCACAAGCGGCAGAGTTGTTGCGGTAGCAAGACGGCTTACCAACTCGCGAGCATCGCGTGCTCCGTCGCGACCAACATAGTCAACACAAACGTCAAGTAGGTGTGCGCCCTCACGAGTCTGTGAACGAGCTATTTCAATGCATTCATCCCAGTTTTCAGCCAACATCGCATCGCGGAAAGCCTTCGAGCCGTTTGCGTTGGTTCGTTCGCCAATTGACAGGTAGGTCATGGTTTGGTCAAAAGGTTGGTGTTGGTAAAGACTCGCAAGACCGGGTTCATCGACAAGTGATGGCCTGCTTGGAGCCTGACCGGCCACTGCTGCTGCAACTTCGGCAATGTGCGCAGGTGTGGTTCCGCAGCAACCGCCGACTAGACCGGCGCCGTAATCGTGAACAAACTGCAACTGCGCGGTTGCAAGCTCGCTCGGAGTCAAAGGATAGTGAGCACCGTGAGGGCCCAAAATTGGCAGGCCTGCGTTTGGCATAACCACTACTGGCAGATCTGAGAACTTCGATAGGTAACGAAGGTGTTCGCTCATTTCAGTTGGCCCGGTGGCGCAGTTGAGACCAATGGCGTCAATGCCGAGCGCACTTAAAGCGGTCAGGGCTGCACCAATTTCAGAACCAAGCAACATGGTTCCTGTTGTCTCAATGGTTACTGAAACCAAAATCGGCACACGGATGTCAAGTTCTGCCATGGCGCGTTTAGCGCCAATAACCGCACTTTTAGCCTGAAGAAGGTCTTGAGCGGTTTCGATCAGGATTGCATCTGCGCCGCCGCGAATTAGGCCGCTTGCATTCTTTTGGTAGGCATCACGCAAGACAGAGAATTTTTCATGGCCGAGGCTCGGAAGCTTGGTTCCAGGGCCCACCGAGCCCAATACCCATCTTGGCTTTGACTCGGTAGAGAAATCGTCGGCTACTTTGCGAGCAACTACTGCGCCGGCAAAAGCTAATTCTTCAATGCGCTCTTCAATGTTGTATTCGGCTAGGTTTGCAAAGTTCGCACCAAAGGTGTTGGTTTCAATTGCCTCAGCGCCAGCTTTCAAGTACTGAGCATGAATCTTCTCGATGATGTCAGGTCGTGTGACATTCAGAATCTCGTTGCAACCCTCATAACCCTGAAAGTCATCCATGGTTGGGTTTGATTCTTGAATCATCGTTCCCATGGCGCCGTCGGCGACGACCACTCTTGAACGAATAGCTTGAATTAGGGCTTCTGAACGGGGCGCAAACATAGGCTTTCAGTCTACCTGAGGCGTATTCGATGACGGTGGTCGAATATACTTATGGGATGCCCGAATTTTCTTTGCTTCGCACCACTGCGATTGCCAATAGCTCTTTGAAAAACATTACTTCCGTATTGTCGGCTCGAGCAGCCCTCAAAGAGCCAACTCTGTCGTTTGAATTTTTTCCTCCAAAAGACGAGGCGAGCGAGGCCACACTTTGGGCGACTTTCGAAAAATTGCTCGAGGTCTCCCCTGATTTTGTTTCAGTAACCTACGGCGCTGGCGGTTCAAACCGTGAGCGATCATTGGCAGTTGTCGACCGCATGGCAAAGTCAGTTCTAACCATTGGCCACCTTACCTGTGTAGGTGCCACCCGTGAGAGCAGCATCGAAATAATTCGCCAGTTCGAAGCGTCGGGCGTTTCGGCAATTCTCGCGCTTCGCGGCGATCCACCAAAAGATGACCCTGAGGCTTTGTCAAAGGGTTCACTCAAGTCGGCTCTCGAATTAGTTGAACTGGTTCACGAGGTAACTGAACTTGAGGTTGGAGTAGCAGCTTTTCCTGAGGTGCATCCAGAATCACCGGATATGGCTCACGACTCAATGGTTCTTGCGCTCAAAGAGCAAGCTGGCGCCACCTTTGCCGTTACCCAACTCTTCTTCTCTTTGAAGGCTTACACCGATTTGGTTGCCAGCGCCAAGGCTGCAGGCTCGACCATGCCAATAGTTCCTGGGGTCATGCCAATTTCAAACGCCAAGCAGGTCATTCGAATGGCTGCAATGAGTGGCGCAGCGATGCCTCAAGAGCTTCTTGATTCGCTTGAGGGCTTGGATGATGATGCCGCCCGCAAAGTCGGCATGGCCTATTCGATCCAACTCGCCAATGACTTGATCGCTGCCGGTGCCCCGGGCATCCACATCTATTCGTTGAACCAGCACGTTGCTGCTCTTGAACTGGCGCGTGGTGCCGGGCTATGTCAGTAGTTGTGCATAGTCTGCAGTTATGAACGAACAACTAAGTTTTGATTTCGGCCCGGCTTTGCCTGCGTGGGCAAAGAACCTCGCCGTTTTTGATCTAGAAACCACTGGTCTTGATCTAACCGACGCTCGAATTGTGACTGCATGCGCGCTTCAACTAGATGAAAACGGTCAAATCGTGGGTTCGAACAGCGAATGGCTTGCAGATCCAGTTATTGAAATTCCTACCCAAGCCTCGGATGTTCACGGCGTCACCACGGAAATTGCCAGACGAGATGGCCGCCCGGCTGCTGAAGTGGTTGAAGAGTTACTTGAAACCATCCGTGATTTTTTCAAATCAGGAATCCCGGTAGTTGCTTACAACGCGCCTTATGACTTCACGATTCTGCATTACGAAGCTCTGAGGCACGGATTCACCCCAATTGAGAACCCTGGTCCAATCATTGACCCGTTGGTGATTGACAAGTATTTGTCATATCGCAAAGGCAAGCGTCGGCTAGAAAACGCAGCTGAGTTTTATGGTGTTGAACTGACCGATGCTCATAACGCCACTGCTGATGCAGTTGCAGCTGGGCGGGTTGCGCAGGCCATAGCAAAAACCTATGCCCAGAAATTGCCTGAATCGGCCCAGGAGCTGCACGATCTGCAGATTCTTTGGAGTGAGGCAAATGATGCCTCGTTTGAGAAATACATGCGAAATAACGTGAACCCAGATTTTGTCGTTGCTCGTGGCTGGCCACTCAAGCTAACGAAATAACTTTCGCAAACTTAAACAAAAAACCCCGCCTAGGCGGGGTTTTTCTGGTCTCAACCTGAGTTCTGTGTGGACAGAACTCGATCTCGCGGTGATTGCGCACCGAAGTTTTGCTGCGCTTCAGAGCAGAAGCTCTGTGCGGTTTGCCTTAGGCGCCGAAGCCGACGCGCTTTGAGGCTTTGCCTTAGGCGCCGAAGCCCTTGTAACGTGCGTTGAAGCGCTCTACGCGACCGGCGGTGTCCATGATGCGCTGCTTACCGGTGTAGAACGGGTGTGACTCTGAAGAGATTTCTACGTCGAACACTGGGTAGGTGTTGCCGTCTTCCCACTCGATGGTCTTGCTGCTGCTCAAGGTTGAGCGAGTTAGGAAAGATGCACCCGATGCTAGGTCGCGGAATACGACTGCTTCGTAAGTTGGGTGAATGTCTGCCTTCATGGGAAAACTCCGTAATAATCGAAAACTTTGGGGTTCGTGCCACAGGGCACTAAGGGACAAGCATAACAGATGGCTGAATGCTTTGGTAGTGATTTGGTTGCTTATTTGTGAGCGCGAACTCTGAAGCGACCATCCTCAAACTGAACTTTTAGGTTGTAGCTAAACACTTCAGAAACCTTTTCAGAGGTGAGAGTGCTGTGAATTTCACCGGCGGCAAATACCTGGCCGTCGTTGATCAACATGGCGTGGGTGAAACCCTCTGGGATCTCTTCAAGATGGTGAGTAACCATGATCATGGCAGGTGCGCTCGGGTGCGATGCATATTCGCCGATGATATCGATGGTCTGCTCGCGAGCGGCAAGGTCGAGGCTGGCCACCGGCTCATCCAGGAGCAATATTTCTGGGTCAGGCATGACTGCGCGAGCTATTTGAACGCGCTTGCGCTCTCCGTCGCTCAGAGTTCCAAATGCGCGATCAGCGAGGTCTGACAACTGCCACTCAGACAGAACTCTTCTGGCACGACGTTCATCGATGTCTTCGTATTTCTCGTTCCATCGACCGGTCACACCGTAGCTTGCTGTCATAACGGCATTTAGAACAGACTCAGAATTCGGAATGTGTGCGGCCAAAGCTGTTGATGCAAAGCCGATTCGAGTTCGCAGTTCAAAAACATTGATTTCACCAAGTCGGTTACCCAGGATGGTTGCCTGACCGTGGGTCGGGTGAATTTGAGCCGCTGCAACGCGCAACAGGGTGGTTTTGCCGGCACCGTTTGGACCAACAATCACCCACCGCTGGCTAGGTTCGACCTGCCAATCCACATTATTGAGAATTGACCGGTTCTCTCGAACCACGGTGATGTTATTGAGATCAATGACGCGTGACATGGCTTTTAGCCTAGGCGATTACCGTTGATTGCCTTTTCATACACGCTGATGGTTTGGGCTGCGATGCTATCCCAGCTGAAATGGTCTTCAACTCTCTTGCGGCCTGCGGCTCCAAAATCCTCAATGTCTTTGTGTTCCAGCATGCGATTTAGCGCAGCAGCAAAATCTGCGACAAATTTGGCTTCGTCAATGGGCTTACCGCTGCCATCCATGAGTTGTTCGATAGGAACCAGCAAACCGGTGCTTTCGTGCGCGACAACCTCCGGAATGCCGCCCGTGGCGGTTGCTACAACCGGTGTGCCACAAGCCATAGCTTCAAGATTCACGATGCCGAGTGGTTCATAGATTGATGGGCAGGCAAACACGGTCGCAGCAGAAAGCATCGCGATTAATTCAGGCCTGCTTAGGTGTTTTTCAACCCAAATCACGTTGTCGCGAACTTTGCGAAGCTCGGCGACCAAGTCTGTAACCTCCTGCAAAATTTGCGGGGTGTCCGGAGCACCGGCGCAAAGCACCAGCTGAACATCGCTAGGCAGCTCACGCGCGGCCTTGAGCAGGTATGGCAACCCCTTTTGCATCGTGATTCGGCCGACAAACAGCACCGAGCGTTTATCTGGATCTACTCCATTGGCTCGCACCAAATCAGGGTTATCGGCAGCCTGGAAGGCATCCAAGTCAATTCCGTTGTGTACCACAGTGACTTTTTGAGGGTCTAACTGCGGGTAGGCGCGCAAAATATCCTGGCGCATGCCATCTGAGACCGCGATGATTCCGGTGGCGCCCTCATATGCGGTTCGCTCTACCCAGGATGAAAGGCGGTATCCCCCGCCAAGTTGTTGTTCTTTCCAGGGGCGAAGTGGCTCAAGGCTGTGTGCAGTGATCAGGTGAGGAATCCCGTGCAAAGTTCCGGCAACCTGCCCGGCAAAGTTTGCATACCAGGTGTGTGAGTGAACTAAGTCACCACCGGCGATTGCGCTGACCATCGAAAGATCGGTTGCCATGGTCTGTAGGGCCCCATTTACGCCCTCAAACTCGCTGGTGTGACGATATGCGAATGTATCGGTTTCATTACGGTCTTCGCCGAAACAATGCACCTTCACATCGATCTGTTTTCGCAAAACTCTCACTAATTCAGCGACATGTACGCCCGCACCGCCATAAATGAAGGGTGGATATTCCTTGGTGATCAGATCGATTCTCATAGCGCAATGTTATCTACCGTTCATAAACGCGCAATAACATTTCGTATATGAGCACGCCACGTATCTTCGGAATGGTTCTCGCCGGCGGCGAGGGCAAGCGCCTGATGCCTTTAACGGCAGATCGCGCTAAACCTGCTGTGCCTTTCGGGGGCAGTTATCGACTTATCGACTTTGCGCTGTCGAACCTGATCAATTCAGGTTTGCGTCGCATCGTCGTTTTGACCCAATACAAGTCACACAGCCTTGACAGACATATCTCGCAGACCTGGCGAATGTCTCCGCTCCTTGGCGCCTATGTGGCTTCTGTGCCTGCTCAGCAGCGTCTGGGTAAGCGTTGGTTCTCGGGCAGCGCGGATGCAATTCTGCAGAGCATGAACCTGTTGAGCGATGAGCGACCAGACATCGTGGTCGTGGTCGGTGCCGACCACGTTTACCGCATGGATTTTGAGCAAATGATTGAGGCTCACATCAAGTCGGGCCGCGGTGTGACCGTAGCTGCTATTCGACAGCCTCTGAGTTTGGCAAACCAGTTTGGTGTCATCGAAGTTGATGATGCCGACAACACCAAAATCGCCGCCTTCCGTGAGAAGCCAAGCGATCCAAAGGGTCTGCCTGACTCGCCAGGCGAAGTTCTGGCATCCATGGGAAACTACGTCTTCAGCGCCCAGGCGTTGATTGATGCCATTGAACATGACGGAACACTCGAAAGCTCGTCTCACGACATGGGTGGCGACATCGTTCCTTACATGGTCAGCCGAGACGACGCTGGTGTTTATGACTTCACCTACAACGAAATTCCGGGTTCTACCGAGCGCGACCACTCGTACTGGCGCGATGTAGGAACCATGGATTCCTACTATGAAGCTCACATGGACTTGATTTCGGTTATGCCGGTGTTCAACCTCTATAACCACGAATGGCCAGTTCACACTCAGCAAATCAACCTGCCGCCAGCAAAGTTCGTTCACGACGGCGAGGGCAACCAGGGGCGAACCACCGATTCAATCGTTTCACTTGGAACTGTTGTTTCTGGAGGCATTGTTGAGCGAAGTGTGCTTTCACCAAACGTTCGCGTTCACTCCCGTGCGCTAGTAACTGATTCAATTTTGCTTGACGGCGTTCAAATTGGACGCGATTGCACCGTTCGAAAGGCTATCCTCGACAAGAGCGTTGTCGTTGCCGATGGCGCCTCGATCGGTGTCGATAAGCAACGAGATATTGACCGCGGCTTCTACGTCACCGACTCGGGTATCACCGTAGTTGGAAAGGGCGTGCTGGTTACTCCGTGACCCAGTATCTAGTGGTTTTCGATGTTGACTCAACTCTCATCGAAGACGAAGTAATTGAATTGTTGGCCGACGTTGCTGGCAAGCGTGAAGAAGTTGCAGCTGTAACCGAGAGGGCTATGGCCGGCGAACTCGACTTTGCCGAAAGCCTCATCGAGCGCGTGCGCACCTTAGAAGGTCTACCAGAAACAGTGTTTGCTGACGTTCAAAAGCGCATCACGATTACTACCGGTGCAATCGAAACGGTCGCGGCCATTCAAAAAGCCGGCGGAAAAGTTGGCGCGGTTTCGGGTGGGTTCAACCAATTGCTTGAACCGCTTTCTAAGATCCTTAACCTGGACTTTGCTCGTGCCAATCAACTCGAAGTTTTCGATGGCAAACTTACCGGTCGGGTTATCGGCGGAATTATCGACCGTACCGCGAAGTCGGATGCACTCAAGGAATGGTCACAACTGACTGGTTTGGATCACACTGTGGCGGTGGGCGACGGTGCAAATGACCTTGAAATGATGGCCACAGCCAACCTAGGTGTAGCTTTCAATGCAAAGCCTATTGTTCGTGAGAAGGCTGACGTAGTGATTGAAGGAAATGACCTCAGATCATTGCTCGATATTCTCGAAATTGCTTAGTTTTAGACAATAAAAAAGCCCCGAGCTCTGGCTCGGGGCTTTTTTTCGACTCTATTCAGCGATGAAATCGCTGGTGTCACCAACCAAACGAGTGTTGTCGCTTGGAACCGGTTCAACTGCTGCAAGTGCAACCTCGGCTGCAAATTCGCTCACGTTATAAAGTTTTCCTGCTCCTTCGCGACGGGCTTCAATTGCGCCAGGGTTCGCGCGCTCAAGCAAGGTGGCAGTAATGGTTCCTTCGATCATGTCGCCTGATACCACTACGAATCCGATGCCGCGTTCGGCAAGAGTCGGAATCATCTCGCGCAAAGCATCTTCACCGGCGCGCTTAGATAGAGCAACGGGCACATACTCTGGCATGGTCGGTGTGGTGCGAATGAAGTGGGCCTGGTGGCTAGTTACGAAAACAACTCGGGCACCGTCAGTCAAATATGGCAAAGCGGTTTTAAGCAGGTTTACCTGTGAGTCACGGTTCAAGCGCATCGCATAATCTTCGCCGAGGCCGGCTTCCATTCCGCCTGAAGCGTTCATGACCAGAATGTCAAGGGCGCCGAATTCGGCCTTAGCGGCTTCAAACATTGCCTTAACTGAATCGGTGTCAGTTAGGTCTGCGCCAACAGCGATTGCTGCTCCCCCGTTGGCCCTAATGCCATCGACAATCTTCTGCGCGCGTGCTTCTTTGTTTCTAAAGTTCACAACAACTGATGCGCCGGCCTCGGCAAAATAACCGAGTGTGTCGGCGCCGATACCTCTAGATGAACCGGTGACCAGGGCAGTTTTTCCGTTGAGGCTGCCAGCTGCTAGTGGGTTAGACATTTGAACTCCGTAGATTGTGGTTGATTATTAGTGACCCATGCCCAAGCCGCCATCCACAGGGATGACTGCACCTGAGATGTAGCTGGCTTCGTCGCTGGCTAGCCAGGCGACGACCTTTGCGACTTCTTGAGGCTGAGCAAAGCGCCCAGCAGGAATCTTCTTTTTGTATTCGTCTTGCTGTGCTTCAGGTAGTTCAGCAGTCATGTCAGTGTCGATGAAGCCTGGCGCCACAACGTTAGCGGTGATGCCACGTGCACCCAGTTCGCGGGTAACTGAGCGGGCCATGCCCACTAATGCTGATTTAGCTGCCGAATAGTTAACCTGCCCGGCTGAACCCAATAGACCAACCACGCTTCCGATGAGAATGACGCGGCCATACTTGGCTTTGATCATTCCCTTGGTGGCACGGCGCAAGACACGAAAGACACCGTTAAGGTTTGTGTCAATTACTTGCTCGAATTCTTCGTCTGACATGCGCATCAGGAGCGTGTCACGAGTGATGCCAGCATTGGCTACCAAAATTTCAATCGGGCCAAGCTTGGCCTCAACCTCAGCAAAGGCTGTATCAAGCGAACTTGGGTCTGTGACGTCAGCAACCACACTTAGAGAGCCCTCAGGGCCTGAACCGCTGCGTACGGTGACAGCTACACGGTGCCCACGAGCGATGAACTCTTCTGCGATCGAACGGCCGATGCCGCGATTACCACCGGTGATTAGTACAGTTCTCGGAGTGCTCATTTAGCCAATCTCTTTCAAGGGAATACAACATAGGTTGCAGCGCTTATGACAATAGAAGTCTACCTTTGCCCTAATCTTGGGGCTTGTAAGGTGTCGACAAAAATTGCGAGAAAGGTCTGGCATGGCAAAACCACAGAGCCTCACCTCTATCGGTCAATCACCTGAGCTTGAACGCAGAGCACGAATGGTGAAATACACCGTGGCGATGACAGTTCGCGTCATCTGCCTAGTGGTAGGCGTTGCTGTTGGCCAAGGCCCCATCATGTGGATTGCCTTTGCCGGAGCCATTTTGCTGCCGTATTTTGCAGTTGTGATCGCTAATGCGTCTACCTCTGGTCAGTCAGATTCAAGTCCAAAAGCGGTTGCCCCAACACTAGTGATTTCGGCCGACTCGTTCACCAGCAGCACGAAGGAATCCGAGTAGTTTGTTTGGCGATCTTTCACCCACATTCACCAAGTGCTCACGCGCTGGCTGTCAAAATCAGGCACAGCTAAAACTGAATTGGCGTAACCCTAATATTCACACGGATGGTCGAACTAAGACCTGGGTTTGTTGCCTCGAACACGAACAATTTCTGGTTGAATATTTAACAACCCGAGACTTCTATCTCGGTTCAGAAAAGATCGAATGACCCACTACCGCAGCAATTGGCTCAAGGAATCATGGAAGCGTTGGCTTGCCTGGTTGGTACTTGCCTCAATTTTTGCGGTGGCCTGCGTATTTCTATCCAACTGGCAATTCAGTAGAAGGCAAGAAGCGGTCAATCGAAACGAATTGATTGCTGCAAACTATGACCAAAAAGCTGTTCCGCTTGATTCACTTGCCAAAATAGATTCTTTTGATTCAAAGGATGAATGGCGCCCGGTCACCATCGAAGGAAGCTTCATCCCAGAAAAGTCAGTGCTGGTTCGCAATAGGCCGTTGAATGGGCAACCCGGATTCTTGCTGGTGATTCCTTTCTTGACCGATCAAGGCCGCATTGTCGCTGTAGATTCCGGTTGGTTGCCGACCGGCTCAAAGCAAGACTCCCCCGACGACATTCCGCTGCCAGATTCAAGCCACCGAACATTGCACGGTCGTGTTCGTGCCGCTGAGCCGAGTTTGGATCGAGAAGCACCTGCTGGTCAAATCGGTACCGTGAACATTGACCTGCTGCTTGAGAAGCAAAGCTTCGACCAGCCGGTGTATCGCAAGCTTTATATACGTGCCTCTGAGGGTTTGAACGCCGGGCAGGTTTTTCCGAAAGTTTTGTCAAAGCCCGAGCTGACCGAGGGCAACCACCTGAGCTATGCGCTCCAATGGATTTTGTTTGCGCTAATGGCGTTTTTTGCACTGACCTGGGCGGTTCGTCAGGAACTTCGTGCCAAGCACATGGCTGCCGATCCGAACTACAAGCCGGTCACCAAAAAACGTATCGGTGACGACGATAAGGCCGTTGAGGATGCGCTTCTAGGCTAGAAACGGCATGGCGCGAGGCTGGAGCTGAAGGTTTAGCTGAGTGCAATCAGCTCGGCGTAACCATCGTTCCAGTGGTCTTCATCGCCATCGGGCAAAATTAGAACTCGTTCAGGGTTTAGCGCCTGCACTGCCCCAACATCGTGAGATACCAACACCACGGCACCGGTGAAAGTGCTTAGGGCCCGAAGGATCTCTTCACGGCTAGCTGGGTCAAGGTTGTTGGTTGGTTCGTCTAGAAGTAGAACGTTCGCCGATGAAACAACCAACGATGCCAATGCCAGACGAGTTTTCTCGCCACCACTGAGAACGCCAGCCGGCTTATTTACGTCATCACCGGTAAACAGGAATGAGCCCAAAACCTTCCGAGCATCGGTGTCTGCAAGCTGTGGCGCAGCTGCCTGCATGTTTTGTAGAACGGTCTTTTTTACATCCAGGGTTTCGTGTTCTTGAGCGAAATAACCAATTTTTAACCCGTGACCAGGCTCGATCTGACCGGTATCTGGCTTATCTAGACCAGCCAGCATTCTTAGCATCGTGGTCTTACCGGCACCGTTTAGGCCGATGATCACTACCTTTGAACCCTTGTCGATGGCAAGATCAACGGCGGTGAAAATCTCAAGTGAGCCATAGCTCTTACTGAGGTTTTTTGCCATTAGCGGAGTACGTCCACATGGAGCAGGATCAGGAAACTTGATCTTCGCGACTCGGTCAACTTCACGCACTTCTTCGAGCCCGCTAAGTAGTTTCTCAGCGCGTCTGACCATCTGGTGCGCAGCCGCAGCCTTGCTCGCCTTTGCACCAAATTTTGCAGCTTGAATCTGGAGCGTGTTCGCCTTTTTCTCGGCAATGGCACGGTCACGCTTGCGGCGTTCTTCGTCAGTTTCACGCTGCTTTTGATATGCGCGCCAACCCATGTTGTAGACGTCGATGACGGTTCGGATCGCGTCTAGATAGAAAACACGGTTTACCGTCTCTTCAACCAGGTCAACATCGTGACTAATCACGATTAGTCCGCCCTGATAACCCTTTAGAAAATCACGTAGCCAAACCACAGAATCAGCATCCAAGTGGTTAGTCGGCTCGTCGAGAATCATCGTTTCGGCATTCGAAAACAAAATGCGGGCCAATTCGATTCGACGTCGCTGACCACCAGAAAGAGTCTTGAGCGGTTGATCAAGGATGTGGTCTTTGAGATTCAAATTGCTAGCGATGGCAGCTGCTTCTGCCTCAGCGGCATAGCCTCCAGCCGACTGAAAAGCCTCTTCTAGGGTTGAGTAACGCGCCATAGCAGCGTCATAAACATTCTCGTCGATGCTGCCCATGTCGAGAGTTGCCTGCTGCATTTGTTCAAGCAGATCGCCGAGACCTCGGGCATTGAGAATTCTGGTTCGGGCAAGCTCTTCTGGGTCTCCGGTGCGCGGATCCTGCGGAAGGTAGCCGATCTCTCCCCCGCGCTCGACCTTGCCGTGCGATGGCTGGCCGTCGCCTGCCAGAATCTTGGTCAGAGTCGTTTTGCCGGCACCGTTACGGCCAACCAAACCAACTTTGTCACCTTTGTCGACTCGAAAGTTGACCTCAGACATCAGAACACGTGCGCCAATTCGAATTTCTAGGTCGCGCACGCTAATCATTCAAAACTCCAAAAAATCGATGTGGAACACTGGCACTCAGATGGCAACCCACAAAAGCCCTAGTCTAGCGCCCGTGAGCGTGTGCGTTCTGAATGCTAAAGCCCTCAACCGGTTGGTCGAGGGCTTCTTTTAGCTAAATTGAGAATCCGATTGCTCGCATCTGCTCGCGACCATCTTCGGTAATCTTCTCAGGACCCCAAGGTGGCATCCAAACCCAGTTGATTCGAAACGCGTCAACGACGCCATCCAAGCATTCTGCGGTTTGCTCTTCAAGCACATCAGTTAGAGGGCAGCCTGCTGAGGTGAGTGTCATGTTGATCAGCAGGTTGCCGTCTTCTGACTTCTGCAGGCCGTAAATAAGACCAAGGTCAACGATGTTCACGCCAATTTCTGGGTCGATAACATCTTTCAAAGCTTCGATGACTGCGTCATAAAGCTTCGGGTCAAGTTCTGTGGTGGTCAAAGACTATGCCTTTACGTAACGGTCGTAGCCTTCGGCCTCTAGGCGCTCGGCAAGCTCTGGACCACCCTGCTCGGCAATCTTGCCGGCAACGAAGACGTGAACGAAATCAGGCTTAATGTAACGCAAAATTCGGGTGTAGTGAGTGATTAGCAATAGACCGAAACCATTTGCTTCTTTTGCTCGGTTTACACCCTCAGAAACAATCTTCAGGGCGTCAACGTCTAGGCCTGAGTCGGTCTCATCGAGAACAGCAAACTGAGGCTTCAATAGGTCTAGCTGAAGAATCTCGTGACGCTTCTTCTCGCCTCCAGAGAAACCTTCGTTTACGTTGCGCTCGGTAAATGACGAGTCCATCTTCAATGAATCCATGGCGCTACGAACGTCTTTGATCCAGGTGCGTAGAGCCGGAGCCTCGCCTGCAACAGCGGTCTTTGCCGTGCGCAAGAAGTTTGAAACTGAAACACCAGGAATCTCAACCGGGTATTGCATAGCCAAGAAGAGCCCTGCGCGAGCTCGTTCGTCAACGCTCATTTCGAGCACATCGGCACCATCTAGCAAAATTTCACCCTCGGTCACGGTGTACTTTGGGTGGCCGGCAATTGTGTAGGCCAGAGTCGATTTGCCTGAACCATTAGGGCCCATGATCGCGTGTGATTCGCCACTACGAATAACTAGGTCGACACCCTTCAGGATCTCTTTTGTGCCCTGTTCGGTTTCAACGGTTACGTGCAGGTTTTTGATTTCAAGAACTGACAATTTTGTCTCTCTTATTCTTCTAAATTCGGTTGATAGTCAGCGGAGGCTGATTATTCTGAGTCGATTTCAAGGAAGATCTCATCGTTTTCGATGAGCACCTCGTAGGTGGCAACTGGTTCATAAGCCGGAAGGGTTAGCGCCTCGCCGGTCTCAAGTGAGAATTTGGCACCGTGGGCCCAGCACTCAATGGTGTTGTCTTTGCCAACGAAACCCTCGCTTAGCGAAATCTCGCCGTGGGAGCACTTGTCGTCAATCGCATATACATCGCCAGCTTTGGTTTTCACGATGGCAATAGCAAGTTCGCCAACTTTCACACGGATGGCCTTGCCGGCCTTAATGTCATCGACAGTACAAATTCGAATGGCCATTATGAGTCGCTCCTTGCTAGTTCTGCCTCGATTGCATCGGTTAGTCGGGCTTCGATTTCTTCGTTTCCAATTTGTTGAATGATCTCGTTCAAGAAGCCGCGCACGACTAGTCGTCTTGCTTCAGCCTCAGGAATGCCACGAGCCTGTAAGTAGAACAATTGCTCATCGTCAAAGCGGCCAGAAGCACTCGCGTGACCTGCGCCGGCGATTTGACCGGTTTCAATTTCGAGGTTTGGAACCGAGTCGGCACGAGCGCCCTCGGTTAGTAATAGGTTTCGGTTTAGCTCGTAAGTGTCGGTACCCTCGGCTGCCATGCGGATAAGAACATCGCCAACCCAAACGGTGTGTGCCTGTTCACCCTGTAGAGCACCCTTGTATGTCACTCGAGACTTGCAGTTTGCAACTGCATGGTCAACAAATAGTCGGTTTTCGAGGTGCTGACCGGAATCTGCGAAGTACATACCGAGTAGCTCAACCTCAGCTCCTGGTGCAGTGAACTCGGCCGAAGTCGATACACGAACAGTTTCGCCGCCAAGGCTAACCACCAGGTGTTTCAGCTTGGCGTTGCGACCAAGCTTGGCCAACTGAGTTGAAGCGTGAACAGCCTCTTCGTTCCAGTCTTGGATCGAAATTAGGGTCAACTCTGCTTCATCGCCGACAATAATCTCTACGTTTTCGCCAAGAATTGCGTCACCCTTGTGGTCGAGAATTACACTCGCCTTTGAAAACGGCTTGGCTTCAATAATTAGGTGAAGCGCGCTCGGTTCGGTTGACTCAGAAGTGAGAGCAATGTGAACCTCTGATGACTGCTCGGCCGGAAGAGTGATCAGGTAGGCCTGCTCTGCAGAACCCCAAGCGGCAGCGCTTGGGCGCTCCTCAGGGGTTCCTGCTGCGCCAAAAGCTGGGTGGTCAGAACCTACCCAAGCGGTAGTGACGCCATCACTGTGCTTGACCTCTAAGTCACCAACGAATTCACTTAGAGAATCTGCGTCAAGACCCTTTAGGCGTGCGGCCGGAAGGTAGCGCCACTGCTCCTCGCGAGGAGTAACCGGAGGAAAATCAGCAACATTAGTCGAACGCATGCGTTCGTTGCGAGTTTGAATTGGCACTCCGGCGCCGTGGCTGTGAGCCTGAAGGCCGTGTTGAACTGCGCCGTCTTTGACGGCTTCGGTTGCGGTTGTCACTAGCCGACAGCCCCTTCCATCTGCATCTCGATTAGCTTGTTAAGTTCGAGTGCGTATTCCATTGGTAGTTCTTTGGCGATTGGCTCGATAAAACCACGAACAATCATCGCCATAGCTTCGTCTTCAGGCATTCCACGAGACATCAAGTAGAACAACTGCTCTTCGCTTACGCGCGAAACAGTTGCCTCGTGACCCATTGAGACATCGTCTTCACGAACATCAACAGCCGGGTAGGTGTCAGAGCGAGAGATAGTGTCAACCAATAGGGCGTCGCAGCGAACAGTGTTTGCCGAGTGGTGTGCACCAGGCATGACGCGAATTTCACCGCGGTATGAGGTTCGGCCACCGCCTCTGGCGATCGACTTTGAAACAATCGACGATGAAGTGTGAGGTGCAAGGTGAATCATCTTTGCGCCAGCATCCTGGTGCTGACCCTCGCCAGCGAAGGCGACCGAAAGGGTCTCGCCACGGGCATATTCGCCGGCCAAGATAACGGCCGGGTACTTCATGGTTACTTTCGACCCAATGTTTCCGTCGATCCATTCCATGGTTGCGCCCTCGTGGCAGATTGCACGCTTGGTTACCAAGTTGTAGACGTTGTTTGACCAGTTTTGGATGGTGGTGTAGCGAACACGGGCACCCTTTTTGACAATGATCTCAACCACGGCTGAGTGCAATGAGTCTGACTGGTAGATAGGTGCGGTACAGCCTTCGATGTAGTGCACGTATGAATCTTCGTCGGCAATAATCAGGGTGCGCTCGAACTGCCCCATGTTTTCAGTGTTGATTCTGAAGTAAGCCTGAAGTGGAATTTCAACGTGAACGCCCTTAGGAACGTATACGAATGAACCGCCTGACCAAACTGAGGTGTTCAAGGCAGCGAACTTGTTGTCTCCTGCTGGAATAACGGTTCCGAAGTACTCTTGGAAGATTTCTGGGTGCTCTTTTAAAGCGGTGTCGGTGTCAAGGAAGATGACTCCCTGAGCCTCAAGGTCTTCGCGAATCTGGTGATAAACCACCTCAGATTCGTACTGTGCGGCTACGCCGGCAACCAGACGGCTGCGCTCGGCCTCAGGAATACCCAATTTTTCATAGGTGTTTCTGATGTCCTCAGGAAGCTCTTCCCAGGTGGTTGCTTGGCGTTCAGTTGAACGAACGAAGTATTTGATGTTGTCAAAATCGATGCCTGAAAGGTCAGCACCCCAGCTTGGCATTGGCTTCTTGCCAAAGAATTCATAGCCCTTTAGGCGACGCTCTAGCATCCAGGCGGGCTCGCTCTTGAGACCCGAAATGTCGCGAACGACTTCTTCGCTGATGCCTCTGCGAGCAGTTGCTCCTGCGGTGTCTTTGTCAGACCAACCGAACTCGTAGACGCCAAGGCTATCTAGTTCGGGGCGGTCAATGATGATGTCGGACAAGCCGGCCTCCCTTATTTTGCTTCGGAGTCGAGTGGTTATCTCGGTCCGTCAAATTCTTGAGTGTCAACCTCTAATTCACATGCATCTATTCCCCACGGCGGCAATGAATGCCTGTGCGAAGATTGATTCAGGAAAGTTCTCAAGATTGCCTCATCGCAATCGAGAAATGGTTGAAACTATCCACAAGTTTACTTTGAAGGCTCTCAATAAGAAAGCCCAAAGCGGCACTGAAAGGCACTATTACCTGTGATTACGAAGTTGCGCTCAGTTCTTGCGAATTCGCCTCTGTTCTCTGCTGCTCGAATTCCACTTTATGTCTGGGCCTCACTGGTTTCACAGATCTTGATCGTGGTCACCGGCGGTGTCGTACGACTTACTGGCTCAGGCCTGGGCTGCCCTACTTGGCCAAAATGCACGGATGAATCACTGGTAAACGTGCCAGAGATGGGAATCCACGGCGTTATTGAGTTCGCCAATCGCCTTTTGACCTTTGTTCTAGCGCTAATTGCGGTTTTGACCTTTGTCACTATTGTTCGACTCGGAAAGCAGTACCGAAAAGGTCTATTGATTCCTGCCCTAATCCTTGGACTTGGAATTCCTGCTCAAGCCGTACTCGGTGGTTTCACCGTTTTGAGTAAGTTGAACCCTTGGTTCGTAGGCGCGCACTTTGTTCTAAGTGGCTACATGATTGCTATGGCAGCACTGTTGTTCTTTCGCGCGCTACCGCCTGAGCATTCACCGGTCAGCCGTGGAACCTGGTTGACAGCCACGCCTATTGCAGTTGTTGGTGCAATAACCGTGTTGGTAGGTGTTCTTGTAACTGGTGCCGGCCCTCATTCTGGAGATGCCGAGAGCATCCGAAATGGACTCGATCTAGGGCTATGGCAGCATCTACATAGCTACCCTGCATACCTAATGTTGGTGTTGATAGTGATTCAGGTCTGGTTACTTTACCGCCGTGATCGAGGTGCTTCGAAAGCCAGTTACCAAACCAAGGTGAGTGGCCTGCTGCTAAGCATCTCAATTGCCCAGGCTGTGATTGGAGTAGTTCAAGCTCGTCTGGGAGTGCCTCCACTGTTAGTTGCCCTGCACATGCTGGGGGCCGCCACACTGTGCGCACTTCTGACACTTCAGTGGCTCGCTATCCGTGGCAAGACTGCCACCGCACTCTAATGGCAAGAGTTTTCTGGTTTAGACGCGACCTACGCCTCGCCGACAACATAGCCCTCAACGCTGCCATAGTCGGCTCGAAAGGTGAAGGTGACTCGGTAGTCTGGCCGACTTACGCACTAAACGAAGTCGACTTCGATAAGTTGTCAGGCATTAGGCAGCATTCCCTGGTTGCTTCGCTTAAATCCTTGGATGAGTCTCTAGAAAACCGACTCACCGTGCTCAGCGGCGATGCCGCTCAATCGCTAACCGCGTTTGCCTTGAATAAGGGCGCATCGATCGTTCACGCAACTCGAGCATTTGATCCCGCCGGTGTGGCTGAGCAGAACGCGGTTGGGCTTGCACTGAAAGCAAAGGGTGTCTTCTTGAAGCTAGACGATAGCTACTACGCTGTCGCTCCGGGAAGCGTAAAGAAGCCGGATGCAACGCCATACCGCGTATACACACCGTTCTTCAAAAATTGGTTCGATTTCGGTTGGCCGCGTCCTCAGGCGCTCGCCGAAGGTGCAATCTTTATGCGCTGCAACGAATCGCACCAGATGCCAGCAGCCACAAAACAAGCACCGTTCACCGTCAAAGCTGGCGAACAATATGCCCTGCAGACACTGGCACGCTTCGAAGCACGTGCCCTGAGCGGATACGACGAAAATCGAAATCGCGCCGACCTATCCGGAACATCTCACCTGTCTCACGCCCTGGCATTTGGTGAGATTCATCCGCGCACGATTCTTGATCGTCTAGGTGATTCGGCTGGCGAAAACGTTTTTCGAAAAGAAATTGCTTGGCGAGAGTTCTACGCAGATGTGCTGTGGCACAACCCAACTACTCTGACCGAGTACTACTCCCCAATTTTCTCTGAGATGCGCTACGACAGCGGTAACGAGGCAGAAGAGAAATTTGAAGCTTGGAAGGCCGGCAAAACCGGTTTTCCGATGGTCGATGCTGGCATGCGTCAATTGCTTGAAACTGGTTGGATGCACAATCGAGTTCGAATGATAGTGGCGTCATTTCTGGTTAAAGACCTTCATCTCGAGTGGCAACAGGGAGCCGCGTGGTTCGAAGAAAACCTTAGTGACTTTGATCCAGCCTCTAATGCGCACGGATGGCAGTGGACTGCTGGTTGCGGCACCGATGCATCACCTTATTACCGAGTGTTTAATCCAATTCTTCAGGGTCTCAAATTCGACCCAAATGGAGATTACGTTCGCAAATACATCCCCGAATTGGCACACGTTGACGGGGCTGCGGTGCACGAACCATGGTTGTTGATTGATGGTCTGGCCAATGGCTACCCTGCACCAATTTTGGATCATGCCAAAGAGCGTGATGAGTCACTGGCTCGTTTGAAAGAGCTGAAAGCAGATGCTTAGCTTCTAAAAGTGAAGTAGTGGATCTACCGCAATCGCTACGAACAGCAAAGTCAAATACAAGTTTGATAGGTGAAAGAGCGGCATTGGCTTTGTGATTTCGCCGGCCTTGGCCTGAGCATGAATTTTATAAGCGCCTCTAATGAACCAGGCGCCGCCGCCGATAGCTGCGATGGAATAGATCAAACCCATACTGGCTATCGGAATTAAGAGCAGGGTGCAGGCTGCTACCGCCCAGCTATAGAGGACAATCTGAGTTGAGACCACCCGGTCGCCTCTAACTACCGGCAACATCGGAACGCCTGCCTTGGCGTAATCCTCGCGATACTTGACGGCAAGCGGCCAGTAGTGTGGCGGTGTCCACAAGAAAATAATCACAAACAGAATCCAGGCAGTTGGGGTAACTTCGTTGGTTACGGCCGCCCAGCCAATTAAGACCGGTGCCGCGCCAGCTGCTCCACCCCAAACAATGTTTTGTGGCGTGCGTCGCTTGAGCAACATTGTGTAGACCAAGACATAGAAAAGTAACGCAGCTAGTGAAATTAGCGAAGCTAACCAATTGACCAGAAGGCCAAGCCACAGCACCGAAATCAAGACCAAAGCGTAAGAAAAAATCAAAGCTTCGCGCTGCGATAGGTCACCGGTTACAAGTGGACGGGACTTGGTGCGCCCCATGATTTTGTCAATGTCAGTGTCATAAATGCAGTTGAAAGAGTTGGCCGCTCCGGCGCTAAATGCGCCACCAATCAATGTTGCCAACACCACGCCAAGTTCAGGCATCTCTCCCCTGGCCAAAATCATGGTTGGCAGGGTGGTAATAAGTAGTAGCTCGATAACACGCGGCTTGGTAAGCGCGATAAAGGCCTTGGTTTTTTTCAACATCTCAACTAAGTCTAAATCCAAGACATACTTCGTAATTCCTCCACGCTCAAAAAGCCTCGGAGTGTAGACTTTCAGAAGAACTCTGCGCTTAGCTCATCCGTGAAAAAAGCATTTAGAGAGTCCCCTTTGAGGCAAAGACGCCGGATCAACAAAGTAATTATTCCGAGCATCAAATGAAAAAGATAAGGAGCTGCTCTTGTCAGCATTCCAGTGGACCGATCTTGATTCCAAGGCAGTAGACACAGCCCGAGTACTTGCGGCAGATGCCGTTGAAAAGGTCGGCAATGGTCACCCTGGCACCGCGATCAGCTTGGCACCGGTTGCCTACTTGCTTTTCAACAAGGTAATGCGACACGATCCACGTGACGACCGCTGGCTCGGTCGCGACCGTTTCATCCTTTCAGTTGGCCACAGCTCGCTAACTATCTACAACCAGCTATTTCTTCACGGATACGGCCTAGAGCTCGACGACCTAAAAGCACTACGCACCTGGGGTTCAGCCACTCCTGGCCACCCAGAATATGGACACACCAAGGGCGTTGAAATCACCACTGGTCCGCTAGGTCAGGGGCTTGCATCGGCTACCGGCTTTGCTTATGCATCACGCTTCGAGCGCGGTCTCTACGACCCAAACGCAGCTGCAGGTCAGTCACCATTCGACCACTTTGTCTATGTAATCGCCGGTGACGGTGACATGCAAGAGGGTGTTACCGCTGAGGCTGCTTCACTCGCTGGTCACCAGCAGCTTGGCAACCTAGTGGTTATCTACGACTCAAACCAGATCTCGATCGAAGATGACACCAACATTGCCTTCACCGAGAACGTAAACGCACGTTACGAGTCATACGGCTGGCACACTCAGACTGTTGACTGGAAGAAGACCGGCAACTACGTCGAAGACATGCAAGAGCTTTATGACGCGATTCAGAAGGCAAAGTCGGTAACCGACAAGCCATCGCTGATCACTCTTCGCACCATCATTGGCTGGCCTTCACCTAAGAAGCAGAACTCAGGAAAGATTCACGGTTCTGCACTGGGCGCCGAAGAACTTGCAGCTCTAAAGAATGTTCTTGGCTTTGACGCTGAAAAGTCATTCGATGTAGCGCCAGAGGTACTAGCACACACCCGCAGCACCGAGCGTTTCGACCGCGAGCGTTCAGCCTGGGAAGCCTCGTTTGATGCTTGGGCTTCTGAAAATGCCGACAAGAAGAATCTGCTTGATCGAATCGTTTCTGGCGCAACACCAGATGGTCTAGAAGCTGCCCTACCAGTTTTCGAAAACGGTGGCTCAGTCTCAACCCGTGTTGCTTCAGGAAAAGTCATTAACGCCATTGCGGCAGTAATGCCTGAACTATGGGGTGGCTCAGCAGACCTTGCTGACTCAAACATGACGACCATCGCTGAGGCAAAGTCATTCGTGCCTAGCGAATGGTCAACTCACGAGTGGAGCGGGGACCAGTACGGCCGCGTACTTCACTTTGGTATTCGCGAACACGCAATGGGTTCGATTCTGAACGGCATCGTCCTTCACGGAAACACCCGTGCTTTCGGTGGAACCTTCTTGATCTTCAGCGACTACATGCGCCCTGCAGTTCGCCTTGCAGCGCTTATGGGAATTCCTTCAATCTTTGTTTGGACTCACGACTCAGTTGCATTGGGTGAAGACGGACCTACCCACCAGCCAATCGAGCAAATCGCCACCCTTCGTGCGATTCCTAACCTAGACATCGTTCGACCTGCTGATGGCAACGAGACAGCATACGCCTGGAAGACCGTTCTAGAGCGTCGCCAGGGGCCTGCGGGTCTAGCCCTGAGCCGTCAGAACCTTCCGGTTTATGCTCGTGGTGAAGCCGACGAGACCGGCGCAGTTTATGCCGGTGCTGAGAACACCGCTAAAGGTGCCTACACCTTGCTAGAGGCAGCGAACTCAAAGCCAGAAGTTATCTTGATTGCGACTGGCTCAGAGGTTGAAATCGCAGTTGCTGCTCGTTTGCAGCTCGAGTCTCAGGGTGTTGCAACCCGCGTTGTTTCGGCTCCTTGCCTTGAGTGGTTTGATGAGCAGCCCGAGGCCTACCGCAACTCAGTTCTTCCTGCAGATGTTGTCGCTCGCGTTTCAGTTGAAGCCGGAGTCAGCCTCGGTTGGAACAAGTACGTTGGCCCACTTGGCAAGAGCGTTTCGATTGAGCACTTTGGTGCATCAGCTGACCCTAAGACCCTTTACCGCGAGTTTGGCATGACCGCAGAGGCTGTTGTTTCTGCCGCCAAGTCAGCCATCGCAGCTAAATAATTCAAGATTTCAAAGAAAACGGAGAAAAATCCATGTCTAACAGCCCACTCGCACAACTTCACGCAAACGGCGTAAGCATCTGGCTAGATGACCTATCCCGTTCACGCATCGTCTCAGGTGGCCTTCGCGACCTAATCACCAACCGCTCAGTTTCTGGCGTTACCACCAACCCGACCATCTTCGCTGGCGCACTAGCCAAGGGTGAGGGTTACCAGGCTCAGGTTGCTGAACTGGCAGCTGCAGGCGCCTCTGCTGTTGACGCAATTTTTGAAATCACCACCAAGGATGTCGCTGACGCCTGCGACATTTTCGCTGGCGTTTATGCCGAGTCAAACGGTTTTGACGGTCGTGTTTCGATCGAGGTTGAGCCTGGTCTTGCAAACGACACCGAGGGAACCATCAAGCAGGCAAAGGAACTTTTTGCCAAGGTTGACCGCGAAAACGTAATGATCAAGATTCCTGCAACCAAGCCAGGTCTAGCGGCTATCACCGCAGTGATCGCCGAGGGCATCAGCGTGAACGTCACCTTGATCTTCTCGCTTGCTCGCTATCGCGAGGTTATCGCTGCGTACATCGCGGGTGTAAAGCTAGCCAAGGCCAATGGCCACGACATTTCTAAAATTCACTCGGTTGCTTCATTCTTCGTTTCTCGCGTAGACACCGAAGTTGACAACCGTCTGGTTGCCGCAGGTCACCCAGAGCTAAAGAGCAAAGCAGCCCTTGCTAATGCACGCCTTGCCTATGAGGTATTCGAGCAGTCATTCTCCACTTCTGAGTGGTCAGAGCTTGACGCTCAGGGCGCCAACGTTCAGCGTCCACTGATGGCATCTACCGGAGTAAAAGATCCAGCCCTGCCAGACACCTTGTACGTAACCGAGTTGGTTGCGCCGCAACTGGTCAACACCATGCCTGAAAAGACCATGGAGGCCGTCTACGACCACGGTGTGGTTCCTGCCGCCTCAATCACCAACAATTATGAAGATGCTCGCGAAGTTCTTGCCGCAGTTGCAGCAGCTGGTGTGTCACTAGACGATGCCACCCAGGTTCTCGAAGACGAGGGTGTTGCAAAGTTCATTGTTTCTTGGAACGAGCTTGTTGAGACTGTTGACACTGCATTGAAGGCGGCTAAGTAATGTCGCTAAAGGTAGTTGTAGCCGGCACTGCCGCCGCTGCAGTAGCGAACAACATCGATGCGCTGGTAGCCGACAAAGTAGCCAGCCGAATCGCTGCCAAAGACTTCACTTTGTGGGGCAAAGAAGCTGAATCTGAATCTTCTATCCGACTCGGATGGGTAAATTCGGCTGTCGACTCTGCTCCCCTAGTTGAGCCAATTCTTGCCCTTCGCGCTGAGTTTGCTGCAAAGGGGATCACGCGTTTCGTGCTTTGCGGAATGGGTGGTTCATCACTTGCTCCAGAAGTCATTACCCAAACTGCCGGCGTTGAACTCGTAGTTCTTGACTCAACCAACGCAGACCAGGTTGGCACCGCACTTGCCGGTGACCTGACTAAGACCGCTGTTGTTGTTTCTTCAAAATCAGGTTCAACCGTTGAAACTGACTCACAGAAGCGAATCTTTGAAAAAGCCTTTACCGATGCCGGCATTGACAAAACAGATCGCATTGTCGTGGTTACTGACCCAGGGTCGCCTATGGAGGCAGCCGCAAAGGCAGACGGTTACCGAGTGTTCAACGCTGACCCAACCGTTGGTGGTCGTTACTCAGCTCTTACCGCATTTGGTCTCGTACCTTCAGGTTTGGCAGGTGCTGACATCAAGGAGCTTCTTGCCGAGGCAGTTGCAGTTTCAGAGCTATTGGCATCAGATTCAGTAGACAATCCAGCACTCATCCTTGGCGCAGCCCTAGCCCGCACCCCCGGTGAGATGGGTAACCGCGACAAAATCGGAATTGTTGCCGACGGCACCTCAATTGTTGGCTTTGGTGACTGGGCTGAACAGCTAATTGCTGAGTCAACCGGAAAGATTGGCAAAGGCATTTTGCCAGTTGTTCTTGATCCTCAGAGTCAAGAATTGCACTCTGGGCTAGCTGACCTTGTGGCAGTTCATGTTCAGGCTGATGCAAAGCCAGTGTCAGGTGACACCGTCTCAGTTTCTGGGCCCCTTGGTGCTCAGTTCTTGCTTTGGGAATATGCAACCGTCATTGCAAGCCGCTTGATTGGTATCAACCCATTTGACCAACCAGATGTTGAGTCGGCCAAGATTGCAGCTCGTGGCATGCTTGAGCAGCGCGACGCGGTTATCCCAGCTTTGTTCACTGATTCAGGTGTCGAGGTGCGTGCAACCGAGTTGAGCCTCACTTCAAACACAGTTGCCCAGGCCATCTCGCAGTTGCTTGCTCAGCTTGACGATGACGAGGGCTACGTGTCTATTCACGCTTATCTCGACCGTACTTCAGTTGCCGAGGCGGCAGAACTTCGCGACCTGTTCGCGAAGAAGACTCGCCGCCCAGTGACTTTTGGTTGGGCGCCGCGCTTCTTGCACTCAACCGGCCAGTACCACAAGGGTGGCCCTCGCCAAGGAATCTACCTACAGCTAGTTTCTGAGGCAGAAAAGGACATCCAAGTTCCGGGTCGCGACTTCACTTTCGGTGAACTCATTGCCTCGCAAGCCGCTGGTGACGCCAAGGTTCTTGGTTCGCTCGGTCGCCCGGTTTTGACGCTGACCCTGGCTGATGCCAAGGCCGGTATCGAACTGATCAAGTCAGCCCTCTAAGGAGTTAAATCTTTCATGAGCAAACTTTCAGCGGGTTCTAATCCGCTTCGTGATCCGAGCGATCGCCGTCTCAACCGAATTGCTGGGCCTAGCAGCTTGGTTATCTTTGGTGTAACGGGTGACCTTTCACGCAAGAAGCTAATGCCTGCGGTTTATGACCTGGCCAACCGTGGATTGCTGCCACCAGGCTTCGCTCTGGTTGGTTTTGCTCGTCGCGACTGGGCTCACCAAGACTTCAGCAAGGTGGTGAAGGACGCAGTTAAGCAGTATGCGCGAACTCCTTGGTCTGAAGAGGTTTGGGACCAACTGGTTAGCGGTATTCGTTTTGTATCTGGTGAATTCGACGACGACGCAGCTTTTGATCGTCTCAAGGCAACCATCGCTGAACTTGACGCCGAGCGTGGCACCAACGGAAACCACGCGTTTTATCTGTCGATTCCGCCTAAGGCCTTTGCTCAGGTGTGTCAGCAGCTAAAGCGCAGTGGTTTGGCTGACCCAGCCCCGGATGAGTTCCGTCGCGTCGTAATTGAGAAGCCTTTTGGCCACGACTTAGCATCATCTCGAGTATTGAACGATGTAGTTGAGTCTGTTTTCCCACCTGATTCTGTGTTCCGCATCGACCACTACCTCGGTAAAGAAACTGTTCAGAACATCCTTGCTCTTCGTTTTGCGAACCAAATGTTTGAACCACTTTGGAACGCTAACTACATTGACCACGTTCAGATCACTATGGCTGAAGACATCGGTGTAGGCGGTCGTGCTGGTTATTACGACGGCATTGGTGCGGCTCGAGATGTGATTCAAAACCACTTGCTACAGTTGCTGGCATTGACTGCAATGGAGGAACCGGTTTCATTCGATGCTGACGACTTGCGCAATGAGAAAGAGAAAGTACTTTCTGCGGTTCGTCTTCCAAAAGATCTAGGGTTGCACACTGCACGCGGTCAGTATTCAGGCGGTTGGCAAGGTGGCGAAAAGGTCACCGGATTCTTGGATGAAGACGGCATGAACCCGAAATCTGTCTCTGAAACCTACGCTGCCATGCGTCTCGATATCAACACTCGACGCTGGGCCGGTGTGCCGTTCTACCTTCGTGCGGGTAAGCGACTCGGTCGCCGAGTTACTGAGATTGCGGTTGTTTTCAAGCGTGCGCCGCAGCAACTATTCGCTGCTAGTCAGACCAGCGCACTTGGTCAGAATGCACTGGTTATTCGTGTGCAACCTGACGAGGGTGTGACCATGCGCTTTGGTTCAAAGGTACCTGGCGTTGGCATGCAGGTTCGCGACGTAACCATGGACTTTGGTTATGGTCACGCATTCACCGAGGCTAGCCCTGAGGCTTACGAGCGATTGATTCTCGACGTGTTGCTAGGTGATCCACCACTGTTCCCTCGCCACGAAGAGGTTGAACTGTCTTGGAAGATTCTTGACCCGATTGAAGAGTATTGGGCCAAGCAGGGTCAACCAGAGCAGTACCGACCTGGAACCTGGGGCCCTAGCTCAGCCGACGAAATGCTTGCCCGCGACGGGCGTGAGTGGAGAATTCCGTGATCATCGATCTACCAAACACCACAATCAGCAAGGTTTCAAAGCAGATTGTTCAGATTCGCGAGCAGGGCGGCGTAGTCGCACTGGGCCGCGTGTTGACCCTAGTTATCGAAACCGATTTCAAAGGCATCGAAGAAGCAATCAAGGCCGCAAACGACGCATCTCGAGAGCACCCTTGCCGCATCATTGTGCTTGCTGACGACAATTCAAAGAGCAAGAAGAATGCCAAGCTCGATGCACAAATTCGAGTTGGTGGCGATGCTGGTGCCTCTGAGGTAATCGTGCTTCGCGCCTACGGCGAAGCTGCCAGTGACCCGGAAAGCCTTGTCACCGGACTTCTTCTTCCTGACGCTCCGGTTGTTGCCTGGTGGCCTGAAGAGGCTCCAGAAATTGCAGCAGATTCGCCAATCGGCCGAATTGCCACCCGTCGTATCACCGATGCGGCTAGCCAAAAAGATCCACACGCGTTTCTTTGCAAACTAGCCAAGGGTTATGCTCCTGGTGATAGCGATTTTGCCTGGACCCGCCTCACAGCTTGGCGTGAGCAGCTTGCAGCGATTCTTGATCAGCCACCTTATGACAAGGTCCTTGGTGCAGAGGTCACTGGCCCGGTCGACTCCCCTAGCGTTGATTTGCTAGCGGCTTGGTTGGGTTTGCAACTTGGCGTGAAGGTCTCATTGATTCGCACTCCGGCAGATAAGCAGAAGCACGGCCTTGTTGGCGTCAAGTTGATGCGCAAGTCAGGTGACATCGAAATCGTTCGAAACGCACCTGGAGTTGCTACCTTGATTCAGCCTTCGCAGCCAACACGAACCATTTCATTGCCTCGCCCAAGTTTGCGCGACTGCCTGATGGAAGATCTTCGTCGACTCGATCCAGACGACTTGTTTGGCAAGGTGGTTACTAAGAGCTTCAAAGGTAAAACCGTGAAGCCAACTGTCACTCGCGGTGCCAAGGGTCTCAAGTAATGCTTCGACCTTTCGTCACTCGTTCTCCGAACGCACAGGCAGTTGTTGAGGCAATCTCTTCTGATTTCATAAATCGCGCAAACGAGCTTCTGGCCGAAAAGCCTGAGATTCACGTGATGCTCACCGGTGGCACAATCGGCATCGCTACTCTTGCTGCACTCGGTTCAGATGAGTTGAAAAACAAAGTTGACTATAGTCGCGTTCACTTTTGGTGGGGCGATGAGCGTTTTGTTCCAAAATCTCACGAAGATCGAAATGCCGTTCAGGCTCGAAAGGCTTTTCTAAGCAAAATTTCCTTGGATGAGACCAAGGTGCACGAGTTTCCGGCATCTGACGAGGGGTTTTCGCTAGACGAAGCAGCTGCAAAATTCAGCACCCAACTCGCAGAGCAGTCTCCACATTTCGATCTTGCCTTTGTTGGAATGGGCCCAGACGGGCACATTTGCAGTCTGTTTCCGGGTAAGCCGGCTCCTGCTGTAGGTGAAGCGATTATTGCTGAGCACGACTCGCCTAAACCTCCCCCAGCACGACTCAGCTTCAGCTATGAAGCTATGAATTCGGTTGATGAGCTTTGGTTCGTTGTTGCCGGTGCTGATAAGCAAGATGCCGTTTCAGTTGCCTTTGGCGACAGCCCTGAAGATTTGCCGGTTGGCCGAGTTAAGGGTTCAAAAGCGACCCGCTGGTATTTAGACAGCACAGCGGCCACAAAAGTTTTCGGCTGCTAAAAAAATGGACCCACTCGGGTCCATTTTTTTATTTCTCTGCAGCTTGTTCTGCCAATCTTGCTCTTCGCTCGCGTACCTGCGAGATGGCGTCATCCAAGAGCTCTTGGGCTTCTTCTTCGGTTCGACGTTCCTTCACATAAGCCAGGTGGGTTTTATATGGCTCATGCTTGGCAATAACCGGTGGGTTCGCTTTGTCTTGCCCGGCCGGTAAACCGCACTTTGGGCAATCAATTTCGATAGGAATCTCAGCCGGATCAACCTGAGCCGAGTAATGCTGAATGTGCTCGTGAAGATTTGAGCAGTAGAAATTTAGTGTGATTCTGTCGGCCTTGAAACCGCGATCTTGTTCACCCATCGGCCCAGCGCCGACTCGCGAACCTCTAATTGCCGAACCCCCGTTTGACATTAGATTTCTCCTTTTAGTTGATTAGGCAACCAAGTTGAAGCGAGTGAATAGACCCAGAGTAATGATCACTACGACCCAGACAATTCCTAGGATGATTGTGATGCGGTTCAGGTTTCGCTCAGCAACACCAGAAGAGCTCATCGCACTGGTAACTCCGCCACCAAACATGTCAGAAAGACCGCCACCGCGACCCTTGTGCAACAAAATTAGCAGGGTGAGCAAGAGGCTGGTAATAGCCAAAAGCACCTGTAGTGCAACCTGTAGCGCTGCCATGTGGGAATCCTTTGATTTAGCGGTCTTTAGAAATTATAGAGCGATGTGCTTCTGGAAGCGTGCGATACCGCTGAATTCTTCAGCGTCTAGGCTCGCTCCACCAACTAGAACGCCATCAACTTCGGTGCTGCGCAAGAAACCGGCTACGTTGGCAGCCTTAACTGAACCACCATAAAGAATTCGGGTTGCCTGAGCTAGTTCTTCGCCAAACTCAGCCGCCAAAGCTTCGCGGATCTTTCCGCAAACTGATGCAGCTTCTTCAGCGGTGGCAACCTTTCCAGTTCCGATTGCCCAAACTGGCTCATAAGCGATTACGAACTCACCCAGTTTGTCATGACCGGCAAGAGCAGCCAGGGTCTGACGCACTGGAACGGCACTCTGGCCTTCAGTTTCGAGTTCTTCAAGTGTTTCACCAACGCAAATAACTGGAACTAGACCGTGGCGGAAAGCGGCTGCGGTCTTAGCCTGAACGGTGTCGTCGCCTTCATTGTGGTACTGGCGACGTTCACTGTGGCCGATAAGTACGTACTTTACGTCGAGTTTGCTTAGGAACGCACCTGAGATCTCGCCGGTGTAGGCACCTGAATCAAACTTTGAAAGGTCTTGGGCGCCAAGGCCAAGCTCAAACTTTTCTGCATCGATGAGGGTCTGAACGGTGCGCAAGTCTGTGAATGGAGGAAACACAACTACTTCGGTTGACTTGAAGTCGTGAGCTGCATCCTTGAGGGTGTAAGCCAGCTTCTGAACCAAAGCAATAGCTTGCTGGTGGTCTAGGTTCATTTTCCAGTTGCCAGCAATTAGCGGAACGCGGTTAGCCATGGTGATCTCCGATTTAGTTAGAAATTAGTTAAGAACGTCTAGACCAGGAAGGGTTTTGCCTTCGAGGAACTCTAGGCTGGCGCCACCACCAGTTGAAATGTGGCCAAATTGGTTGTCTTCAAAGCCAAGGATGCGAACTGCTGCGGCAGAATCTCCGCCACCAACAACGCTCAAACCATCAACTTCGGTCAAGGCTTTAGCAACTGCGCGTGTTCCACCTGCGAATGCATCAATCTCGAATACACCCATTGGGCCGTTCCAGAAAACGGTCTTTGCTGATGCTACTTCTGAGGCAAAACGCGCCGCTGAAACCGGGCCGATGTCTAGTCCGAGACCTTTCTCACCAAATGGGGAAGACTCGATTGCGTCTGCTGCAGTTACTGCTACATCTGCATCTGCACCAAATTTTGATGCAACCACGATGTCGGTAGGAAGAATGACTTCTACGCCAAGCTCGGCAGCGCGTTTTAGGTATTCCTTGCATGTTTCGATCTGGTCAACCTCAAGAAGGCTTGAACCAACCTTGAAGCCCTGTGCTGCTAGGAAAGTGAAGACCATGCCTCCACCAACTAGCAACTTGTTGACGGTAGGTAGAAGGTGGTCGATAACACCAAGCTTGTCTGAAACCTTCGAGCCACCCAATACAACTGCGTATGGTCGCTCAGGGGTGCTGGTCAAGCGGGTAAGTACATCGAGTTCTTTCTCGATAAGTAGACCGCAAGAACTAGGTAGGGCTTTTGCAAGTTCGTAAACCGATGCCTGCTTGCGGTGAACCACGCCAAAACCGTCGCTGACGAAGAAATCGCCGAACTCAGCTAATTTTGCGGCAAACGCTTCGCGCTCAGCAGCATCCTTGCTGGTTTCTGCCGCATTGAAGCGCAGGTTCTCAAGAACCACTACTCCACCGCGAGCGAGTGCCTTAACGGCACCTGTGGCTTCGCTACCGACGGTGTCAGACGCGAAGAAAACTGGTTGGCCAAGTAGCTCACCCAAGCGCTTTGCAGCTGGCTCGAGTGAGTACTTGGCGTCAGGCGCACCCTCTGGGCGGCCAAGGTGTGAAATAACAACAACCTTGGCGCCCTGGTCGACCAAATACTTGATGGTAGGCAGTGATGCAACGATTCGGCCGTCATCGGTGATGCGGGTTCCATCCAGTGGAACGTTGAAATCGCAGCGGATTACTACCCGCTTTCCGTCAAGATTAGGTAGGTCGGAGAGTTTGCGCATTTTGATCTTTCTCGACAGCCGAAGCCATCAAATTTCGGTAAGGCTTAGAGCTTGCTCGCTACAAGCTCGGTTAGCTCAACAAGACGGTTTGAGTAACCCCACTCGTTGTCGTACCAAGATGAGATCTTCACGGTGCGACCGATTACCTTGATTAGGCCAGCGTCAACGATTGATGAGTGCGCGTCGGTAACGATGTCGCTTGAAACAATCTCGTCTTCGGTGTACTTCAAAATGCCAACCATTGGGCCAGACTCAGAAGCTTCTTTGTAAGCTGCCTTGATCTGCTCGATGGTGACGTCGGTCTTTGACACCAAGGTTAGGTCGGTGATCGAACCGGTTGGAACTGGCACGCGAAGTGCGTAACCGTCTAGCTTGCCCTTGAGTTCAGGCAGTACAAGGCCGATAGCCTTTGCAGCACCGGTTGAAGATGGAACGATGTTGATTGCAGCTGCACGTGCGCGGCGAAGGTCGCCGTGAGGGCCATCCTGTAGGTTCTGGTCAGCGGTGTAAGCGTGAACAGTGGTCATCAGACCGTTCTCAATACCGAACTTGTCGTTGAAAACCTTGGCAAATGGAGCCAAGCAGTTGGTGGTGCATGAAGCGTTCGAGATGATGTGGTGGTTCTCTGGGTCGTAAAGGTGGTCGTTTACGCCTAGAACGAAGGTTGCGTCTTCACCGGTTGCAGGTGCAGAGATTAGTACCTTCTTGGCACCAGCTGCGATGTGTGCCTTTGCAGCCTCAGCATCGGTGAAACGGCCGGTTGACTCGATAACGATGTCAACACCAAGGTCGCCCCAGCCAAGGTCGGCAGGGTTACGCTCTGCTAGAACCTTGATTACCTGGTCGCCAACGTAAATGTTCTGACCCTCAACGCGAACTTCCTGAGGAAGGCGGCCGGTTACTGAGTCGTACTTTAGAAGATGAGCCAGTGACTTTGGGTCACTTAGGTCGTTTACTGCAACGATTTCAAGCTCGGTGCCCTTAGCCAACGCTGCACGCAGGTAGTTGCGACCGATGCGGCCGAAGCCGTTAATTCCAACACGAATAGCCACTTAGATCTCCAAGAGGTTAGGCGCCAATGAGTGACGCGATTGATTGATTGTTTGGGTGCAATTTGCCACGCGTCATCGGGTGGAAAAACTGTTTTTAGAATACCAGTAGACCGCCGGTTTTGCTGCTAGCGGCAGCGAAACGAGCCTGAACATCTGACCAGTTGATGATGTTCCAGAAGGCCTTGACGTAGTCGCCCTTTACGTTCTGGTAGTCAAGGTAGAAGGCGTGTTCCCACATGTCCAACATCAGTAGTGGCACGGTGGTCGGAACGACGTTACCCTGCTGGTCGTAAAGCTGCTCGATGATCAGGCGCTGGCCTAGGTGGTCCCAAGCCAAGAATGACCAACCAGAACCCTGGATTCCCATAGCGCTTGCATTGAAGTGCGCTTGGAAAGCTTCGAATGATCCGAAGAACTCGTCTATAGCGGCAGCAAGCTCACCCTCAGGGCGGTCGGTGTTTGCTGCAGTTAGGTTGTTCCAGAAGATTGAGTGGTTGATGTGGCCACCCAGGTGGAAAGCAAGATCTTTTTGTAGTTTGTTGACCCAGGTGAAGTCGTTCTTCGAGCGAGCTTCTTCTAGCAGGTCAATGGTTGCGTTTGCGCCGGCTACATAAGCCGCGTGGTGCTTCGAGTGGTGAAGCTCCATGATGCGAGCAGAGATGCTTGGCTCAAGAGCCGCATAGTCATAGTTCAACTCAGGTAGAACATACTTAGTCATTTTTCTCTCCTATTTTTGTTTTATTCGTCGATGTCTTCAGGTAAGAAGGCATCGGTAGCTGGAATTCCAAGTTCTTCGGCACGTTTGTCGGCCATGGCTAGCAAGCGGCGAATTCGCCCGGCAATTGCATCCTTGGTCATTACTGGGTCAGCAAGGTGCCCGAGCTCATCCAAGCTCGCCTGTTTGTGTTCAAGTCTCAATTTGCCGGCATAGCTCAGGTGATCAGGGATGTCGTCACCAAGAATTTCAAGGGCGCGCTCTACTCGGGCACCGGCGGCAACCGCTGCCTGTGCTGAGCGACGCAGGTTGGCATCGTCAAAGTTGGCCAAGCGATTTGCGGTGGCACGTACTTCACGACGCAAACGCATTTCTTCCCAGCGCAAAACCTGTGTGTGTGCACCCATTTGAGTGAGCATGGTCGCAATTGCCTCACCCTCGCGAACTGTGACGCGATAAACACCGCGAACTTCGCGAGCCTTGGCGGTTACACCGAGGCGGCGAGCCACACCAACCAGTGCCATGGCTGCTTCATTGCCTGGGGCGGTGATTTCGAGAGCCGCAGAACGACCTGGGTCAGTCAGTGAACCGTGTGCCAAAAAAGCGCCTCGCCAGACGGCCTGCGCCTCAGGAATTGACCCCGAGACTAGATTGGCAGGCAATCCACGAACAGGACGACCCCTTTGATCTAGAAGACCGGTTTGACGGGCAAGAACATCGCCCTGATTGAGAACACGAATCTGGTAGCGGCTGCTGCGACGAATTCCACTTGCAGAAATCACGGCCATCTCGCTTTCGATTCCGAAAAGCTCGGCTAGGTCTTTGCGCACGCGGCGAGCAATTTGCGCCGTGTCTAGCTCAACCTCAACGGCCACTCGGCCTGAAATAAGGTGCAGCCCGCCCGAAAAACGCAAAATTGTTGAAAGTTCAGCAACACGCACGGCATTTTTGTTGATTTCGAGTCTTGCCAACTCATCTTTCAGATCAGATGTTAGTGCCATGGTTCTCCCCTATTCCTTGCCCAAATCGCGATGTTTCACATGCACAGACACGTTCTCAAGTTTGGCCAGTTCGCCGGCAATTCGACGTGTCATGGCAACTGAACGGTGCTTTCCTCCGGTGCATCCGATGGCGATGGTTGCGTATCTCTTGTTCTCGTTCACATAACCACGCAAAACCGGCTTCAGTGCCGCTAGGTAGTTAGTAATGAACTCCTCAGCTCCGTCTTGTGAAAGCACGAATTCTGAAACCTGATTATCTTCACCAGTGAATGGGCGAAGTGACTCTTGCCAAAATGGATTCGGCAAAAAGCGCATGTCGGCAACTAGGTCTGCGTCAGTAGGTAGGCCGTATTTGAATCCGAACGACATAACTGTTACCTGAAGCTGGTTGGTCTGCGCTACCGAGAATGACTCAGCTATGCGATTCGAGAGTTGATGAATGTTGAGATCTGAAGTGTCGATTACAGCATCAGCTGATTCACGAATGCTGAGCAAGCGAACTCGTTCTTCGGTGATTCCATCCAAGATAGTGCCGTTGCCCTGAAGCGGGTGTGGCCGACGAACAGACTCGAAACGCTTAACCAGTGCGGCATCCGAGGCTTCTAAATAAATAACTTGGATGTTGATGTCGCGACTGCGCAACTGACTTAGGTGAGTCTGAACATCTGTGAAAAATTCGCCGCCGCGAACGTCGAGCATTACGGCTAGACGCGGCAGAGGTGTTTCGGCCATTGTGAATAGGTTTGCAATCGGGTCAAGCATTTGCGGCGGCAGGTTGTCCACCACGTACCAACCGAGGTCTTCAAGCGCGTTTCCGACGGTGGAACGCCCGGCACCTGACATGCCAGTCACAACAAGAAGTTCGCGCTGGTTTTGACCTGTCATCAGCACTCCCTTCCCAAGTTTTGCTTGCAGTTGCAAAGCGATACATTTGTCAGTCTAGCCGAGCGCGACACGCCGATGAAACCTGTTAAGAAGAAAGGCTTTGAACAATTTGTTCGGCCAGAATTGGGCCGATTCCCGCCACCGATGAAATCTCATCGGCGCTGGCAGCTCTAAGTCGTTTTGCCGATCCAAAGTGTCGCAGCAAGGCGGCCACGCGCTTGTCGCCCAGGCCAGAAATCTCACCCAGGGCACTGGCAATAGATGATGAGCGCTTTTGTCGCTGATATGTGATTGCAAATCGGTGTGCCTCATCGCGAATGCGCTGAAGCAGAAACAATTCATCAGTGGCGCGAGGCAAGATCACGGGGTAATCCTCCCCCGGACGCCATACTTCTTCGAGGCGTTTAGCTAGTCCAACCACGTTTAAGCCCTTTACGCCTGAATCATTTATTGCTCGCTGGGCTGCATTTACCTGAGGTAGACCACCATCAACCACCAAAAGTGATGGCCGATATGAGAACTTTTGGTTGGAATCAACTTCTTGCTGCTCCTCGGGTTCCTTCAAATATTTGAGCCTTCGCGACAGTACTTGATAAATCGACTCGGTGTCATCCGTGGTGTCTTCAATAGAAAAACGACGGTATTGATCTTTTTTGGCTAGCCCATCCTCAAAAACCACCATCGATGCAACCACACCGGTACCACCAAGGTGAGATACGTCAAAGCACTCAATTCGTAATGGAGCCTCTGGCAGATTGAGTGCCTTCTGAATGCCAGCCAATGCGCCTGCTCTTGCAGTGAAATCAGCGCTTCGCCGTGTCTTGTAGAGCATCAGCGCATGTTTGGCATTGGTGAGTGCTGTGCTTGCCAGAGCAGCTTTGTCACCACGCTGAGCGACGCGCAACTCAGTTTTTGTTCCCCGCAAGTCAGAAAGCCACCGATTTAGCTCTTCGCTGTCTTCAGGCAAGACCGGAACCAAGATTTCTCTTGGAACATCAACTGGTTCAGACCCAGGCTTGGTGGTGTAGACGTTTTGAAGCACATACTCGACCAACTCGGGTAAATCACGTTCAAGCTCTTTGTCAACCACCCAGCCGCGAACACCACGGATGCGACCGCCTCTGACTATGAATTGCGAAACCGCCGCAGCTAGATCATCGTCGGCTATGCCGAACAGGTCGGCGTCAGTTTGGTCGCTAAAAACAACGGTGCTCTTCTCGAGTACCGTTTCTAATGCTTCGATGTCGTCTCGGGTTCTAGCTGCAAGTTCGTATTGCTGCGCTTCAGATGCCTCATACATCTTGGCGCGCAGCACTTCTACATGTTGTGTGTCACCACCGGCCATGAAATCTATGAAATCCTTGGCGATTTTTTTGTGCTCACCCTCAGAGACTCTGCCAACGCAGGGCGCAGCGCACTTGCCGATGTCGCCCAGCAGACAAGCGCGACTTGATGCCTTCGCACGCTGATATACCCCGCTTGAGCAGGACCTAACCGGGTAGACCTTGAGAAGGGTGTCCATGGTTTCTCGAACGGCCCACGCTTGGGTGTAAGGACCGAAATACTTGACCCCCTTGATCTCGCGATTTCTGGTGATAAACACTCTCGGAACTCTTTCACCAATTGATACGGCGAGGTATGGGTACGACTTGTCGTCTTTGAAACGCACATTGAACGGAGGGTCAAACTCCTTAATCCAGGTGAATTCAAGTTGGAGCGCCTCGTACTCAGTTTTGACAATGGTCCATTGAACGTCGGCAGCACTCGTGACCATGCGGCGGGTTCGTTCATGAAGACTGTCGAGCGGTCCAAAATAATTGCTCAGTCTGGCTCTTAGATTCTTTGCCTTGCCCACATAAAGCACCCGACCAGAGGCATCAAGCCAGCGATATACGCCGGGATTTGTGGGTATCTCGCCGGTTTTAGGTCGGAACGAGAGTTCGTCAGCCATTAGCCGAGCATTTCCTTTAGGAACGATCCAGTAAAGCTCTTGGCGTTTGCAGCAACTTGCTCAGGGGTGCCAATCGCAATTACCTCGCCGCCACGCGATCCGCCTTCGGGGCCCATGTCGACAATCCAGTCGGCACACTTGATTACATCCAAGTTGTGTTCAATCACCAAGACCGTATTGCCTTTGTCGACCAAGCTATTTAGAACCAGCAAAAGCTTTCTCACATCTTCGAAGTGCAAACCAGTTGTTGGCTCATCAAGCACATAAATGCTTCGACCGTTTGAGCGCCGCTGCAATTCGGTGGCCAGTTTGACACGTTGAGCCTCGCCGCCAGAAAGAGTGGTTGCGCTCTGACCAAGACGAACGTAACCGAGACCTACCTCAACGAGAGTGTCAAGGTAGCGTGCAATTGATGTGATGGCTGCGAAAAATTCGGCGGCCTCAGCGATTGGCATCTCTAGAACCTCGGCAATGTTTTTGCCTTTATAAAGAACTTGCAACGTCTCTCGGTTGTAGCGAGCACCGTGGCAAACTTCACAGGCAACGTAAACGTCTGGCAAGAAATTCATCTCGATCTTCAGTGTTCCATCGCCAGAGCAAGACTCGCAGCGTCCGCCCTTGACGTTGAATGAGAAACGGCCTTGCTGATAACCGCGTGCTTTAGATTCCTGAGTGTCAGCGAACAGCTTGCGGATGTGGTCAAACACGCCAGTGTAGGTGGCCGGGTTAGACCTTGGCGTGCGCCCAATAGGGTTTTGGTCAACGTGTACAACTTTGTCGAGAAGCTCGAGGCCCTCGACTCGAGTGTGCCTGCCGGCCACGCCTTTGGCCCCATTTAGTGAATTTGCCAGAACCTCATACAAGACGTCGTTTACCAGGGATGACTTGCCTGAGCCGCTCACGCCAGTGACTGCCGTAAGAGTGCCAAGCGGAAACTCGACATCCACGTTCTTTAGATTGTTCTCGCGTGCCCCGACAACTTTTAGCTGACGTTTAGCATCGACCGCTCTGCGCTTTTTAGGAATCTGAATAGTCTCTCGACCCGACATAAAGGCGCCGGTGAGTGATCGATCATTCTTGATAAGTTGCTCGTATGTTCCGCTGTGAACAACCTCACCACCGTTGACACCTGCTCCTGGGCCGATGTCGACTACCCAGTCGGAGGCTTTGATCGTGTCTTCATCGTGCTCGACCACAATCAGAGTGTTGCCAAGGTCGCGGAGCTTGATCAATGTGTCAATCAGTCTTCGATTGTCGCGCTGATGCAAACCGATTGATGGTTCATCCAAAACGTAGAGAACGCCGGTTAGCCCAGAACCAATTTGGGTCGCTAGACGAATGCGCTGTGCTTCACCACCAGAAAGTGAACCAGACGCGCGCTCGAGGCTGAGATAGTCAAGACCTACGGCCATCAAAAAGTCTAGGCGGGCCCTAATTTCGCGAAGCACCTGAGCTGCGATTTTCACGTCACGCTCCGCAAGTTCGATGGTGTCGAAGAATTCAACGGCCTCACCAAGGCTCATTGCGGCAACGTTTGCGATTGATTTATCAAAGACCTTGACTGCCAGTACCTCTGGGCGCAGGCGTTGGCCCGAACAAGCAGGGCACGGAATCTCTCTTAGAAAGCCCGACCATTTTGCGCGAGCGTAGTCATTCTCTGATTCGAGATACTTGCGCTCGATATAGCTCAGAACGCCTTCGAAGCCGGTCGTGTAGCGCAGCTCACGGCCGTACCTGTTCTTCCACTTCACCTGGACGTCAAAGTTGTTGCCGTGTAGAACGGCCTCTTGAATTTCTTCGCCGAGTTCGTTCCAAGGTGTGTCTAGCGAGAATTCAAGATCAGTCGCCAGGCCCTCAAGCATGCGAGAAAAATAATGGAAAAGTCCTTTACCCTGAGTTGACCAAGGCAGGATAACTCCCCCATTGATGCTTGCGGCCGGGTCACCAATAACTAGGTCGCTATCGACAGCCTGCTTTGTTCCCAAGCCTGTGCAAGTAGGGCAAGCACCAAAAGGTGCGTTGAAAGAAAATGTTCTCGGCTCAATTTCAGTGAGGCTGAGCGGATGCTCGTTCGGGCAAGACATCTTCTCGCTGAACACTCGGCTTTTTCCGGGTCCTGCTGCCTCATCCACTAGGTCAATCAAGATTCTTCCGTTGGCAAGTTTTAGGCCGGTTTCAACAGAATCAGCTAGACGACCGATGATGTCTGGCTTATTTACAAGGCGGTCGATTACGACCGAGATGTCGTGCTTAAAAGTTTTCTTGAGCGGCTTTGCGTCGCTAAGTTGAACTAATTCACCATCGACCATCGCGCGGGCATAACCCTGTGCATTGAGTTCTTTGAAAAGATCAACAAACTCACCCTTTTTTTGGTCAACGACCTGGGCCAATATTTGAAATCTGGTGCCCTCGGGCAACTCGAGAATCTGATCAACAATCTGTTGCGGAGTTTGCTTCACAATCTTTTCGCCACACTCGGCGCAAAAAGGCGTTCCGACTCTCGCCCAAAGCAGGCGCAGGTAGTCATGAATTTCGGTAATGGTTCCAACCGTTGAACGTGGGTTACGGTTGGTCGACTTCTGGTCAATGCTCACCGCTGGGCTCAGTCCCTCAATGAAGTCAACGTCTGGTCGATCTACCTGACCCAAAAATTGGCGAGCATATGCAGACAGCGACTCAACGTAGCGGCGCTGCCCTTCGGCAAAAATGGTGTCAAAAGCCAAGGATGACTTGCCTGAGCCGCTCAAGCCAGTGAATACAACCAACGAGTCACGTGGTACCTCTAGGTAGACATCCTTTAGGTTATGAACGCGTGCGCCCTTAATAATCAGCTTGTTATCGTGTGGCACTGGAGTTACAGACATCTTTGAATTTTAACCTTGCTGTTTGAGTCGGAACGCCTAGGCATGACCGGCTTTTTCCATTTGTCGAAGCTCGTGCTTTAGTTCTGATATTTCGTCTCTAAGTCGGCCCGCCAATTCAAACTTGAGCTCTGCAGCAGCTGCCTTCATCTGTTCATCAAGGTCGACGACGACCGCCAGAATCTCGGCGTAGGCCATGCTGGCAATACCCTTTCGCGAACGAATAGGAATAACTGACTTGCCGTCGCGAGTCTTTTTAGATTTTCCGGCCTGTTCGATAAGTTCGGCTGTGTCTTGCTCTTCGCGCATTATCTGGTCGGTAATGTCAGCAATCTTCTTTCGAAGTGGCTGAGGGTCGACTCCCTTTTCTAGGTTGTAGGCAACCTGTTTGGCTCTGCGACGATTGGTCTCGTCAATGGCCCGAGCCATTGAGTCGGTGATGTTATCGGCATACATATGCACCTGGCCGTTAATGTTTCTGGCGGCGCGACCGATGGTTTGAATCAGCGAGGTTGTTGAACGCAAGAAACCCTCTTTGTCGGCGTCAAGAATGCTGACCAAAGAAACTTCAGGTAGGTCGAGTCCTTCTCTTAGCAAGTTGATTCCAACAAGCACATCGAAAACACCGCTTCTAAGTTCGCGCAGTAACTCGACCCGTCTCAAGGTGTCGACATCTGAGTGTAGGTATCTAACTCGAACTCCGGCTTCGGTCAAGAAGTCGGTTAGTTCTTCAGACATTTTCTTGGTGAGAGTTGTCACCAGAACACGTTCATCCTTGGCTGCGCGAATGCGAATTTCTTCGAGCAGGTCGTCAATTTGACCGGCACTTGGCTTGATTACGATTTCGGGATCAACCAGTCCGGTTGGTCGAATGATCTGCTCGACAACGCCGGCCCCGAGGTTCATTTCGTATTTGCCTGGTGTCGCAGAGAGGTAAACCGTTTGGCCAATTCGTTCTTGAAATTCGCTGAATTTCAACGGGCGATTATCGAGTGCCGACGGCAATCTAAAACCATAGTCAACGAGATTTCGTTTTCGGCTGGAGTCACCTTCGTACATCGCTCCAATTTGAGGAACTGTGACGTGGGACTCATCGATAACGGTCAAGAAATCTTCAGGAAAATAGTCCAGTAGGCAAGACGGCGCTGATCCTGGTTCACGTCCGTCGATGTGGCGAGAGTAGTTTTCGATTCCCGAGCAGAAACCAAGCTCATTAATCATTTCAAGGTCGAATGTTGTGCGCATTTTGAGTCGCTGAGCCTCGAGCAATTTTCCTTGTTGCTCTAGTTCTTTGACTCGCCAAACAAGTTCTTCTTCAATAGCCTCGATTGCTCGGCCCATGCGTTCTGGCCCCGCCATGTAGAGCGAAGCCGGAAAAATCGAAACCGCGCTCTCGGTGCGCGCAATTTCACCGGTTAGCGGAAAGAGCGAATGCAAGCCTTCGATCTCATCACCGAAGAATTCAATTCGAATAGCCAACTCTTCGTTGACCGGGATAATCTCAATGGTGTCGCCCTTTACCCTGAAATTTCCCCGTGAAAAATCAATGTCATTGCGGTTGTACTGCATGCCAACAAAGGCTCGGATGAGTTCATCTCGATCGATTCGTTGGCCGACCTGCAAAGCTACGCGTGAATTCAGGTACTCTTCTGGCGCACCTAGACCGTAGATGCAAGAAACAGTGCTGACCACCACAACATCTCGTCGGCTGAGCAAGCTGGTGGTTGCTGAATAGCGCAGACGCTCAACCTCTTCGTTAATTGAAGAGTCTTTTTCGATGAAGGTGTCAGTCTGGGCTACATACGCCTCTGGTTGGTAGTAGTCGTAATAACTTACAAAGTATTCGACTGCGTTGTTAGGCAGTAATTCACGAAATTCGTTCACCAGCTGAGCGGCCAGAGTCTTGTTGTGGGCCAAAACTAGTGTGGGACGCTGTACAGCTTCAATCAACCAAGCTGTTGTGGCTGATTTACCTGTTCCGGTGGCACCCAGGAGCACAACGTCTTTTTCGCCGGCGTTGATTCGAGCGGCTAGTTCGGCAATTGCGGTTGGTTGATCGCCTGAGGGCTTGTACTCACTGACAACCTCAAAGGGTGCAAAAGATCTGGTGGCTTCCATGTATTGATTACTAAGCCGAAAACTTAGCGTTCGCTTCCCGTTTTATTTGATTCCAAAGCAACTCGGCGTCTTTGAGTAGAAGTGAAAGCTCTTGGTTCGAGTTCAAAATCACATCAGCAGCGTTTGCTCGCAATGCTGGGCTCGCCTGGCTATCAATTCTTGCGATGGCCTGTTCTGGGGTTAGCGAGCGGTTTTTCACTAAGCGCTCCACCTGCTTTTCGCGAGGAGCTTCAACGGTCACCACCTTGTCAAAGGGATAGTCGACTTTCGCTTCAACTAAAAGCGGCACGTTATAGACCACTACTGCATCGCTAGGCATCGAATCTAAAAGGGCTAAAGTTTTTGCCTTGACTCGCGGATGAACCACAGCCTCAAGTTTGGCTCGCTCTGTGGCGTTCGAAAAGATAATTGCACCAAGTTTTTCGCGGTTTAAATTGCCTTCACCATCAAGTATTTGAGAACCAAATATCTTGGATAGCTCTTCAAGTCCTTCGGTTCCTTTGGCAACCACTTCATGCGCGATTTGATCTGCGTCGATGTGTATTGCACCGAGTTTGTGCCAACATTCGGCAACCGTCGACTTTCCAGCTGCGATTCCGCCCGTGAGACCAATCAAGTACATGCCATAAGCCTAAATCGCCGGCGCCTATCGAGGGTACAAAAAACGGCCCCCTCTGTGAGGGAGCCGCTTCTTTAGAGTTATGAAGTTACTCTGCGCTCTTTAGCTTGTCGCGAAGTGCTGCAAGTGACTCATCTGAAGCCAATGTGCCGCCTTCAGATGATTCGCTTGAGTAGCTGCTTGACGCTGCTGCTGGAGCCTCAGAAGCCTCAGGAAGCTTTGCTGCTGCCTCGTTGGCTGCCGCAACCTGCTTCTTGTGCTCTTCCCAACG